>Ga0114931_10009132_pt1 | contig 11918 bp, 9 predicted proteins | sample 2SBtaG_FD_89579 | JGI IMG/M metagenome (GOLD analysis project Ga0114931, IMG submission 89579) | Deep subsurface microbial communities from Kolumbo volcano to uncover new lineages of life (NeLLi) - 2SBTROV14_V59a metaG | ecosystem: Environmental > Aquatic > Marine > Volcanic | place: Kolumbo...
AATCTATCATTTGGCTGTTGTTTTTAATATTGCCTCAAATAAATATTGGAAAGATTTATTGCGTTTGTTCATTTTACAAAAAAATAATTGTTTTGCCCCAAATAGTCTTGCCTTATTATTTTTTTTAAAATTAAAGTTCCTTAGATAAGATTAGGTTCGTTGCTTTTGACGAACCTCTGGCACTATGAAGAAATTAATGCCTTCATTTGTTCAACGGCCTTTTCAACGCCGACAAGAATAGACCGGGCAACAAGGGCGCGACCGACGTTAAGCTCCTCGATATAGGAAATATCCGAAATATCACGAATGTTTTGCGCGTTCAAAGCGCGTCCGGTTGATACGCCCATCCCAAGCTTGTTTGCAGCGCCGGCAATAGAACGAATCTGTTCGATCATGTCGCTCATTGTGCCAAGGTCTTCAATGCTTCTCAGCGGATTAGAGTTGATGTGGACGTAATCAACGTGTGCTTTGGCAGCCGCGCGTATCTGGTGCGGATCGGGATCAATGAGGACATTGACAACAATGTTGTTGGCGCGCAATGCAGCCGCAACATCTTCAACAAATTCCAGATTGGAAACAACATCCAGAGAAGTGTTGAGAGAGACTTCCCGAATTGCCGGCAGCAGGGTAACCATATCCGGCAGCCACTTGAGGGCCTTTTTTACCATTTCATCTGCAAGTGGAATAGCGAGATTTAAATGCGATTGTACGACTTCTTTCAAAACCGTCACGTCGCGATCAGTGATATCGGAACGGTCGTCGCGGAGTTCGGCAACAATGCCGTCTATTCCCCCGAGTTCCGCAGCAATGGCCACGGACGCGGGATCGGGGATACGATCTTTGTTGAGATTCCGAAGCCGGGCAATCTGATTGACACATAAACATAACCGAGCCATTTATTCCCCTTTCAATTGAGAATTAAATCTGTTTTCATTGTACTCATTTAAAACTTGACCAACAGCCGAACGGTAATGTAAAAAAGGCATACTTATGAATCAAGCGTTTTAAAATAAAAGCAGCAAGAGGTCACTTACGGGTGGTCAAAAAAGCAATTTAGGTTTAAAATAAAATGACTCGCCAGGCCTGTTTTATCAAATCTTGATCAGATTTTTCGCCCACGACAAAGATGTTACCGGCCTGGCCACATTTTTCTTGACATTCTGCTCAAATAGCATTAAAATCTCTATAAGACAATATAGAAAACCTCAGGAGATCAGAATGGTCAAGCCACCAGTCGAAGATGATATGTACCGCGAACCTGTATATACCATCGGCCATGCCGCTGAAAAATTGGGGGTTGCCGTTCCCACATTGCGGATGTATGAACAAGCGGGGCTCATTCTTCCGCATAAAACGCCAACCAAAAGACGGCTTTATTCCCGGCATGATATCGATTATTTGAAAATCATTATCGATCTGATACGGAACCAAGGATTAAACATGGAAGGCATAAGACGTATTCTTGCATTAACACCGTGTTGGAAGATTATTAATTGTCCTATGGAAATTCGCGAAAAGTGCCCGTCTTATACTCGAGGTAGCATTCCTTGCTGGTTGATGACCGAAAATCCCTGCGGGAAAACAAAGGATCAATGCAAAACGTGCGAGGTGTATTTGTCTTGTCCGAAAATTCTCCAGGAACCCATTAATATGGTTAAGACGTGCGAGTAAGTTTTTGTTAGTGTTAAAAAAAAAGCCGACATCTTGTGATATGTCGGCTTTTTTATTTTCTGAATGATACTATTTCAAGTATATCATCTTTTTGCTAATGTTCATTGATCTGGATTCGAGCCGGTAGAGGTATGCACCCGCGCTAACGACTTGTCCCTGTTGATCACGACCATCCCACGTTAATGTGTGATAGCCAGCGGAGAACTTGCCGTTTGCCAGCGTACGAACATGGACCCCGCGTATGTCATAAATATTTACGACAATCTGTTCGCTGCGAGGAACGCCAAATTTTATGACAGTCGTCGGATTAAAAGGATTTGGATAGTTTTGCGCCAGCGAAAATTCTGTCGGCAACGACTGGTCTTTCTTATGATTTACGCCGGTCACCATGACCGATGCTTCATCAGAGGCTTCGCTTTCATTACCCGAAAAATCGAATGCTGTAACTTTATAATAATACTTGTTTTCCATTTCAATCTCGTTATCAGCAAATTCGGTTCCGGTGGTTGTCGCAATAAGATTGTCAGCGCTGATTTCAAACCCAGCGTTTACGCTGCGGTAAACGGCATAATAATTAAAATCTATATCCTGCGACTCTTCCCAAGTGAGTTGAACTTCATTGCCAACAAATGAGGCAAGAAATCCTTGTGGAGCCGCCGGAATGAGATTGTCGATCGAATAGCCTTCGGCAGGAACAGACTCGTAAACCGAACCGCCCTTCGAAATTGCAACAACTTTGAACTTTGTCAAAACCAAACCACTCGCAGTGGAATCATACAAAGTGGGAACTTCAAGCGCATAGCGGGGACTTCCATCTGCGGTGAGTTCGCCAACAGTGGTCCAGGCCGTGCTGTCATCGTCAAAGCGCTTGATGGAGTAAGTTGCAATGGGATCGACCGCTATGCCATCGTCGACGAATTTGTTCCAGATAATTCTAACCATTTTCCCCTGATCGTTAGGAACATCTTTGATTTCAACAATATCTCCGTTGACTGCATGGTTTTTCAACGCCTGGATCGAAACTTTTAAAAGTGAAACCGCAAAGGCCGGGTTATGAACGCCGTGACTTCTGTCTTCATGCACAAAGAGATAGTTGTAAGCAGCCTTGGCTTCCGTTTCCGTGTAAATGTACGGTTTGTTCACAATAACGGCAGATGAATCAATGGGGGGAAGCATGAGGGCAAGTTCTGCCATCAAGCCGTCCACTTCACCCATTAATCCTTCTTCGACTCCATCGCCATCAAGATCTGCAACACCATTAAGGTAGTATTTCTTTTCATCAAATGATGAGCCTATATCACCGTGGCATTTTTGACATACTGCGACATTGTCTTCGCCGGTAACAGGATTACTCATCCAGAACGTATGAGAACCGACATCGATGGGATTACCCGCTTCATCAAAAGTCGTCGCTGCCATGTGGCAATCCACACAAGCGTTTTCAGTTGCGGAGAGATGTGGGGACGATGGTAATTTTTTACCAAAAGTCGGCACATTTGTCGCTGCCAACATATCGGCCTGTGGGCCATGGTGCGGACCATAGTATGGGCTGTACTTGAAATTCGGTCCTGTATACTCAGCCGCATTTCGACGGCTTTTGTGACAGTTCATACAAAGCTTGCCGTTTCCACCTTTGGTCACCTCGACACCATTTCCCAGTGTTACTTGCACCGTTCGAAGCTGGTGTTCGTTCTCATGACTGTGTGGATCGTGACATACTGCACATGAAATCGGCTGATTTTCAGGCATGTCTTCGGTTAGCGCAACTTTGCCGCCTTCAACAAATTTTATGAAACCCGCTCCATTGTGGCACGGCGCGCAGGAAGCTCGTGTGTAGGGATGCTGCGGGTTTGCATGTCGGGAGTCACGCCATTTTGCCGGCAAATAGTGATGCGTACCTTCATCATGACACCAGGCACAATTTTGCGCATCCAAAGAGGAAACCATTTTGGAATCGGTTCTGTTGCCAAAATGTGCACTTGCAGGACCATGGCAGCTTTCGCACTGGATGTTCGCCAGTTTCATCGCCTCGGGATAGACTGTCTTCATCGAGTCGTACATACCGGGCACCAGTTCACTCGGAAATACGAACGGACGATCATCAAAACCATTGTTATTGGCATTCACATCATACCCCGTGGTATGACAACTGATGCAATTGGGGCCATAATGATTGCTTAATGTACCGTTAAGCCCTCGTTCCAACATCGTCGAGTGGCCGGTTTCTCCCCATTCTGCAACTTTGTCCGAATGGCACAAATTACAATTTCCGTCTTCAATGCCAAGATATGTTCCAGCATTAATCGTGACAGATGCAGTATTATCACCATCAGCAAATGTAACAACGTATGTTCCGATGACATCCGGAGTGAAAACAGCTACTTGTGTTGAAGTATCGACAATAGTAATAGTGGTAATTTCAGCGGTCGAGCTATCCGGTGCGGTCGTCACGGTCCATGTCGGATTGCTCAAACTTGCACCATCCAACATTCCCTGCAGGTACATTTGCGTCTCAACACCGACATTAAGCAAACTGTTATAGGCACGCTCAAAAATATCCATCGAATCGGCTTCTGCCTGGCGCGGAGACACTCCAAAAGTTTTTAACGTTATTGTTTGCGAAAATAGCATTGATGACGCAAGCAGGCATAGAGACAAGATAATTAAGAAAAATTTTTTCATAGCACCTCCCAAAAGGATTGTTTCGTTCTTCACTAGTTTGATACTTCTGAATTAAATGTTTTAATGATTTTGCGCGTTCACCTCCTCCTTTGAAATGTTTTTAAATGAACTGATCCTTGTTTTTTGAAGATTATGATTGAAAAGTAGTTATGCTATATAATATATATTAGCTAAACTATATTTAAAAATATATAAGAATAAAATACCAATTTGTCAAGCAAAAAATGAAAATAATCGCGATTAAGCACTTAATTTTACTGATATTAGTTCGTAGGTACGAAGTAATTTTAACCAGATCATACATATAAGTGCCATTTTTTTCTATTTGTGAAAATTATAAACTTTACTTTTGCAAAACCGAAAACTATTTCGTATCTACGAAATTAATTGCAATCAGTAAAAGCAAATTGCCTTAAAATGCTTTTTAAATGGTATTTTGATTGACAATTTGTGATTAAATATATATAATCTATAGCAAATGATATAGAAATCATATTCATATCGCTAATAAAGGATGCTCAATAGTGAAGTATATTACAAAAATCATTACAAAAGAGCTTTCTGATTTTGATGAGGGAGAGTAATGAAAGAAAACAGTAAAAGCCGACGTACATTTCTATTAGGCGGTTTGTTATCCAGCCTGACAGCATTTACGGCAATGATGTTATATCCTGTATGGCGTTTCATCATGCCGCCAAAAGTGCCCGAATCCACACAAAATGCAGTGAAAGCGGCTAAAGTAAATGAGCTGGAACCCAACAGCGGTAAGGTGTTTCCGTTTGGCAGCAAACCCGCCATTCTCATTCGTTTGGCCAATGGTGAATATCGTGCGTTCAGTGCCGTGTGTACGCATTTACAATGTACAGTACAATATCGCAAGGATTTTAAACTCATCTGGTGCGCCTGTCATAACGGTCGATATGATTTGAACGGAAATGTCGTCTCCGGTCCGCCGCCATCTTCTCTGGAACCATTTGAAGTCGCAATCAGCGGCTCTGATATTATTGTTTCGAAAAGAGCTTAGGAGAGATCATTTTGGATAAATTGAAAAAACTATCGAACTGGTTCGAAGAGCGAATTGATCTGAGTGGCATTCGTAAGTTCATGGATAAAAAAGTTGTCCCGGTGCATAAGCAACATTTCTGGTATGGAATCGGCGGAATAACACTTTTTTTATTCGTCACTCAGATCATCACAGGAATTCTTTTGCTGCTCTACTATCGTCCTGCTGCGGACAGCGCTTATGAATCTGTCCAATTTATTATGACATCTGTTCGCTTTGGCTGGCTGATACGTTCCATTCACAGTTGGGGCGCAAACCTGATGATCTTTTTTCTTTTTGTGCACATGTTCAGCACGTTCTTCATGAAGGCCTATCGTAAACCGCGGGAGATGACCTGGATCAGCGGAGCGTTCCTTTTAATACTTGCTTTGGCTTTTGGTTTCTCAGGCTATTTGTTACCGTGGAATAAGCTGGCATTTTTTGCAACCAAGGTCGGTACTGAAATGGCTGCCGTGGTTCCCGGCGTTGGCAATCACATCCTGATGTTTTTGCGCGGCGGCGAAGATGTAACCGGTGCAACGCTGACTCGTTTTTTCGGTTTTCATGTTGCTCTTTTACCGATCACAACCTTTTTTATCCTTTTGATTCACCTTGTCTTAATCCAGGCTCAGGGCATGAGTGTTCCCCCTTCTCTGGAAAAAGAGTATAACAAGAATCCCAAAACAATGAAATTCTTCCCTGATTTCATCTTGCGTGATGCGGTGGGTTGGCTCGCCGTGCTGGGACTTTTAGGTGTACTTGCGGCTCTTTTTCCGTGGGGACTGGGAGAAAAAGCGGATCCTTTTGCATCGGCGCCGATGGGCATTAAACCCGAATGGTATTTTGTGTTTCTGTTTCAAACTCTGAAATATATTCCTGGCAGAATACTTGGTTTGAATGGCGAAGCGCTTGGTATCTTTGTTATTGGTTTAGGTATACTTTTTTGGGTGTTTGTCCCGTTTTTCGATCATCGTGCTCAAAAGAATTTGCCGAGCAAAACCTTTACCGTTATAGGGATTGTCCTTGTTCTTTATATCCTGGTTATGACGACAATTTCTTATTTTTTTAGTTCATGAATTTGACTGACATTCTTCAGAGAGAGGATGCAACTTTGAAAAAAATAGAATTCATAATATTGGTTCTCAGTTCTTTTAGCATTGCTGCCTTTGCCCAACAGGGAGGCAACAAAAGTACATGCATTGCCTGTCATCAGGATCAGGACCCACCTCTGTCAACGCCTGTTGAACAATTAAAAACGAGCGTTCACAATAATCCGAAATTGTCATGTGTTGGTTGTCATGGAGGTGATCCAACAGCTGAAGATGCGGACGTGGCCATGTCGAAAGCCAAAGGATTTATTGGAAAACCAAAGCCGGAGCAAATTCCAAAGCTGTGTTCCAAATGCCATAGCAGTGCCACATTTATGCGAATCTTTAATCCAAATGTGCCGGTGGATCAATATCAGTTGTATTTGACCAGCCAGCACGGCATCCTGTTAAAGAAAGGCGACAAAAAGGTGGCCACGTGTATCAGTTGTCACGGTGTGCATGATATAAAAAAAGCAGACGACCCTACTTCACCTGTGTTTCCTGCCAACATTGCTGACCGCTGTGGAAAGTGCCACGCGGATGCCGATTATATGCAAGGCTACTCTATTCCCACCGATCAATTAAGTGAGTACAAGAAAAGTGTTCATGCACAAACATTGTATAAAAAAGGCGATTTAAGCGCACCGACGTGCAACGACTGTCATGGAAATCACGGTGCCATGCCGCCAGGACTTTCATCGGTTGCAAATGTCTGCGGGACGTGTCATCTGGTTCAGTCGGAATACTTTTCCACCAGTCCTCACAAAGAGGCTTTTGATGATATGGGCATTTCAGAATGTGAAGCTTGTCATGGAAATCATGCGATTCACAGAACAAGCGACCAAATGATTGGAATCGATGAGAAGGCTGTTTGCACCCAGTGCCATGATGAAGATTCGCAAGGATTCAAAACTGCAGCCATTATGCGAAACGGGATTGATAGTCTGGCAACGGAAATTTCCATGGCGGAAGCAATGATCAACAAAGCGAACCAGGCTGGTGTGGAAATTCAGGATAAAGCTTTGAATTTGCCCAACTCAAAAGATGCTCTCATTCAATCCCGGGTGTTGATTCATACCCTTTCAACGGAAAAAGTTGGAGAGAAAATAAAACAAGGCCTTAAAGCGGCAACCAAGGCCCTGGAAATCGGTCGGCAGGCTTTGAAAGAAGTCGGGCATCGTAGAAATATGTTGATTATTATGGTTGTGTTGACGTTGCTGGTTGCCGGTTTTCTTGTGCTATACATTCGCTTTCGTGAAGGAAATGATGCCAGATAAAATATCTGAAAATAATTCTGAAACAAAGCAACTCCTGGAGCGTGTTCTTCTGCTTGAAACCAGAGTGGCGGATTTAGAACGAACAGTAAAGTACGCTCAAACCAGCCGAAATGAGATCAAGACAACACCGGAAAGGGACGAGTCTTACATCGTAGAACAAGCCAGGGAGCGGCACGATAAACAAGTATCACTGGAAGCTGAAATCAGTCAATTTTGGCTGGCAAGAATTGGTGCAATTATTCTTCTTGTAGGTGTTGCTTTTCTGATCACCTATCCTTTCACAATGATACCTCGCATTTTAGCGAGTTTTTTCGGATTTATAGCAGTAGCGGGTATATTTGCCTTATCCTACTATTGGCGTAATACTTTTGCTGATCTTTCGCGAGTTCTGCTCGGCGGCGGATTTGTCTTGCTTTATCTTGCTACACTTTTATTGCATTTTTTTAGCACCAGCCCGCTTGTTTCAAATAAAGGTGCTGGAATTATATTGATCATCTTTGCGCTGGCTGCAAGTTTTTATTATACATTGAAAAGAAAAAGTGAAGGTTTAACCAGCATCGTCCTGACCCTCAGTTTTGTGACTGCTCTTTTTAGTGACACGACGCATTTTGCTCTCATTGTCATTGTTCTTTGTTCGGCTCTTTCCGTTTATTTGTTTGCCCAGTTTAATTGGCGGGCATTGCTCGTTTACAGCCTGATATTGGCATATTTTACACATCTCGTCTGGCTTTTCAACAATCCGGTTATGGGGCACCCGTTGCAAGCCATTGGCGCGCATCATTATAATTTAGTTTATTTGTTTATTTATGCAGCGCTGTTTTCTCTGGCCGGGGTCTTTCGCCGGGGAAAATCATCTGTGGACTTTGTGGATACCCTGTTCACAATTCTCAACGGACTTGGCATACTTGTTCTGGCAACGATAAATATCATGACTTTTTTTGAGTCCCGGGTTAGTTTGATCAGTTTTTATGCATCGATCTTCTTTTTGCTCGTTGCTGTCGTTAACTGGCGCTTTTTGAAGAACAAATATATTGCGTCATACTATGCTTGTTTTGGATATATTGCCCTGAGCGTCGCTATTTTCAGCCAGTTTAACTCTCCTGATTATTTTATCTGGTTGGGGCTGCAAAGTTTGCTTGTTATTTCCACGGCGATTTGGTTCCATTCAAGAATCATCATTGTTGCCAACATTCTTATTTATCTTGGAATTTACTTCGCATATCTCTTTGCGGCTCCATCCAACAACTTTGTCAATTTAAGCTATGCGATCACGGCATTAGCCAGCGCTCGTATTTTGAACTGGAAGAAAGAACGTCTCGAATTGAAAACTGATTTTATCCGCAATGTTTATTTGTTTTGTACTTTTGTGATTGTGCTTTATGGATCGTTCCATGCCGTGCCGGCGAGATTTGTCAGTCTTGCATGGCTGGGTGCAGCACTTTTTTATTTTGGCACGAGTTTACTACTGCACAATATTAAATATCGATATCTTTCAATTTTAACAATTTTTGCAACCGTAATTCACATTTTTCTCATTGATACGACGCGGCTCGCTGCAGGACTCCGAATTATTATATTCCTTGCCGTTGGTATCATTATTCTGCTATTATCATTATTTTATTCCAGGTACAGGAAAAGAATTTTTAACCTGGATTAGAAAGGAGGTGGTGAACAGGGCATAGTGATGTCAGACCTACAGTACCAATTTATGAAAGGAGGTGAGCAAAGGAAAAATAATCCACTAACTAATCATTCAGTGTGTTTAACGAATCGGAGGAGCAATGAACAAACTATTACTCATTTTAATTTCCCTTACCTTTTTGTTAGGAGTAGGGATGGCCAATAACTACGTTGGGCCGGAAAAATGTCTTATGTGCCATAATAATCCGGCACTCGGAGATAAGACCGGGTGGCGGACATCTATGCATGCCAACGGGTATTCTGTCGTCCTGGATGACAGCCATACCATGCAGAACCTTTATGGTGTCATCAATGATTATGATCAAAACGGTGTTGATGATTTCCATGATGGGTTGGATTTTAACACCATTTCCAGTGTGTTTGATAAGTACAAGCCCAATGCACCTGTTTTGGCATATAGCGCGGAAAATGGCTACACCATTACTATTGGTAATGCTACGCACCGGGTCTATCTGACTTATGGCGGCAGCGGTTTATACAAACAACGCTACGGTGTAAGAATAAATACGACTGAAGGCGAATCAAAAGACATCTATATTTCTCCCATTCAGTTTAATGAAAAGACGCATCAATATGTTCTTTATCATCCGGATGCATGGTACGATGAGAGCAATTAGCCAAAATACAGCACAGCCTCAACCTTAGCCGATGCTGCCGGAAACAGCCGAAGCCTGGCAAAAGGATGTGCCGGCTGCCACGTCACAGGCCTGACGTTGGATCAAACGACAAATGGCGAATGGGTTGCTCATGGCGCCGGTATTGACCCGGCAACAGCTCCCTTTTACGCCGACAAGAACAATATCTTTGATCTCGATGGCGATGGAGATCTCGACCAGATCAACACCGGATGCGAAACATGCCATGGAATGGGCGGCGATCATGCTTCTGCCCCCAGCAAAACAAATATTATCAACCCTGAAGACCTTTCAACCGAACAGGCAAATAATATTTGTGGCATGTGTCACTCCCGCGGAAAAAGTTTGCCCAACAACACGTTCAGTTTTCCGTACCACGATGATACGATGACGAGTTGGACGCCCGGCGTCGACCTTGTGGCTGACATCTATTCGGATGGTGGCGGATACTGGGGCGATAAGGTGAACTCGGTAAAACACCATCAGCAGTTCTATGATTTTTATAAAAGCGCCAAACCAACTTTTCAGTTCCACCAGGTAAGATGCACTGAATGCCATGATGTTCACAATACTGAGAAGCATCATATCGTGACAAAAGTGGTTGAGACGGACAGTCTTGATAATGACATTACCATAGCGACTGAAAATGACAACAACACACTCTGCTTATCCTGCCACGCAACTCATGGTGACTTTGAATCCATCCCGGTAGAATGGGTTGCAGATTACGCCAACCATGAAAGCGACATTAGCGCCGTTGTTTCCGAGCATACACATCATCCGTATGACCCGACAGGAACCGGAGCATCACGTTGTACAAAATGTCATATGCCCAAAGTTGCGAAATCAGCTATTGCGTATGATATTCATTCTCATACGTTTGAGCCGATTCCTCCTCAAAAAACGAAAATCTATAGTATGCCGAACTCTTGTGCCGTTAGTTGCCACATGAAAGACGGACTCAACTTTGGTATAGATTTCAGTAATGACAACCTGAGCCAATGGGATGAACCGTCGGATATTGCCCTTGCAGATACTTTGATGAGGTACTATGGCCCGGACGGAAAATGGTGGCAATTGGACGTTACCTCTGTAAAGCAGATAGCTGCCGATGTGCCCAAAGCATTTTCCTTGTCACAAAATTATCCGAACCCGTTTAACCCAACAACGCAGATTCAGTTCTCCGTACAAAAAGCTGGAAATGTCCGGTTAACAATTTACAATGCGTTGGGAAAACAGGTTGCAACGTTACTGAATAAAGAAATGCAGCCGGGACAATACCATATTCAATTCGATGGAGCGGATCAGGCATCAGGTGTCTATTTCTACCGCCTCCAGGTTGACCAGTTTGCATTTACGAAAAAGATGATTCTGATGAAATAAGGAAAATGCAGTTTTTTCTTGATTTTTGAATAGAATCATCCGGAAATTTCTCATGGCCGACATTCGTATTCATTTGGATGTCGGCCTGTTTGTTCTTAGAAAGTGCAAGAGGTTCCAAAAAACAACGAACTTCATCTTATATGAGAAACTTTAATTTTTTGAAAAATAATAAGGCAAGACTATTTGAGGCAATATTAAAAACAACAACCAAATGATAGATTTTGTAATAGTTTTGCCCATAATCGTTTTGCCTTTTCTTGTTGTGATAGTTCAAGTTTCTTGAAAGTGCAAGAGGTTCGCAAAAACAACGAACCTAATCTTATATGAGAAACTTTAATTTTTTGAAAAATAATAAGGCAAGACTATTTGGGGCAAAACAATTATTTTTTTGTAAAATGAACAAACGCAATAAATCTTTCCAATATTTATTTGAGGCAAT
>Ga0114931_10009133_pt1 | contig 11918 bp, 11 predicted proteins | sample 2SBtaG_FD_89579 | JGI IMG/M metagenome (GOLD analysis project Ga0114931, IMG submission 89579) | Deep subsurface microbial communities from Kolumbo volcano to uncover new lineages of life (NeLLi) - 2SBTROV14_V59a metaG | ecosystem: Environmental > Aquatic > Marine > Volcanic | place: Kolumbo...
ACCAAACGACACAGCCTGCAGTTCCCAACCCAACGAAATTAAAGTCCCTGTTCCCACAGTTTTAGAAACCGTTCCCAGCGGCGATTCCTCCGGTTTTTCCAATCTTGACAAAATCGTGACCCTCCCGTGACCCATGTTTAATGATCGTTTGGCAATCTAAGCAATCCCTAAAGTCAGCACGCTGGGAAGATGGGTTTGTCCCGATCAATTAAATGAATGGATTGAGAAAACATGTTTGGATCGAACCAGATTAAAACCTTATTATCCGGCCTGATGGCGTCACTGTTCACCATCATTTTCATGGGGCAAACGTTTCAGCCCATTCGCGGGCTCTCTCCCTATCATTCTTCGGCCATCCAATTCGAAGAAAAAGCATTCGTAAATATTTTGAAAATTGTAAAACAAAAGGAAATCGAGGAGAGGGAGGCGCAAGGAAGGTTTCAACGGAGTTATGAAAAGAAGATAAAAGAAAAAATCCGCCAGGTGATTTCAGATTATCAAAGCCGGATGGACCCTGGACATATTCAGGCCATCCCGGAAATGATACTCGCGGAAAGCAAAGCTTACGGCTATGACCCCATGTTCGTGACCGCTTTGATCATCACCGAAAGTTCATTCAACAACAAAGCGCGGTCGCATCGCGGAGCGATGGGCCTCATGCAGATTCTCCCAAGAACGGGAGTGGCGTTGGCGTCGGAAAAAGAAATGGAGTGGGAAGGAAGGTCTACTTTGTATAACCCGGAGATCAATATCGCTCTCGGCACTTATTACCTGAACAAGCTGCAAAGCCGTTTCGGAGATCTGAATTTAGCTCTGGAAGCGTATAATCATGGTCCGTCCCGGTTGGAAAAATATTTAAAACGCGGATATCAACCCAAACGCTATTCCAGAAAAGTTTTCAAAATCTATGAAATGATAGATTTTGAACCTTCCTAGAGCCTGTCGTCAAATTATTGTAAGCCACATGATGGTGGAGAGATATTTGATCGTCATTGCGGACATGGCGAGCAATCTAGAAGAAAACCTGGATTCACCCTTTGCGGGGCATGAAGGCAACGGTAAAATATCACATACCCCTCCAGGCACGAAAGCTTTGGCAAGTTATCACGGCCGCGCCGCTTATAGCGGCTCGCGATGACGTGTTAGGCGATTTGACGACAGCTCTAGGCATTTTCTACATATTCCAATAGAACTCTGACGACAGCTTTCACAAATTCCTGTGCATCTTCCCCGCCCCTGGCGGTGACAATCCTCTCGTGGCAGGTGACACCGTCTTCCGAGTGATACCCTCCCCCGGCCTCAATTTCCTGGAGAAAAACTTCATCCCCGGGCCCCGACGCCGACTTCTCATTTAAAAACGAAGCGCGGGCCAGCACCGCGACAGACAGACCGAGTGCGCCCACCACCCGGCCCGCCCGGTAATGATCGGTTAAAATCTGCGGCAGGACCGGATCCGGCCATAACGATTTTTTCGCTCCCTTGCCCCCAACAAGCAAAACGGCGTCGTATTTCCTGTAAATTCCCGCCTGCCTGTTCCAATCGATGAGCATGCCATGCGGTTGAAAACGGGTTTTATTCATTCCCACCGCTTCCTTTCCTTTAGGCGACAGCACGACCACCCGCGCGCCTGACGCTTCCAAAAGTTTACGGGTTTCAAAAAGCTCATCCTCGGCAAACTGATTTTTTGGAATCACCATCAAAATATTTTTTTCCGACAGATTTCCCATGACATTCCGTATCAAACCTGTGAGCCCGCGGCATCACGCCGGCCGATCGTAAAATTATCCCTACAATCCGTGCAACTCATGGGATAATTTTTACTCAACATATAATTAAGGAGAAATTTCCATGCCCATTTGTATCACCGCGCAATATGAGGTGCACCCTGAATTCAGCAAGGAATGCAAAAAAGTCATCCAAGAACTGGTGGAGTACGTGAAAAAAAACGAACCCGGCATTTTATTGTATCTGGCCCGGCAGGACATTTTAAATCCCATGCGATTTCACCACACCATCCTATTTAAAAATGAAGCCGCTCTGGCCATCCACCAAAGCTCCTCTGCCTCGAAACGATTCGTGGAGGCCTTATATCCCAAAACTCTTGCCCCTTTGGACTTTGGAGAACACCATATTGTGGCATTTAAATCCAGCGCGGACGATTCTATGTAGCCCTCAAAACCCATATCAGGTTGCTGAGAAAGTCCTTTTGGACTCTAAAATGTTAACCGTTTAACAGTGGCACAGGCATTCTTGCCTGCACGCACAGTCTGGAAAGACTGTGCTACTAAAAAACAAAAACTTTCAAAACCTGGCTTGCTCACAGAATTTTTTATTTTTCAGCAACCGGCTACTGATTCAAGTCCTTGAGCATGTCCGTCAACCGGGCCATTTGATTATCGAACTGCGGAGGTTTGGAAGGCAAGCACTCCTCGTCTTTCGAGGCGCAAATAGAATCCTCTTCAAGCTCAGACTCGTCATCCTGGGGAAAGGGTGATGGGGCGTCTCTTAAAACCTTGGGAGAAGTTTCATCCTTGAAATACTTCGCCAATTGGAAATGTTCGTCCAGCCGGGTCCATTTCACGCCATCCCCGGAGATGGCGTCCGTCCGCAATAATTTTTTACCTTCAATGTAGGGGACCAGCATCTTGGTTGGAATGCCTTTTGCCACACGGTTTCCCCGGCGGATCATCACCGTATACAACGGTTGATAGATGTTTTCACTCTCGTTCATTTCTGCGAAAGAGGAGGCCCGGTTCGATTCCGGCCCATGGTGATCAACATAAAAACGGAAATACCAAAAATAATGATGCCGATAAACTGAGATGTGGAAAACAGACTCTCGACCGCAACCCCGCGGTCGTCGCCGCGAAAATATTCGATGATGAATCGTCCGATCGAATAAAGAACCCCATACGTCCAGATAATTTGCCCGTCAAACGATTTGCGCTTCCTGAGCCACACCAGAATGGAAAAAATAACCACCGCGTTGATCGAAAGATAAATTTGGGTCGGATGCAGTGGAACTCCCAGCGGCGCCAGCGAGTTGGGGTCCGAAAACACGATTGCCCACGGCACATCCGTCTTCACGCCATAACAACAACCGGCGAAAAAACAGCCCCAGCGGCCAATGGCTTGCCCAATGGCAATTGAAGGAGCCAGGATATCCGCCACCTGCCATAGCGGCATCTGTTTTTTCTTCAAATAGAGCACGGCCACGATCATGCCGAGGATCAATCCACCGTAGTAAACCAGCCCCCCCTTCCAGAACTTGATGATTTCCAGCGGATGGGCCAGAAAATACCGGTGCTCCACAATAACGTAAAGCAACCGCGCTCCCAGCAGGGAAGCGACCAGAATGTAAAAACAGAGGTCTATTATTGTCTGCGGGTCCAACCCTTCCTTTTTGGCCTGGTGGGAGGCAAAAAGAATGGCGACAAAAAAACCGGTCGCAACCAGCAGGCCGTATGTAAATATCTTAATGAAACCAAATTCCAAAAGGATGGGATGCATAAAGTCCTGGGAAGATAAGTTTAGGGATGTCCGCTATCGTTGATGGTCATCCAGGGATTCTTTCGAAGCATTGGAAGAAAGCAATTGTTTCGGATGTTTTTGAAAAAGATCCAGGATCATCAGTCCAACCCCTATAGTAATACATGAGTCGGCAAAATTAAAGGCGGGCCAATGATACCCCTGATAAAACACATCGAGGAAATCGACCACTTCCTTATATACGATTCGATCGATAAGGTTACCGATGGCCCCGCTGAATATCAGGATAAGCCCTATCCGAACCATCCTGTGCTCTTTGGGAGTGTGATGGTAAATCACCAGAATCGCAATGATGGCGACCGTAGAGATTAAAACAAAAACCCAGGCCTTGTATTGGGATTCCAGTCCGGCGAGCAATCCAAAAGCCACCCCGGGATTGCGAACGTGGGTGAGATTGAAAAAACCGTCAATCACCTCAATTGAGTGATAAAGAGGAAGATGCGCGATGACGAGAAATTTGCTGTATTGATCCAGCAGGATCAGAACATTGGCAACTAAAAATAAAGTCAGGTATTTATTTTTCAAGAGAATCTACGCCGCCGCCGAAAGGTTTTTAATACAGCGGGGACAAATGCCGGCATGTTCCGTTCCTTCGGCGGTTTCCAGAAAATAATTCCAGCACCGCTCGCATTTTTGCCCACCCATGGGTCGGGCAAGCACCTGCATACCCTCCAAAACATCGCTTCGATACACACCGTTCTCGTCTTTCAGGCTATCCACGACCTCGACCCCGGAAACGATAAAAATAAATTTTAATTCCGCAAAATCGTCATTCAATAGCGTGCGAACAGTTTCCGGCAAGACCAGCTTGACGACGGCGTCCAGGGAATGGCCAATGACCTTTTCCCGGCGGCAAAATTCCAGCGCCTTGCTGACCTCTCCTTTCAATGCGACCAGCGTCTCCCATTTGCGTATCGCATCGTCTTCTAGATTGAACCGCGAAGCGTCGGGGAACAAACTCTGATGAACGCTTTTTTCAGTCAACTCGCCCTCCGGCATGTAAGACCACACCTCTTCCGCGGTGAAACTTAAAACCGGCGCCATCAGCCGCGACATGTCTCTCAGCAGGATATACAACGCCGTCTGCCCGGACCGGCGCCCGCGGGAGGTTCGAGGTAAAGTGTAAAGTCTGTCCTTGATGATATCCAGATAAAAAGAACTGAGATCCACCACGCAAAAATTATAAAAGGATTGATAAAAAACGTGGAACTCATATTCTTCATAGGCTTTCAGGATTTTTTCCTGCAACCGCTGGAACCGGTGAAGAATGTAGCGGTCGATCTCCAGCAACTCCCCAGAGGGGACGATGTCCTTTTGCGAATTAAAATCACTCAGGTTTCCCAGCAGAAAACGGTAGGTGTTGCGGATTTTCCGGTAAGCCTCGGTCAGGCGTTTGAGGATTTCCTGGGAGAGGCGAATGTCTTCCTTGTAATTCTCGGACGCCACCCAGAGACGGAGAATTTCCGCGCCGAACTGATCGATGATCTTCTGCGGAGCGATGACGTTTCCCGCCGATTTGGACATTTTCTTGCCCTTGCCATCGACCACGTAACCGTGAGTCAGAACGGTTTTGTAAGGCTCCCTGCCGCGCGTCCCGATGGATTCCAGGAGAGAACTGTGGAACCAGCCGCGGTGCTGATCGCTTCCTTCCAGATAAAGGTCCGCCGGCCATTCAAGATCGGGGTTGTTTTCCAAAACGGCAACGTGGCTGACGCCGGAATCGAACCACACATCGAGAATATCGTTTTCCTTGGCAAACTCCTCACTGCCGCAAGTGCAACGAACGCCCGGCGGCAACAGTTCATCCGCCGGTTTTTCAAACCAGAAATCCGCTCCGTGTTTTTCCACCAGCAGGACGATATGCTGAAACACTTCCTCCGACCGCAGGATTTCATTGCAGGAGGCGCAGGAAAAAACAGCAATGGGAACGCCCCAGGCCCTTTGCCGGGACACGCACCAGTCCGGGCGATTTTCAACCATGTTATATATCCGTTCCTTGCCCCATGCGGGAATCCACTTCACCCGCTCAATCGCCTCCAGCGCTTTTTTCCGGAGACCTTCTTTATCCATCGATATGAACCACTGACGGGTGGCGCGGAAAATGATGGGCTGACGACATCTCCAGCAATGCGGATAGGAGTGTTGAATGGTAGACGCCCCCACCAAAAAACCGTCTTCACGCAATTTTTCGATGATGGCCGGGTTGGCCTTGGTCACGAACTGACCGCCGAAATGCTCCACCTCCGGCACGAACACGCCCGCGTCATCCACCGGATTATACATTTCCAAACCATATTTATTGCCGACCACATAGTCGTCCTGTCCGTGGCCGGGCGCTGTGTGGACGCATCCGGTCCCTTGTTCCAGCGTCACATGGTCTCCCAGAATGACCACGGAATCCCGGTCGATGAAAGGATGCCGGCACACGGCATTTTCAAGTTCCCGGCCTTTGCATTTTCCAAGTACCTTGTAGTCCTGAATGTCCCACTCCTCGGCCAGGGCGGGCAAACGGTCCTCGGCAACGATATAAATCTGCCCTTTCACTTCCACCGCCACATATTGAAAATCAGGATGCAGGCAGACCGCCAGGTTGGCGGGAAGCGTCCACGGCGTCGTCGTCCAGATGACGAAAAATGTTTTGTCCGCATCCAGGCCGGCAAACGGCGGCGGAAGCATCGATTTCAATGGAAATTTGACATAGATGGAGGAAGACGAACGGTCTGCGTATTCCACCTCCGCCTCCGCCAAAGCCGTCCGGCAGGAGGTGCACCAGTGAACGGGTTTCATCCCCTGATAGACCTGCCCGCTCATCACAAATTTACCGAACTCCCGGACAATGGTCGCCTCATAGGAATAATCCATGGTCAGGTAAGGCCGGTTCCAGTCGCCAAAGATGCCCAGACGGACAAATTCTTCCTTTTGACTCTGCACGAATCCAGCCGCGTATTCCCGGCACAGTTTGCGGATTTCATTTTTACCCGGCGTCAGCTTTTTCGCTTTTTGCGCCTTGGTCACCTGATGCTCAATAGGCAGGCCATGACAGTCCCATCCGGGAATGAAGGTCGCGTCAAATCCCTTCATGGTCATGAGTTTGACGATAAAGTCCTTCAGAATCTTATTGAGAGCGTGGCCCATATGGATGTGGCCGTTGGCATAGGGAGGTCCGTCGTGAAAAACAAACTTGGGCCTGCCCTTAAATTGCCGGCGAAGCTCACCATAGAGGTCTTCCTTTTCCCACTCGGCGAGAAGCTCCGGTTCCCGCTTGGTGAGGTTGGCCTTCATGGGGAAATCCGTTTGCGGAAGGTTCAGCGTTTCTTTATAGTCCATTTGATTTCTTTTATTTGTATTGGGAAAATTGTAATTGAAAATAAAGGGTATTTCTAATAATTGACTAAATGCTCCAGTCCATTTAAAGAGGTGGTGTGTTTTAATGGGACAGGCGCCTGTCGTCAAATCGCGTCATCGCAATGACGAATCATGGTGTCCATTCGTTCTATATCTTCATACACTGTTTGACCTCTTGCAGAGTGGCGTGGGCCACCTTGCCTGCTTTTTCGGTTCCAGCCCGCAGTATTTCCTTCACTTCCTTCGGGTTGACTGAAATTTCCCGGCGTTTTTCCATGATGGGCCGCATCCCTGCCAGCATGGAATCAACCAGCTTCAACTTGCAGTCGCCACAGCCGATCTGCGCGGTTCTGCAGGCCGGGATGATTTCCTCCTGCATTTCCTCCGAGGAATACAGTTTGTGAAAGGGAAACAGGTTGCACACGTCCGGCTCGCCGGGGTCGTCCCGGCGGGCGCGTTTGGGATCGGTGAGCATGCCTTTGATCTTTTTGGTGATTTCCTTTTCAGAGTCCGACAAGTAGATGGCGTTATTATAACTCTTGCTCATCTTGCGTCCATCCACTCCATTGAGTTTGGGGATTTCCGAAATCTTCGCTGACGGTTCCACAAACACCTTTTTTTTGTAAAGGTTATGAAAACGCCGGACGATTTCCCTGGAAAGCTCCAGATGCGGGGCCTGATCGATGCCAACGGGAACAAAATCCGCCTTGTAGAGCACCACATCCGCCGTCTGTAAAACGGGATAGCCCAAAAACCCGTAGGAACTCATGTCCACGCTCTTGACCTCCACCTGCTTTTCCTTATAGGTGGGGTTTCTTTCCAGCCACGGCACCGGAACGATCATCGACAACAGCAAATGCAGTTCCGCGTGGGCGGGGATTTCCGATTGCACGAACAGGGTGCATTTTTCCGGGTCCAACCCCGAAGCCAGCCAATCGACCGCCACGTCGAACGAAAACTTTTTGATGAGATGCGGGTCTTCGTAAAGCGTGGTCAATGCATGCCAGTCGGCGATGAAATAAAAACAGTCGTAATCTTCCTGCAGGGCCAGCCAGTTTTTGAGGGCGCCGTGATAATTTCCCAGATGCAACCTGCCCGACGGCTGCATTCCACTCAGAATTCGTTTTCGCTTCATATCTATAAAATCGTTCAATTATTAAGGATCAATTAAAACTGGCCATCAAAACCTGTTGCAACGCGGGAAACGCTTCCTGGGTCAAAAAAGATACCGAATAAAGAATAGGCAGTCCCAGGATCATTCCGAGAATCCCCGTGTGCGCAAAATGATCCAGTAAAAATATCCCCAGGATGAGAAAAGCCCCATAGCGGTCGTACCGGGACATGGTTTCCGCCATCCTGTGCGACACCAGGCCCTTGATAACGCTTCCTCCATCCAGAGGCGCCACCGGAAGCATGTTGAAAATGGCCAGCGCCACATTGAGGTAAACCCCAAAACTCAGCAATATGAAAGCGATCACATTTTCTTCCGGCGATACCATACGGATCAAAACACTGCAAACAATCGCCAGAGCAATGTTCGACAGGGGACCCGCCATGGCAACGTACATCATGTCCCGTCGTGGATTTGCAAAATTTCTCCAATCCACGGGAACCGGTTTGGCCCATCCGAATCCCAGAAAATAGAAAAACACAACCCCCATTAAATCCAGATGTTTCAATGGGTTAAATGTCAGCCGACCCAGGCGTTTGGCGGTATCGTCTCCAAGAAGATAAGCCACTTTCCCGTGCGAATATTCATGCACTGTCAGAGAAAATAAAACGACGGGGGTCATCAATATCAACAATTGGGTCTTGTCCAAAACAACCTCTGGAAAAACAGGTTAAAGGGATAATGATCGATTGAAATCGGGGTTGCAGTAGGCATACCTGGAGAAACCGGGGACAGTAAAGAAAGGTAATTTTCTCAAAAAAACTGCGCTCCTTCGCCTCATTCTAGCTCAAATCCTCCCCAATTCATAACCTTTAACGCCCTGCTGAATGAATTGTTCCGCCTGTAAAAACAGGCAGACTTTCAAATTCGGACTCAAACCTTTCGAGTTTTGGCGTATTTCAGATACGTATAAAAAGCTGTCGATAAGGCCAGAAACATCCCCAAAAATCCTTCCCGAAACCCCTGCCGGACAATGAAGTTTTTGAACCAGGCCACTGGCGGACGTAAATACAGATGGGTCCAGTTGGCTTCCCAGCCCGAAATAATTTTGTCTTCGGCGTAAAGGGTGGAATATCGATTCTGCCGCTCTATGTAGTCCTCAAATCCCTGATAAGAATAGTGGAACAAAGGTTCTTGAATGACCGCGGCATCGTCATCCGGGTCAAGTTTCTCATGCACTTGCGATTCTTTGAAAGCAACTTTCGTCTTGTCATAAAGCCGTGAAATGTTATCGGGATACCATCCTCCAAACCGCACCCAGCGGCGGCCAAAAAAATTTTTCCGCGGGAACCGGTACACGGGATGCCCCGGTTGCTTTTGCAGTTCCTGCTGAATGGCCTGAGCGCATTCCGGGCTCACGACTTCATCGGCATCAATATTCAATATCCAGCGATGACTGGCCCGGTCAGCGCAAAGATTTTTCTGCCGGCCATACCCGTGCCACTTTTCCTGAAACACCCGGTCGGTAAATTTTTTACAGAGTTCCACCGTTTGATCTGAACTGAAGGTATCTAGGACCACGATTTCATCGGCCCATCGAAGGCTTTGCAAGCATCTTTCAATATTTTGCTCCTCATTGAGGGTGATGATCGTAACCGAAATTTTTTCCATAATTTAGCCCAAAATTTCCACCAAACAGGTAAAATAAGGATTATAACATTTAACCGCTCCACTTTTCTTTGATCCGGGGATTAATTTTCCTGCATATTTCAAAGAATATGATACTATAATCCATTGCGAACTCGGACATTATACTTTCTGTGCAAATTGCGATGGAAGCTGGAAGAGCGTCTCTTAAAAATCATAAACTCATGGTTAATTTTTGAGTACTTTGATTGCAAGAAAAGCCTGAAGCAAAAACGGTTCATCACTTAATTTCTGGGCATACAGGATGAAGGAATTTTTAATCAATCTCGACTTACAGCAATTGTGGGGGACAATCTCACAACATGTTGTCCTTTGGTTCAACCTGGCAATTGAAAAAATTTCCACCCTCCTGGAAACTCTTTATCAAATAGCCCTGGATTACCCTTGGCTCGCAGGAGTATCCTTTCTTTTATTTATTGGACTCCCTATTATTTTTAATAAAATAAAAAAATCCAAATCCGATTCGGAGTCCGAGATTGAAGGCCGGCTTGATCAACTGATGGAAGAAATGCAGGATTTTGAATTGAACGCACCTCTGATCGATTTGCAGGACAATTTTTCCGACTCTTCAAACACCGACATGGAACCCCTCCATGACGAAAACACCTTTAAATTAGATTTTGAAAATGATCAAGATCTTCCAGGCCCCGCTCCAACCTTAAACATCCTGGAATCCGATGCCATGATCGAACTCCCCTCGTTGCTTGCAGATGAGGAAAACGGTGAAAATGGACACGCCACCCAAACCGAAGAGCAAAAAATTGAAGACATACTTTTATCCGAGGATTCCTCTGAAAATCATTTTTACGTGGATGACCCAAATCCGATCCCGGAAGGCCTGACGGAACAAGATTCCGATTGGTCGCAAATCAGCCGCCCGGCGCTTTCCAGTTATGATGATACTGAATTGACGATTGAGGGGATAGAGGACCTGCCGCAGGAAATGGAACAACCTGGCATGGAATCGGCCCAGGAAGCCTCTTTCAAGCCGGAAGAAGATACGATACCAGAAATCAAAATGGATTCGCATTCCCCGACTGAACCGGTTGAACATCCGGCAGAGGGTGAAGCCATGAAGGACTCTGCCACAGAGGAGGAAGCCCCTTGCCATGAGGAAGAATTCCTCCTGCAATCGACGGATTTGACAGGCAAAGAATATGCGGAAAAAAGCGAATTGTCACTTCCGGAAGAAGAGGTTCCACTGTCCTCTCATCAAGAGACCGGAAAGGAAAGTTTTGCCAACCACGTTCAATCGCAGGTTGCAATTCCGGAAAAGATTGCAAAGGAACCTTCATTGTCCCGTTCACATCCCTTAAATTCAAATAGAAAATTACAGAATGCTTTCAGTCCTGGCTTGGTAAAACCAGCCGTTGCCAACTACAACCAACTGCTGGAATCGTTTATATTTTTAAAAGATCAGAAAAAATAGGTGAAATTTTCTGACCCCTTTCAGGCATTGCGATAAAAAATGGGTTTTCCTGAAAACATCATTGCGGTCGGCGGAGGCAAAGGCGGTATCGGCAAGAGCCTCATTTGCACCAATCTCGCGGTAGGATTGGCGTTGAATGGGAAAAAAGTGGTTCTGGTCGACACGGACTTTGGATCGTCCAATCTTCATGCCTTATTAGGCATTAATTTCCCATCCCACGGTTTCATGGATTATTTCCATCAAAACTCCAATGATTCCCAATCACTGCTTCTGGACACAAAAATCGATAACCTCAAGCTCGTTTGCGCGGCTGGAGATAACCCGGGTAGCGCCAACATTGAAAGTGGCGGGCTGGAAACCATAAAAGACTTCATCCGCAACCTGGATGCAGACTACGTTTTCCTGGACCTGGCTCCTGGCGCCAATTATTTCGTTGTCGATTTTTTCAACCTGAGCACCACAGGTCTGGTGGTAACCACCCCTGAGTTGACGTCCGTCATGACAACCTTCAGCTTCATCCGGGCCGCCCTGTTCAGAAAAATCAGCGCCGCCTTTGACGACTGCCAAGAAATAAAACGTCTGGTCGACCACTCCAATCCCTCTCATGCGGATGTGGAGACATACAGCATTGACGTTCTCAAGGAAAAACTGTTGGATATCGACCCCTCTCATGTTGCCACCGTAGAGTCCATAGTGAACTCTTTCAGGCCTCAGCTAATCGTGAACCGGGTCAGATACAAACAGGAGCTGACAGTCGGCGAAAGTCTCATTCACCTG
>Ga0114931_10009134_pt1 | contig 11918 bp, 10 predicted proteins | sample 2SBtaG_FD_89579 | JGI IMG/M metagenome (GOLD analysis project Ga0114931, IMG submission 89579) | Deep subsurface microbial communities from Kolumbo volcano to uncover new lineages of life (NeLLi) - 2SBTROV14_V59a metaG | ecosystem: Environmental > Aquatic > Marine > Volcanic | place: Kolumbo...
AAACACCATCGCCGCCATCCAGCCGGGGGCTCTGCCTCGGGACGTCGAGATCCTGCTTCCTCCCAATCGCAGCACCGAGCTTAACAGCGCCATCCAACTCGTCTCCGGCGCGACCTCCGGCACCGTGGCACCAGCCAATGAAGTGGTCAAGTCCGAGTCGCTGAATCTCCCCCCCACAGTGGTTCTGCAGCTGGACAATACCTCCATCACCGCCGGTGATTCTATCACCCTGAACTGGTCCTATAGTCCCGGTGTCAATTGCAGCACCACCGGCCCCCTCCCGTGGCTTGCCGACCAATCCTCCGGCAGCGTGACGCTCGGACCTCTCCAGAACGACGGAGAATTCACCCTCACTTGCGTCAGCCTGAGCGGCCTGAGCAACACCGCCGCAGTCGCGGTCAAGGTCTCGGCACCTATTGCCGATGCCACCAATGGCGGTGCGACCAGCGGCGGCACATCCACCCTCGTTACTGGCACCACTTCCACCTCCGCGGTAAAACAGGTGGTGGCATCCGTGACGGCCTCGAGCTACGACATGGCCAACGGCAGGGTGCCCGAGAACGCCATTGACGGTAACACCAGCAGCAAATGGACCGTACTGAGCATGCCTCAGTCGATTGTCCTCGATCTCCAGTCGACACAATCCGTCAGCCAGGTTCGGATGTTGATGTACGGCGCCAATGGGGGGCAGAACATGGATTACACCATCGAGGCGTCCACGGACAATCTCAATTGGATCAATGTCGTCGGCCACGCCGCACCCGCCGCCTCGCCGCAATGGACGGAAGCGAATTTCAGCGCAGTCCAGGCGCGCTATCTCCGCGTCAGTTTGAACTCAACAAAAACGACGGATTACGCAAATGTTTATGAAATAGAGGTTTATGGCCAGGATGTGAGCTCAACTATTGGTTCCTCAACCATGCTGACACTTTCCTGGCAACCCAATGCTGACAACGTGCAAGGCTATGTCGTATACTACGGGCCGACTGCGGACACAGTTAACACGGAAGTCTCAACAATACCAATCAAATCCCCGGGCATTAATCCCCTCGCCCCTTCCGTCAAATTAAACTCGTGGTCTGACCTGGGTCTCCTCCCGGGGAATAATATGTGTTTCACAGTACGCGCATACAACGCTGACGGCCTCTCGGGCCCGTCGACGCCTGTATGCGGGCTTATTCCGAATAATTTATAGGGTTTGTGAACATGATCACTATAGGGAAGCACCCGGCTATAGGCTTTGTGAACAGAGTCACTGCAGACAAGTACCCAGCCGCCGATACTTGTACTAGGATTAATACAATGGTAGTGAGAGAAATGACCAACAGCGCAACGATGAACAGGATGACAAACCCCCTTGGCCATCAGGTCGTGAAGCTAATTCCCGCTAGTTTTACAAGGGTAATATTTGCCCTTCTCGCTACCTTTGCCAGCTCCGTCGCCATGGCCGCTCCCCCGGCCACCCCAACAGGGCTCTGTATTGACTCCTCATCCGGGACGCTTTGTGCCGCCCCCCCGAGTGCGGGCACAAGTAATATCATCGCCCCGAAATCCGTTAACCCACAGAACTTTCATCCGGGCCACTACATGATGGTGGGTATTCATGACTCTATCCCTGAATTTGGGAAGATAATCAATAACCCCAATGTCGTGGGTATAAAAAAAGTATACACCTGGGTAGATATTGAACCAGCCGAGGGAATCTATGATTTCACCGAAATCGAATCAGACCTAGCCTACCTGGAATCTATAGGAAAACGTTTGTGGATTTTTGTACTGGATACCACTTGGAACAGCAGTTACAATCCTAAAACACCCGTATATATGTGGAGTAACCCAAAGTACGGCTGCGATTCACGCCATTACGGTAATTATGAACGTAGCGCGCAACAAGGCGGATGGCTCCCCTGCATTTGGAATAAAAACGTCCAGTCACGGCGCGCGGCACTGTACCAGGCGCTGGGGAAGAAATTCAACAATGAACCGTATTTCGAAGGGATCAATCTCGGTGAAACCTCAACAGGGGTTGCCAATGCAGCGTGGGGCTATAGCACGGAGAGCGTGAGGACTGCCTTCATGGCTAATGCGCTGGCGCTGAAGAAGGCCTTTCCAGATAAGTCAGTGATACAGTACATCAATTGGGCCCCTTTTGATTTGGCCCCTTTTGCCGCGGAACTGGCTCAGAATGGAATAGGCATCGGAGGACCGGATATTTATCTACTACCCGAGAAGCAGTCGATTCGAGATACCACTTACCCGTTGCAGCTTCAGTATCACAACGACGTACCGATAACGATAGACGCTCAGGGAGCAGAATTCATGCGGATAAACTCCGACCTTGGGCGTCCCAATAATGCCGCCGAATTACTCCAAGGTGCCATTGATCTGATCAATCCGTGGTATATGTTCTGGATAGATATTGAGCCATATATCAGCAATGATACTTTGCCTACTCTAGATAAATACGGCTCCCTGCCAGCAGCCAAATTATTCTATAACTCCCTCTCCCTCCAAACGCCGTAAAAAAAGAGTACTCCGGAACTATAGAGTGGATTAAATCAAGAAACCATAGCTGAACGGTATACGTCCAAGGTTCGCTGACTCACCCGATCCCAGTCGTATTCGTTCAGCACCTGGCTTCTAAGTTCGCGCCATTCAGCGTTCGCTACCCCCCCCCTAAAACACCTTTTCAGCCCGGCTGCCAGGGCGGCGGTATCGCCGACGGGAAAATAACAGTCAGTCGGGAGACCGATCTCCCGGTTAGCCGGGATATCACTGGCGAGGCTGGGAATCCCGTAGCTCAAGGCCTCCAACAAAGCTATAGGCAGCCCCTCATGGGACGAGGGCAGGACGAAAACTCCGGCCTGCGAATACAACTCCGCCAGACTGTCGCCACTCTGAAAGCCAGCCAGAATGATGCCCCTGCAACGTAACGCCAGATCGTGGATCTGTTGCGCATACGCACCACCTTCCTCAAGATCACCGACAATCACCAGTTTCCATGGATCCGGCGGCTCAGACATATTGAAGGCCTGTTCCAGATCGTGAATACGCTTTCCCTTATCAATACGGCCAACATATAAAACATAAGCTTTCTGTGTCAGGCCAAAGCCGCCTAATACCACTCCAGGGCCCCTGGGCGTAGGCGGCGATACCCCATTGGGGATAATAGTGCAATGATACCCATAATCTGAAATAACCTCCCCGACATTTTCCGAAACGGCAATCAGCTGGTTTGCAAACAGAACGCCGGCTCGCTCTCCAACTCTTAGCATTGCCCTGGCCAGAAAGCCCCATTTCTCCCTCTTATAGTCCATAGTATGGTGGGTAAACACCACCCGTAATCCGAACAGACGGGCAAGGGGAATAAATAAAGCAGGTCCCACGGCATGGACGTGCAGGACATCCGGCCGGTGAATTACTGCATAAAAAGTAGCGAATAAAGAGTGAATGATGGTCTCGAGAACCTTGGTCCGGGGAGACCATATCCGGCGCAGACGTACACCCTTCCATGTCGCATTGGCGTCCTTATTAAAATAAGGGGACCTGACAATAACTTCTACATCACAACCCAATGCCGCCAGCCGGGGCGCAAGATTTTCCACATGATTTTCTATGCCCCCCTGGATACCCGGAATTCCGCGCAGGCCCATTATCATAATTCTCACAAGGATCCTCCGCAGCTCATAAGGATGTTCATTACCACATTTTTAGTGCAATCCAGCTACCGCCCTTAATTTACGGAAGGGATAGCTCTCAAATATTCCCGACAGCCTGGCTTTGACCACAAACATCGGGACGTTTCTTATACCTATCCTTCTCAACTGGCATGGATCACTGCCTCGATCAATCCATCCGTTATCCGTCACAACGGCAGCTCTGTAACCCGCCTCCCTGACCAGAGACACATCCCTGTCATCCAAGTGCACCAATTTCTTGCCCTTGGGATACGCGAACACATTTATTTCCTCGCCTAAAAGGGCCTCCAGATCGCGCTTACTGTCAACTATCTCGCGTTTTGCCGCTTCATCTGAAAGGTCCTTTAAAATGGGATGGGTAATGGTATGACTTCCGATTTCCCATCCGGCCCGTCGCATTTCCTTGATCTCGGTCAGAGAGAGCATCCCCTCCTCTCCAACTCGACCACTGATGATAAACACCGTTGCCGTCAATCCATGTTTATTCAGGATAGGAAATGCATTGACGTAATTATCCTGGTAGCCGTCATCAAATGTAATGGCTACGGTATCACGTCGTAACGACCTGTCTCCATTGAGGAGCTCGACTACTTCTGCAAGTGAAATCACATCAAATGATTTTGACAATAGACCCATTTGCCGATCGAAGTGGGTTGTGGAAACCGACATATCCGGATCCACGCTGTCATCTCTTACGCGATGGTACATCAATATCGTCAACCTGTATTGGCTCAGTATGCTTTTCCTGATCACACCATATAACCAAACTATACCCGAGTAATAAAGCAGCAAAGCCAATAAGGCTCCAACCCTCCATGCGATTGTATAAACGCTTGCCATTACGACACTCGACTTTGAAGAAAAACGATATTGCGGCACTCAGAGACATCATAACTGTAACGAAAATTAATGTAATTATGGCCGAATAATATTTTCATACAAGTCCAATATACGACGCTTGTATATCGATGAATCGTATTCCTCTTCTGCCCGCTTTCTCGCGGCGCGCCCCATATCGGCCAGCTTGCTTCCCGATAGAACGGCGACATAGGACAACCTGCCGGAAAGTTCCTCTACTGAACCCGGATTAAAAGCGAATCCCGTTTCTCCTTCGCTGATAAGCTCGGGGATGCCGCCTATCCCGGCGCCGATAACAGGCTTACCGAGCGCATAGGCCTCCAAAAGAGACAGCGGCGCATTCTCATACCACTCGGAGGGCAACACAACCGCTTTGGATGAGCGAACGACATCGCGCAAACTTTCCCCGGATAAGTAGCCCAAAAAGTCTACCTTCCCTCCGCTCGCTGCGGATAACTTCCTTAAGCTCATTTCTTCCGGCCCGGTACCGGCGATCTTCAGCGGCACACCCGCATCCACTGCGGCCTTGATCAATGTCGCTGCGCCTTTCTCAAAGCTTAGTCGTCCCAAATATAGAAAATAGTCACCTGATGCATAGTTCGGCACATAATCATGGATATTAATGAAGTTGGGAATATATACGAACTTATCCGGATTCCACCCCCATTCCACAAACTTATTTAAGTAGAATCGGCTGGGCACAATGAATCTAGAAACACAGTCGGTATAACTCCCCAGCATCTTATGTAAAACGGCTTCTGTCATCACCAAGGTACTGAGTGCGCGCGATCCCTTCATGCATTTATTCAGCACTACATTATATAATTTTCCATTCTTACAGCGCTCGCATATTTCACCGTTCACAAGCATCCTATAGGCGGGATAGGCCAACTTAAGGTCATGCAAGGTCATCACAATAGGGATATTATTGTCGCGCAGCAGCCCTAGGATTGATGGAGAGATATGATGGTAGATATTATGCGCATGGCAAATATCCGGCCGCATGGCCTTAATCAGCTTTCGGAGATTTCTTCTGGATTCCAGGGAGTAGACCGATTTTGCGGCGAGTTTGATCTTATCTGATAGGGAATACCTTTTGCCATACTCAAGCTCATCCACAAAATATTCAGACCAGGTGGTTGGCAGGTTATTCGGGTGAGACATAGCGAATGGAATGACATCCCATCCCGCCCCCTCGACCAATTCGTTATGGGAAAGAAAGATCGTCTCCGCTCCACCTCTGAGGTAATAATAATTATTAATAGATAAAAGAGTACCCATTTTAATGGGCGCATCAATGAGATTATTCACTATAGCTTACAACTTCTGTGACACTCATATGTACCGTAATGCATAACCGTATTCCACCAAATGTGAACGCAGGCATTTTTCTAACTCTACACACTGAAGAGGTGTCAAATCCTTTTCGTACGGTATTTTTCTATTCGCGTCAATCCTGAGTTCTTTAATTGTCTTTCTGAACTTATCCGTCCACTCTAAGCCAGAAAATGTCAGAATATTATCCAATGTGCTCACAGGCTCATCGACAAAATCCTCATACTTAATCTCTAGGCAGCGGCCCGGCATGGTGCTAATACTATCCTTGTACGATTCCAACAACATCTTCCAAGTGATGCCAGCCAATGTTACAAACGACCTATTGCTATTGATCCAGTCAGCATAATATGGCTCGACCAATTTTCCGTATATCCAACTTTCAGCTCCTCTATAACCATCCCACCAGGGCATCTGCAGGAAAGAATTAGCAACGGCCCTCCCATCTCTTATCACATGTATAAACTTCGACTTCGGGAATATCATTCCAAAGAAACGCATTCTCGACCAGCCAGTGTATTTATGTAGGAAAATAGGCTTGTTCTGCGCTTCAATCCTGTCATTAAAAAAGGTTTTGTATCTTTCTGCCAACCAATTTGTCACGTCAAGGTCAATCAGATCTCTACAAGGCTTCTCATAAGAAGGACTTACATGATGTGAAATAATCTGGTATCCCTCGGATGGAGCAAAGCGCGGCCTTCCCTTTTTTGTATATCGTCCTAGTGGTCCTCTAAAAATAGCGTTATTGAGCCTACCCTTCATATTGAGCGAATACAACCTATCATCAATATTAGATATAAATCCTATTCCTTCATGTCTAGCGAGCACCTCATGGAGAAGAGAAGATCCGCAGCGACCGGTGCCGACGATAAAGACTATCTCCATTATCTTCCTCTAGCTCTCTGTTTTACGCTGTTTAATCATCGCGTATCGCCAGGAAACGATATGTCCTGATATAAATGCCCACAGGTAACTAAGCACCTGATAATTGATTATATTAAGGTAGAACACAATGATGATGAAAATCAACATCACACCCACCCAACCGGCCGCCAGTATACCTCGCGGATTATTCTCTTTTGACAATCGAAATGCGTCTGAAGCCAAGAACACGAGTAACACCAGGAACAGTATAATGCCACCCACTCCAGTTTCCCAAAGCAAGAAGCTGGCCGTAGTTCCGCTACTTATCTCACCTATGCGGTAGGAGAACTTTCCTGAAAATTGACCGATCACCGAGGTTGATACATTTCCAACTCCCAGGCCCACCCACAGCTTAACCGGGTCTTCTGACAAAGTAAGTATTGGCAATAGAATTTTGTCCATCCTACCGCCCCCCTCCTTGGAGCCGATAGGATCCTTATTCAATACGGTGTTTCCTCCAATTCTCCGGTCCTCGGTAAGCGTGCCGGAATCAAATTGGTGTTCCCTATAGAGATACTTTGCAGCTTTATCCCAAAAAGCCGCTATCCCAACACCTTCGCTCCCCGCTTCTTTGTAAAAATGATTGTACAGGGTAATATAGCCACCAAATATGACTACTAAGGTTACCAGAAGGGGCGCTAGTTTGCCGATGTTGATCTTTTTCCTACTCGCTAACAAATAGGGGACACTTACCACAAGCGGAAGTAGAATGAACGTGACCTTTGTCTCGTTTATTGCGGTTGGCAACCCCAGAACCAACAGAAGAATAAAGAGCCTTGCGCCACTAATCACGCCCCTGGCATAAAATGCCGTTAGAACGGCCATTCCCGAAAGTAGAAGAATGCTTAATACTCCTGAATTACCTTCCCCCAAGGTCCCAGTGATCGCATCACCACTCATCGCACCACTGTATTGGATCAACCTCTGATACAAGGCGACAGGGGCCTGGAGCAGCAAAAAAAAGAGCATCAAGAGCAACTGCCTCCTCAACTGCCCCTCAGGTGGCTGATAGACCATCGGCAACAGGAACAGGGGCAGCCATCTCAGATAGGGACGCATCCCAGTGAGGATGGTTCCTGGCGCCACAGAGTTAACAATAATTCCAACCAGCATATGAATAGCTATAACTGAACCGAGAATAACATACTTCTTCGTGATGAAGATCGAGCGCAGCAAAGCCATCCGTAATAAAATAAATACGAGTACTGCCGCGGAAATAATCTCAGGAAGCAACTTGATAACTACCTGTATGGGGGCTAAATAGCTCCCCAAAAATAATATCGTAATCAGGATTACCAATAGCCTATCCATACCTGGCGACCCCGCCATCACAATATTTCGATAATCTTTTCGATGTTACTAAGTGAATGCTCCTTCATCGCATACGTACTAGCACGCATCCCCATGCTCTCTCTCAATTCCCGGTCATTAATCAATTGTTCTACGCCGGCACGGAGTCTCTCATATGCCCCCGCAAAGATACCCACATCTCGTGTTTTCAGAATATCATCCGGGTCCACATCCAGGCTGACAACGGGAGTTTGTCTCAACCATGCCTGAATAAACGTATTGGGAAATCCTTCATAACTACTGGTATTGACAAGAATGTGGCCGCTGGCCATGATTTCGTCCACTTCTTTCTGGGATCGTTCACCGAGATAGCGGATATTACCTTCACGCTGTATTTCATTTAAGAGCGACCTACCCCAACGGCTGCTGCTAGGCCGCCCTATCATCGTAAAAACCACGTTTTCAGCAGCGAGATCCCGCGCCAATCTCAGGAAGATATCCGGCCGCTTCATGGGTTTAAGATTCGATATCCATAGCACGTTGATTGGAGAACTGGGTTTTTCAGCCTCTTTGGGTATAGGCTGATAATTTGACACGATCGCCCCAACTTGCCGCCCATAATGAGCGAGCAGCAATTCGGATTGCCGCATCGTCTGAGTAATGATGAAGTCGCTGTGGCGTATCCCATACTCGAGAAATTTCTTCTCAATACTATGCATCATGGGGAACCCGGAGAATTGCTTGTCAGGATGTTCCGGCATAACGTCGGCATCGCTGGAGACATGCCATATCATACGTCGGCGCTTCCTTTTCGCATAATACGCTGCTACACCTGTGTAAGCGCACCCGACCCGCTGGTAGATGACATCGGGATCAGCATCTTCCAATAATGCATAAAGCTCACGGGAATCTATGACCTTGCCGATCTTGTGAGATAAGCCTCCAGATACTATCTTTCTGATCTCGTAACCGGCAGGGCGAAAATTGGCATCTATATTTTTAGAAATATAGGTCAGGTCGTAGTCGTTTTGCCTGATCACCTCGTCGACAAGGAGCCTGACTTGGAACTCGGCGCCGCCGTAACTTCCTGACCAATGAGAAGGCGTGACGATGCACAGACGTTTCTTACCGGAATTAGAATCTCCGCTCATCATTACCCAGCCATCGCTTCGGTGACTTGACCTTTATATATCTTCTCAGCCTGCGGTATTGCTCATAGAGATGCGGTAATTTCAAAGAGGATACTTCATCGTCCGCATCTCTTATTCCCCATGGCGCCGTAGAGTCGCCATGTACTCCTTCCGACTCTATCCCCCCAATACTCCTTTCTGCCAACACATTTTCTATCCTATCGAGATAGCTACCCTTCTCATTTGGACGCGCCTTCTTGTTAGGAAGTTCCTCCTTGCCCACCATGCCTTTAGAATGCATGACGGCAATCAATCTCGCATCCCGTTCCTCTCTATATTGCTTATAACGATCCGTCCCCTGTCCGTAAAGATGCACCTTCGCCGATGTATTTCCGAACAGGATATGGCTCTCTTTTTCCCAGTAATTTCGCTTTCCCTCAAAATAGGAAATGCCTATACGTTGACAGAGTAACGATAATATATTATCGGAGGTAGAGACATCGGAGTATTTAACTCCCTGCCAGCCATCCACCATACTGAAATAGAATCGGTGGTAGTTCACCCATCTTCTCTTCCACCCACTCTCCTCACCACGTTTAGCACAGGATAAATAGTATTCCTTTGGCGTCTTCCATATAAGTACGTTTTCGACACTTAATCCCAAATTTCGAAGATCAATAGATCGATCATGGATCCATAACGGATCCTTGCTTGAATCGACAATAAATCGTATCTCTGGAAGCAATTCAAATATTTTTTCGTAGAAATGGTTTTGGCCGGCCGACCTGATTATTTTCCAAAGGTCACAGCTTTCATTACTACAGCCACAAGCCGGAGCCAGGTGATGCGGTCTATAAGGAAGGAAAAGTGCGTTGACCTCGCCGCACGAAAATCCCTGCGGCGAATTGGCCAACGTCATATCGAGAAAGGTAGAACCGCTGTATGCGGTCCCGCCGATAAAGATTACTTTTCTCGGTTCTTCCATTGATAAACTACTACTCATTGCAAGACTGGTGGATACAAGCACTCACATTATGGCGGCGTTTAGCCCTGACGAGGCCGGAAGAAATGAAGGGGTGGAAATATGACGAATTGCGCGCCCCGCGGCCCTGCCGGGAATAAAGCAATATGCATTCAAGATTTAGATGAAAATCGAAATTATGGAAGCCCTGGAAATAACTTACGAGCATGCGCGGGATGTATCAACCTGCTCCTGGTGGATACAGCATGAATATCGGTCGGACAGGTAATCGGCCAATTTAGCGCTCTGCACCTTCCATTCATACTCTTTAGCAACGATCGGGGCATTTTCCGCTTCTCTAAACAACAATGAACGATTTCCGAAAGCTTCCTCGATTGCATCTCTTAAATCAACGATACTGTCCCCTTTTGACCATACCACAAATCGCTGATCAGCCATGATATCCTTGTGGGCTGGGATGGGCGTCAGAATAACAGGTTTCGCGCAAGCCATGTATTCAAATACTTTTAAGGGACTGGAGACATTCCATTCCGGCCTGTCAGGAAGAGGGTAAATCCCGAAATCAGCTTTATGCAATTCCCCCGGCATGGCTTCGTAGGGCATTAAGCCCTTAAAAACAACCTGCTCATCCAGTTTTTTATCCTTAACCATCCCTTTTAGATGGGTGACATAATTGCTGCTACCAATAATAGTGAATTGTATACTGCATTTAATATCGTTCGGGAGAAGGGAAATCGCCTCTATCACTCTATCCAGCCCCCTGTTGCGAGAAATGCTTCCGTGGTAGATTAACCTCATTTTCCCGCTATCTCTGCTATATTCTTTCGTATCCGCGGGTCTGAACAAGCTGGTGTTAACGCCCGATTGCCACAAGACGAAGTCGTTAAAGCACAAGCCGAATTCTGTTTCCACCGCGTCTTTCAACGGCTTGGTAATAAACGAGTAGCTTCTGGCAAAGCGCGACAGCCACGCAATCGAGAACTTCCATAATAACCACCGCTCGATCCGCCGCTTGAAGGAATGAATCTCCACAGGAACCGTTCTGACATCCATATGCAAATTCTTTATTCCGAATAGTCTCAGAAAGGGAGCAATTAAAAAACTTTCAGGTCCCATGATGATGATGTCATCGCGCGCTACGTGCGCGATCATCCACAACAACATCCTGATCAGCAGGACGTAGCGAAACAAAAACGGCGTATCAAGTGATCGCAGGCACACCACTTTTGTCTTCTGATTGGCCGCTTGGTATATTTCTTTTCCGATTCCCGTAACCAGGGTAACGTCAAAACCTCGAGCGTTTAGGCCGTTTATCATTTCCAGCCATGGACTTTTATTCGGCTTCAGATCGAACCTGTCCGGCTCCACCCAGAACACTTTTTTTCTTGCGCTAGTTGCCTGCATCATTATCGCCCTATAACAGAAAGGGAGCTTATAAATAAGCTTCTTAATCTACCGTTGCAGCAAATACCATACCCAAACATTATTATGTTTATAATACAGAAAGTTACAAGCCACTCATGCCAGGAGCATGAAATAATTGTCAGGAATTCCGACATTCCATATTCGACGCCATTTTCCATCAGCACCATCCTTAACCAACTATCCATGACTATCCATGAAAGAACAGTCATCTCGGTGCTGCTCCTGGATAATACTCGCATGGATTAGTCGCTCATCAACATTTACTTCAAAGAGAAT
>Ga0114931_10009135_pt1 | contig 11917 bp, 7 predicted proteins | sample 2SBtaG_FD_89579 | JGI IMG/M metagenome (GOLD analysis project Ga0114931, IMG submission 89579) | Deep subsurface microbial communities from Kolumbo volcano to uncover new lineages of life (NeLLi) - 2SBTROV14_V59a metaG | ecosystem: Environmental > Aquatic > Marine > Volcanic | place: Kolumbo...
CTGGCGGAGTCTGTACGATGCGCTGCCTCAGGGCGCCGTCGCGTCGTCCGCCTCGCCCACGGCGGGCTGCGAAGAGACGGTGAGACTCTCGTCGGTGCGCGCGGGTGTCGCTGCGGCGCGGGCCATCCCGGAAAGCACCGGCGCCCGCCGTAGAGCGAGAGTCCGCGCGGGTGTCGCTGCGGCGTCTGTCGTCATGGGGTCTCTTCTCCCGGGGGCAGCCGGATCGTTCTTGCGTTTACTACGCGGGGACCGGGGTGTTAACCCAGATCCTCTACTTTCCCGGAAGGAGTGTTCGGAGCATGGTGATCGGCGTACTCGGTATCTTCCAGAACTACCGCGACGAGCTGGACGACGCGGTGGTCATGCAGGGCGAGCTGGAGGTGGCTCTGCTCGCCGAGGAGCTGGGCTACGACAGCTACTGGGCGGCCGAGCATCATTTCTTCGGCTACTCGATGTGTCCCGACAACATCCAGTGGCTCGCCGGCGTCGCGGGCAGGACGAGCCGGCTGAGGCTCGGCACCGGAGCCGTCATCATGCCGTGGAACGATCCGTACCGGGTGGCGGCCAAGATGGCTCTCCTCGATCACCAATGCGGCGGGCGCGCGCTTCTCGGCTTCGGACGCGGTCTGTCCAGGCGGGAGTACAGCAGCTTTGGCATCTCGATGGACGAGGCCCGGGGGCGGTTCGACGAGGGAGCCGAGATCGTGGTGAAGGCGCTCGACACGGGGTTCATCGAGGCGGACACGCGATACTTCAAGCAGCCAAGGGCAGAGCTGCGCCCCCGTCCGACCGCCAGCTTCGGCGATCGGCTGTTCTCGATCGGCGTGTCCCCCGAGTCGGCGGTGCGCGCCGCGGTGCTGAAGGCGCGGCTCATGGTGCTCGCCCAGCAGCCGTGGGAGATCTTTCGGGAGACCGCGCTGCGCCCCTATCAGGAGAAGTGGCGCGAGCTGCACGGCACCGAGCCCCCCCCGCCGGTGTGTGGGCAGCTCGTGTATTGCGACGCCGACGCCGGCCGGGCGGCCGAGCTGGGCGAGAGGTACGTGAAGAACTACTTCTCGACCGTGGTCGAGCACTACGAGATCGGCGGGACGCACTTCGGTACGGGGTACGAGTTCTACGCGTCGGCGGCCGAGATGATCTCCGCGATCGGCCTCGAGGAGATGGCCAAGGTGTACGCGGGGGTGAACACCTTCGGCACTCCCGAGCAGATCGTCGAGAAGATCGCCGGGCAGCGCCGCGTGCTCGACTGCGACGTCGACGTCCTCGCGATCATGAAGTACGGCGGCATGACCGCCGGGGAAGCGGAGGCGTCGATGCGCTTGTTCGCCGGCGAGGTGGCGCCGGTGCTCCGGGCGCGCTCGGGAAGCGGCGTGGCCGGACGGCCGTCGGCCTGACGGTACCCACCGGATACGGCGGTCGCCCGAACGGGTCTATCTCCGGCCGGCGGACCAACGGCTCCGGCACCCGACGGTACCCGCCGGATCGGGTGGTCGCCCCAAGGACGGCCCGCCCGCGCCGAAGGGCGATCGTTCGCCCTGCCGATCTCGCCGCGCGCCCGGGTGGGTGTCGCGACGGCCGGTGGGAGAGGGTCTCCGCCCCGTTGCTCAGTCGCCCGCGGGCTCCAGGTAGCCGAGCGCGCGCAAGCGCTCGACGCGGCCGGGATTCTTCCGGAGCATTGTGGCCGGGCGCGGCGTCTTCACGTCCGACAGGTAGGAGCGCGCTTCCCCGCCCAGCACGGGCTGCTCCGGGGACGGGAGCCAGGTAGCGTCCCCCGTCCATCGGAACCGCTCGACGGTCGCCCGGCGCACGTCGCCCCCGGTGGCCGCCTCGACCGAGGGGAAGCGGACACGGGTGAATCCCCGCTCGTCGTACACGGCGGCTTCGGTGCCGAGGTCGCAGTACAGCTCGCGTGACGGCAGGTCGCGACCTTCACGCAGATAGGGGCCCAGGGCGATTCCCCGCGCGTCGGTCGGTACGGGGAGGCCGGCCAGCTCGAGCAGTGTCGGCAGGATGTCGACGTGGCTCACGGGCGTGCCGACCCGTCCCGCCGCGATCCCCGGCGCGCGCAGCAGGAATGGGACGTGCGCGATGTCGGGGGTAGTCGCGTGGCCGTGCTCGAACCAGTGGTCGTTCTCACCGAAGCTCTCGCCGTGATCCGCGGTGAACAGGACGATGTGGCCCGCACCTTCTCGATGCGCGTCGAATTCGTGCAGGAGGGGACCCAGCCACCGGTCCATGAACAGGATCTCGGCCTGATAGCGGCGCTCGTACTGGCTCGGTCGGTTCAGGCCGGGGATCGCCTGGTAGGCGGGGATGCCTCCTTGCCCGCTCTGGCCTTCGTTCACCGACAAGGTGGGCTCGCCCGCGGGTTCACGCGTCGCGATGGCGCGCAGGACGTGCTCCGGCGGAGTGTAGGGGCCGTGCGGATTCTGGTAGTGCACGAGGAGGAACACGGGCTGGTCGCCCGCTCGTTTGAGCCAACGGACTGCTCGTTGCGTGGTTTGTCGAGCCTCCCGTTCGAAGAAGAGGGGGCGATTGGGCTCCTGCTTCGGGAGGTGATCGTCGTAGAGATCGAAGCCCCGACCCAGGCCGGTGGATGCGCTGAGCATCACGTTGCTGACGAATCCGGCGGTAGCGTAGCCGGCGCTCCGGAAGCGCCCGGCGAGGGTCGTTTCGCCGCCGAGCTTCGTGCCTCCGTTGCTGGATCCGATCGAGTGCTGACGAACGAAGCGTGAGGTGAAGATGGAGGCATGGGAAGGCACGGTGGCGGCCGCCGCGGCGACCGCGCGCTCGAAGACGACCCCGTCCGCTGCCAACCGATCGAGGCTGGGCGTCCTTCCCCATGTGGATCCGTACACCGGGAGGTAGTCGGCGCGCAGGGTGTCCACCACCACGAGGAGAACGCTCGGGCGGTCCGCTTTCCCGATCGGTCCGGCGGCTGGTGTCGAGGCGCCGGTGGCGACGCCGGCCGGCAGTGTCCCGGACGTCGTGCGCTCGCATCCGGCGACCGCGGCGCAGAGGAGGAGCGTCGCGAGCGCGGCGGAGCGACCTCGGCGGCGGCACATCGCCTGATGCCGTACGGCTCGACCGCTCGCGGTGTCAACTCCGCAGCGTCCGGACGGCTGTGCACCGGGTGCTCGGTGAGCCCCCGCGGGCCGCGCTCCGACCGGTGCGTGGGTCGTGGAGTGTCGCGATCCGTTCCCGCCGGGGGATCGGGGCCGGTGCGATCGCGGCGCCGGTGGAGTACCGTCGACCCGTGGGCACGGCGAGCTGGGACCCCGATCAATACGCGCGATACGGCGGGCTCCGTCTGCGACCGGCGTTGGAGCTGCTCGGGCGGGTGCACGTCGAGGCGCCGGGGCTGGTCTACGACCTCGGCTGTGGGGCCGGGGAGATGACGCGGATCATGGCGGAGCGGTGGCCGCGAGCGCGGGTGATCGGGGTGGATGGCTCGGCGCCGATGCTCGCGGCGGCGCGCTCGGGCCGGTCGGCCCGGGCGGAGTGGCGCCGGCCGGCGCCCGCTCAGCGCCAGGCCGGCTTGTCGCCGATGATCTTCTTTGCCCGCAGCTCGGCGAGCCGCTCGCGGTCGAGGCCGAGCTCGCCGCCGAGGATCTCGTCGTTGTGCTGGCCCAGGGTGGGCGGCGGGCTTCGATGCCAATCCGGTCCGAGAGCCGAGAATCGCATGGGTAGCGTCGGGTAGCGCCGCCGCCCCACCACCTCGTGCTCGAGCTCCTGGTAGAACCGCCGGTGCTCGAGCTGGGGGTTGGGCATGACGAAATGCGCGTTGGCGAGCGGCTCGGCGGGAACACCGGCGTCGCGGAGGCGCCGTGCGATCTCGTCGCGGGAGGCCTCGCGCAAGGCGCGTTCCAGCTCGTGGTCGATGCGGTCGTGCGCGGCGTGCCGCCCGACCGCGGTGCGCAGGTCCTCGTCGGTGGTCCAGGCGGGGGCGCTGAGAGCCCGGCCGAGCGCTTCCCACTGCGCATCGGTGGCCACCGCGAGCGCCAGCCATTCGCCCTCGCGACAGCGGTACACTCCCTGCGGCGCCGCGCCGGGGCCGCGGTTGCCCCTGCGGGTGAGGAGGCGGCCGTACGCCGAGTGCTCGATGACCTGCTCGGCTGCGAGGTTCAGCCCCGGCTCGACCAGCGGGAGCTCGACGAGCGTGCCCTCGCCGGTCTCGCGACGGCGCTCGAGGGCCAGGGTGATCGCGAAGAACGCGTGCAGCGCGCCGATGGGGTCGCACACGTTCACGATCATCGGCAGATCCTCGTAGCCCGAGAGCCACGCGAGCCCGCAGGCCTGCTCCACGTTCATCGCGAACCCGACCCGGTCGCGCCAGGGCCCGTCGAGCCCCCAGCTCGGCATGCGCACCACGATCAGCCGCGGGTTGCGCCGTCGCAGGTCCCCGGGGTCGAGGCCGAGGTTTCCGAGCACGCGCACCGAGAAGTTCTCGACCAGGATGTCGGCCCGATCCACCAGGCGCCCGAACAGCTCGCGGCCTTCGTCCGAGTCGAGCCGCAGCGTCACGTCGCGCTTGTCCGGGTTGGCTCCGTGGTAGATCGCTCCCGCCTCCCAGAACCGCTTCCCCTTGATCGCGTTCACGAAGCGCATGCCGTCGGGGCGCTGGGTCGACTCGACCTTCACGACGTCGGCCCCCAGCATGGCGAGGTGGCAGGTCAGGAAGGGGCCGGCCCAGAACGCGGTGAGATCGAGCACGCGCAGGTCTTCCAATGGTCGGGCGCCGCCGCCGAGCGGCGGTGAGCCCGGGGGAGTCGCCCGGGGTGACGGGTGGCTCCGCCGTTCGAGGCTCGCTTCTCGGTGCTCGCCGAGCCGTGGCGCGGGGCGGGGCGGGGGTGGCGTCTCGCCGTCGACGCGGTAGGGGACGCGTGGTTGCAGGAAGCCCCCCGGGTGGGATTGGAAGACCCGGCGCGCCACGAAGTGGTCCACCTGCGGCAGCGTCTCGCCGTTGCCGATCGGCGCGGCCGGGATGCGCAGCGCGGAGGCCAGCTCGAGGATCTCCCGGGTCGTGTGCTCCTTGGTCCAGGCGTGGATCCGCCCCTGGATGAAGGGGAGCTCCTTCATCCGGTTGTCGGTGTGGTGGTAGCGGGTGTCTTCGGCGAGCTCGGGCTGTTCGATCATCGCGCAGAAGTCCTGCCACTGCTGCGCGGTGACGGTGGCGAAGCCCACCCAGCCTTCCTTCGCCGGCTCGACCGATGGGGTATCGATGAGCTGTGCGAGCGGCCGGCCGGTGAACTGGCCATTGAGGTCGTGGTACTGGGTGCCGCACTGCAGGAGGGCCTCGAACATCGACACGTCCACGTGCTGGCCGCGGCCGGTGCGGCGCGCCGACAGCCACGCGGTCAGGGCACCGAAGCTGGCATAGGTGCCGGCGACCCACTCCCCGATGCGTCCGGCCACGCCGACCGGTCCGCGCTCGGGGAGCCCGCGGCGCGCGGTCATGCCGGCCGCTGCTTGCAGGGTCCACTCGGTCGCCGGGCGGTCGGCCCACGGGCCGTCGAGCCCCCACGCCGAGAGGGAGACCAGCGAGAGCCGCGGGTTGGCGGCGGCGAAGGATCGGAAGTCGAGCCCGAGGCGCGCGAGGCCGCCCGCTCCGAAGCTTTCGATCACCAGGTCGGCGTCCTCCGCCAGCTCGAGGAGTCGTGCGCGGCCGCTCTTCCCGTGCAGGTCGAGGACCAGCGGCTCCTTGCCGGCGTTCAGGAACTGGAACAGCGCGCCGTCGCGGTCCGTGGCGAGCGGCGCGCCCGAGGCGGTCCAGCGGCGCAGCGGATCCCCTCCGGGCGGCTCGATCTTGATCACCGTGGCGCCCGCGTCCACGAACATCTTGGTGCAGTACGGCCCGGCGATCTCCGTGGATAGATCGAGGATGCGCAGATCGGAGAACGTCGGCACCGCGGCAGACTACCGCGCGGCCGGTCGGGTCGCCATGGGACCGGGCGCCGCGCGCGGTGGTTTGACGCGGCGGCGCGGGGAGCGCACCGTCGGGGTCGAGGGAGACGATGCGCCCCGAGATTCGACCGATGACCCTGGGAGAGCTGCTCGAGACCGGCTTTCAGATCGTGCGTGCCCACGCACGGCTCATGATCGGAATCGGTGCCATGCTCTATCTGCCGGTGGCGTTGTTCGGCATGGCGCTGCAGGGGTCGCTGCCCGACCCCGCGCACATGGAGCTCGCGAACCTGGTCCCGGCCGGCACGCTGCTCCTCGGCATGCTGCTCTACATCTCGATCATCAACCCGGTCGTCCAGGTGGCCATGGTGCACGCGCTCTGCGGGATCTATCTCGGCCGCGAGCCGACGATCGGCGAGTGCTGGAGCCGCGGGAGGTCCCTCTTCATGCGCGTCGTCGGTGCGTCGCTCTTCTACTCCCTGATCGTTCTGGTGGGATTTCTGCTGCTGGTGGTGCCGGGGATCTACGCTGCGGTGGTGCTGTCGCTGTACGTTCCGATCCTGGTGATGGAAGACCTCGCGGGCATGGCCTCGCTTCGCCGGAGCCGCGAGCTGATCCGCGGGAGCTTCTGGCGCATGGTGGGGGTCTCCGTGGCGTGCATGGTTCTCACGCTCGTTCTGACCGCCGTCGTCTCGAGTCTCCTGTCCGCCGTTCCGGCGCTCGATCCCTTGGGCGAAGCGATGGCGCAGTCCGCCGGTACGGCCTTTGCCTCCGCCGTCTTCGTCGCATTCTACTTCGACCTGCGTGCCCGCTCGGAGGCCTTCGACCTCGAGCGTCTGGCCGCCACCGCCCCGGCGCCCCGGTCGCCCGACGCCGGCTGAGATCCCTCGCCCGGGCGTGCTCGGCGCGCCGGGCATCGGGGGAAGAGCTTGCCGAAGGCGCGCGCGGGCGGGGGCTTGCGCCCCCGCCCGGGATCCCGGTAGTGCTGGGTCTCCCGATTTCGGGGCAGGCCGGGAGGTCGACATGCAGCAGCTCAGTGGGATGGACGCATCGTTCCTCTACTTCGAGACGGGGAACGCGCCGACGCACATCGGATCGTTCGCGATCTACGATCAGTCCACCGCGCCCGGCGGCCGCGTGACCTTCAAGGGCATCCTGGCCAACGTCGAGAGCCGCCTGCACCTCGCGCGCTGCTTCCGACAGAAGATCGTCCACGTCCCGCTCGATCTCGACCATCCCTACTGGATCGAGGATCCGGAGTTCGATCTCGAGTTCCACGTGCGCCACATCGCGCTGCCGCATCCGGGAGATTGGAGGCAGCTCTGCATCCAGGTGGCGCGGATCCACGCACGCCCACTCGATCACTCGAGGCCCCTCTGGGAGATGTACGTGATCGAGGGGCTCGACAACGTCGAGGGTGTGCCGCCGGGCAGCTTTGCGGTGCTCACCAAGATCCACCACGCGGCGATCGACGGCGTTTCGGGCGCCGAGCTCGCAGCCGCGATCCACGACCTCGAGGTCGACAGCTCGCCGCCGCCGCCCGAGAAGGAGTGGACGCCCGAGCCCGATCCCAGCCTGCTCGATCTCACCGCCAGCTACGCGGGCAACCTGCTCCGCGATCCGCTGCGCCTCGCGCGCACCGTACGCCGGGTCGCCCCGGGGATCAGCGCGCTGCTCCGCGGGTCGTCGAGCGTCGAGGTCGAGGGATCGGGGCCGGTGCCGCGCACGCGGTTCAACGGCGTGGTCTCCGGCCACCGGGTGGTCGACGGCCGCTCGTTCTCGCTCGACGCGATTCGTGAGATCCGCCGCGGCGCTCCCGGCGCGACCGTCAACGACGTGGTGCTGGCCCTGTGCGGCGGGGCGCTGCGGCGCTATATCCAGGCGCACGGCGAGCTCCCCGAGCAATCGCTGGTCGCCATGGCACCGATCTCCGTCCGGAGCGAGGCGGAGAAGGGTGCGGCGGGCAATCAGATCTCGGCGATGTCGGTGACCCTCCACTCCGACGAGCCGGACCCGGTCGAGCGGCTGCGCAAGGTGCAGGAGGCGACCCGGGCCTCCAAGGCGACCGCCGAGGCGGTGGGCGCGCGCACGATGACCGACATCACGCAGTTCATGCCGGGCACCCTCTCGGGCCTGGCCGCCCGGGTGTACACCCGCCTCGGCCTCGCCAACCGGATCCAGCCCTTCCTGAACACGGTCATCACGAACGTCCCCGGCCCGCAGGTTCCCCTCTACTTCACGGGGGCGCGCATGGTGGCGCTGCACGGTCTGGGTCCGGTGATGGACGGGATGGGTCTGATCCACCCCGTGTTCAGCTACTCGGGAAGGATCAGCGTCGCGGTGACCGCGTGCCGCCGGCAGATGCCCGACCCGGGGTTCTACGCGCAGTGCCTCCAGGAGTCGTTCGACGACCTGTATCGCGCGATCGCCTCGTCGGGCCCCGCGACCGAACGCACCAGAGCGGCGAGCTCGACTCCGGCCGGGTGAGCCGCCCGGCGCCGGGGGCGGCCGGGGAGCCGGACCCGGCTACCGGGCAGGCGGGAGGCACCGGAGCGCCGGCCCCGGCGCGGGCCACCGGGAGGCGCCGGAGCGCCGGACCCCGGGTGCGGGCCACCGGGAGGCGCCGGAGCGCCGGACCCGGCGCGGGGCCACCGGGAGGCGCCGGGGAGCCGAACCCCGACGCGGGGCCACCGGGAGGCACCGGAGCGCCGGCCCTGGCGCGGGCCACCGGGAGGCGCCGGGGAGCCGGACCCCGGGTGCGGGGCCACCGGGAGGCGCCGGGGAGCCGGACCCGGTGCGGGCCACCGGGAGGCGCCGGGGAGCCGGACCTAGGGTGCGGGGCCACCGGGGTGGCGAGCCTACGCGGGCGGGCGCAAGCGGGTGGTCGGCGCCCCCTCCCCCGGCTGGCTCCCTACGGACCGCCGATGAGCTGCGAGAAGCACTTGAACGCGGTGCCCTTGTCGATGCACGACAGAAGCGCGGTCGCGCAGCTGTCCCCGATGCGGATGGTCTGCCGGATGCGCGTCACGCCCGGCTCCCCGAACGCCGGGTCGATGGTCAGCGGGATCCCGTCGCCCCGCAGCGAGTACTTGAAGCGGTTGGGCGGGCCGAGGGCCCCAGGCGAGACCGCATTCAGCTTGCCCTTCCGCCAGCCTTCCGCCCCGACGATGTCGGGCTCGATCTTCTTCAGTGCGAACTTCCACTTCGGCTTCTTCGCCGAGCCGGCCTGGGCGAACACTCCCGCCGGGACGTCTGCCCGGTAGAGGATCGCGTCCTGGCTGAAGATCAAGGTCGCGCCCTGCGTGTCCGGATCGAAGCTGGCACCGGTGAAGAGCGTGAAGTCGCCCTTGCTCTTCCACTTGTCGAAGCCGGGGCCGGGCACCTTGGCGGTGTCCTTGAAGGTCGCACCCTTGGTGAAGGCGGCCACGATCTGCCCGGCGCCCAGGTCGGTGCAGCCGAAGACGAGAGCGCCGCCGAAGTTGATCGCGCACGACGAGGTGCACAGGTCGTCCTCGATGATGTTGCCGTCATCGCACGCCTCGTCGCCTTCCAGGATCTGGTTGCCGCAGCATCCTTCCCCCGGGGGGCACTCCGACGCGTCGGTGCACACCGCGCCGGAGCCCGTGCACGCGCCGATGATCTCGCACGTGGTCGAGCAGGGCGGTGAGCCGTTGAAGGACGCTCCCAGGTCGCACTCCTCGACGGGCAGGTCGAGGATGCCGTCGCCGCAGACGCACAGCTCGTCGGGGCGGCCGAAGCACTGATCGCAGACGTCGCCGATGCCGTCGCCGTCATCGTCCTCCTGGCCCGGGTTGGCGTCGTCGGGGCAGTTGTCGATGCGATCGACCAGGCCGTCGCCGTCGGAGTCGGGGTCGACCGCGAGCGCCTGGATGGTCTCGCCGGTGAGCCCGCCCATGTCGTCGCCGTCGAAGAAGAAGCTCATCGTGCCCGCCGGATCGGCGGGCTCCGTATTGAAGTTGCCGTCGTAGCGCAGGAGATCGCGCTGCTTCTGATGCGCCGGCAGCGTCGTCTGACTCGGACCGCGGAAGAGCATCACCGCGTCGAGCGGGCTCAGCTCGTCGAACGGGCCGTCGAACGAGAGCACGTCGAACGCGAAGAGGTCTCCCGTGAAGCTCCCCGTCGCTCCGGCACCGTTGATCTTGCTGGAGTCCAGAAACAGGGAGTAGTCGCACGCGGTGATCGACCCGCCGACGCTGTTTGCGGTCGGCCGGCAGCGCAGGATGTCCTCGTCGCTGGTCGGAACGCCGCCGAGCGCCGCTCCGCTGGGCAAGCTCAGGAGGACGTCGCATCTCGTGAAGTCGCTCTTGTCGCCCCCGCAGGTCTCGTCGCTCACCAGTACGTCGACCGAGTCCCACGCGCGGCCGTCGCTCGAGCTCTTCACCGCGTCCCCGTCCATGAACAGGCGCCACTCTCCCTGGGTGTACGGCAGGACGGTGGGGTCGACCGGAATGAACAGGGCGAGATCCTTCCTCTTGATCGCCGACAGGTCGGGGATCGAGCCGTCGGCGTTGACGCGCAGGACGAGGCTGCCGTCGGGCAGGATATCGGACGCCATGATCTTGGAATCGAGCCCGGCGGCGCTGCCGTCGAAGAAGAGCGACCAGTCGCACACCGTCGCGTTCTCGCCCAGGCTCACCGGGTCGCAGAGGATGAGGTCTTCGTTCTCGACGGCGAAGCAGCCCGGACAGTCCAGGTCCGTCGAGCACGACGTCACTCCGTCCGAGGTGCAGGTGCCGGCGGCGCAGGCCTCGTCGGAGTCGCAGATCGTTCCCGAGTTGCCGATCGAGACGACGATCCGGGGAGAGCCGGCGGTGGCCCGCTCCGGATTTCCGAGAAGGACCAGCCCGAGCGCCGCCAGCAGCGCCAGCCGATCACTCCGCCACGGTCGAGCCTCCAGCATGGGGATACCTCCTTGGTCGCAGTGGTGGTCGCCCTGGAGGGAGGGGAGAGGCCGGCTCAGGTCGTGGCGATGGCCCCCTCTACGAGGTTCACGCGCGCGGGTCAACCAGGGTCCGGGTGCCTCCCGGGCTCTGCGATCGGGGTCCGCGGCCGCGACGTCGGCGGGCCGCGGGCCGGCGCACCGGGCCGCCTTCGGCCGCGCCGTCGGCGGGCCGCGGTGGGGCGCACCTGCGGGCCGCGGCCGCGTGCATTGACCGGCGGTCGCGCGGCGTGAGATGCGTTCTGGCGTGACGGTTCGGGCGAACGAAGGGGGCAGGACTCCGATGAGTCGCGGGGTGCGCGCGCTGGTGGCCGGCGCGGTGCTGGTCTGCACGGGGGTGCCGGCGATCGGGTTCGCCGCCCAGATCACCGAGGTCCTCGACGCGACCGGTGATGGGACGAGCACGCTCTCGTTCCCGGCGGGTCTCGCGCTGGAGCCCGACGGCACCCTCCACGTCGCGGGCCGGAACAGCAACAACCTGTACACGGTGTCGCCCGGGGGGCTCGTCGTCGAGAGCCATGTGAGCCCCGCCGCCAATCCCCGAGCCGTGGCCATCGACGCCGCGGGCAACCTGTACGTCGTCCGCGAGGCGCTCGACGACGTCGTGCGGCTGTCGCCGGCGGGCGGCGAGACGACGTTGGTCGACGCGAGCGGCGACGGCGTCCATCCTCTCGACGGTCCGCGAAGCGTGGCTCTCGACGAAGCTGGAAACGTCTTCGTCTCCGGACGGTTCAGCCACAACGTCTTCCGGATCTCGCCCGCCGGAGCGATCGTCGAGGTGATCGGACCATCGGGTGACGGGGTGCACCCTCTCACCCAGCCCTTCGGCGACATCGCGGTGGATGCCGGGGGGAACCTCATCGTCGCCGGCCAGCTCAGCGACAACGTCTTCCGCGTATCGCCCGAAGGGGTGATCGCCCGGATCCTCGATGCGACCGGCGATGGAGTCCATGCGCTCTCGGGACCGAGCGGGGTCGCGGTGGGGCCCGGCGACGAGGTCTACGTGGCCGGCCGCTTCAGCGACAACCTCTTTCGCGTCGATCCCGATGGATC
>Ga0114931_10009136_pt1 | contig 11916 bp, 10 predicted proteins | sample 2SBtaG_FD_89579 | JGI IMG/M metagenome (GOLD analysis project Ga0114931, IMG submission 89579) | Deep subsurface microbial communities from Kolumbo volcano to uncover new lineages of life (NeLLi) - 2SBTROV14_V59a metaG | ecosystem: Environmental > Aquatic > Marine > Volcanic | place: Kolumbo...
AGCGCACTCACGCCGTCGTCGTGGTCAAGGACGACATCGCGATCGGCGTCGTCTCCGAGACCGATCTGGTGCTGGCACGCCAGGGGCGCAGCGCCGATCAGCTGGCCGGGCTCACCGCCGGCTCCATCATGACCCCGGACGTGGTCTCCTGCCGGCCCGACACCCTGCTGTCGGACGCCGTCACCGCGATGACCCGCCAACGCATCCACCGGTTGCTGGTCATCGACGACACTGACGGCAAGCGCCGCCCGGTGGGCGTGCTGGCGCTCTCGAACGTGGTCAAGCGGCTGGCGCTGTCGTAGCGCGGCGCTACTCGTCGTCGTCGATGTCGGCGATGAACGCGATCGACGTGGGCTGCTCGAAGCCGAGGCTGTTGTAGAAGTTCAGCACCTGCGTGTCGCCCTTGACCATCGGCGTCACCTCGACGGCCTTGCTGGACGAGAACGATCGGCGCAGCGCCTTGACCAGCGCGGTACCGCAGCCGCTCTTGCGGTGGTCCGGATCGACGAACAGCTCCTGGATGAACATCACCAGGTGATCCTGCCGGAGGTAGGAATAGCCCAGGATCCCGCCGACGATCTGACCGTCCTTGACCGCGGCCAGACAGCTCTCCGCCTCGAAGTGGAAGAACTTGACGAGATAGCGCCGGGCGACATCTTCGCTCCAGCTGCCCGAGTACGCGCGCACGAAGATCTTGGTCAGGCGATCGAAGTCGGTGATTGCGATCGGGCGAATCTCCATTGGTCGTCGATACACCTCCGCCTCCGCTTCGTCAACGAACAGTCGTGAGCGGGCGGTGACATCACGCGTCAATCCCGCCGGGGACCGCCGCGGCCGGAGACCTGGCCTGGACCATCGACGTCAAATGTTCCGACGCCTCCGGCGCCGCGCAGGACATCTGCAACGAGCTGACCGACAGCGCCGTCGCGACCGCCAGCTTCGACGGCGAGATCGCGCTGGTCAACTACCAGGCGTCGGTGTCGGCCAGCGGCACCTGGACTCTCGCGGGGCTGCAGAGCAGCGAGGTGACCGCCACCGGCGACGCCGACCCGGTCGCTTCGTCGACCTTCACCCCGCGGTGGAACAACGAGACCCGCACATTCGACCTCGACCTGGCCAAGAGCTACGCCCTGACGTTCCCGGTCGGCGACGTGGCCGCCGTGCGCGGTGCCCTGCACTCCTCGGTGGACGTGCAACGCACCCGGTCCGGCGGCAACGTCGATGTCGACAGGCGCTTCGCCATCGACGTGGTGAGCGACTTGCCGGGCGACGGCACTGCCATCGTCACCCTCGACGGCGCCGCCCGGTACCGGGTCGACCTCCTGACCGGCGACGTCACCAGCCTGTAGCAACCGAGCACGCGGAGCGATCCCGGGTGGGTCGCTCCGCGTTCTATTTCTTGCGCGACAGCGACGTTCAGGCGCTACTGGGAACGGCCCACCGAGCGCACCATCAGGCGCTCGTAGACCCCCGGCGCGACCGTCGACAACGCGAGCGCGAGCTTGCCCACCGCCGAGGGCACGAGCCGGCGTTTGCGCCGGCGGACGGCGGTCAGGATCTTTGCCGCCAGCTGCTCTGGCTCGCACGGGCGGCCGATGGTTCGCTTGTCCGAGATGCCGACAGCACCGCTGCCGGTCAACGCGCGCATATCCATGTTCGTGCGCACGAAGCTGGGACAGACCATGACCACGTCGACCCCGGCCGGTCGCAGCTCGGCGGCGAGGCTGTCGAACAGGCCGTGCAGCGCGTGCTTGCTGGCTGCGTAGCCGGAGCGCTCGATCAACGGCGCGAACCCCGCAACACTCGAAACCACGACGATCACACCGCGGCACGCTTTCACGTCGTCCAGCGCAGCGCGCGTCATGTGCACCGCACCCCAGAAGTTCACGTCCATGACCCGCTCGAGCACGCGGGTGTCGGTGGCATCGAACGTCGAGTGGTGGCTGATTCCCGCGTTGTTGACCAGAAGGTCGATGCCCCCGAACTGCTGGCGCGCGCGGTCGACAGCGACGGCGCAGGCCTGCGCGTCGCGGATATCGCACGCGATGGGTAGGCACGCCCGACCCAGCGCATCCTGCAACGCCTGCAGCCGCGATTCGTCGACGTCGATGGCAGCCACGTTGGCACCGTCCACGATCAGCTGGCGACACAGCTCGGCGCCAATGCCGCCGGCGGCTCCCGTGACGAGGGCCGTCTTGCCGCGCAGCATCATTGCTGGGCCCCCGCGTAGAGCTCGAACACCTGCCGGCTCGTGCATTGGGGCACGTAGCCAAACTCGTGCTTGAGCGCGTGGTTGTCCAGCACCGGTCGGTACTGGAGGAAACGCACCTGCTCCGGTCCGTACCGCGACACCCCCAGCTTCGACAGCACAGCCAGGCCGCCACTGATCAACGCGGCCGGCAACGACACGTAGCGCTTGCCCAGACGCGTGGCGATCTCGCGCAAGGTCATCACGCCGTCGCCGGCGAGGTTGTAGATTCCGGTCTTGCCCGTACGCACGCCGTGGACGATGCAGTCGACCACGTCGCGGTCCCAGATGAACACGAACGGGGTCGCCGCGCCGTCGACGCCGAGCACCACCGGCTTTTCGAACAGATTGGTGATCTGGTTTCGGGCCGTCGCGCCAAGCACCGTCCCCGGGCGGAAGATCAGCTGGCCGAGCTGCGGGTGGTCCCGCCGGAAGTCGGCCAGCATCTGCTCGACCAGGCGCTTGTGGCGCGCGTACGGAAACTCGTCGTTGCCGCGCAGCGGGCAGTCCTCAGTGAGCAGCGGCCGGTTGTCGGCATGGTAGCCGTACGCGGCCCCGCTCGACGTGACGACGATCTGGCTGACGCCGGCGCCCACGCACGCCTCGAGCGTGTTGCGCGTGCCGACCACGTCCACGTCGTATTCGAGCTGCGGGTTGCTGTCTTTGCCGGGGCTGACGATGGCAGCCAGGTGCACCACCGTGTCGATGTCGTGCGCGCGCAAGAGCTCCTCGAGCCCCGGATTGCGCACGTCGTGCTCGACGTATACGACGCCACGCTTTCGCTGCGCCGTGGGCACCCGCCGGATATCGGTCGCGACCACCTTGGCGACGTGCTCGCGGTCGCCGGCCAGCGCGGCGACGGCGAGCGAACCGATATAGCCGCTGGCGCCGGTGACCAGGACGTTGCGTGAACCGGTCATCACTACCCCTCCGGCTCGGAGTGCATGTCTTTGAACGTCTTCAGGTTGGGCGCCCACATGTGCTTTTTCGGGTCGACGTCGACGTGGATGACCGAGCAGCGTCCGGACGCGAGCGAGCGGTCGATGGCGCCTGCGAGTCCGGCCGGGTCGCTCACGCGTTCGCCGTGGGCTCCCATGGCCCTGGCCAGATCGTCGAATCGGGTCTCGCTGAGATCGGCGTTGATGGTTTCGTCAGGGCCGAGCGCCTTGACCACCAGCGTCTTCAGCGGCTTGAGCGCGAACTGCTGGTTCAGCTTGACCATGCCCCACTGCTTGTCGCACAGCACCAGGAACACCACCGGCAGCCGGTTGCGCACGGCGGTTTCGATTTCCTGCTGGTGGAACCCCATCGCGCCGTCTCCGATGACGCAATAGACCTGGCGTCGCGGGTGTGCGACCTGCGCCCCGAGCGCTTGCCCCACGCCAGCGCCCAGCATGCCCATCTTCGGTGTGCCCAGGATCGTGTTGGGGCTGCGCACCTGGTGGTAGAAGTTGGCCCAGATGGAGATGTTGCCGCCGTCGATGACCAGGATGGCGTCGTCGTCGAAGCGCTCGCGGCAGACAGTGGCCACATGCGCCGGATGCATCGGCAGGGCGCGGTCGGAGAGGTGCTTGTCCAGCTTGTGCCGGCGCGCGGTGCAGGCGGCGCGAATCTCCTCGACGAAACGCCGGCGGGTCGAGATGTCGAACATGAGACCGGTCTCGCGTTGCTCGGTGACCAGCTGTCGCATCGCCTGCTTGGCGTCGGCGCAGATCGCCACGTCCGCCGGGCGGTTGACGCCGAGACACTCGGCATCGAGATCGATCTGGATCAGCTTCTGCTCATCCGGTCGGCCCCAGTAGGGAGGCTTGCCCCACCAATCGGTTTCGCCCAGACGCGTGCCGATCGCCAGCACGACGTCGGCCTCGCAGCGCGCTTTGGCCACCGCGTCGACGTAGATCATCGAGACCGCATACGGGCTGCGTTCGTCCACGGCGGCGCGCGCGCCCCAGCTCGTCGTGATGGGGGCCTCGAGGGTCTCGGCCAGCGTCGCCAGCTCTTCGAATGCGCCGGCGTGGACGACGCCGGAGCCGACGTGAATCAGCGGCCGCTTGGCCGCACCGAGCAGGCGCAGCGCCTGTTTGATCTGCGCCGCCGGAGCTGCCATCGGCGCGGTCGACCGGTACTGGCCGACCTGGCGAAACCAGCCCGGGTCCGGCTCGTACTTGCCGTTCAGGATGCTCTCGGGAATGTCCACGTGGACCACCCCCGGGCGGCCGTTCCACGCCACGCGCAGCGCGCGCCGCATGACCTCGGCGATGCGCTCGGCCGACGGCACCGCGCAGCTCCACTTGGTCATCGGCGTCGTCACTTCCACGTGCGGGAAGTACTGGAAGGTGCCGCCGCGATCGGGGTAGATGATGCCTTCACGACGCGAGCTGGTGATGAGCAGCACCCGGTTGCCCTCGGCGTTCTCGACCGCGATGCCGGACAGCGCATTGGCCACCCCGGGACCGTTGGACGCCATGCACACACCGAGCGTGCCGGTACTCCGGGCATAGGCTCCAGCCATGTGCAGCGCGCTGGTCTCGTGGCGTGGCGTGACCAGCGTGATGCCGTGGTCGGCAAAGGTCGAATACATGCCGAAGTAGGTGCCGTCGATGATGCCGAAGACGTGGCGCACCCCCTCGGCCTGCAGAATCGCCGATACGATCTCGCCGCCGAACATCTTGTTGCGCTTCAGAAGCTCTGCAATACTCATGAGTTACCTCCAGTGCGAGCGCATGATACAGAAGTTTGACCGATCGGTCAAACCATTTGGTTAAACCCGTCGGTTAAAATTCGGCCATGACTTCGGAGCACGAGAGAGGCGAGCGCGCGGCGCAAATCCTCGAGGCGGCGGACGAGCTGATCAGCGAGGTCGGCTACGACGGCGCCAGCGCCGCGCGCGTCGCAAAGCGCGCCAACGTCAACAAGGCGTTGGTCTTCTACTACTTCGGCAGCAAGGAGCGGCTGTTCGAAGAGGTGCTCGAACGCTACTACCGCGCCCATCAGCAGGCGCTGGCCAGCGCGTTCTCCAGCCCCGGTCCCGTGCGCGAGCGGCTCCATCGAATGATGGACGCCTACTTCGACTTCGTCGTCGCCAACGAGCGCTATCCGCGACTGGTGCAGCAGCTCGTGTCATCCGGCGATCGCCACCTGGCTCTGGTGCAGCGCAACCTCGCGCCGATGTTCGACTGGATCAGCAACGCGCTCGCCGATATCGCGCCCGCCACCGGTCCGCTCGCAGCGCGCCAGTTCTTCGTCACGTTCTCCGCCACGGTGATCAACTACTTCACCTACGGCCCGGTGCTCGCTGCCATGTGGGGTGACGATCCGACCAGCGACGGAGCACTCGACGAACGTCGCGCCCACCTGCACTGGCTCGTCGACACGATCCTCGATCGACTGCAGGCGGAGGCCGGCACCGAGCCGTAGCGGCCGCTCACCAGGCCGCGCTCGAGCAGACGTTGGATCAACTGCAGGCGGAGGCCGGCACCGAGCCGTAGCGGCCGCTCACCAGGCCGCGCTCGAGCAGACGTTGGATCAGCGAAGAAGAAACCCGCGAAGCGCGTCCTGGAACTCCGGCCGCATCGGAGTGGCGATGTGATCGGCGCCATCCACCACGCACACCGTGTGGTCCGAGATCTTGCCGCGCATGGCATCGACGCTGACCGCGAGTGGATCGCGGCTGCCCACGATGCTGCACACTGGCAGCTCGAGGGAGCGAAGCTCCGCTTCGTCGACTGCCAGTTGCGGCGTCGACCGGATCAGGGCTACCAGCGCCTTGGCGTCGTTGAAGTAGCGGGTGAGTAGCTTGACCCACAGCTGGTGCATCAGGCCCGGCTTGTTGCGCTCCGCGCCGAGGTTGCCCATGAGTGGTCCGATGCCGCGCCCCGCCTCGAGGTCGTCGGCCAGCTTGGGGAGTGCGTCGAGAAAGGCCCTGTTATCGGGCGGCTCCCATCCGGCGCCCAGCACCGCGACGCTGAGCATGCGCTCCGGGCGCACCGTGGCCAGCTTGAGCGCAATGAAGCCGCCCAGCGAGTAACCGGCAACATGGGCACGCTCCAAGCCGAGGTGATCCAGCAGCCGCGTCATGTCCTCCACCAACTCGGGGCCGTAGCCGGCCACGCGATGAGGCTTGCCGCTGCGACCGTGTCCGCGCACGTCGATGGAGATCACGCGCAGATCGCGGGCGAGCATTCGGGTCACCCCGGGCAGCCGCCAGTTGAGCCGCTCGTTGACTGCGAAGCCATGGACGAGAACCACGGGAACCCCAGCGCCCTCGTCCGTGTAGTAGATGGGAACACCGTCGGACTGAAAGACCGTGCCCAGGGAGCGATCCTTCAGCGCAAAGCGCGCCCCGTGCCAACAGGCAGACGCGACTGTTCTGGTGAGCGACCTCGACGGCACCTCGCACCATCGTAGAACATCTCGGCGGGCGCCGCCCTGACCACGGTCTCAGAGGACGTGGCGGTCCAGCAAACTGCCTCGCCCATCGAGGTGTCGCCCGCCCAGGGCGACGGACAGGCGAACTCGATGGACCACGACAGCTCGGCGCCGGTAGCGGGGTTTTGAACGAGGTCCAGGGGTTCAAGAGCCAACCGCGGAAGCGTCACCTCGCGTGCGTTGGCCGCGAAAGCCCCCCCAACGATCCATGTGCAGAAGTCGTTCGCATCGGCGGACGGTGGTTCAACGACGAGCGTTTTGCGAGTACACTGGCGGCGATTATGTTTTGGGAGGATACGTGACGGTCCCCTACGCAACTCCATCGCTTTCCGGCTTGCAGCTCCATCAGGTCCTGCGAGAGCTCAACGAGCGTCGAATGACCCCGGTCCACGACGATCACGAGTGGCGCGACGGCCTCGCGAACGAGGCCGCCGAGCGGATCGCAGAGCACGAATTCATCGAGGGATTCCGCGCCGAGGTGGCCGAGCGCGCGCGCACCGCACCCCACACGCGCGAGGGCTTCATCGCCTGGTTCCGCCAGCTGCGCGAGGATGGCCCCGGCCAGGGCGACCGCCTGTTCCCCTGGATCGAGCACCACGCGTCGCTCGACCAGTTGCGCTGGTTCCTGTGGCAGGAGGTCGCGGGCGAGGCCGGGTTCGACGACCTCGTCGCGCTGACCCAGCTCAAGATGCCGGTGCAGGCCAAGCTCGAGCTCGCTCGCAACTACTGGGACGAGATGGGCCGCGGCCTGGAGACCGCGATGCACGGGCCGATGCTGGGTCGGCTCGAGGTCGCGCTCGAGCTCGATCGGTCCGTCGAGATCGTCATCGAGGCGCTCGCGCTGGGCAACCTGCTGTGCGGCCTCGCGCACAACCGGCGCTACGCCTACCAGTCCATCGGCGCGCTCGGCGCGGTCGAGCTGACCGCACCAGATCGCTCTCGCATGGTCAACCTGGGGCTCAAGCGCCTGCGGGTTCCCGCGCGTGATCGCCAGTACTACGCGCTGCACGCTACCGTGGACATCAAGCACTCGATCGCGTGGAACCGGGAGGTCATCGAACCGCTCGTCGCCGAACGACCGGAGTGCGCGACCGCGATCGCCGAGGGAGCGCTGATGCGGCTCACCGCCGGCGAGCGATGCTTCATTCGCTACCGCAAAGAGCTCGGCGTCGCGTGAAGCTGGTGGCAGACGCCAGGCCGGCGCTCGCCACGGCGGAGCTACCCGGCCCGGAGGCAGCTCCGCGGCCGACGCTGATGGTCAGCGCGCTCGCGTGCACCGATCACGACGTGGAGGAGGACTGCCGCTACCAGGTAGCGTGGCAGATCAACCCGCACATGGCGATCGGCGCGGCCGACTTCCATCGCGCGGCCGAGCAGCACGCGGCGTATGTCGCCGCGCTCGAGCGCGCGGGGGCGCGCGTCGAGGTGCTGCCGTTCGTGCACGGCGCGTTCGACTCGGTGTTCACCAAGGACAGCGCGCTGCTCGTCGAGCGCAAGAGCCACAAGCGCGCGTTGCTCGCGCGCCTGCGCTACCCCGAGCGCCAGAAGGAGCAGGCCGCGCGGGCCGACTTCTACGAGCGCCACGGGTTCGAGGTCGTGTGCGAGCCCGACGGGCCGAGCTGGGAAGGCGGCGACGTCGTGTCGCTGCCTTCGGGGCGCGCGATGTTCCTCGGCCATGGATTTCGCTCCCGCCGCGAGTCCACGACGTGGCTCGAGCGGCACCTCGGCGTCCCGGTGTATCCGCTCGAGCTGTGCGACGAACACCTCTACCACCTCGACATGGCGCTCTCGATCCTGCCCGACGGCACCGCGCTCGCGTGCACCGACGTGCTCGCGCCCGAGTCACGTCAGATGCTCGAGCGCGCCCGGGGCATCCGGCAGGTGATCCCTGTGCCGCGCGAGGACGCACTCTCGTTCGGCCTCAACATGGTCTCTGTCGGGACGACCCTGTTCGCGGGTGCGCACGTGCCGCGCATCGCGGCGCTCGCGCGCTCGCGCGGCGGGCGCGTCGAGATCGTCCCGCTCGATCAGTTCCATCTCGCCGGCGGCAGCGCTGCATGTCTCGTCGCGCGACTGCACCCCGATCCCGAGCCCGCTGCGCCGCAGCCGACCCAACGACACCGAGGTTCCATGGACATCTACGGCCCCTTCTTCCGTTCGGTGCTGTTTCCCCTGTGGGAGACGCGCGTCCGCCAGCGCCCGACCGTCGAGCGCTGGAAGGAGCTCCAGCGCACGCAGTGGCTGTCGTACGACGAGCTGCACGCGATCCAGTCGCGGGCGCTGTCGCGGCTGATCGATCACGCGCACGCGAACGTCCCATACTACCGCGAACGGTTCGACGCAGCCGGCGTCGCGCCGACCGATGTTCGCACGGCCGAGGACCTATTGAAGCTGCCGATCCTGCGCCGCGAGGACCTGCGCCGCGCCGGCGATCGCCGCGAGTCGACCGCGCCGCCCCTGGTCGAGATCCGCAAGCAGACGAGCGGCACCACCGGCGAGCCGCTGCTGTTCGGCTTCGAGCACGACAGCGAGCACTGGCGCCAGGCTGTGAAGCTCCGCGGCTACGAATGGGCGGGCTACCGTCCCGGTGACCGCGCGCTGCACTTCTGGGGCGGACCGCTGCCGACGCGGCCGCCACTCAAGACCCGCGCCAAGGTCGCGGTCGACCGCTACATGAATCGCGACCACTACATGCCGTGCGCAATCATGACGGAGGAGCACCTGCGTGAGGTGATCCACACGATCGAGAAGATCCAGCCGCAAGTCATCGTCACCTACGCGCAGGCCGGCGGCGAGCTCGCGCGCTACATCATCCGCAATGGCCTGCGCTCGTGGGCATCGATCCCGGTGATCTCGGGCGCCGAGAAGCTGTTGCCGCGCGACCGCGCCGACCTCGAGGACGCGTTCGGCCCGGCCGTGTTCGACACCTACGGCTGCCGCGAGGTGATGCTGATCGCCTCCGAGTGCGAGGCCCACCATGGCCTGCACACATCGATGGAGAACCTCGTCGTCGAGATCGTGGTCGACGACGACGGTAAGCTCCGGCACGCGCGCGAGGGCGAAAGCGGCGAGGTGGTCCTGACCGACCTGCACAACCTGGCCTCGCCGTTCATCCGCTACGCGAACGGCGACATCGCGACCGCGGGTCCGAGCCGTCGGTGCTCCTGCGGCCGCACGCTACCGCGGCTCACCTCGGTGCAAGGCCGCACGTCGGAGACGCTGCGCGACGGCAACGGCGCCCCGATCAGCGGCATCGCGCTGTCGTTCCTGTTCCACGACATCGCGAGCTCCGTACGCCAGTTCCAGGCGGTGCAACACAAGGATCGCTCGGTGACGATCAACCTGGTGCTCGCCGAGCAGCTCGCGCCGTCCCAGCTCGAAGACGTGCGCACGCACGGCCAGCGCCTGCTCACCGGCTGCGAGGTCAAGGTCAACGTCGTGAACGATCTGCCGCGCAGCCCGGCGGGAAAGCACCACCTGGTGGTCGTCGAGCACTGATCGCCGGGGGCGCGTTCGCGTGACCGGCGCCCGATAGCTGGGGCTACCGCGAAGCGCGCAGAGGGCGTACCCGGGGCGCCGGCGCGGATAGCCCGGTAGCCCTTGGCTGCCAGCCGCCGATCCGGCACGGTGTAGAGACGTGGTCATGCGCGCGCCCCGTCAGGACACCGTTCCGCCGCCAAGCAGCGGGGGCGCGCACGAGCGCGTCCCGTTTCCGATCGACCCGGTGCTCATCGCCGCCGGCGCCGCGGTGGTCGCCCGGTCGCTGCGGCGCGCGGTGCGAGGCTGGAAGCGCTACGAGGGCGACGCTCGGGCCATCTGCCGGGCCGTGCTCGAGGACTGCTGGAACGGCACCTACCTCGCCGGCTCGGCCGGCCACTTCCGCCAGTTCTGGACCCGCGACCTGTCGTTCTGCACGCCGGCGTTGATGCGGCTGGGCATGCACGACCGGGTGACCTCGTCGCTGGCGTGGGCGCTGCCGATCTTCGAGGCCCGGGGCGGGGTGTGCACCACCATCTTCGCCGACCGCTACGCCCGCGACGTCTACGACTTCGCCAGCGACTCGCTGCCGATGCTGCTGTTCGCCCTGCGCGAGGCCGGCGCCGATGACCTCGTCGACCGCCACCGCGCCTTCCTCGGCCGCGAGGTCGAGCGCTACGTCCGCCGGGTGCTCGACCCCGAGCTCGGCCTGGCCCGGCCCGAGGTCTACTTCTCGGCGCCGGCCGACTGCGTGCGCGCGCGCTCGACCACGTTCACCAACACGATGCTGGCCCTGCTCGAGCAGCTCCTCGCCGGCGAGCCCCGCCTGCCCAACCCGCTGGCCGGCGCCGACATCGCGGGGCGGCTCGTCGGCAGCCACTGGACCGGGACCCACTTCCGCCACGCGCTCGACCACGACGAGCCGTCCGGCGACGGCAACCTGTTCCCGTTCTTCTTCCGCATCCTCGGCGACGACGACGACCGCTACCGCGGCCCGGCGCTGCGCACCCTCGAGGACCACGGCTTCAGCGAGCCGATCCCGCTGCGCTACTTCGAGCGCCGCACGCCGTCGGACGAGCTACTCGTGCCCCGCATGTTCACGCCCAACTACCAGGGCGACACCATCTGGATGCAGCTGTGCCCGCTCTACCTGTCCCAGCTGCGGACGATCGAGCCGGACCGGGCTCGACGGCTGCGCGACCGGGTCGCCCGGATCATCGAGATCGACGGCAACTACCTCGAGCTCTACGACCGCGACCTGCGCCCGTACACCGGTCGTGCCGGCCTCTACCAGGCCGACGAAGGCATGATCTGGGCGGCGCTGTTCCTCGACCTGTACGACCGCGGCTGAGGTGTCCAGCGGCAGCTCCACTCGCTCACCACATCATCGTCCCGACCGGTGATGTGGTCGATTCGCCAGACGGGCTTCAACACCTTCTTGAACTTCCTCCAGTAGTTCGCGAGATGCTCCGCTCCGTGCCTCGGCGGAAAGCGGGCGGGCAGAAAATAGTGAACCACGTCGGGATCGAGGGTGCTGAGCCATGCATCGAGATCGCCGGAGTTGCACCCGTCGAACTACGTCAGCACGACAGAGACGTTGTCGATTCGTGTGGCGTCTTTTGGTTCTCCCGTCGGCTGCACTCAGCCGACGAACTGTTCGAGGTCGAATCCCGACTCTTCGACGCGGTCACCGTCGCGGTCGCGAGTGTACGCGCGAATGTGCTGGAAGTGATGACACCACTCGATGCTGCGGCCACCCAGAT
>Ga0114931_10009137_pt1 | contig 11914 bp, 18 predicted proteins | sample 2SBtaG_FD_89579 | JGI IMG/M metagenome (GOLD analysis project Ga0114931, IMG submission 89579) | Deep subsurface microbial communities from Kolumbo volcano to uncover new lineages of life (NeLLi) - 2SBTROV14_V59a metaG | ecosystem: Environmental > Aquatic > Marine > Volcanic | place: Kolumbo...
GATAAAGTACGAACAAAACAAGGCAAAACACTATAACAGAATGGCGGGAGTAGTATGAAAAACCCTAAATGTTCGCGACCAAAAATAAAACTGCGAACAAAAAAGAAAGGCAATCCGCACGAGCCCCAGAACAGAAAATCCAACCTGGCCCCGAATTTTCTATGGGGATTTTTGGGGGTAAACATTAAAACGCCAAATTGCATTAGCGGAAAGCAAGTTGATCCATGCGCGGCTTTCTGCGCATATTTAGGCGGCGACAATTGAGGAACAACATGGCAAAAGGCGAAGGCGGCGGGCCAAAAACGCCGGAAGGGAAAGCAATTAGCAGCATGAACGCACTGAAACATGGGCGTTATATGCGCAATTACCAGCGCATCGGCCAACTGGCAGGCAAGCTGGCGATCTGCGATCCCTGTGGCAAATCCCAGCAGCGGGCCTGCGCCGCCGCCAGTTCCTGCGCTCTGCAAAACGAGCTTATTCTGAATTATCATTACGCCCAGGCGGAAAAGGATTTGCAGCGCCTGGAGCAAAACAATGCCATCCAATTGGCATCCATGGATCTGATTTTTTCCCAGAAACTTCGCTGGGCTATGCAGCACCTGGGCGAAATAGAGATAGTGAGAATTAAAGGCGCAAAAATGAAACAGCCGGTCGTGCGGGAAGAGCATATCCGCACGCTGTTGGATATGATGACCGCGCTTTCCAAGACGCTGCCCGACATGCAACTCACCCGCCGTACTCAGGAAAACATCGACGTGGAGTGGGCCAAGCTATTGGAAGCGGAAATAACCCAGGAAAAAGCAGACGAATATAAACAGCGCGCGCTGCAATCGCTGAATGAGTGGAAGCTTAAGGCACTGGAGGAGGCCGACGAAATGAAGGAAAAAGACGCCGCCATCCAGGAATTTGTGAACAAAGGCAAAAATGAAAAAGATGAAAAACCGCTGCAAATTGGCAAAATAGGGAGATCGCCGTTTGGCCACGAAAGTGCAAAATAGGGCCGAGGTGGTCGGCAATGTGGCTGACCAGGTGCTGCAGAAATATAAGCACGACGATTTCGAATTCGTGCGCATGATCTTCGGCAAAGAACTGCGGCCCTTTCAGTGGGAGTGGTGGTTTCTAATGGATGAGCACGCCGATGTGTTGGTGAAGGCTTGCCCGCGCGTGGGTAAAACCGTCGATATCGCCCTGAAAAACCTTAAGGATGCTCTGACAAATCCGCATGAGGAAGTGGGCGTCTTCGCGCCGAAACATGACCAATCGGTGAACAGTTTCAAACCCGCCTTCGAAATCATCGAAAGCCAGGAAGTGGTGAAAGCCTTCATTAAGCGCAACGCCATCGGCAAACTGGATTACAGTAAGAGCTATGTGAATTTTCTAAACCATTCCGCCGAGAAATGCTTCGGCGTGAATAGCAATTTTGAGGGCGAGAACGTCACCATCCTGCACGTAGATGAGCTGGATGACATTCCGCCCGACGCGATGAAACGCATCTTTGGCCGAACAGTGGGCAAAAATCGCAATGGCCTGCCCACCCGCAAACGGCTTTCCGGGGTCATCTGGGGCAAGCTCAATATCTGGAAATTCGACCAGGATCCGTCGTTTTTCACCCTTCCGCCGGTGGACGTTTACCAGGCGCTGGCCGGCGGCTATCTGGATTTGAAATCCGTGCAGGATTCCCGCACATCTCTCACCGACGACGAGTGGCTGCGCACCATGTGCCTGCTATACGTGGAAAGCCGCAACTTTATCTGGAGCACCTGGCTGCATACCAGCCAACTCATTGGCTTGCGCTGGAACATTTGCCCCATTCCGCCGCTGAAAGAGACTAAATTTCGCAAACGCGGCAGCATTAGTTTCGGGCTGGATATGGGACATCAGGGCGGCGGCGCCGATGCCTCGGAATATTCCCTCCAGGTGACCGAGGCGGTGGGCCAATATGAACGCTGGCTATTTGGCAGGAACTGGTCGCCGGATACAGATCCCGATCAGCTCATCGGCGAAATATGTGACTATTGGGAGTTTTTCAATCCCGATATCGGCTTCGGCGACGCGCTGGACGCCAACCTGATTGCACAAATTAACGAGGAGCTTTACCGCCGCGGCTTGACTTACTACAACTGGCATTTGGCCGGTAAGAATGACCAGGAAGGCTGGAAGGATTGGGCGCGACACGGCCTGATGACGCCCATTCACAATTCTGGCCGCACTAAGCATTACATGTACATGAGCCTGCGCAACGCCATATACAACTCCATGAACATTTCCGACGCCGCGCCCACCGGCCGCATTTTCGTCTTTCCGTTGGTGGATCGGGAGAAATCCAAGAAATCGGAATCGTGGCGGGAATTGCAAATGCTTATTTCCGAGCTGAGCAATCTGGTGGCGGAGAAAATGCCATCCGGATTTTACAAGATTCAGCGCTATAAAAAAAAGATTGACGATCCGGAACTGCAGATCGTAGGCGGCAGCCGCAAGCTGGGCGACGACCGGCCCGACGCCCTGGCCATGAGCCACTATGGGCTGGACTATGTCCACAGCGGCACTTCCGCAGCCGGCGGCGTGGGATTGGCCTATGCAAGGGGGTTCTAATGGCATTTTTTCGCAAGAAAAAAGAACTATCCGAGCCCTATAAAACCGTGTTCGATCGGGAGGTTTTAAACCTGGAGCAATCGGCCGACATTCTCGTGGCCATTTGTGCAGAAATGGGCGGCGAAAAAATAACGCTGCTTTGTGAATCGTTTGTGGCGGTGATCGCCAAAAGGACGCCGGCCGCCGAAAAGGAATATTGGGAAAAATGAGACGGTTTGAAAATAGAAAGCCCATCTGCCCGCGCTGCCGCGGCACAGGCCGGGTGGAACACCATGCAAACGAGTTCCACTGCAACGCCTGCAACGGCACCGGCCGGGTAACGCCGGAACAGTATGAAAAAATTATTCTGGCTGATATCGCTATTCATGGTGTCGAAGCGTTATTTTGGTAAAACCCAAATGGAAGGCAAGGAAAATGACCGTTAAAGAAACTATCGCAATTTTGGAAGGATCCAATCCAATTAGCGAATCACAAATAATGAATAATCAATCACAAATCGGAGAAAACCATGGCACTATTTGACGCCGAAAGCTGGGCAAAAATTATCCAGGGCTACGAAGGCAAGGCAAAATTTGATCTCACCGCCATCAAAAATCTGGACGCCTTCACCGGCGATGTGGTAACGGACAAATACCTGCCGCGCTATAGCATCCGGGAAGATGAAAAGGTTTACAAAGACCGTCTGAAGCGCGCTGAGAATAATTACTTCAATTTTCCGCGCAAAATTCTATCCATCTATGCCAACAGTATTTTCCGCAGCACCGAACCGGTGCGCATGTCCGATAATCCGGATATCCGGCGGTTCTGGCAAGACGCCACCGGCACCATGATCCCCATCGGCCAATTCGTCAAAAAGCGGGTATTTTTGCTAAACCAGCTTACTGGCGGTTGCTGTGTGGTTGTGGATAAGCCCAAGCTGCCGAATACCGGGCAGAAACTCAGCAAGGCCGAACAGGAGAAGCTGAACATCTTCCCCTATGCCTACGTGCTGCCCTGGTCGCAGGTGGTCAATTTTGCGGTGGATAAATTCGGCGCCCTGAATTGGATTCTACTTGACGCCGGCAGCGACGCCAATAACGACCGGCTTTACAAATATTGGGCGAAAGATTCCTGGGCTTTGCTTACACAGGACCAGGCGGTGATTGACAGCGGCGAATTCAGTCTCAACCGAGTGCCGGTAGTGCGTTCCTTCAACGCCGAAAATCCGAAGAACAATTTTCTCACGCCGCTGGGTGCCATGGATGAAGTGGTAAAACTCTCCATAAAAATATTTGAGCTCATGAGCCAGTTGGACCAGATGGTCATTTCCCACATCTTTCTAAAAATTGCCATGCCCCGCAGCATGTATGAGGAGATGAAAAAAGATGGTATGGGCAATTATAATATCATGATCTATCCCGACGGCTACCAGGGCGTGCAGGCGCATTATATCAACACCCCCGCCACGGAAATGGAGCAGATGGTGGACCTCATTTTCCGCAAATATCCGGAGATGATTCTGCAAATGGCCACCTTGCGGGATAAAACCAACGTGCCCCGGGAAGAATCCGGCGTCGCGAAATTCATCGACTCCAGCGACGAGCTGGCCAATTTGATCGATAAGGCCGAAGCCATGGAAACCACCGAACGCAATATGACCCGCCTGATGAAGCTGTGGGAAGGCATCAGCGGCGACAAAACCACCATCAGCTACAGCAAGAATTTCGACGTCAAGTCCACCAACGAGATGATTGACGAGCTGATCCAAATCTTTAAAGAAGATCTGCATTCGCCCACTTTTTCGAAGGAGGCGGTGAAGCGGGTGGTGCGCAAATTTTTGGGCAACGTGGATGAAAACACCTGGGGGAAAATCGCTGCGGAAATAGACAACGACATCGATCCCGCCCTGAATCTGGAAGACATCAGTGCACTCATCGACAAAGGCGCCATCGACGTGGTGAAAATTGCCATGCGCTATAATCCGGATATCAAAACTAAAGATGACGCTGCCAATTTTGTGCGGGACAATCTGGCCCGGTTGCGGGCGGTTCCAGGTGCGCCGTCTGATTTCATATTTTCGAATCAGTAATATAGAAGTCAGCGGCGGGCGTAGCACGTCCGCTGGACTGGCTGGTTATCCAGGAGGTTGACATGGGATACATCAACCCACTACTTAACCTACCGGCAGGAAGGCGATTACAGGAATTGCCGCCGGAACAGAGAGCCGCCATTGCCGACGTGATGCGTGACCTCCGTCGCCAAGCCAACGACAAAGCAGAAGAAAGCTGGCGGAAGCGCAAGGGACCGATGGCGGCCTACTGGCGCGCTGTCAGCACATACGCTCGTCACTTGGCGCACGCGTTGACTAAGGCAACGGATAACGGCTGAGCTTAGCGGCGTGGAGGATTAAATGATATGTAAAATTAAGGATGCGTTTAGCGTCCGACTGCAGCGATTTGTTACGCTCGGTTTTTGTGGATTGAAATATATACCCGAAATGCAGTTGTTCGCAACAGAGTGCGGCGAATATATAGGAGAGTTATTTTACACAACCCGGCATATTTATTGTCCGTTTTGCGGTAGAAAAAGAAAGTATCTATATCGTATAAAAAAAAGAGATATCGTATAACGGCTTGCGGCTAACGTGCCGCAAGCCAAAACTTTAAACTTAAAAACGAGCCATGTTTGTGGTCAACTTGAACCGCTTGTTACACGGCGAAGGAGTAGAAATGATAAGAGAACAGGCAATACAGGAAATTGAAGGATTATTTCCTGCTGATTCCCAATACCCAAAATCCCGCGAAAAAGGAATTGAACTTCTTGAACAGGCAAAACGAAATACGAATGATTGGCGCAATCTTCCAGATGAAACATTATTTGAATATGCCAGATTATGCCGAGAAGAAGAACATAGGCAGGCGATTAAATTTGATAGAGCCGTCTAACGAAAAAGTTCAGAGGTGAGCGATGGTTAAATATATAGACTGTTACAAATGCAATCAAGATGGAGAAACCGCAAACGTCTGTCGTTGTGACGAATTAAGCGAATCCACTGAAACGGCTGGTTCGGCTACAAAATATTTCCGTATACCTCCCAAGGAGGGCATTTGGTTCAGGGATAGGCTTGGTTATTGGGGTAAAACCTACACTGACGTGGCTAAAATCATACGGATTTCTATTGATGGAGATATATTTTCACGGTAGTAGCCGAACTTGTTATTTACGCGCAAAAGTGACCATAATGCGATATAAAAACTTAGGATATCATGGCATCGCCACGCAAAATCGTTAAAATCATAAAGCAGCGGGAAGAGCTGATCGACGCCATTCCCTCAGAGTTTATTGGCCAGTTGGAAAAGGCGCAGAACTTCCTTGCGCGGGAGATTATCAATTTCGCCAAGGAGCTGAAAACCAGGGGCGGCCAGGTGCAAAACACGCCTGCTAACATCCAGTTGGCGCTGCGTCTGCGCGACCAGATTCGCGGCTTCCTGCGCAAGGGCGGCTATTTCCAGAGCGTGACTGCTTTCGGCCAACAATTCGACGAGCTGCTGAAGGTGGAGCGGCAATATTATCGAGCCATGGAACTCTCCGGCGTGCTGGCGGAACGCGATCTGAAAACCCTGAGCAATATCCGCAAAAACAATATCAATTTTCTCATGGAACAGGATCAGCGGGTCATCAATGCCACCTATGATGAACTGCTTGGCGGAATCTACCGAGAGCGGAATTTCCGCGACCTGGCCCGGCGGCTGGAACGGCTGCAAACCGACACCACTTTCCCAAATGGCAAAACCCTGAACGGACTGCTGAAACGCTATAGTGCGACTTATGCCGCCACCGCCTACGCCAATTTCGATCGCCAGATTAATAATATCAAATCGGCGGAATTCGGCATAGACGATTTTCTATACAGCGGCTCTCTGTTGAAAGACAGCCGTCCGTTTTGCGTGGACCGGGTGGGACAAACGTTTACTAAAGATGATGTGGAGAGCTGGCAATCGCTTTCCTGGAAGGGCAAGGCCGAAGGCCGCGATATCTGGACCTTCCTGGGCGGCTGGAATTGTGAGCATAGCCTTTCACCGGTCACCGCCGGATTTAAGCAGGAAGTGGAGCGGCTGTACGGCAAATTATAAATATTCTCTGTCATTTCAACCGAAGCGAAGCCGAGCGGAGAAATCTCTTTTTTGTCTTTTGCCTTTTTCCCCCCTCTGAGAAGTCAGTTGACAAGCACCTGAATAATTTGCCAAATTATGCACAGCATAAGGAACGTCTCCTCCATTGGGTTAGGGCGGAGAGTCCCGTTTATCGGGATTCTCCGCTTTTTTTTGGGAGACACCGGAAATTAAACGAGGTAAACAGATGCTTATTTCAGGGAAACGGGGCGCCCCAACAGCCCCTCTCAGTTCCGGCGGGAACAGATTTTACGCAGCTTATTGTCACCCATTCGGCAACCGGCATTCGCTGGCATTCTCTTCGCCCTCCTTTGCGGAAGGCGATCCCGGCGGCGGCGGCGGTGATCCACCGCCGGCGAAAACGTACCAGGACGGTCTAACCGAAGGGTTCCGCAAAGGCTACAACGAAGGCAAGGTCAAGGGCAGCCGGGAAATTCTCGGCAAAATCTCTTTTCTGGAAGTCGATGAAAACGACCTGGACGGCTCCATTCAACGCGCCCGGGAAGCTTTCACAGCTTTCAAAGAAGGCAAACTCACGGATGAGATGAAGAAAAAAATAAAAGATATGGACGCTTTCAAGGAGATGGAAAAGAAGCTCCAACAGAAAGAGGACGCCTACCAGCGCCTGCAGCAGGAGAAGGAACAGTTTATCCGGCAGACGTTGATCGATAGCCGCCTGCAGCAATTGGCCGCGGAAAACAAAGCCATTGATGCCCAGGATGTGGTGTTAGCCTTCAAAAACGCTTACAAGCTGGATATTACCGAGGACAATAAGCCGGTCGTTCGCACTGTGGAAGGCCATCCGATTTTTAACAATGAAACCGGAGACGAATTGAAGCTGGAAGATGTATTCGACCAGTTCAAGCTCCGGAAAAAACACCTCTTCGCCGGAAGTGACAACGGCGGCAGCGGCGGCGGTCCCGACGGTCCGCCGGCCAACGTCAGCCTGAAAGATCTGAAAAATGTGGAGGCTAAAACCAAATATGTTAAAGAACATGGTTTCGAAGCCTATCAGAAACTGGTGATCGCGGAGGCGGAGAAAGGCAACTCTAACGAATAGGAACTGAATCATGGCAGATGCAATCACCCTTGTCAGTGACATGAAAGTTTACGATGCGGAGTTTAACGCCGGCGTTTTTGAGGCGCTCTTTCTCAATACCAATATTTTCAATGGCGCGTCCGGCAACGCCGTCATACTCAACACCCAGGTGCACCCCGGAAACTATCTCAAAAAAGCCTATTTCTCCCGGACGGCAGGATTGGTAGCCCGTCAGAATCTCGCTTCCACCGCCGCCGTGGATTCTTTGAAAATGGCCCAGGTGGAAGAGGCCGCGGTTAAAGTGCACCGGCGCATCGGCCCCATACAATGGACCGACAAAGCCTTCAATATGGCCGGCATCGAAACGCCCGGCGGCAGCTTCACGCTCGGCCGCCAGGTGGGCGACGCGGTTTTGGCCGACATGGTCTCTACAGCAGTCATTGCCCTTAATGCGGCCGTGGCCGGCGCCGGAAGTCTAACCAACGACATTACCACCGCCGCCACCAAGACCGCTAACATTGCCGCTTTTCTGGCCACCAAGGCAAAGTGGGGCGATCAATTCAATGGTTTGGCCGCATCGATCCTGCATAGCAAACCGTTTTTCGACCTGCAAGCAGACGGCCTAAATTACAGCGCGTTGGAAAGCGTGGCCGGTTCCATTATCCAGGGCAACCAGAAAAATGTTCTCGGCCCCATGGTGATAGTGGATGACGCCAATTTGGTGAACGCCGGGGCGCCCAATACCTACAACACGCTGTTGCTGAAGGCCGGCGCCTGCATTCTCCGCCAGTCGGAGCTGCAGAAAATCGTTATCCAGACTCATGTGGGCAACGAACAATTGCTCATCGAAATGCAAGGTGAATATGCGGTAACCGTGGGCATTGATGGCATGACCTGGGATGTGACCAACGGCGGCGCCAACCCGGATAATACCGCGCTGGCCGTCTCTACCAACTGGGACAAAGTGCGCACGGACGTGACCGGTCTGCCTTTTGCCAAGCTGCTTTCGCAATAATATTCGGAACTATCATTTCGACCTGAGCGGCGCGGATGAATCATCTTTCGCCCGCCCGGCCTGGATTGAAACAGCAGAAGAGGAAAGGCAAGGCAATGGCGAATAAACAGATTGAAAAGCTGGCAATCATCTATGACAATGGCGGCAGTTCTCAACTGACCGGCCGGTTCAATGAGCTGGCCGGTGAGCTGGCCGCGGAAGGGCACCGGGTCGTTTTCCGCAATCCCACGCCCTATCTGCCCGGGGACGCGGTTCCCGGTGCGACAAAGGTTTTCGTGCTGGGATTTGAAACCCGGCTTAAAGCCATTCGCGCGGATTATAAGGCGGCGAAGGCGGAAGTGATCGTTCTGGATCCCAAACGCGGGAGCTTCATAAAACCCAAACCATCGGCCCAAAAGGGATAGGAGCGCTGAATGGCTACTACCTCCGATTGGTCGGCAACGGCATTATGCACTTATACGGATGTGACCGCGCGCTACGCCCGCGTGTACGATCTCACCGATCCTACCAGCGGGCAAACCGCCCAGCAGCAGGTGGAGGCTTACGCCGCGAAAGCGAAGGACCATATAGGCCGGCTGCTGGATGTGGTGCTGCGGGAACGACGGGAAGAGATTACCCTCGCGGATTTGGCCGATTTGAAAGATGCCATCGGCGATCTGACCGTTTTCAAGGAGGGATGCGTCGCCTGGACGCTGAAGCTGCTGTTTGAAGATAATTCCATCCGGGAAGACGATTACAACGACAAGAAGATGCGCGATTTTCAGACGGAATTCAAACGGGAATATCAGATCGCTTTGCAATTAATGACCCTGGACATAGACCAGAGCGCAGACATCAGTGACGCCGAGGCGTTGGCCGGTCCCGCCGGCAACCGTTTTATGAGGGTTTAGGAGGCTGATATGGCGGAACCCGGATTAAGAGTTAAGGGACTGGAGAGTGTCAAGGTCAAGCTCGGTCGCTTTTCCCGCGAGCTTTCCCATGCGAACCTGGCCTTCAAAATGGCGGCCAACGTCCGGAATTTCATCGTGGAACGCAGCCTGCGCGGTCAGGATGTAAATCTGCAGCCCTTCAAACCTTACTCCCAAAAGCCGCTTTATGTGCCGGCGGACTTCCGGCCGGCGCCAAAGGGTTGGACCCGCCGCACCAAGACGGGATTCTTTTACGAGAAGGGCTACGCGCAGTTGGCGGCGGCCACCAAGAAAGGCGGCGGGAAGGTGAATCTGTTCGCCACCGGCGACATGTTCCGCGCGTTGCAGCCGCAAAAGATCAGCGATAACCATGCCCGCGTCGGCTTTACCCGGCAGAAAGCCGCGCTCAAGGCGCTGGAAGTGAATGCGGAACGAAAATTCATGGGATTCAAAACACGCCGGGAACTGGACGCCCTCAGTCGGCTCTTCAGTTTTGAGATCAATCGGCTGCTGGGCGCCGCGGGAATAAAATGAAATGGATTATGCAAAACTTCAGGAAATTCAAACGGCCATTGTTAATACGGCGATTTTCAACAGCACCAACGTCATTCTGGGCCAGGACTTTGAAATCAGCACCAGGCGGCTGCCCATGTGCATTATCAAGCAGGGACCGGGAAACGTCAACAGCACAGAGAGCAAGTTCACTGTGCATGTTATGGCGCTGTTTTACGATGCGACGAATATCGAGAAAACCATCTGCGACAATCTCCGCACAATTGTCCTGGCGCTGCGCCAGATTCAGGCGGTGGTTCCGGGGTTTTACACGACCGACAGCGACATCTTGCAACCCTTTGGCATTGTCATCGAGCCGGTGCAGCCGTTTGGCGGTTTCCGGCTGGATTGCGAGGTAACGACTTATCTGTAAGGAGCGCATAAATGGCAAGGGAAACCGGCAATGGAAACAGCGGGCGCGTCACCCTGCGCGATCTGATGAAACTGCAAAAATTGATCTATGATGAGGTCGGCGAGTTGAAAGACGCCATGAGCAATTTGAAAGTTAAAGTTGCGTTAATTAGCGGCAGCGTGGCGGTTATCGTAACCATCGTTACCATCTTAGTCAAAGGAGCCATCGCGCAATGAGCGATATCATTTTCAGCGGTCCGGCGGACAATGTTCTGGTCGAAGACGATACCAATGCCACCATCGAAGTGGGCCATCAGAAAGAGGTTTCGGTGGAGTCCGAACCGGCGAAAGCCGAGGTGATGGACGGCAATGAAGTGCAAACCGGGATGGTGAGCAAACTCTCCGGCGTGGCGGTTCAGAGCGACTCCGCATTGTTCTCCGCGCTGAAGGCCCGAAAATCCGTAAAGAGCCGCATCCACGTGGTGGGGCTGGACAGCCACGTGGTGATGAATAACGTTTGCCCGGCGCTGCATCTCAAGCGCGGCTTTAAGGCCGGCGACGCCCACACCATTGAAATCTCCGCGGCCACCGGCGTCGAAGACAACGTCCTGCACCATGCCCTCTATGCCAACCCGCTGGCGCTAAGCGCCATGTATGACCCGCGGAACAATGAAAAAGGGATTAATCTGCTGGAAAATTTTTCGAGGGGTGGAAAATTATTGACCAAAGGCGAAAGAAATAACAATTATGGCTATATAAAAGATGGAGCGACCGATTGGATCGATTCAAACGCAGATGGTTTAGCAGATGGTATATCGTCCCTTAGTTTTATTAATTATTCCATAATTAACGGAAACGGATTTGTAGGAAATGCACAAAGGTTTGTTTTAACGGGAACAGGCGAATTCGTACAATTAGCTACAAATTTAAATTTAACATCGGACGAAATTTGGGAAATTGCCTTTAAATATCGCGCAGATACTACACTAAAGGTTTTCCAAACCAATGGAACTCTTTATGCCAAAATTTTACCACCAGTTAATACCGGAATTGCCCAGGAAGTTAAGGGCGTTCTTTATTCGGCCAACGGAGTACCTGGCGGAGTGCAATTCACACTATTAGGCACAATGGGAAATTATTTAGAATTGGACGAATTAAGAGTAAATAAAATAACTAATAATAATCACGGCCTTATCCATTTTAATGTCGATCTAAACGCCTTCTGGGCAAATTCCAATTATGGCACTCTGGATGGCGTCAATGACCTGGTGATTATGGGCAATGTGCTGGATCCCGCCAGTCTCAA
>Ga0114931_10009138_pt1 | contig 11913 bp, 10 predicted proteins | sample 2SBtaG_FD_89579 | JGI IMG/M metagenome (GOLD analysis project Ga0114931, IMG submission 89579) | Deep subsurface microbial communities from Kolumbo volcano to uncover new lineages of life (NeLLi) - 2SBTROV14_V59a metaG | ecosystem: Environmental > Aquatic > Marine > Volcanic | place: Kolumbo...
CCCAAATTCCTATAAAGGATACAATATCCTTTCACTCGATCCTTACTATGCGCTTATGCAAACGTTGGTCTATTTCAAATACGCGCTCCCGGTAAAGTCCCCTCTGTCACTGCAAAAAAGTTTCAGATCAATGAAAATGGCTTTGGTGTTGAATACGCTCTTAAACGGCTCTGTAACTCTTGGGGTCGATGGCCGCTATCTTCCAGACCAAAAGAAAGTTAGCCTCGGCTATCCCAACAGTCTGATCCTCTCTAAAGAAAACTTTAAAACAGGCACTTTCTTTACACGTAACAGCCTTATTTTTCAGAACAAAGGCTGGATTGCATTAAACAGTTGTAAAACCTTGGACGGAACCATTACAGAAGATGGTTTAATCCTTCGATTTTTCGGCATCCCCTGCCAGATATAGTGAAGTATGACGATGCCCGAACAAATTCCACAAGAGGCGAGATATGAACTTACCCTTGTTAGCTTTCCCGACCATGCAGCGATCATTCGGGCTTGTGAACTCATCTACCACTCCAAAGACAAAAATTTGGTCGCATCCCTTTCATCGACACCTTATGTCATAGGCCGCAGCTTTTCGAAGCAAGAGCTCATGCAATTACATGAGAATTTCAAATCTGAAAAAATCGGGCATCGATTTTTAGCAAAGCCACCCCATCAAGATCTTGTTGAATATGATCCCAACGCCAAAGTCGTTTCCGAAAGTAAGCAAGATTTAAGTATCAATAAAAGTTCTAAGAAATTTCCTATAAAAATAATCTTTATAAGTTTGGCCTGTCTGATTGCTTTATCTCTTGTGGTTTTTTTATTAGGAAAGATTGACATCACTCCCATTTTTTCATTTCAAAGCAACCCGAAGATTTCAAATCCGAAAGACAACAAAACCTCTACCAGCAGTGAAGTGGAAATGGGAAGCTCCTCCCCAAGCTCGGCTGAAACAGCTTCTGCAAAAAGCACTTATGATGCGAAGCTTGAAGACTTGATGAATAAAGTTGAATATCGGCGCCGAGATCAGGTTTCCTGGGGTGATGCTGACCTCGGTCTTCTTTTGCACAATCGAGATGCCCTTCGAACCTTTGCACAATCGTCAGCTTTAATTCGTTATCGAGGAGGATCTGCGGTGCGATTGAAAGAAAATACTCTTTTAACCGTTGGTGAAAGTTCTCGCTCATCAGATGATAGCCTGACACGCGAGTTGAATCTAGAGAACGGAAGTATACATACCAGACTTGCCGCAGTTAAAACCCCCCAAGAAATTAAAATTAAAACCTCCCAGGGGGTTTTGGAAATTAAATCCTCAGCGGGATTGAAAGATAATACGAATGTTGAAACCTCCTTTAATGGGAAGAAATTAAAGATTGCCGTCGCATCGGGAAGTGTAAATTTTAAATACAAGGGAAAAGTAGCCAAAGAGGTTCATCTGCAATCTCATCAACAAATTACATCAACGAAATCAGGTGTTACTAAACCACAAGTTTATCACCCCAGCCTAACCCTCTACTTTCCAAAACAAAGGGCTCGAATTGATGTAAAAGAGAATCTGGACAATGCGATTCAATTTAAGTGGGAACCTCTTTTTAAAGGAGTGACTTACCAGTGGAGTATTGCCACCGACTCAAAAATGCAGAATATTCTGTTAAAAAAGGAAACTCAGGACAGCTCTCTTTCGCTGGCCTATCTCGACATCGGGTCTCTCTACTGGCAAGTTAAGGCAACTCTCGATGGAGTTTTATACGTAAGTCCTATTCAGCAAATATATGTTCAAAAGCACAACAACTAGGATCTTCTTTGCTTTCGCGGCGTTATTGGTAATTGCCACTGGAGTTTTAGCTGTATTATTTGGAAATCAGCTTTTAGAAGAGCGTGAAACCAATATTCTCGACACCCTTTCGAGCCGTTCGAGAATTGAAGCAGCCGATATCAGCGCGACGCTTCAAAAAAATTCAAGTATAGAAAATATTATAAAAAATGATGGTGTGGTTTTGATAAAGGGTCATCAGATCTTGAGTCAGCCAAAACAAGAGATCTTCTCATTCAGTGGCATCCAAGACCTTCTCCCGCCGTCTGGTTCGATCGTCACTACCTGTAATGCAAAAAATTCAAAGCTTTACTATTGTTCCTTTTCTTATATTCCGGAAGCCAAAATTTGGCTGTTTCAATGGATCCCAAAAGAAACGATTTTTGAAGTTCTCAATCGATTAATAAAAAAAATTTCAAATAGCATTTTACTGCTCCTCAGCCTTTCGCTCGTCTTTGCCTTTTTTCTTTCACGTCTTTTATTGGCTCCACTTCGTCGGTTTACAAAGGCCAGCGCCGATATCGCTCGAGGATATTATGACGACGTAGAACTACCCTTAAACCGAGGCGATGAGATCGGTCAGCTTACAAAGGCCTTTCAAAAAATGATCGGGGACCTCCAAGAAAGAGAAAAAAATCTTGCCCTCGCCGGAGTGAAACTTGCCCATTCGGCTCGCTTAGCATCGGTTGGTCAAATGGGGGCAAGCATCGCCCATGAAGTAAAGAACCCACTGATGTCGATGAAAGGTTATGCAAAGATATTGGCGGAAAAAGAAGGAAACCCTGAGCTAAAAGAGGCCGCAGAAATTATTCAAAAAGAATCAGAACGTTGTAATCAAATTTTACAACAGATGCTTCGTTTTTCACGAAAAGAACCAAACGAGAATAAAGCCTACAATCTTCAAGAAGTTGTGGATTCCACCTTGTTATTAATTAAGGCGGAAGCAAAATCTCGGCACGTTACGATTCAAAATCCGTCCAAAATTTCTTCCGTTGTTATGGGAAATGCACAACAAGTTCAGCAAGTCATCTTAAATTTACTGGTTAACGCTTTGCAAGCCTCACCACAAGGCAGCCAAGTCGAAGTTCAAAGCCAAGAAAAGGATGGCCAAGTCTGCTTAGAAGTTGTGGATCACGGCAGTGGAATTCCCCCTCAACTTCAAGACAAAATTTTCGAACCATTTTTTACAACAAAAGACAAAAAAGAGGGCTCGGGCTTAGGACTTTCGATTGCCTTAAACACTGTTCAAGAACAGGGGGGAAGTCTTAGTTTCGAATCAGAAAAGGACCACGGCACGCGTTTTCGACTTTGTCTTCCTATTGCCAAGGCTTGATCTCTTTTGAACGTCCTGAGACGATAGAAAACAGTGGATTTACTCATTATCGATGACGAAGAAAACCTCCTTAAACTTTTAAGTTTAAATCTAAAGAAGGAGGGACGAAATATTGTATCCTGCCAAGATGCGGCCACTGGTCTTGCAGAATTTAAAAAACAGACCTATGACATTGTGCTCTGTGATATTGGCCTTCCCGATATGGATGGATTGGAGCTGCTCACGCGACTTCAAGAGATTCATTCTTCTTGTCCAATTATTATGATTACGGCTCACGGTTCAATTGAAACGGCACTCACGGCAATGAAGCGCGGAGCTTATGATTATATTCAAAAGCCATTCGAGCCCGAAGAAATTGAGTTTGTAATTGAGCGAGCCCTTCGTGAAACAAAACTTCAGGCCGACTATGATCGACTGAAACGTGAAATTAGTGCGGAATATAATTTTTCAAATATCTTGGGCTCGGCCCCAAGCATGAAAAAACTTTTTGAGCGGATGAAAAAAGCGGCAAGCACCAAAAGTACCGTTCTCATTACCGGGGAAAGTGGAACGGGAAAGGAACTAATTGCCAAGGCCATTCATTTTAACTCGGAGAGAAAATCCAAAGCTTTTGTCATTGTGGATTGTGGCGCCATTCCCTCTAACCTCTTAGAGAGCGAACTTTTTGGGCATATCAAAGGCGCCTTTACCGGAGCAAATAGCGACAAGAAGGGACTTTGCGAAGAGGCTGACCAAGGGACGCTCTTTTTGGATGAAATCGGTGAGCTTCCTTTGGATTTACAGACAAAGCTTTTACGGCTTCTCCAAGAAAATACGATCCGACGAGTGGGGGACACCAAAGCCATCCGTTTAGATATTCGCATTATCGCCGCAACAAACCGAAAGCTCGAAGAGGAAATCGCCGAAAAAAGATTCCGTGAGGATCTCTTTTATCGCTTAAATGTCGTTCCCCTCCGCTCTCCCCCTTTAAGAGAAAGAAAAGAAGACATCCCCTTACTGGCTCAACATTTTATAAAAAAGTACGCCAAAGAATATAAACGGAATGTCGAAAAAATTAGCCCTGCCGTCCTTAACCGTTTGATGAGCTTTGAGTGGCCTGGAAATATCCGCCAGCTTGAAAATGTGATCGAGCAGATGCTTGTGATGAGCGAGTCTAAGGTATTGGAATTAGATGTTTTACCTCCACCTTTGAGTTCCGCTCAGTCCATTGACATCCCTCAAATTCCTGAAACCGAATGGGACCTCAAGCAGGCTCTTGCTAAGGTTCAGTCCTATACCGAGGAATATATGATTCGCCGAGCCATGGAAAAGACCAAGAACAACAAAACGAAGGCGGCCGAGCTCTTAGGAATCAGCCGACGATCACTCATCTATAAAACTCAAGAATACAAGATTGAAGATATTGCCGAGGCCGATTAGCTTAAACCATGCTCTTATTGGACGGCAAATCTCTCTCACAAAAACGACTGGCTATATTAAAAGAAAAGATTGAGAAGCAAAAAACGAAGACTTCTCAATGTCCCGGCCTCACAGTGATTCGTGTAGGCGAAGATCCAGCCTCGAAGATTTATGTCAAAAAGAAAGTAGAGACCTGTAAAAAGATTGGAATTTATTCGAAAGAAATTCATCTTCCCACCGACACTTCGGAAAAAAAACTAATTTCGGAAGTTGAGCGCTTAAACGAAGACAAAAAAGTTCATGGGGTTTTGGTCCAGCTACCTCTGCCCGAACAAATTGATGTCAATCGAGTCCTCTATAAGGTCAGCCCTTCAAAAGATGTAGATGGTTTTCATCCCGTGAATTTAGGAAAGCTTGTTGTAGAAGAAGAAGATGGCTTTGTAGCCTGCACTCCTTTAGGCATTATGAATCTTTTGAAAGATTATAAGATTCCCATCGATGGAAAAAATGCGGTCGTGATCGGGCGTTCTCGTGTTGTCGGTCGACCGATGAGTATTCTTCTCGATCAAGCCAACGCCACGGTTACAGTCGTTCATCTTCATACGAAAGACCCAAAAGAACACACCCGACAAGCCGACATTTTAGTGGTCGCAACCGGAGTAAAGCATTTGGTCAACGCCTCTCACTTGAAAGACGGAGCGGTTGTCGTCGATGTGGGAATCCATCGAAATGAAAATGGAAAACTATGTGGAGACGTGGATTTTGAAGACGTCAAAGAAAAAGTCTCAGCCATTACTCCTGTTCCTGGCGGAGTTGGTCCATTGACGATTTGCAGTCTTTTAGAAAATACTTATAAATCCTTTTTGCAATCTTCATAGGCCTGGATAAAACAATCGATATCACTTTCGTTATTAAAATAATGAATCGCCACGCGCAGAGAACCTTGGCGCGCAGAAACAAAAACATTCTTTTCTTTTAGACGCGCTTCCATTTCTTCCGCATTGTCAGACTTTACATAGAGAATGCTAGAACTTGATTCCTGTGGAAAGTCATACACAAGCTCCACCCCTTCTTCTTGAAAACGCTTTTTGGCATAGGCACTTAAAGTCTTTACCCGATCCCAAATGGGAGAAAAGCCCCCATTTTCTTCAATCCACTTTAAGGTGGCGCCAATCGATAATATTTGGATCATCGGAGCGCATCCGACTTCTAAGGCCTTTGCTTCTTTTAGCAAAGTCAAACGATTGTTGACGAGCGGCCAGACTTCCTTTTGAGAAAGCCAACCGGCCAACGGGATATCTTCTAAAAAATTCTCATCGACTTTGAGAATGCAAATTCCATAGCCCGACATCATCCACTTATGAACCGAGGCACATAAGAAATTTGCCTTTGAGGCATCGATTGGAAAAGTCCCAAAGGATTGGGTCGCATTGATCACGCTGATCAAATCATGTTTTTGTGCATAAGTTTTCACAAAGTCTAAATCCAAACGAAAGCCCGATGAGTATTGGATATGAGAAGCCAAAAATATCTTTGTCTCCGGGCTTCGCGTCTGATCAAAAATCTCCTCTGTGTAGAGTCCGTGATTTGGTTTTGCAAAATGAAGTTTGTATCCTTGATGAAGCCACGCAATCGTTGTCGATGGAAATTCGTTGGAGAGAGTAAGAACTTCAGGCAATTCAGATTTCATTCGGCTGAATCTCTTTTTTAGAAGAAGAGAAATAATATTCATCGCCATCGAACTTGAGCTAACAAAAGCAATTTCTGTCGGCTTTACATTGATCAGACGAGCGAGGCGTTGACGAACCCCTTCAATTTCTTCGAGAGTTTCTTCCCAATGAATATCCCCATTTATATGAAGATCTTCTAAAAACTGTTTTGCTCTTTGAAAAGCCGCAGGATGCAATGGGCTGGCGGCCGCCGACATCAAATAGCAATGATTCTCTGCCGCCGGAATTTGTTCCCGAATCTTTTGAAAATCCATATGAAATAGACTTAGGCTTTTTTTGACGATCGTTTAAGTAAAGTCTTCTAGAAAAACTTCCGTAACGGCAGTAGACATAAGATGTTTCTGCTTCGCCGCTATCGAAGGCAATCTTTATAGCCGTTACGGCCTAGTAACTCCCCTGAAGTAGACCCGTCTTCTGCACCGACTAAGTATCGAAGGCAGGTCGTAGATCTGCAATAATTTTTCGATCCACTGCCGGCAGTAGAATTTCTTTGAGATCTCTTTGGTGAACCCACTTCAGTTGCTTGGATTGATTAAAGCTGCGAGCAAGTTTTACGAAGACTTTAAAATCTCGGTGTGTCACCGAATAGCGGAAGCATTTGAGTCGTTTAGCCTTCGGGGGCTCATGCAAGCTAGTTTTAAAAGGAAGGCGATAAAAGTGCGGATACTTTGGATCCGAGCCTTTTTTAAGTAAGGCTAACTTCTTCTTTTTTTCCATCCAATAGACGATCTCGATATGTTTTTCTCGTTTTCGGGCAGCCGTCTTCCGCGGAAGCTCTGATTGCAGAGATTTTCGTTTTGCCACACAGTTTTTGGCTAAAAAACAATTTTGACAATCTGGGTTCTTCGGACGACAAAGTGTCGCCCCTAGATCCATCATCCCTTCCGTATAGTCTCGAAGGTATTCTCTTTTCAGAGGAACATGATCCGTCGCGATCTTCCACAGTCTTTTTAAAGTTTTGGGCTTATTGACGGCTTCTTCAATTCCATAAAAACGAGAGTAAACTCGAATCAAATTTCCATCGAGAGCCGGCTGGCGCTTTGAATGGGCGATAGCCAAGATTGCTCTAGCACTGTAGGGGCCGATCCCTGGAAGTTTAATGACATCCTCATATTCTGACGGAAACTGAGAATGAAATTCCTGCACAATAATTTTTGAGGCCTTCCAAAGATTCCGAGCTCGGGAATAATATCCAAGACCTTCCCAAAGTTTTAAGACCTCCGACTCTTTGGCTTTTGCAAGTGAATTGACGCTAGGAAATTTTTTTAAAAAGCGATGGTAATAAGGGATCACCGTTTGAACACCCGTTTGCTGGCACATCATTTCTGAAATCCAAATTTTATACGGATCTCTAGTTTCTCGCCAAGGTAGCGCTCTCCCCTGTTTTCGAAACCACAGCACAACGGACATTTGAAAATCTTCAATTTTCATTTGAGATTTAGAGCGCACTTAAGCCTGTAATGTTTTCGCCGATAATCAAAATATGAATATCATGAGTTCCTTCATATGTGTTTACACTTTCGAGATTACACATATGTCTCATACATTGATATTCGTCACTTACCCCATTGGCGCCAAGGATGTCGCGAGCCGTCCGAGCAATCTCTAAGGCTTTGCCCACATTGTTCATCTTGCCCATCGAAACCTGATAATGCTTTAACTTGTTTTGGTTTTTAAGTTGGCCGAGTTGCCAAGCCAAAAGCTGGCCCTTTGTGATTTCGGTCAGCATCCAAACGAGTTTTGACTGCACGAGTTGCTTTTGAGCAATCGGCTTATCAAACATGATTCGCTCTTTTGCATAGTTGAGAGCCTCATCATAACAAGCCATCGCCGCTCCCAAAACACCCCAAACAATTCCATAGCGAGCAGAGTTTAAACACATTAGCGCCGCTTTTAGGCCTTGGGCTTCGGGTAAAATACAATCCGCTGGAATTTCACAATTATCGAGAATCAGTTCCGAAGTGACCGAAGCCCGCAACGAAAGTTTTCCAGGAATATCACGAGCCAAAAAACCAGGGGAGTCGGCCGGGACAATAAAGCCTTGAATCTTTCCGTCCAGCTTTGCCCAAACAATCCCCAAGTCGGCAATGCTTCCATTGGTAATCCATCGCTTTGTTCCATTCAAAATATAGGAGTTTCCCTTTTTAACAGCCGTGGTCAACATCCCAGAAGGATTGCTTCCAAAATCAGGCTCTGTCAAACCAAAGCAGCCGATCTTCTCTCCGTGCGCCATCGCCGGAAGATATTTTTCTTTCTGAGCATCCGAACCAAACTGATGAATCGGATACATGCAAAGAGAGCTCTGCACAGAAGCAAAAGAACGAAGACCGCTATCGCCTCGTTCGAGTTCCATCATAATCAGACCATACTCGGTATAATTTAATCCCGCGCAATCATAGCCGTCGATAAAACAACCAAGTACTCCCATCTCTGCAAGCTGAGGGATCAAGTCTTTTGGAAAACTTCCCACCTGATAATTTTTTGCCACAATGGGCATAAATTTTTCATCAACAAACTGCCGAACGGACTCTTGAATTTGTCGCTCTTGATCACTGAGCAAATCGGACAAGTTTAAAAAATCAACTCCCTCATAGGCTTTCATTTCTACCTTCTTTCAAACGGCCTAGCCGCCTACACTCCTCAAGCTTTTTCATCATCGGGGATCTGCGTGATTCTCACGCGTTCGATCTCCCCTTCTTTTATCGATAAGATAGCAAAAACATAGTTTTTCCAAATAATCACGGTTTTTTCTGTGAGCTGCTGATATCCTGCATAATGAAGTAAAAATCCATTTAAAGTCGAATAAGATTCGGATGTTTCGATATCTAAATCAAACTTCGACTGCAAATCGGAAATGGATATATCTCCGTCAACCTCCAGGCCAACTTCCAACAGATCAATGAGCGGCTTTTCGGAGTGCTCATCATGCTCGTCTTCAATCTCACCAAAAACTTCTTCCAAGATATCTTCCAAGGTCACCAAGCCAACTACATTTCCCCATTCATCCTTAACGATCGCCAAATGAATTCGCTTCTTCTTCATTTCGTTAAGGACATTGGAAATCATCGCCTGTTCAGGCACAAAGAAAGCCCGCCTTAAACAAGTGCGAAGCGAAAAATTTGAAAGTGCCGGCTTATGGTCTCCTCCAAACCCATAGGTTCTTAAAACACCAAAAAGATCTCGCGCATGCAAAAATCCGATGATGCGATCCAGGTTTCCTTTATAGACCGGGTAACGAGAATGATTTTCTTGCCGAACCAGATCCAAAATCTCCACGAGGCTCGCATCCACAGAAACCGCGGAGATATCGTCCTTTGGAATCATGATGTCTTTGACGCGTCGTTTCGAAAACTGAAAGACGGAAGAGAGAATCTTAGACTTAGAACTTTCCATGGAACCTTCGCGACGAGCCATCGTGACCATCGCTTCAATATCATCGGAATTAATTCTACGTTTACTGGCCACGATAATTCCAAAGGGCCTTAAAATCAGGACGATTCCTCGCGCAATCGTCTGTGTTATAAATTGAAAAATAAAATTAATCGGAATGAGAATTCGGCAAGCGACGGGAGCCACTCTTTCGGGATAGCTCCGCGCAATCATCTTTGGGGCAATCTCTCCAAAAATCAAAATGATCACGGTCAACACAGCAATGACAATCGCATCTCGTACATTGGGGAAATAATTATTCACCATCGATGTGGCAAAAGAAGCAGCGGCCACACTCACAAGGGTGTTCCCTAAAAGAATAGAAGCCAGTAGACGATTGGGCATAGCCACCCAAGCTTTAAGCGAACGCTTCCACCAGTTTTTACTGGCGGCTAAACGCTCCACTTCAACTGGAGACAAAGCCGTCAGCGAAGTTTCAGTCATTGAAAAAAAACTGGATCCTAAAACACAGAAAAATATGCCCCACAAATAGGTCGCAACGGAAGCTGTCATCTCTGTACTAAATGTAGGGACGTTCCCAATCTGAATATTGTTTCATCGAAATAAATGTTGTCTCCACCTTACATCGGAATGTTAAATGAATCAATTTAACAAAAAACGATAAATAATACCATGCTTGAGAGGATAATCTATTGAAATCATTAAAGCTATCAGAGTTGGAATATGCGGTATTTGACTTAGAAACGACAGGGCTTTACGCAGACGAAGGCGACCGGGTAATCGAAGTGGGTGCCGTCAAAATTAAGAATTTAAAGATAGAAGACGATGTCTTTCAAAGTCTTGTAAACCCCCAACGCCCGATTCCCGAAGCTTCTTCGGCGATCCACGGTATTAAAGATCATGAAGTAAAAAACGCGCCTCTCATCGATGAAATCCTTCCTCGCTTCAATAAATATTGTGGAAACTCTGTTTGGGTTGCCCAGAATGCACGCTTTGACTTGAGCTTTATCTTACGAGATATGAAGCGAATGCAAATTCCTTTTCGACAATCCGTTGTATTAGATACGATCGGTATTTCAAAAATTTTGTTTCCTTATGAGACGCGTCATAATTTGGATGTCATGATGGCTCGGATGGGAATTGCCAAGACCGGTGAAAGACACCGCTCCCTAGATGACTGCCGTTTTACAGCCCAAGTGCTTATTGAATTTATTAAGCTTCTTGAAAAACAAGGGATTCAAAGCCTTCAGGATGTTGAAAGTGCTTTCATCAAATCGGATACGATCTTAAAAACAAGAAAACCAAAGCCCAGAAGTCTATTTGCCTAAAGGAAACGAAATGAACGAGCCTCTTTTCTTTCAATTTTTCGAACTGGAATCATCCACATATACTTATTTGTTAGCAGACAAAGAGAGTAAAGAAGGGGTATTGATTGATTCGGTTCTGGAAACGGTTGAAAGAGATTTACAGTTTATCCGCGAACTAGAAATTAATCTCGTTTATCTGCTTGAAACTCATGTGCATGCGGATCATGTCACGGGAGCTTCAAAGATTCGCAAAGCTTTAGACGGAAAGCCAAAGATTGGAGTCAGTGCCGCAGCAAAACTCGAGTGCTGTGATGTACATTTAAAGGAAGGGCAGAAACTCAATTTTGGAAAGCACGAGATTCAAGTGATTGCTACCCCTGGACATACGGACAGCTGCTTGAGTTATCTGATTGGCGATCGCGTTTTTACGGGAGATGCACTTTTAATTCATGGCTGTGGTCGAACAGACTTCCAGCAAGGTTCCGCAACAAAGCTGTATAACAGCGTAACCAAAAAACTCTTTGAGCTTCCGGATAATATTCGAGTTTACCCGGCCCATGATTATCAAGGGCGTTGCGCCTCAACCATTGGATTGGAAAAGAAGTATAACCTCCGCCTGGGTTCAGGAAAAAGCCTGGAAGATTTTACAAAGATCATGGATGAACTGAATCTCGCAAAGCCGAAAAAAATTGATATTGCCGTCCCGGCCAATATGAAGTGCGGCCAGCAGAGCTTAAATTAGAATGAGTGGCCTCCGTCTGAACGAACTACTTCGACCTAAAGATGTGTGCTTCTTCTATGGCAAAATTTATGATATGGAGCATAAACATGCCTGTCAGCTTGATAAAAAGATCTATAGAAAACTTATTGATTAAGTATCTTACTTGCTTATTCGCTTTTTGTTGCTTTTTAAATTTAGTGCCTCGGAATGGATTTTCGAAAACTTTCCAG
>Ga0114931_10009139_pt1 | contig 11913 bp, 9 predicted proteins | sample 2SBtaG_FD_89579 | JGI IMG/M metagenome (GOLD analysis project Ga0114931, IMG submission 89579) | Deep subsurface microbial communities from Kolumbo volcano to uncover new lineages of life (NeLLi) - 2SBTROV14_V59a metaG | ecosystem: Environmental > Aquatic > Marine > Volcanic | place: Kolumbo...
ATCGAGCGCAGCCGACGAGAGCTCGAGCTTCACAGTAATCTGGATACCCTCACCGGCCTGCTCAACCGGCGTGCCCTGCAGGATGTTGCCACCACCATGTTCCAGCGGCTGCAGCGGCAACATACGGGTTTTGTCATGCTGTTTGCCGATCTCGACAAGTTCAAGGCGGTGAACGATGTCCTCGGCCATGCGGCCGGCGATAGAGTGCTTAAGCAATTTGCCGAAATGGTACGCCAATCGATTCGTAGTACCGATGTGGCCGCCCGCTTTGGTGGTGACGAGTTTGTCATGCTCTTGGAAGAAACCACTCTCATCGAGGCCGAAGTTGTCGCCGTGCGCATCCAAAAACAGGTTGTAGAATGGGCTAACGAAAACGATATCGATTTCAGCGTTACCTTCGGATTGGGCGAGGCACCGACACACGGCGATAATTTCACCAGCCTGCTGGAACAGGTTGACCAGGCCTTATATCACTCAAAAACCCAACATACCGGTGGCGGCCTGGCCTACGCCAAGAGCGCTAAGATCGGATCCTGAAACAATTATGGAACAGAAAGTCGATGTCGCTATTATCGGCGCCGGCAGCGCCGGCCTTTACGCCATGGCACAGGTCAAACGTCACACCGACAACTTCGTGCTCATCGATGGAGGGGAACTGGGTACTACGTGCTCGCGCGTAGGCTGTATGCCCTCAAAAGCACTTATTCAGATCGCCGACGACTTTCACCGACGCCGATTGTTTAAACGGGAGGGTATCACCGGCGGCGATGCGCTGGGTATCGACGGCGAGCAGGTGATGGAACATGTCCAGGACTTGCGCGATATCTTCGTTGACAAGGTGTTGTCCACGACCACCGATGACATGGGTGATAAATTCATCGCCGCAAACGCCCGCTTTCTGGAACCGAATCTTTTACAGGTTGGCGATCGGCGAATCCGTGCGCAGCGCATCGTCATCGCAACCGGCACCTCGCCGATTTTGCCGCCGGCCTGGAAAACCTTTGGTGAGCGCGTACTGACCACGGATGAGGTGTTCGAGCTGGAAGAACTGCCCGCCTCGCTGGCGGTTATCGGCCTGGGCGTGATCGGACTGGAACTGGGGCAGGCTTTCAGACGTCTGGGCGTTGAAGTGACAGGTATCGATCAACTGGAAGTGATCGGCAACATCGACGATCCGGAAGTCAATCGGCTGGCCCAACAGTTGATTGGCAAAGAAATGCCGCTGTGGCTCGGTCATGCGGCCAGCTTGCAGGAGGCCGCTGACGGTAAAATCGAAGTGACCGCCGGTGAAGGCCGCGTGACAGTCGAACGGGTTCTGGTCGCGATCGGGCGTGCGCCCAACCTGGCCGACCTGGATATCGAGAAAGTCGGTATCAGTCTGAATGCGTCGGGTGTTCCGGAATACAACCGCAACACGTTGCAGATCAGTAACACCCCCTGTTTCATTGCCGGCGACGTCGGCGGTGAACGCCAGCTGTTGCATGAAGCGGCAGATGAAGGGCGCATCGCCGGCATCAATGCCAGTGCCGATGCCCCGGTCGCTTTCCGCCGTAAGACACCGTTGCTGATTACTTTCTCCGATCCGAACATCGTCATGGTGGGCAGCCGTTATTCGGAACTGGACCTGGACAATACGCTGATCGGGAGCGTCCCCCTGGGGATGTTGGGTCGCGCACTGATCATGGGCAAAAACAAAGGTGTGTTGCGCCTGTATGCCGACAAAGCCAGTGGCCGCCTGTTGGGTGCGAGTCTGCTGGCCGCCCACGCCGAACATCTGGGGCACCTATTGAATTGGTGCATTGAACAGCAGCTGACCGTGCTGCAACTGGTACGCATGCCCTTCTATCACCCAGTGATGGAAGAAGCCGTTCAGGCGGCCTTGCGTGACTTGATCGCGCAGTCCGACTGGCACGACAGTCCCTACCCACCCGATCTCGAAGTTATTCAGGCGTGTACACCAAGCTGAGAGAACGTCTCAACCGGCTTATCGGACTCAGGCATTCACGCTTGATGCGCGACAGCGCGATCGGCGTGGAAAAAGAGTGTCTGCGAGTCAACCCCGAAGGCAGCATTGCGCAAACGCCGCACCCCGCGGCATTGGGTTCGGCATTGACGCACCCTTATGTCACCACCGACTATTCCGAAGCGCTGATCGAATTCATCACCCCGCCGTTCCAGCAGATACACCAGGTGCTGGATTTTCTGCGCGACGTGGAGCAATTTGTCTACCAGCGGCTGGACGATGAATACCTCTGGTCCACCAGTATGCCGTGCGTAGTGGCCGGCGAAACCAGTATTCCTATTGCACGTTACGGCAGTTCCAATGTTGGACGTATGAAGCACGTCTACCGTGTCGGTCTGGGTTACCGCTATGGTCGAGTCATGCAGGTTATTGCCGGCGTACACTTTAACTATTCCTTCCCGCCTGAGTTCTGGCCGGTGTACAGTGAACTCGAGTGCAACCGTTTGCCGCTGCAGGATTTTATTTCCGAGTCCTATATGGGCCTGATCCGCAACCTGCAACGCTTCGGCTGGCTGATCCCGTATCTGTTCGGAGCCTCACCGGCTATTTGCAAATCGTTTCTTGGTGATGCACCCACTACCCTCAAGTCGTTCAACGAGAACACGTATTACGAGCCCTACGCCACCTCACTGCGTATGGGTGACATCGGCTATCAGAACAACAAGGAAAATGAATACGGGATCAAAGCCAATTACGACTCGCTGGCCGGTTATATCCAAAGTCTGAGCTGCGCGATCGACACACCTTGTGACGAATATGAAGGAATAGGGGTACAGGTTGACGGCAACTACCGGCAACTGAACGCAAATATTCTCCAGATAGAAAACGAATACTACAGCACCATACGTCCCAAGCAGATATTGAAAGGCAATGAAAAACCGACACTGGCGCTGCGAAAGCGCGGTATTTCCTACGTAGAACTGCGCTCTCTGGACGTTAACGCTTACGACCCATTGGGCATCAACGAACGCCAACTGCACTTTCTGGAATGTTTTCTACTGTTCTGCTTGTTGCATGACAGCCCGCCGATCAGCGCCAACGAACGCCATGCTATCGATGAAAACGAATTACGCACGGCCCACCGTGGCCGTGATCCGGAATTGAAACTGGTCCAGGGCGATCATTCCGTTCACTTGCGGTCGTGGGCGAAGGAATTGCTGGAAGAAATGCATCATGTCTGCGAACTGCTCGATCAGAGCAGTGAAGGAACGCCGTATTGCACCGCCCTTGAAGCGCAACAACAGAAAATCCGGGACCCGGAGCTGACGCCTTCGGCGAGAATGTTGAATGAAATGCGGGATCGTGGCGAAGGTTTTTACCATTTTGCCCGGCGCTTGTCGGAAATTCACCAGCATTTCTTCAGTAATCTGCCGATGCGCAAAGCCCGTGAGCAGTACTTTAGCGAGTTATCGACCAAGTCGATGGAAGATCAGCGGGCGTTGGAAGCGGCGGACGAGATTTCTTTTAGCGAATACCTGAAACGCTATTTTGCACAGTCATAATCGACTCTGGGCCATGACAGCGAATCAAAAAACCCTGGTACTGGCCTCGACCTCTCCGTTTCGCAAAGCGCTGCTGGAACGTCTGGGTCTGCCCTTTGAAACCTGCTCGCCGGAAGTGGATGAAAGCCCTCTTCCGGGCGAAACAGCCGAGCAACTCGTCATGCGCCTGTCTGAAGCCAAGGCGCGAACCGGGGCCGCGGATTATCCTGATGCTTTGATAATAGGTTCGGACCAGGTCGCTGTGTGTGGGGACGAAGTCCTCGGCAAACCTGGCGACCATGCCCGTGCCCGCGAACAACTGGCTTTTCTGTCCGGCCAACGGGTGACTTTTTATACCGGCTTATGCCTGTACGATGCGGCCGGCGGCGTCAGTCGGGTGGATCGAGTGCTCTATCATGTCACCTTTCGTCACTTAAACGCGGAACAGATCGAGTGTTATCTGCGCGCCGATCAGCCGTACAATTGCGCCGGCAGTTTCAAGTCCGAGGGGTTGGGGATCAGCCTGTTTGAGCGCATGGAGGGCGACGACCCCAATGCTTTGATCGGTCTGCCTTTGATTCGTCTGGTGAGTTGGTTGAATGCGGCCGGGGTGGCGGTGCCGTAGGTACGTGCGCATTGAACGCCGCAGGCGGTCCGAAGAGCGAACCAGGCGAGTGATCCAGAGACTATAGCCGTCGTTGATGTATCCCTGGATCCCGGCCTGCGCCGGGATGACAATTGTTTCACCGGGATGACAATTGTTTCACCGGGATGACGGTTGTCTGGTGTCGGGCTAATGGAGCCTGTATTGACCGCCGAGCACTTGGCCGATACCCAAGCCGATTGAAGTCCCCAGTTTTTTGCTGAAGCGCTCAAACCATTCTTCGCTGGGCGTGTAGTCGACGATTTTTTCCGCGCCGATCACCTCACGCGCCACGTAGCTGGTGCTGGCCAGCTCATCGACCAGTCCCATATCGACCGATTGTTCGCCGGTCCAGACGTATCCGCTAAATAGATTCGGTGTGTCAGTTTTCAATCGATCCCCACGACCGCTCTTGACCACATCGATAAACTGCTGGTGAATATCATCGAGCATAGTCTGGACCTGCTCAACGTCTTCAGGATTGACGGGCTGGAAGGGATCGAGAAACCCCTTGTGCTCACCGGCAGTCAGCAAGCGGCGTTCAACGCCCAGCTTATCCATGGTTTTGACAAACCCGAAGCCGCCCATGCGCACACCGATGGAACCGACCAGACTGGCTTTGTCGGCGTAAATCTTGTCGGCAGCGGAAGCGACGTAGTAACCACCCGAAGCGCAGATATCGCTAATAACAGCATACAGGTGCTTGTCCGGATATTTTTTGCGCAGGCGTTTGATTTCATCGTTGATATAGCCCGCCTGGACCGGGCTGCCGCCAGGGCTGTTGATACGCAGAATGACACCGGCGCTGTTCTCATTCTCAAAGGCATCGCGCAGTCCGGTGACGATATTGTCGGCGCTGGCTTCTTTGTCGTCAGCGATCACCCCTTTTAGTTCAACCAAGGCGGTGTGTTTCCCACCGGTCTCGGCTTCCAGCTGCAACGCCGGCGTATACAGATAAAGAATAGTCGCCAGGTAGACGAACATCAGCAGCTTGAAAAATATGCCCCAGCGCCGTGCCGCTCGTTGCTCCTTGAGCGAAGATAAGGCCAGGCGGTTGATAAGATCCTGCTGCCATTCGGCAGACTGGGTCGGGTCGTCGTGCGTATTTCTCGATTCCATACTCTCTTTTACCTCAATCGGCAGCCGCCAGGGGCGACTGTGACAAAAAATCCGGGTCCAGCAGACCTTTCTCGGCCAGCCAGTCAACCAGTTCGCTGATCGTATCCAGGCAAATCAGCGGTTTTTGTTGCATCAGGCGCCGGCGGTCGTGGACACCATAACTAACGGCAATCGGATGCACCCCCGCCTGCCTGGCCATGTGCAGGTCGTACTCGGTATCGCCGACCATCAGTGCCTGGTGAGCTTCAATCTGCAGTTCCCGCAATATCTCATCCAGCATTTGCGGGTGAGGTTTGGACTGAGTCTCATCCGAACAGCGGGTGGCGTTAAACAACCCTTCCAACCCCGTGTGACTAAGCACCTTATCCAATCCCACCCTTCCCTTACCGGTCGCGACCGCCAGCAGAAAACCGGCTTCTTTGAGTAACTGCAAAGTTTCACGCGCCCCAGGAAACAGATCGGAATGGTGCGATATGGCGAACCAGTGGCGCCGATAGTGTTCCACAAACTGCTGCAGAAACGTGTCGTCCTGATCCAGGTAGAGCGCATCGATCGCCTCGCGCAACCCCAGGCCGATAATATCCCGGCATTGGTCGGCGCTGCGTTTTTCCAACTGCATGTCGCTGATCGCGCCGAATAGGGCATGTACGATCTGGGTTTCGGAATCCATCAGCGTTCCATCCCAGTCGAAAACGATCAGTTTGATCGCTCTGGGCCGCTTGTCCTTGTTGAGTCTCACCATACTGCTTTTCCATCATCTGCCCTTGTATCGGGCGATTTTTCCAGTTGTTGAATTGCAGCTCTGAGATCAGCGCCTAACGGCGCACTGACCTCAAAGCTGCGGTCGCGTTCGACGTCCTCAAACGCCAGATAATGGGCATGCAGAAACAGGCGTTTAAGACCGAGTTCGCGCATCCGCCTATTAAATACCGGATCGCCGTATTTCTCGTCGCCGGCCAGCGGGTGGCCGGCAGAAGTGGCATGTACCCGAATCTGGTGGGTTCGGCCGGTTTCCAGTTCAGCCTCCACCAGACTGGTGCCGGAAAAAGTTTCCAGACAACGGAAACGCGTCAGCGCCGATTTTCCGTTTGGGTCGATGCGTACCAGGCGTTCTCCACCACTGAGCTGGTTCTTTTTCAGGGCGGCATCAACCTGTCGGGGACCATGGCTCCAGTCTCCGGCCGCCAGCAACAGGTAGCGTTTTTGGACCCCGCCGCGGCGCAATAATTCATGCAAGGTGCGCAACTCACTGCGTTTTTTAGCGATCATCAGGCAGCCGGATGTTTCGCGATCGAGCCGGTGCACCAGTTCCAGATAAGGCGCCCCGGGACGCAGGGCGCGTAACCCTTCGATCACACCATAACTCAGTCCGCTGCCGCCGTGGACCGCCATCCCCGAAGGTTTATCCAGTACCAGCAGGCGTTCGTCTTCGTAGATTATGGCGTTGTTCAGACGCTGCAGTGCGTGGCTGCCGGGTGTGGCCGGGCGGGTTTCGGCGACCCGTACCGGCGGAATACGGACCTGGTCACCGGCCTTGAGACGGTATTCCGCCCGAATGCGCCCTTTGTTGACTCGGACCTCGCCCTTGCGCAGCAGGCGGTAAATGCGGCTCTTCGGCACCCCCTTGAGGGCACGCAACAAAAAGTTGTCAATCCGTTGACCGGCTTGCTCGGCCGAAATATCCACCCACTGCACGGCCGGCTTGTACTCATTTTCCATGGGCGCGGATTTTAGCAGCCTTAACCCCAAACTGCGCATAAAAACGCTTCAATCCCCTATCAAAGCAACGGGTTTGTCCTCCTGCCAGAGTGTCTATAAGCGTTTGATATACCGGCATTGTCTTGATATAGTCAAGTCGTCGGTATGATCTGTATCGGAGGTTGCCTGGCAACCGGGATGCCCGACAAATGACCCTTATTCGTTTCTACCGTATCTGCCCGGGAAGGCCGGATGCGGAGATCGAGCAGAGACCCTCTTGTCTCTACCTATGGATATAAATGAACAAATGATTGCTCCCGTGTCGTTAACGCTTGCAGTGATGATTGGACTGGTGTTCGGACCGACGGTCCGGGCCGTGCGTCGACCTTTCGACGTCCGGCCTGGTGACTACCGCCTGCCGCTTGCGCCTGTACGCTTTTTCACGCATTCGCCGGACGCGGTTGAGCACATGAGAGATAAACCCAATGAAACGTATGCTTATCAACGCCACGCAGCCCGAAGAGTTGCGTGTCGCCCTGGTCGACGGCCAGAAACTCTACGATCTCGATATTGAGGTACCTTCCAAAGGCCAGAAAAAATCCAATGTCTATAAAGGTAAAATCACCCGCATCGAGCCCAGCCTCGAAGCGGCCTTTGTAGATTACGGCGCCGAACGCCACGGCTTCCTGCCCCTGAAAGAAGTCGCCCGCAGCTATTTCAGAGACAGTGCCGGCGAAAGCGGCCGCGTCACCATCAAGGAAGCCTTGCGCGAAGGCCAGGAAGTCGTAGTCCAGGTCGAAAAGGAAGAGCGCGGCAACAAGGGTGCCGCCCTGACCACCTTCATCAGTCTGGCCGGCCGTTACCTGGTACTGATGCCCAATAATCCGCGCGCCGGTGGTGTGTCGCGCCGGATTGAAGGCGAAGACCGTAACGTGGTGCGCGACGCCATGGCTGCGCTGGAATACTCGGCCGACATGGGGCTGATCGTGCGCACCGCGGGGGTCGGCCGCCAGGCTGAGGAACTGCAGTGGGACCTGGACTACCTGCTGCAGCTATGGGATTCCATTTCCACAGCCGCCGAAGAGCGGCCTGCGCCGTTCCTGATTTACCAGGAAAGCAATGTGATCATCCGCGCCTTGCGTGACCACCTGCGGGGTGACATCGGCGAAATCCTGGTCGACGATGCAGAAATCCATCAGCGTGCGCGGGAATTCATGACCCAGGTCATGCCGCACAACCTCAAAAAGCTGAAACGCTACGACGACCCGGTGCCGCTGTTCTCGCGCTACCAGATCGAAAGCCAGATCGAATCCGCCTTCCAGCGCGAAGTCACCCTGCCCTCAGGTGGCGCTATCGTCATCGACCACACCGAGGCGTTGTTGTCGATCGACATCAACTCGGCGCGCGCCACCAAAGGCAGCGATATCGAGGAAACCGCCCTCAACACCAACCTGGAGGCCGCCGATGAAGTGGCCCGCCAGTTGCGTCTGCGCGATCTGGGTGGCCTGGTGGTAATCGATTTTATCGATATGCAGCCGACCAAGCACCAGCGCGAAGTCGAAAACCGCTTGCGCGAAGCTTTGAAAATGGACCGTGCGCGGGTACAGGTGGGGCGTATTTCGCGCTTCGGCCTGCTGGAAATGTCGCGTCAGCGACTGCGGCCTTCACTGGGCGAATCGAGCCAGATTGTGTGCCCGCGCTGCATGGGACAGGGCACGGTACGCGGTGTCGAATCGCTCGCACTGTCGATTTTGCGTATTGTCGAAGAAGAAGCGATGAAAGAAAAAACCGGCCGGATCATTGCCCGCGTGCCGGTCGCTGTCGGCACTTATCTGTTGAACGAAAAACGCGACATCCTGGTGAAACTTGAGCAGCGGCATAAGCTCGACGTCGCCCTGATTCCGACCCCCGGCCTGGAAACACCGCACTACGAGATCAAACGGCTACGCAGCGATGAACTCGACGGCGAGGAAGGCGCCGTCAGTCACAAGCTCATTGCGGCCGAGGAAGAAGGCGAAACACCTTTGACCGAAGCACTGAGTGCCGGTAAGCCCGCTGAAGCGGAGAAACCGGCAGTCCATTCCATTGCACCGGCCGCACCTGCGCCGGTCATCGCTGTGCAACCCGCCGCCGGTCAGGCGCCCGGTTTGTTGCGCCGTGTTTGGACCAGCCTGTTCGGTAAAGGCGTGGAAATCGAGACCGAAACCAAACCTAAACGCGAACAAACCGCACGCCGTAGTAAGGGCAGTGGCAATGCGCGAAACGGCCGTCCGGCCGGTGGTGGTCGTCGCCGGAGCGGCAGCGCCAGCCAGGCGGCCCGTCGCAGCAGCGAAGGTAATAAACAAAAACAACGCGCTCCATCCGGCCAGAAACGTCGTCCACCGAAGGCGGCCACAGCAGAAACCAAGCCAAAAACAGAGGCCAAGCCAGCAAAAGAAAGCAGTGGGGAAGCTGCCGCTGAAAACCAGACAACCCAAGCGGCAACAGCGCCGCGGGACACCAAGCCGGAGAGTACCGCCAAAACCGGTCAGGGCCGCAGTGGCAGCCGCCGCGGTCGGCGCGGTGGCCGGCGTCGCTCCGGTCAGCGCCGGGATGCCTCCCAGACACAAAACAAGCCGGAATCCGCGGACAGCCAATCCGATAAACCGACAGCGGTAGAATCCAAAGTCACACCAATTCAGGAGGCGAGCGCGCCGGCCGAAGTGCCTAAACCGCCCGTTGATAAACCGCAGGCGAAACCCGTGGCAGGACCGGCGGCGCCGGCCGCTGAAACCACACAGCCGCCACAAGGGCCGAAACCGGCGCCGGCGCAAAAATCACCGCCGGCCGAAAGCAAGCCCACGGTGGTCGGTGACTAATAACCGGACTCTTATCGGATGCAGATTCGTCTGAACGCATGGGTACTGGCGGCGCTACTGGTATTAAGCCAGTCGGCGCTGCTACTGCACCAGTCAGACATTGATGCCCACTCAGACGGCAAGCCCTGCAGTGTTTGCCTGCTGGCTCACGGTCTTGACAACGCGCTAGCTTCCCAACCCGTTCTACACGGTGATTCTGCGCCTCACACTGCACTCACTGCCAGCAGACATTCCTTCAACTATCGCTGCCCGACCGGCAGTTCCTACCGGACGCGCGCCCCACCCCAGCATACCTTCCTCGGTTAGTATTTTTTACTGTTTACACAGGCGGAAGCATCGCCATGTGGAATACCCAGGGAGTGTGTTATGTCCTATCGTATTGCCAACTTACTGGCCGGCATAAGTCTATGTCTGCCGCTGGCAGCCCCGGCTGCCAACAAAGACGATCTGGCCGAAATCCGGCAACAGATGGAAACCTTGAAACGTGCCTATGAAAGCCAGATCAAAGCCCTCGAACAACGCCTGCAAAAAGCGGAGAGTTTAGCCGCAGACAACCAGGCCAGACTGGCGGAAAATACCGCTCGACCGGCTACCCAACAAACCCGCGCCAACGATTTCAACCCGGCCTTGTCCGTGATCCTGCAAGGTTCGGTCAACAGTTATTCGCAGGATCCGGATGCCTATGCATTGCCGGGCTTTCAATTAGGTGATGAAGCCGGTTTGGCCAATGAAGGTCTGACTTTGGATGAAACCGAACTCACGGCTTCGGCGAGTGTTGACCAGCTGTTTTATGCCGAAAGTACTTTGTCGCTCAGCGATGACGGCAATGGTACTAATATTGACATCGAAGAAGCCTATGTCGATCCGACCGCCCTACCCGCCGGGTTTGGCGCACGCTTTGGACGTTTCTTCTCCGACATCGCTTATCTCAATCAGAAGCATAGTCATACCTGGGATTTTCACGATGCACCGTTGGCTTACCGGGCGTTTCTGGGTGGCCAGTACGGCGACGACGGTATCCGCCTGACCTGGACGGCGCCAACGGACCTGTACCTGATGTTCGGCGCCGAAACCCTGGCCGGGAATAACTTTCCTGGCGGTGATTCGCAATCGGTTAAAGGGGACGTGCAAACCCTGTTTTCCAAATTCGGCGGCGATGTTGGCGCCAGCATCGCTTGGCAGGCCGGGGTTTCAGCCCTGCTGGCTGACGCCAATGACCGTGAAGGAGGGACTAGCACTTTATTCAACGGCGATTCCGATCTTTACGCCGCCGATTTTGTCTGGAAGTGGGCGCCCAACGGCAATCCGCAACGTCACAATCTGATTCTGCAAGGCGAATATTTTTACCGTGACGAATCCGGAAAGGTCAACGTGACGGACGGCGTCAACAACGGTTTATTACGTTATAACGGTGACCAGAGAGGCTGGTATGCCCAGACGGTGTATCAATTCATGCCGCAGTGGCGCTTGGGCGCGCGTTACGACCGGCTCACATCCGACAACGACCTGGATGTGATTAAGCTGGGCGGCTTTGCCGATGCCGCTTCGCTGATTCAATCCTCCGGTTTAGAAAACTTCGGTCACGATCCCCATCGTCTAAGCGCCATGCTCGACTGGAGTCCCAGCGAGTTCAGCCGCTTGCGGGCCCAATACGATCGTGACAATTCGCGACTGAACGGCACCGACAACCAATGGTCGTTACAGTACATCATGAGTGTGGGCAGCCATGGCGCCCACCTGTTCTGAGGGTTACAGCATGTTCAACAAACGAATCTTTACACTCGTATTGACGCTCGCCTGCCTGACCGCATCCAACGCACAATCGGCACTGCGTATTTTTGCCTGTGAACCTGAATGGGGCGCCCTGGCGAAAGAATTAGCCGGCGGTGATGCTCGGATTTACACCGCTACCAAAGCCAGCCAGGATGTACACCATATTCAGGCTAGGCCCAGTCTGATAGCGCAAGCGCGGCGCGCCGACCTGCTGGTATGCACCGGTGCCGGGCTGGAAGTCGGCTGGCTGCCGATGGTACTGCGCCGAGCCGGCAATCCAAAAGTACAGCGGGGTACGCGGGGATTCTTAGCCGCGAC
>Ga0114931_10009140_pt1 | contig 11912 bp, 11 predicted proteins | sample 2SBtaG_FD_89579 | JGI IMG/M metagenome (GOLD analysis project Ga0114931, IMG submission 89579) | Deep subsurface microbial communities from Kolumbo volcano to uncover new lineages of life (NeLLi) - 2SBTROV14_V59a metaG | ecosystem: Environmental > Aquatic > Marine > Volcanic | place: Kolumbo...
CACAGATAAGGCTCGTGCCAGTTAAAGGAAAGGATTTTCAGGTTCATGAGGGGAGCTTTCTCCTGCGAAGAGTTACCAATGTTATCTTTTCGGTTTCTTGAAAGAATCCCTTTATATCTAATGCAAAATTCCGTAAAATTTTCACTTGCCAACTTTTTCGGAGAATATTCCGATATTTTTGTAACCATTTGATCGCCAATCCATCAAACCAGTCATATTCGTGTCGAACCCCTCAGGAGCCTGGCCCAATCCATGTCATTTGATCCCAATTCCAAGCGCATTCAAGGCCGCCAAAAACTGGCCGAATACCGTAAAGCCCTGTGGGAAAAACGAAAATGGGAAAGCGAATTGCCCATGGGAAGTGGCGATCTGAACAGGGACGGCAACCCCAAACTGCCACCCGGTCAACATGAGTCTAAAAACTGGCCGGTGCTGGACCTTGGGTTCCAACCGGAGCTGGACGAAGTCACCTGGAATCTAACCGTTTCCGGGCTGGTGAAACATCCTGCAATGTTTACCTGGGACCAATTCATGGAGTTACCCCAGGTCGAGGACGTTTCCGATTTTCATTGCGTGACCAGCTGGAGCCAGATGGACAACCATTGGAAGGGTGTGCGCTTTCGGGACATTGCCGCCCAGTGCGAGCCACTGGAAAACGCAAAATTTGTTTACATCAAGGCTTTTGACGCTTATTCCACCAACCTTCCACTGGAAGAGGCCATGAAGGAGGACGTTTTACTCGTCCACCATTGGGAGGGACATCCCCTTACCCGCGACCACGGTGGCCCGGTGCGCATGATTACGCCGCAACTGTATGCCTGGAAAGGCGCCAAATGGATCGGTGAAATTGAATTCCGCGAGCATGACGAGCTGGGCTTCTGGGAAAAACGCGGCTATTCCAACACCGCCGAACCCTGGCTGAATGACCGCTATTCCTGAAAAATCCCACAAGTTTTTTTTAAAGACTCATTCCTTTGAAGTCTCATACAGGGTCAAAATGACAGGCTGAAAGCCATGCCGAGATAAAAGGCATTTCCCAGGCTAGGATTAGACCCGGGATTTATAAAATACTGGAGATTGGGTTGAACCTCCAACCCTGGCGTCAGGAACATTTTATAATTTGCCTCTATAACCCATTCATTATTTTCTATATTGCCCCCCTGGGAGGTTTTGTATTTATCACCATTCCATGCACCGGAGAATCCGAAGCCGAGTTTATCCCGGATGCGTCCGGGGAAAATCCCCGTATACACCGCACCACCGGTGAGAGTGAATTTGAAGTGCGCCACATCTGGATCCGCCATGCCCATACGGAAAAACAGGTTGAGTCCCTGAGCCGGATCACTGGTTTCAAAAGTAACCGGCCAATCGGCAAATCCGTAAAGACTGAAAGTCCCGGACCGGGTTATGGGATTTCCCTTGAGATCGACATCTGTCAAATCTGGTAAGTCCGTGGTGTAAATAAGGCTACCCACCGCCGCCTTGGCCTGACGACCCCCTTTCGCAGTCTCGGCGTACCCTCCCTCCGCCACCACCTGATACCCGTCGCCGCCGCCCAGGTGGATGTGCGTTCCGGTTGCGTCATTGGGGTCGCCGGGGATACCGTCCAGCACCGCGGCCTGGAGATACCATGATTCCACGGGTTTCAAGTAAATCCTTGCGCCAAGGGCGGGATTGGGGAAGATTGCCGGACCTGTGACACCGGTTTCCGATAAATCCAGTCCGGTTCCAAAAACACCGTTGATAAACAGGTTGGCGGAGTCTTTGAAATCAAATTCCGTATCCAGAGAATAGATACCGACCCTGAGACTGGCGCGTTTCTCCCAAAAAGTCTGTTCAATCCACCCAAGAAAAATTTTAAATTGACTCGGTCCTTCCTGGTTGCTGACGGTTTGAACGGTTCCCAGATTTTTGGATGGCTCCGTGCCATGCAACTGAATCAAATCCACCAGCACTCGGGCATTTGGCCAGCCGATAATGCGCTCAAGGTTCGCGTTTAGCTCGATATCAAGAAAGCCCGCATAATCGGTTTGACGTCTTATGCCACCGAGGGGATTATGAAAAAGATGGCCGTTGTATTCCGTTTCCATTTCCCACCCTTGATCCGCCAGGCGGGTGCGAAGACCATTCCAGTTCCCGGTCAGGGTTTCTTCCTGAAAAAATTCGTCTGAAAAATTATGCTTTTCTTCCAGGTGTTGGGCGGAGGCGGTAACAGACCAGGTTAGAAACAAACAGGCGATGACAAGTAAACGGGATATCAAGAAAATCAAGAGGAATGGATCGGATTCATATTTTAAACAGGTTGTGTTTTTCGCGGAAAAATACATCGTAAATCTCAGATTACACGGATAAGCGAAGACATATAAGGGCATCTCTGGAAATTGGTCGGGAACAGGCTTTTGCCGATATTTTTAAAAGCAGGTAATGAGCGTGACTCCGCGCAAAATGACGCTAAACCTGGCCGTCTTAAAACCCGTGTGAGCAAACGTTTCTCATTATCCGGCAATTTTGGCTGGATTCTATGGTCGTCCGACCGAAGTCCTCTCTTCCATCCATCGGCTTTGTTTCCAAATTGTGACTTGCGCTTGACCCACCCTCGACCCTGATTTTCTATCCTGTCACCAAGATATGGCTAGTAATTTTATTCAATGATTGGTTGGGAGATAAAAAATGACGTTTCCGATTTACCAATTTCGATTTAATATCATCATCCTGGTGATTGCGGGCGTGGTTTTTCTGTCGTTTCCTGTCCAGGTGGGCATGGCCAATGAAGTCCATAATAAATCCAAAAGGGTTCTCCCTGTAAAAAAGGTGGTGGATGAAAAAGTTGCGGTTAAAACCCAAAAATCTTTGAAACAAAGCCAACCGACCGTTGAAAACAAAATTCATGTAAAAATCATAAATGTAATCACCGATTACAAAACCGGTCTTAATGACAAAGCAAAGGGTCAAATCTCACAATTCATCCTTAAGCAAAGCAAAAAATATGGTTACGATCCTATGTTTCTTACGGCCCTCATCATTACCGAGAGTTCATTCAATCACCGGGCAAAATCCAAAGTTGGCGCTTTGGGATTGATGCAAATACGTCCAAAAACGGGAAAAGCCCTGGCCTCGGAAGCCAACATGAAGTGGCGGGGAAAACATACCCTGTACCACCCGGAAAACAATATTGCTCTCGGCTCTTATTATTTGAACAAGTTGATCAAGCGGTTTGGCAACATGACAACTGCGCTGGAAGCCTACAATCACGGGCCCACCCGGACCGCCCGTTATTTGCGAAGGGGAAAAAGAACCCAAAAATATTCCGGCAAAGTTTTCGCGATTTACCGCCAGATCAAGCTTGCTAAAACGGGTTTGTAGAAAGTCTGGTGAAACATTTTCAGGATACTTGCTAAAGAAAAATGCAGGGAGGATGGCTTTCCTCAGGTCACCCGGAATGTTTTCAGTTTGGAAAAGGATTCCGACGCCATGATGACCTGCACGCCTTCATCGCCTATTCCGGTATCAAACATCAGGAGGGTTTGGATATTGGTGAGGGTTTTGGTTTCCGCCAGGGCTTTTGCGGTGTCCAGATAGAGGTAGTTTCTCGCCAGATTAAGATATTTCACACGTTTTAGCGCTTTGGATTTTGCCAGCACTTTAACGCCTTTTACCGAGATATTGGTCCGATAAAAATTCAATTTTCTCAGGTTGGCGAAGGTTGCGGATTTTGCGATGGTTTTGAGAGTCTCATCGCCCACCTGATTTTCCTGGAATATGAGAACCTGCAGTTTTTTAAATTTATCCGATCGGGCAATCGCCATCCCGCCTTCTGGACCCATGTTATTGAATCGAAGATCCAGGTGCGCGAGATTGGAACAAAACCCGGCTCGGGCAATGGCGGCAGTCCCCTGATCGCCAATATTATTGTCTCCGATATATAACCGTTTCAGCTTTATCAACCGGTCGCAGTCGGCCAACAAAATCGCTCCCTTGTGGGTCAGAGAGTTTTTGGTCAGATCCAGGTTTTCAATTTGTTCCAGCCTGTCCGATAACACCAGCGCTTCCACGCCTTCATCACCGATGAACCTGCCGTTTAACTCCAGGGCCTCGCCATCTTCGGAGAGACATTCATCAATCAGCCGGTCAATATACTCTAATTTGGCGGAGGTCACCATTTCACCGGGAATCCATTTTTAAATTGATAGCGCACCGAAAACCGATATCATTGAACCCACGTGAAAATGGGTTGCTCATGTCACGGTATCCCGTATGCATGGCATTGATACTGTCGGACCATGATCCTCCCCGGCGAACTTTCATAATGCCGTCTTTGGGTCCTCGTGGATTATACATGATCTCTCTTAAATAATAGCGGATGGAAAACCAATCGCCCACCCATTCCCAAACATTTCCGGCCATATCATAGAGTCCGTTTTTGTTGGGAGGAAAACTGCCGACAGGGGCGCTTTTATCCCTCAATTTCACGCCGCCCCGCGCTTGCGGATTTTCAGGGTCGAATTTTTCACCCCAAGGGAAATCACAGCCGCTGTCCTTTTGGGCGGCTCTTTCCCACTGCGCTTCACTGGGCAGGGATTTCCCTTTGAGATGGCAATAGTCCGCCGCTTCGTACCAGCTGATCTTGCTGACAGGACAGTTGTAGCATTGGGAAAACTGACTTCTGCGCAGTTTGTGCTCGGGAAAAACTTTTTCAAATTTCTCGTTGGTGATCTCGTATTTGTCGATCATATAAGCATCGAGATAAACCAAATGAGCGGGCGCTCCATGACGATAACCAAAACGGTCACAACCTCTCTTAAAGGTTCCGGCGGGAATGAGAACCATGTCCTCGGTGATATCCCTGGGCGCGTTGTCATGGTTTGCATGGGCAACGAAGGGAATCGTAAATGAGAAGATGAATATGAGAATTCCGACTAACGGCACAGAAAACAGTTTTCAATAAAGTGAATTTTCATACCGATTCCGCTCCATTTTTCAGGTTTTCCAGAATATTCAGAGTGGCTTTGGATCGGTTCAAGGTATAAAAATGAATCCCCGGCACGCCTATTTTTAAAAGTTCTTCGCATTGCCGGGTCGCGTGCTCCACCCCAATCTTCCCGATGGCGAGGTTGTCTTCCTGATATTCCTCCAATCGAGCCAAAAGATCGGCAGGAATGGAAGCCCCGCACATTTTGGTGAATCGTTTGGTTTGCTTCGCGTTAATGATCGGCATGATTCCCGGTATGATCGGAACCTGAATGCCAATGGCACGGGTCCGTTCCAGAAATTCTATAAAAAATCGGTTGTCAAAAAACAATTGCGTCACAATAAAATCCGCTCCGGCGTCCACTTTCCTTTTTAGATTTTCCAGGTCCACGTTTTTATCGGGACATTCGGCATGGCCTTCGGGATAACCGGCGACCCCCAGGCAAAAGGAGTAATTTTTTCGAATAAACGCCACCAGTTCGTTGCCATACTCAAATCCGTTTGCGGTTTTAACAAACTTCTCCGCCCCCTGCGGCGGATCTCCCCGAAGGGCCAGGACATTATCAACCCCTTTCTCCTTCAGGAGATCCAGAACACCTCGAATTTCATCGGCGGTGTGACCCACGTAAGTCAAATGGGCCATGCCCTCCAATCCAATCTTCTGCTTGATCCGGCCCACCAGCTCAATGGTTTTGGAGCGCGTACTGCCTCCCGCGCCATAGGTGACGGACACATAACCGGGATTCCACGATTTCAGGTTTTCAATGGTTTGATATAATTGATCGAACCCCTCATCCGACTTGGGGGGGAAAAATTCAAAAGAAAATGTCTGCCGCCCCTGATCCAATATCTGGCTGATTTTCATATAGCTGATTTCTTCGAGCCAATAACTTTTGGGATTATTGTGGACACTGGAGTTAGGATTCCAAGAATAAGGCTCACTCTATCCTATCCATGATATCAGGAAAAATAAAAACAGCCAAAACTTTGTAAGGCCAGCGTGACGCTGGACCCCAAACTGACGGGCGATGGGTTTATTGCTGACGGAATTCTGCGTCGTACCGAAATTTTCCGGTCACGAGTGGGTTCGTTATGACGTAATAGACGATTTGCGGCAGATCCAAGGGGAACGCACAGACAAAAATTGATGATTTGACAATTTGATGACCGGCACTAATAAATTTCAAATTTCTTCAAATATGAAATAAACGAGACAATGTTGATCAGCTCGACAGGCTCCTCTTCGATGCATCGGATGGCCTCGTCTGAAAAATAACCGGTTGTAATAAAAATTCCGCGTGACGCGCCCTCACCTTTTACGGTGTCCAGAAAACCTTTCACTTTCATGACGTCTACGGTATTGTTTGGAGGATCAATGATGCAAAGGGCGAGGTAAGTTCCGCCGACCACAGGAGTTTCATCGTTCATGATGATTTCCAGTTCGTGGTCCGTGGCCCAAATGGAGTGAACAAATTCCAAATTAAATTTTTTCATAAATTCGAGGCATTTTTCCTCGAAAGCAGACGAATCCACCAAATACAGGGGTTTATTATCTGGGTTGTCAAAGTGAATCTGCTCTTGGGGAGGAGGCGGAGAAGTGTTTTTGAGCAGAACCAGGAGGACCAGCCCAATAATGAAACCAATAAATGTAATGATGAATATGCCCACTTATTTTATCATTTCATCCCAAATTTTTTCTTTCTTGTTTTCTTTGATTAATTTATCGTGAGCCATCATTTGTTTGATGGCAACCCAAAAAACCCATCCAACAAACAATAACATGGTCCCAATGGGAATATTATCCGGTTTCGTGGCTATCAATAAAAAATTTTCCAATCCTGAATTTTCCATGTTTTTTTGACCCATCAATAAAAAAGTTGAAAAATCATTTAGGGTTAACTCCGTTGGACCTACCACATTTTTCTGAACCTAACCCCAGAAAACAAATTCTACTCTATAAATTCCTCTTCCTCGTCTTCTGCATCGGCGGCATCCTCACCCACTCCCTCTTCATCGGCCCCGGCATCCGCTGTATCGCCGCTTTGATCCCCGTTACTACTGGGTTCTTCTCCAAGATCCAGGTCAAAATCTATATCCGCCGTATTGTAGGCGATGACAAATTCCTTGATCGCATCGGTTTGCTGATCCACATTTCCAACTGTTTTCAACTCACTGAATTTTGTTGGGACTGAATACTGATCGCCCTTTTTCTTCCAATGGGAAGGCATTTTGGTCCAGGGGATCAACTCCCTGGTATTTTTAAGCCACTTGGGAATCCAGTTTTGCCGCAACCTATCGCTGGCTATGGAAAAATCAATTCCCTTGGCGCCTTCATCATGGCATTTCCCGCAATCCATATAATTGACAATACTCGACCCCGTTTGCACAACCTTCTCATCCTTCTCAAGGTTTACCCCTGCTTCATATGTGTTTTTCAGAGGCGCCAGAGCTTCGAAATAAGCCGTAATATCACGCACTTCCTTATCGGAAAAGTTAAACGTGGGCATCCTCACCTTCACCCAGGTCCTGACAGGCGTGGGGTTTTTCAGGAAAGAAAACAGCCAGGATCCCTTGATACGTTCCCCAACATGATAGGAACCCATTTCAAGTGGGGGTGGATATTGCGTCTTCGCTTTGATGTATTTCTGGATCAACCCCCCTTTACCTTCAATGTGATGACAACCCCGGCAATTGTTCTTTTCAACCAGTCGACGCCCGGTTTCCAGAATTTTTTCCTTTTCAGTAAGAATCTTTCTGTATTTCTCCGGCACCTTGGTTCCGTTGAACCCTTTGAGGAGAACCACCAATTCATCAATCTCATCCTCTGAAAGATGAAAATTAGGCATCTTGTCGAGAACTCTTTCGGTCCGGTAAGAATCGGGTTTTTTCAGTTTGTTTCTTACCCATGATTCCCAGGTATGAGGAATATGGGCATCGCCAAACTCCAGCTCCAGAATCAGTTTTCGACCAAAGGATGAAAGTTCCGGAGCTATACGCCCTTCTTTTTCCATGCCCTTGATGTCGTGGCAGGCGAAACATCCTCGCCGACGGATCACTTTTTCCCCATATTCGATCATTTTGGGATGGGTGACTCGCGCTTCAATCCCAGAAATATGCTTTGGCGTACCGAATTGCATCAAATAAGTGGTTATATCAGAGGCCTGTTCCACTGAGAGCCGCAAGTTGGGCATGGTACTTTTATCATTATAATGTTTGGGGTTACTCACCCAGCTGACCAGCCAATCCGCATTCACTTTGTTTGCAATCCGGCTCAAGTCCGGACCAAATTTTTCCCCTTTGCCGTTGAGTTCATGACAAGCCAGGCAACCAACACTTTCAAACAATTTCTGCCCTTTTTCCGCGTCGCCCGATTCATATTTCTCAGGAAGTTGATAGTTTTTTTCAGAAACTGAAAGCAGATAGGCTGTTACGCCCAGGGCGTCTTTATCGTTAAATCCAAAATCCGGCATCCGGGTTTTGGGTAGATAATTTTTTGGTTTTTTTACCCATCGGTACAACCAGCTGGGGTTTACCTTTGCGGCAATCCGAAGAAGCCGCGGTCCCACTTTACTTTCTTTTGAGTATCCATCCGCGAGATGACATCCGTGGCATCCCAATTTCAGGAACAGTTTTTTTCCTCGCGTCAAATCGGGAGCACCTTCCAATTCCACGACTTCCGCATGGCAATTTATACAATTCGACTGCATCATTTTCCCAAGCAGGATGGGCTCATTGATTTCCGCTGTTTGATCGGTTTCATGGTGGGAACCATGAGCATCCTCCGTTGGCGCGGTGGCGGTTCCCTGTCCCAAATGACACCAGGTACAGCCGGTTCTCTTTGGAGGGTGTTTATTTATCAGGATTTCAAGATTGGGATGGGTTTTCAGAGGCTCTTCAAAATCTTTATAGTAAGAATCCTTATAAGAGATATGACAGGTCATGCACCGGTCCACCCGGTAGATGATTTCACCAAAATTGTTTATGCCAAAACCTGGAATAACTGTCTGCAGAATTTCCGCCGGCCTCCAGACAAAAGGAAAAGGCTTATAATAATCCATTGTCCTTTCAAGACCGTCCAGCTTCATCGTCAGGCCTTTCAATTCTTTTTGAAGTTTGACGTACCGGGCTTTATATTTCAACAGGGCTGATTCGGCATTATTATACACTTTCTGTTTTTCAGCTACTTTGGGGTCCCAGTCTTTAAACTCCTTCTCAAGAGATTTAAATTTAGCCAGTTGAACATCAAAATTTTGGCCTTCATGTAAAGCTTTTTTATAATAATAGTAAGCTTCGTCCAGCCGACTCCCGGTAAACTTCTTATCCGTTTTTATCTCATCAAGCGCGACTTCCGCTAATCTTACCTTGTCAACCAAGTCCTGATATTCTTTGGACTCCTCCAGTTTACCCTCTTCCTGATTCAGCTCCTCTTTTATCTGTTGTTCCTTGGAAGAAATATTTTTATCGATTTTTTTCCAATCCTTTTCCGCCTTGGCGTATTGGGCCTTGAAATACTCTTCCTGATACTCTTTGTATCCCCGGCGAGAATATTCATCATCCCAAAACGCCCAGAGGGTAACTAACAACGTTGCCCCTGAAACCAGAAAAAATACAAAACTAAAAGATACCTTTTCTGCAGGAACGTAATCATTATTTTTTTCTGGATTGTCCAATGGTATTTCCTTGAAATTTTCTTGTTAAATATTGAACCAGGGGGTCACCCAGATGTACTTAATGTTAAAACCAAGGCGCAAAACAATTTTTATAACCATACCTATCATTATCAGGATCAATTGAATCTTTATAAGCATCCTGAGAATTCCAACGTTTTTAATGGCCTTTCTTTCCATGAACATATAAATCGCGGTTCCCACAGCGAAATAGCCGAGGACAACCGCCCCGCCAAATGCCATCGCCATATTGTAGGACCGGATACCAAACGCATAGGGCAAATCCACGTTAACCAACGCGACTACTTTATGTGGATCCCAGAATTGCCAGGGCATGAACAGGTTCCACCCAGGACCCCGCAGAAAAACCCCCATAATAATCAGCGAAATCCAAAGCACCAAAAAACCAAAACTATAGATCCAGATCGCCAACTTTCTCTCAACGTAAGTGTAGTAACCGTTGCCTTTGGGGTTGACGTCCAGATACGGAATCAGCATGAGTCCCACAATGATAAAGACCGGCGCAATGACCCCGGCGAACCAGGGATCAAAATAAACCAGAATGTCCTGCAGACCCAGGAAATACCAGGGAGCCTTCGAAGGATTGGGCGTTTTGGTAGGATTGGCCGCTTCTTCGAGAGGAGCGTCAATGGTGATCGACCATACCGTCAAGAGGAGGATGACAATAATAGCGCATAGAAATTCTATTCTTACCAGATAAGGCCAAACATGGACCTTTTCGACATTCACCTCTACTTTTTTTCTGGGCGCAGACGCTTCAGCCATAAAATATACCCCTTCCCACTAATTCAGTAACGAGAAAACTGGAAAATTAAAGAGGACCCGATATCCCGCCGTCTTTTCTAATACGCCAAAAATGAACGATCATTAAAGCGCCGGCAACCAGCGGAATAAAGATACAATGCAACACGTAGAATCGAAGAAGCGCGGGAGGCCCAACAATGCTACCCCCGAGCAGAACGGACCGGGCATCGTATCTCGGGCTGACGCCAAAAACAAACTCCTGAAACGGCCCTTCATGCCCCAAAAACGGTGTCGCGCGAGCCATGTTGGTTCCCACTGTGACCGCCCACATCGCCAGTTGGTCCCAGGGAAGCAGGTATCCGGTGAAGCTCAACAACAGAGTGAACGTAACCAGAAAAACCCCAATCACCCAGTTGAATTCACGGGGAGGCTTGTAAGAACCCGTCAGGAACACCCGAAACATGTGCAACCACACGGTAATAACCATCGCATGCGCGGCCCATCGGTGCATATTCCGCATCAGCATCCCGAAAGGCACATCGTATTGCAAATATTTCATATCAAAATAGGCATACTCCCCCACCGGGCGGTAATAGAACATGAGTATGACACCAGTGACGACCGTCGATAGAAACAAAAGGAAGGTGATTCCTCCCATGCACCAGGTAAACTTTATCCTCAGCGCATGCCGATGCATTTTGACCGGATGCAGATGCAACCAAACGTTACTGGCAATCTGCAGGACGCGGTTTCGTGGAGTGTCCGCATAGCCGTGCCGGAAAGAAGAAGTCCAAACCTGGGACTCGGTGATCATTTTCGCGATTTCGCCGAAAATTGCGCCGCTCTTGATCTTACCCATTATTTCGGCGATATTGGGAATCTCAGGTGGTTTTGCCGCCAAAATGCGAACCCTCCATAAAAGGGGTGTGAATAAAGTTAAAATCCCAAGGTCAATACAAAGCAACCAATGAGCGGGCTAAATCAATATCTTGGCTTCGGGTTTTGCCCATTCACCCTTCTCATAAACAAACTTTTTGCTTTTATCGACTTCTATCTGCCCATCTGGACCAAGGGTAACTTTCAAACGGTCCAATGCCCTGGGAGCCGGACCTTCAAAGTTAATGCCAATTTTAGTGAACCCGCTTCCGTGACAGGGACATTTGTATTTACTCTCGGTTTTCAACCACCTGGGCGTACACCCCAAGTGAGTGCATTTAGCAAAAATAACGTATATCCCTTCTTTATCCCGGACAATCCATACCCGCTGGGCTTTAACCCATTTTGTGCTCACCTCGCCAACGGTGTAATCACTTGGCAACCCTGCCTTGAAAAGCGGGGACGGCTCAAACAAAACGCGTGGAAAAAGCAGACGAAGGAAATATACCGAAGACAATCCCAATGCGCCCATAAAACTGGTCCATCCTGCCAGAGAAAAAAAGTCGCGTCGAGACCATAAAGTATCTCCCGCCTCATCCTTTTTTCCTTTTTTCCCTTTTGCTTTAGCCGCAGGGG
>Ga0114931_10009141_pt1 | contig 11912 bp, 14 predicted proteins | sample 2SBtaG_FD_89579 | JGI IMG/M metagenome (GOLD analysis project Ga0114931, IMG submission 89579) | Deep subsurface microbial communities from Kolumbo volcano to uncover new lineages of life (NeLLi) - 2SBTROV14_V59a metaG | ecosystem: Environmental > Aquatic > Marine > Volcanic | place: Kolumbo...
AATTGGCGCTGCCGCCGGTCAGTCACAGGATATCCAGCACATCCTGGTAGTGGATGATTCACTCACTGTCCGGGAAGTAGAGAAAAAACTGCTGGAGTCCCGTGGCTATCGTGTGGATGTGGCAGTGGATGGCGTGGATGGCTGGAATACCGTACGCCTCGGTAAGTACCAGCTGGTAATTACCGATGTGGATATGCCACGCATGAACGGTATCGAACTGGTTCGCCAGATAAAAAATGATGCCGCGCTTAGAGACACCCCGGTCATGATGGTGTCCTACAAAGATCGTCCGGAAGACAAGAACAAAGGCCTGGAAGCTGGTGCGGATTATTACCTCACCAAAGGCAGCTTCCATGACGAAACCCTGCTGGATGCGGTAATCGACCTGATTGGTGAACCCGAATGATCCTAAAAACCGCATTTGACAGCTATGCACAAGAAGTAAGCCCATGATGAACAACGTATATCTCCTTGTCATTCAAGTCACCCATTGGGTGATGGCACTATACAGCGGAATGCACGTTTTTTCAGGTGCATGGCGGCGTTATGCAGCTTGCCAATGGCCTGCCATTGGCGGCGCTGCATGCCTTGCCCTATACCTGAAAAACCCCACACTCCACTGCATTCAACTGCGGTTTTTAGGATAATGCGTATCGCCCTGCTGGAAAATAATCCGGAACTGATACAACAATACCGGTACATGTTACAGAATTCTGCTGATGAAATTATCTGGACGACTGCCTCGGGACAGGAAGCCCTGATCCTTATCGAAACCGACAAACCGGACCTGGTGATTACACCGCTGCAACTCAGCGACATGGATTGCAGCCAGTTAAGTCAGGCGATCGTAAAGACCCATGCGCTGCCAATTTTGCTTGTGAGCCAGTCCATCGAAAAAGACTCCGCACGGGTGTTCGAAGCCATGTCTTTCGGCGTGCAGGATGCGTTTACGCAACCGGACCCGGATTCCAGCCAGTCGATAGCCGCATTTCTGCAGAAAATCGATAATGTGCGCAAATTGCAGCAGGCCGATCGTGGTCACAAGCACCCCCATGAATCTGCCCGTTCGAGCCACAGGCCACCCTTGATTGCCATCGGTGCTTCAACCGGTGGCCCGGCCGCCATCGTAAAAGTACTCGCCAGTCTGCCTCACGACCTGGCAGCCAGCATTGTCATAATTCAGCACATGGACCAGCAATTCAGTACCGGTATGGCGCAATGGCTGAATGACCAGCTCGAACTCCCCGTGCATGTCGCCACCCAAGGCACTGCCCCACTAGCAGGGCATGCCTACCTCGCCTGTACCAACGATCACCTGGTGCTGGATGCGCAACAGCTGTTTCATTACACCGAAGAACCCAAAGACTACCCCTATCGACCCTCCATGGACGTATTCTGCGAAAACATCCTGAGTCACTGGTCCGGCAGAATTGTTGGGGTTTTATTGACCGGAATGGGAAGAGATGGCGCAAATGGTCTATTATCACTGAAGAATCGGGGTATGCGCACCATTGTTCAGGATGAAAACAGCAGCGCCGTTTTCGGTATGCCGAAAGCCGCCATTGCCCTCAATGCTGCCGATGAGATCTGTTCCATTGAAGACATCGGCAGCGCCATTTTACAAGTGATAAATCATGAACCATGATGAAACCTGAATTAACAGCAGCCGAGATCGCCAACGCGGACACGACTATCCATGTTTTACTGGTAGACGATCAGCCGATTATTGCGGAGGGTATACGGCGCATGCTGGAAAACGAAAACGACATCCAGCTGCATTATTGCGAAGACCCCGGCAAGGCGATTGAAACAGCACAGGATGTCAACGCCACATTGATTCTCCAGGACCTGGTGATGCCAGACATCGATGGCATGACCCTGGTGCGGTTTTATCGCGCCAACCACAACACCCGTGATATTCCGGTGATTGTACTGTCGTCCAAGGACGACCCGGAAATCAAGAGCGATGCCTTCAGTCATGGTGCCAGCGATTACCTGGTGAAACTACCGGACAAAATCGAGCTGATTGCCCGGATTCGCGCCCATGCAAAAAATTACATTATGCAGGTGGAACGTGATGCGGCGTTTTTCGCCTTACGTGAAATCAAAAAACAGCTGGAAGTCAGTAATCGCAAATTGCGTAAACTGTCCATGCTGGATGGACTCACCGGCATATCCAACCGGCGCCATTTTGACGAAACCCTGGCGGATGAACTACGCACCGCCACTCAGACCGGCGCCACCCTGGCACTGGTACTGATGGATATCGATTACTTCAAGAATTTCAATGATGAGCACGGCCACCTGATGGGTGACGAATGCCTCAAACGTGTTGCCAGCACCATCAGCCTGGAGTGTACCCATAGCAATGACCTGGTCGCCCGTTATGGCGGTGAAGAGTTTGTGGTCATCCTGCCGGAGACAACCGAAGAAGAAGCACAGAAAGTCGCTGAGCGAATGCGTAAAGCAGTGGAAGAATTATGCGTTGAATCACCCCAGGCGGGTAAGACCCTGTGCGTCAAACTCAGTCTAGGAGTTGCCACCACCGACACTGAGGCCCGGGCCGAAGTCCTGATCCACCTGGCGGACCAGGCCCTGTATCAGGCCAAGGAAAACGGTAGAAACCAGGTTGTGCTTGCCTCGAACCTGCCGGCCTGATCAGGCCACCTGGACAGGAATCTGGTCGCTGGTGCGGGCAATGTGGTTGTGTTCATCCAGATAGACCAGCCGGGGTTTGAAATCCTGCGCTTCTTTTTCATCCAGCTGTGCATAGCTGCAAATAATAACTCGATCACCCAGATTGGCCTTATGGGCCGCTGCACCATTCACCGAAATAGTGCCGCTATGGGCGGTGGCACGGATAGCATAGGTGGTAAAACGCTCGCCATTGGCGAGGTTATAGATATGGATCTGCTCATACTCTCGAATACCAGCGGCATCCAGCAAAGCACTATCAATGGCGCAGGAACCCTCGTATTCCAGCTCGGAATGGGTCACATGCGCCTTGTGTAATTTGGCCTTGAGTAATGTCAGATGCATCTAAAGTCCTAATTCAATCACTTAATAACAAATTATGGGCCAATTATAGCCCCGCTTCAACCGAAAGGGCGGAATTATACGACGGCCACTTCCCGGTTATCAATCAAACGCGTATCCCCCAGCCTGACTGCCCCCAGCACGACCAGTGATGTACTGCTTGCCGTTGGCAAGGCCAGATCCGCTGCCTGGCGGATAGCGATGTACTCGGTTTGCATGCCTGCCTGGTCCAGCTGTTGCATCGCATCGGCCTCCAGCTGGGAGAAATTCCGCTGCCCGGCAACAATTGCCTCTGTCACCGCTACCAGCTGTTGATTCAGCTGTGGCGCCAGTTCTCGCTGGTGCGCGTCCAGGCGACTATTGCGCGAACTCATGGCCAGCCCATCGGCCTCTCTGACGGTTTCACCCGCCTGAATGTCCACCGGCATGTCCAGATCTGCCACCATACGCCGGATCAACAGCAGCTGCTGGTAATCTTTTTTCCCGAACAGGGCAATATCCGGCATCACCAGGTTAAACAGCTTGTTGACCACTGTGGCCACTCCGGTGAAATGCCCCGGTCGCACCGCCCCTTCCAGAATCTGGCTCAGCTGCGGTACCTCTATACGGGTCTGGTTCGCCTGGCCGTGGGGATATATTGTGTCGGCAGCAGGCAGAAACAACAGGTCGGTGCCCTGCGCCGCCAGCAACTGACTATCCTGCGCCTCGGTGCGGGGATAGCGTTCAAAATCGCTGGCTTCATTGAATTGCATGGGATTGACGAAAATACTCACTACCAGCCGCTCCGCCAGATCCCTGGCCTGCTGCACCAACTGCAAATGCCCAGCGTGCAGGTTGCCCATGGTGGGCACAAAAGCGATGCGCTCGCCTGCCTGGCGCCACTGCCTGAGCTGGTCACGCAGGGGCTCGATGGGGTGGATCAGTTTCATTTGAAGCTGTGAGCTGAATCCGGGAAATCGCCGGATTTCACCGCCTGCACATAGTTTTTGATGGCAGCGGGAATATCTTCTGCCTGGCGCATGAAATTGTGGGCAAATTTGGGTAAACGTCCCGGGGTGATGCCGAGGATGTCATACAGCACCAGGATCTGGCCGTCGCAGGCACGACCGGCACCGATACCGATGACCGGGACGCTGGCCTGTTCGGTGATCTGTCGCGCCAGCTCAGTAGGTACGCATTCCAGCAGTAACATGTCGGCACCCGCCTGCTACAGGATGCGGGCATCTTCCAGGATTCGCTCCGCCTGGCTCTGCTGTCGTCCCTGGACCCGGTAACCACCCAGTTTGAACACCCGTTGTGGCTGCAATCCCAGGTGGGCACACACCGGAATCCCCAGGCGAGTGAGCTCAGTGACCAGCTCACGCTGATCCGCGCCCCCTTCCAGCTTGACCATCTGGGCGCCGGCCTGTTTCATGAAGCGTCCTGCGGTTTCTACCGCGGTCGCCACACTGGCATCACTCATGAATGGCATATCCAGCACCAGCAGCGCATGTTGCAGGCCCCTGGCCACGGCGCGGCCGTGGTAGATCATGTCATCCACTGTCACCGGCAGGGTTGTGTCATGCCCCTGGATGACCATGCCCAGGGTATCCCCCACCAGCACCAGGTCCACACCACAGTCATCCAGCATACGGGCAAAGCTGGTGTCATAGGCAGTCAGGCAGGCGATTTTCTCGCCAGCCTGTTTCATTTCCAGGAGTTTTTTGACCGTCATAGGGGCTTGTTCAGGATGAGTACTCATAAGCTGTCCCTGAGCAGATCGGGTGCCGGATTGTAGTACTGGCGACCCACCGACCTGTTTTCAAGTTGTTTCAGGAGCTGCTGATAATGCGCTTCGTTATTGGCGAAATCCACCTCGGTGGCATTCACGATCAGCAACGGGGATTCATCATAATGGTAGAAGAAATCCACGTAGGCATCCGACAGGCGCTGCAGGTAGGCGGCTTCGATGAGTCGCTCGTGGCTGATACCCCTGGCACTGATGCGATCCAGCAGGATTTCCACCGGTGCCTGCAGGTAAATGACCAGGTACGGTGTTAGCACATCGATGGTGAGCTGCTCGTAAACCTGCTCGTACAATTGCAGCTCCTGTTCATCCAGGGTCAGCTCGGCGAACAGGCGGTCTTTTTCCATCAGGAAATCCGCCACCCGCACCGGGTTGAACATATCCTGCTGCCGCAGCTCCTGCATCTGCCGGGTCCGCTGTAACAGGAAAAACAGTTGGGTGGGCAGGGCCGCCGCGCGGGGATTGTGGTAAAAACGCTCCATAAAGGGGTTTTCCGCCGCCCCTTCCAGTAACAGGTCACTGCCATAGGTCTCAGCCAGTTTCCGTGCCAGGGTGGTTTTACCCACGCCAATCGGTCCTTCCACCACAATATAACGCGGCTTATGCATGGAATTCCCCGACATATTCTGCATGATTGGCGCTAAGCAGATTCAGGAGAACGGATACCCTCCCCTGGCCTGGAATTTTTAGATCCGCATCAATGCGGGCCAATGGAGCAAGAACAAAGTCACGTTGGGCGATGCCGGGATGGGGAAGGGTCAGCTGCTTGTCTTTCATTTGCATATCATCATACAACAGGAGATCCAGATCCAGTGTCCGTGCTCCCCAGGTTTTGGTTCTTACTCGTCCCTGGCGGTTCTCGATGTTGAACAGGTTTTGTAGCAACTGGTGCGGGCTCTGGTAACAGCGCAGTTTTAGCACCGCATTCAGGTAATCCGGTTGGGGTTCGGTGTCGCCGGGAGGACACATGGCAGGGCTGCGAAACAGGCCAGAATTGGCCAGGATTTTACAGTCATCCAGCAATTCCAGTGACTCCCGTGCCTGGTGCAGCTGCTGGCTAGGGTTCTCCAGATTACTCCCCATGCCGATATAAACTAATGCCATACGCGTTTCTTGCGCGGCCGACTGGGCTCGGCTTGGGGGCCACGGGTTTTAAACTGGACTTCCAGTTCATCCGGTGGCAGGGATTGCACCTGGGTCCACCACTCACAGCTATCGTCTTTTAACTGGCCCACCTGGGCACGTAGACACATAAAATCATAGGCAGCACGGAATTTGGGGTGTTCCAGCAAAGCCCCGGCGCGGCGTCCTTTGCGATATTTGAAACGGTGCTGCAGGCTCCAGATATCCCGGATTACGGTACTGAAACGGCGAGGAATAGCAATGGATTGAACCTGGCTATGCAACACCTCGGTCATGGCATGCTGCATAGCTAACGCCAACGGCGCCTGTTCCTGCTGCTGCATCTGTTCTACGCGAGCCAGCACCGGCCCCCACAGCATGGCGGCAAACAGGAACGCCGGGGTTACCGGTTTATCCTGGTTGATGCGCTTGTCGGTATTGCCCAGGGTGGCCGATAAGAAGTCTTCGAACCAGGTTTCACCCCGATTGAGATAGGCACCAGTCTGGGGAAACAGGTACTTGAGCAGGCCATAGTGGCGCATCAGGCTGAAGGCCTTCTGGCCCTGTCCGGAATGGAAGATTTTCAGGACTTCTTCATACAGCCGTGCCGGCGGGATATCGGCCAGCAACTCACCCAGTTCAAAAATCGGCTGTTCACTGGCGGGATGGATGCTGAAATCCAGCTTGGCGGCAAACCGCACCGCTCGTAACATGCGAACAGGGTCTTCCCGGTAACGCAATTCGGGATCGCCGATTAGGCGTAACACCCGCTGCTGAATGTCTTCCATGGCACCCGCGTAGTCCACCACCGAGAAATCAGCGATATCGTAGTAAAGGGCATTGACGGTGAAATCGCGGCGCCATACGTCTTCCTCCAGGCTGCCGTAGACATTATCCCGCAGGATGCGTCCGCTCTCATCCAGTTGCTGATCCCCCGAGCCATCGCCGCGGAATGTCGCTACTTCGATGATTTCCCGGCCGAAAAACACATGGGCAAGGCGAAACCGGCGGCCGATCAGGCGACAATTGCTGAACAGTTTTTTGACTTCTTCCGGCTTGGCGTCAGTGGCCACATCGAAATCTTTGGGGGTTTTATTGAGCAGCAAGTCGCGCACGCCACCGCCCACCAGCAGGGCGCGATAACCGGCTTTATGCAGGCGATACAGTACTTTCAGGGCATTTTCATCAATATTATCCCGGGAAATACAGTGCTCTGACCGAGGAATAATTCGGGGTATGGACATAGTCAAAAGGCCAATGGAACCTTATCTTTTCTTTTAATAACCGCATGTTATCACACTTGTGATAAGCCTGATTAATATAGCGTAGTTGTGGGTTAGCGGGGGGTGTGCAGGCCGCCTGGCGTACCAGCCCTGGCGATGCGAGCCAGGTACAGGGTGGGTTACCAAAGCTGACCGGGCTAAGGATTGAATGCCTGAAATATTGCCCGACAGCGTCTCTGCCGGGCAGCAGGCTTTACAGGTCGTAACCGCGCTCTTCATGCAGCACGATATCCAGGCCTTCGATTTCTTCATCCCGGGTAACTCGCAGGCCAATCATGGCGTCGATGAGTTTCAGCAATACATAGGTGACGACTGCAGTGTACAGCAGGGTCGCCACCACGCCGGTGAATTGTACCGATAACTGCTGCCCCATGGATGATATGCCCTTGTCCTGCGCAAAACCATAGCCGCTGAAAACGCCCAAACTGGTGGAGGAGAATACCCCCGCCAGCAGGGTACCGAGGATACCCCCGACACCATGCACCGGGAATACGTCCAGTGAGTCGTCGATTTTCAGAATTCGTTTAATGAACTGGGTAGCGCTAAAGCAGACACTGCCAGCCAGCAGGCCAATCAGTAACGCCCCGCCGAGGCCAACGAAACCGGAGGCCGGGGTGATGGTACCCAGGCCTGCCACCATACCGGTCACCACACCCAGAGCACTGGGTTTACCATAGCGCCACCACTCAATCATTAACCAGGTAATAGCGCCTGTTGCAGCAGAAATATGGGTCACCAGGATAGCCATACTGGCACTACCGTCGGCTGCCAGGGTGCTACCGCCGTTGAAACCGAACCAGCCTACCCACAGCATACCGGCTCCGGCTATGGTCATGGTCATATTATGAGGCGCCATGGCGGTATGGGGAAAACCGTTACGCGGTCCCAGCACCAGCGCCGCCACCAGGGCAGCCACACCGGCGGTGATATGCACCACGGTGCCACCGGCAAAATCATACAGGCCCATCTGCTGCAGCCAGCCGCCACCCCAGACCCAGTGAGTCACTGGCGCATACACCAGCAACAGCCACACCATACTGAACAACAGCATGGCGGAAAATTTCATACGCTCGGCGAAACCACCTACAATCAGGGCGGGAGTGATAATGGCAAAGGTCATCTGGAACATCATGAACAGGGATTCAGGAATAGAACCGGAGAGAGTGTCACGATCGATGCCCGCCAACATGGCCTTGCTCATATCCCCAATCCAGGCATTGCCATCAGCGAAAGCCAGGCTATACCCGGCCACAAGCCAGAGAATGGAAGCACCTGCGGCAATGGCGAAACATTGCATGAGCACGGACAGCACATTGCGGGAACGTACCAGACCGCCATAAAACAGCGCCAGTCCCGGTAGGGTCATGAACAAAACCAGTGCAGTCGAAGCCATGATCCAGGCGGTATTGGCACCATCTGGTGCATGCTGGCCTGCCTGTGCCAGTGTGGGCAAGAGCAATAAAAAGAGTGAAAACAGGATTGAGTTGGTTCTAGTTATTGTTTGGGGCATTCCCGAATAGCCTTATTTTTTAGTCAGTTACAATCAGAGCCAGGTTTTCCGCAGAATATTTCCGGGGAATGCAACCTTAATCTGGGTGGCAAAAAAACAAGGGCACAATTCTAGTGCAAAAAAGCCATGGATGCACTATTGAAGCTCAGGGAAGCTTAGAAATGATATAACATGCCCAGGGTCAGATAACCCGCATCCTGGGTCAGATTGACATTGGTGAAGGCGAAATCAACACTGGTGTAAGTGTAATTCAGGCGAAACTCGATATGCTGATTCATACCATAACTCATACCCAGGCCGTACAAAATGCCACTGGCCGTGTCGCGATAAGATTCAACCCGTACTATCCGATTGGCATCATCCACGGGTAACAGGTTGTTCTCTACCTGCTGGCTGTAACTCAATTGCCAGGTAGACAGGCCGATGCGCGCCGTTAAACTCCAATTGCCAGCAAATGGCCAGACACCAACCAGGGCCAGGTAACTGGATTCAGATCTGATCGTTTCTAGGGCCAGATAATCAGTGGGCGTATTGGGTGGCTGGGTCGGATCCAGATCGTTGCCATCGTTGAGAGTGCGCAAATCACCTTCAAGGTCTCCAATGTAGGTGTAGCCCCATTCGATAGCAACATCCGGTGCCAGGTTGTAACCGAGAACCAGCCCATACGCAGAGGTAGCTTCGGACGGTGCCTGGTAATCTTTAACAAAGCTAATTCCCAGTGATGGATCAATGCTGGTGTCATCCAGTGAAAACTTGGGACTCTGGCTTACAATACCTGCATCAACTCCCATGTAAAAATCAACTGCACTTGCAGTATGCGTCACCGCCAACAGGCCAACAAACAGGATTCCCGAAATTTTCATTCAATCAACTCTTAAGTATCTATGAGAATAAGCTAGCAGTAATTTACCCGCAGGGCACACAGCTTCCTGTGAACTTGCATCTGTTTTGGGAGAAAGATCACATTATTTTCGCTACCAGCTAATTAGAGCAACAGCCTTACGCTGCATGACGTTAAATTAGTCTAGAATATAGCATGTTAATAACATACTAAGCTGTTGATGACAGCAAACGTATATAACTTCTGCATTCGTGAGGCCTGTTACAGGTATGAAAAAAGCTTTATCTTTTCTCTTTTTACTGTGTTTTCTGAGTTCACCCGCATTTGCCAGCAAAGCTGCTCCCGTGTTCCAGTTACCAACAGAAACATCACAGATCAATCTTAATAAACTTAAGGGCAAAGTTGTTTACCTGGATTTCTGGGCGTCCTGGTGCAAACCCTGCCGAAAATCATTCCCGTTTTTGAATGAAATGCAACGTCGCCATGGCAACCAGGGCCTCATGGTCATCGGTATCAATGTGGACAGCAATCGTAAAGATGCCACAAAATTCCTGAAAAAATACCATGCGAACTTTACCATCGCCTTTGATGAAAAAGGTGTGACTCCCGGAAAATACAATGTTGCCGTCATGCCCACCTCCTTCATAATTGATCGCAATGGCAACATCGTAAATATACATAAAGGCTTCCGTGAAGATCACCAGAAAAAAATTGAAGCCATGATCACAAAAACACTGGCAGCAAAATAATGATGAAATTTTGGCTTACGCTCGGTCTGCTATTTTCACTTTCTGCCTGTTCACTCCAGGAAGGCATCAAGGAAAGCTTTCATGTAGAAGAAATCCAACCCTGGCAGCGGGATATCCTGGCCCAGGACAGCATGCAGCTAGACTCAGATGCAATGCAGTCTTTTGCCGACGATCATATCTACTTCAGTAAAGAAGCATCCACTGGCGGCAAAGGCGTCGGTGGCGGCGGCTGTGGCTGTAACTAATGAGCAATTATGAAAAATATACGAAAAAAATTATCGCTGGCCAGTTGTACACTTCTTAGCGGCGCTCCGCAGGCTGCCAATGCAATTGATAATGCCTGGGACCTTGATTCCAGCTACCTGTATTATTCAGAAGCCGATGACCGGGTTACGGTTAATAAAGCGATTATGAAATTATCTGGCGATATCACCGACGATGATCGAGCCACTGCAACCCTGGTATTCGATACCATGTCCGGCTCCACACCTTCCGGTACCGTACGATCCAAAACTTCAGCTATCAACAGCATTACCAATGCATCCGGAGCCAGCACCAATATTTCCGGTAGTACTGCACCCGATAAGGTGGAGTTCCGTGATACCCGGCTGGGCTTCTCGTTCGACTGGGACCATAATCAGTCACGCCTGCTAAAAGTCAAATATGGTGGCAACATATCGGTAGAAAATGATTACCAGTCGTTCGGTGCCAGCGCTTCCATCAGTAAGGACAATGAATCACGTTCATTGACATACACCGCAGGGATCGCCGGTTATTTTGATAAAATTTTCCGCAAAACCGGCGGCACACCAGAACCCTTGTCCAATGTCGAAGACGACAGTAGTTTTAGTGATGGCGAGCGTGTTACCTATGAATTACTGGGTGGCGTCACCAAAGTACTCAACAGAAAAACCTTGGGGCAGCTTAATTACAGTTTTAGCTATACTGATGGCTACCTGACCGATCCTTACAAGGTTATAAGTCAGGTGGAACTGGTAACCGATAGCCAGACCAATTCATTCGCTTTTTCCGAGCTGGAACGCTATTACGAAGGCCGCCCAAGCAAACGCCTGCGCAACAGCATTTACTCGGCCCTGGTACACCAGTATGGCAGTAATAACCAGGTAATTCACGCCAGCTACCGGTTGTACTGGGATGACTGGGACGTTGTTTCACATACTCTCGAACTGAGGCATCGCAACCCTCTGGGCAATGGGCAATACATTGAACCCCATGTACGCTATTACACCCAGACTGCCGCAAATTTCTTTGTGCATCATCTGAATAATGGTGAACCATTACCACAGTACGCCAGTGCTGATTACCGCCTGGATGCAATGAAAGGCATGACCATTGGCATTCAATACGGCAGACCCATGGGCGGCGGGAAATTCAGGGCCCGTGTGGAATACATTAACCAGCAATTTGATCAGGCCGAGTACAATGAGAACCTGGCTTATGTTTTTCAGATCAGCTACCAAAAACAGTTCTAAACATATACTCATTTAGCACCCGCTCATATGGCCGAGTCACCAGAATTAAGCCAAAAAGATAATATCTGGACCGGACGTTTCATGGCCATGGG
>Ga0114931_10009142_pt1 | contig 11911 bp, 11 predicted proteins | sample 2SBtaG_FD_89579 | JGI IMG/M metagenome (GOLD analysis project Ga0114931, IMG submission 89579) | Deep subsurface microbial communities from Kolumbo volcano to uncover new lineages of life (NeLLi) - 2SBTROV14_V59a metaG | ecosystem: Environmental > Aquatic > Marine > Volcanic | place: Kolumbo...
CCCGCGCAGCGACCGCAGGTAGCGCTCCCACGCAATCACGGCGAAGAAGAACGCGGCCGCCGTGTAGAGATCGGTGGTGGCGTAGTGGCCGTGCGCGAGGAAGTTCGGGTCGAGCGCGTAGAAGGCGAGCGCGAGCAGCCCGGCGGCCGAGCCGAACCGGTGGCGGGTCCACAGCGCGAGCACGAGGCCGAGCAGCAGCGCGCAGAGCATGGTCGGGAGCCGGCCCAGCATGACCATGCGGTCCGGCTTCACGCGGTTGCGAAACAGGAAGATGTGGCGGAAGGTGAAGAAGTCGTACGTTCGCCAGGAGACGTGCTCGGTCGGGATGCGCGGGTCAACCGCGAGCAGTGGCGCGCCCGCCAGCATACGGGGCAGCGCCGCGTGCACCTGGTCAAACCAGTAGTTCCCCATCTTGTCGATGACGTAACCGTGCGGGATGTGACCGGCCTCGTCCCAAGTGACGTTTTCGCGGTGAGCCGAGGAGTACATGGCGGTGAACATGACCGCCAGCAGCAGGACCGCGGCGGCAATGAAAACGGCCGGCCGGTCCGCCACATGGGGAATCCTCATTTTTCTCCTTCGCGCGGCGTCACACGCCCGGCCCCAGCTTTATTCTCAGGAAGCCCACGAGTGTCATTCTCAGCAGGTCGAAGCCGTGCCGGAAGCGGCTGATGTTGGTGGTCCCGTAGGTGCGAGCCCGGTAGCGCACCGGGATATCGACCGAATCGAGTCCGAGCACGGCGGCCGGAAACAGCAGTTCGAAGTCGCCGAAGGGATCGAAGTCCCCGAAATCCCCGCGCCACCTCACCATCCGCTCGTAGTCATGGCGCGCAAGCAACTTTGTACCACACAAGGTGTCGCCGAAGCGGACGCCCAAGATCCGGCTCAGCGCCTTGGCGAAGAAGACGTTGCCGAGCCGGTTGAGGAAGCGCATGGCGTCGCCCTCCATCGGATAGACCAAGCGGGAGCCGTTAATGAAATCGGCTTGCCCGGCGGCATAAGCGTGGAGGAATCGGCCGAGCATCTCGGGGGGCATGGTTAGGTCGGCGTCGAGAATCGTCAGCAACTCGCCGGTGGCGTGCGCGAAGCCCAAACGGACGGCGTCGGCCTTGCCGCGGCCCCTCTGCCGCAGCGTTTGAATCTTGAAGCGGTCACGCCACTGCCCGGCTACGCGCTGGATCTCTTCCCAGGTGTCGTCGGTTGAATGACCCTCCACGAACAGGATCTCGACTTCACAGCCAAGATCGGGAAAGCGGCGCAAGGCGTCCTCGATGTTGCCCTTTTCGTTGCGCGCAGGAATCACGCAACTGAGGCGGTGGACGGGGCTGGGAAGCACCGGCCGCAGCACCGCAACGTAGGTGAAGCTGAACCAGCGCAGCAAGGGTACGAGCGGCAGCAGGCGATTGACCACGGTCCCGAGTCCGAGCAGGCGGAACGGGCAGTAAACGCGTGTCTGGCGGCGTACTATGGCGAAGCCGCTGACGCGCGCCACGTTGTCGAGATCCACCTGGGTGAGAAAGGTGCCCGGCAGCTCACCGCGGCGCAAGCCGAGCTTGTTGGCCAAGTAGTAAAGCGCCCGGAGGTACGGATTGTAGAGCACGAGGAGCAGCCGGGAGGTGCGCGCCATCCGGGGTTTGAGCAGCGCGAGCCGTCCCTGGATGTCGTGCTCGTGATTGAACGTGCCGTTGACGAGCACCGCCGTCCGGCGCTCGCGCTCGGCGGTGAGGTCGGGGAATTCCTCACCGTCCCGCACGACGGACTTGCGCGGGGCGTCCAACTCCCCCAGCAGCAGGCCGGTGTCGTCGGCGCGCGGGAGCCATTGGATCACCTGGTCGTAGTAGCGCGTGAGCGCCGACAGATCGCGCGCGATCAGACGGTTGACGTACCGCTTCCACCGGGGGAGGCGGGACCGCGCCGGATTCTCGACCTGAGCCACCCCGCTATACTACAAGAAAATGCCGCTCCGCCCCCGAGAACCTACTCCCGCGATGGTGCTGTTCGACATCGACGGAACCTTGCTGCGGCGGGCCGGGCCGCATCACCGGACGGCGCTGGAGGATGCCGTGGAGCGGGTCGCGGGGATCGAGGTTTCGATCGATGGGATCGCCGTGCAGGGGATGCTGGACCGCGACATCATCGCGCTGGCGATGCGGGCGGCGGGCGCCACGGCGCGGGAGGTTCGCGAGCAGTTGCCCCGGATCATGAAGCGCGCCCAGTGGCTGTACGCGCGGAGCTGCCCGGACTTGTCGCGGAAGGTCTGCCCCGGCGCGCGGGGTGCGCTGGAACGGTTGCGGCGGCAGCGGACGCCGTTGGGGCTGGTGACGGGCAACCTTAGCCGCATCGGCTGGAAGAAGCTGGAATGCGCCGGGCTGCGTCCGTATTTTCGCTTCGGGGTATTCGCCGAAGAAGGGCATACGCGCACCGCGCTTGCCCGCCTGGCCCTGGCGCGCGCCCGGCGAGAGGGCTGGATCGGCCGGGACAGCGTCGTCGCGCTGGTGGGGGATCATCCCAACGACATTCTCGCCGCCCGCGCGGCCGGGATGCGCTCGGTCGCCGTCGCCACCGGTCTCTCGCCGGTGGCCGAGCTCGCCGCGCACGAGCCCGACTATCTGCTGGAAACGCTGAACGAGTTCCGGCTCTCGATGATCAGCGCGACGGGTGGCCGAAACGAGGCGCGAAAGCCGGTTCGCACCATGTAGACTGGAGGTATGGAGTGGGTCGCAGCTATTTTGGCCCTGTTTTATTTTCAGGCTGCCGGCAACCCCGTCCAGGACGGTTTGAAGGCGCTCGACGAGGAGCGCTACGCCGCCGCCGCCCAAGCCTTTGAACAGGCGCTCGAAGCCGACCCCGAGAACTACGGCGCGCACTTCAACCTGGCCTTCGCCTACACCATGATGGGGAAGCCGGAGGCGGCGATGGCGAGCTACGAGAAGGCGCTCGAATTGAAGCCCGGGCTTTATGAAGCCGAATTGAACTTGGGCATTCTGTTGCTGGAACAGCGGAAAGCGGAAGAGGCGCTGCCTCATCTGCGCGCCGCCGCGGAAAAGAAACCGTCGTAGTTCCGCCCGAATTACTACCTGGGAGAAGCGCTCTACGCGGCTGGGGACGACGCCGGGGCCGAGCGCGCCTACACCAAGGCCGCCGAGATCGACCCGAAAGCGGCCGACGTTCAAGTTGGGCTGGGACGAGCCATATTCAACCAGGGGAGGTTCGAGGAGGCGGCGCCGCACTACCGCCGGGCGGTCGCGCTCGATCCAAAATACCGGCAGTATCTGATGGAGTTGGGTTCCCGCTACGAGGAAAAGGGTCGTTCGGCCGAGGCCATCGAGATCTATGAGCAGTTTCCCGACAAGCCGGAAGTCCAGGAACGGCTGGGACACTTGCTGCTCCAAGCCGGGCGGGTGGAGGAGGCCGCGCCGCACCTGCAGCGGGCCGTGTCGCGATCGCCGACCAGCGCCAACCGTTTTGCGCTGGCCACGGCCTATATCAAATTGAAGCAGGCGGACAAAGCGCTCCCGTTGCTGAACCTGGTCGTAGCCGAGGAGCCGGACGACTTCGAGTTGCTGATGGTGCGAGGGCGGTTGTTGCGCGACCAGCGAAAGTTCCTGCCCGCCGCGCAGGATTTTGTGCAGGCCATCCAGATCAAGCCCAAGTCGGCGGAGGCATGGCGTGAGTTCGCCGGCATGTTGATCCTGCTCAAAGACTACCCGAAAGCGCTGGCGGCGCTCGACCGGGTGGAGGCGCTTGGCGACGCACCGCCCTCGCTCCATTACTTCCGTGCCATTATCTTGGATAAGGCCCGGCAATACAAGCGCGCGCTGGCCAGCTACGAGAAGTTTCTGGGGTTGAGCAACGATGCGTTCCCTGACGAGGAGTTCAAAGCCCGGCAACGCATCAAGGTCATCAAGAGAATACTGAGGAGGTAGGTCATCATGGGCCGCATTCGATTCCTGCTCGTGGTGCTGGCGGCGTCCGTCGCGGCCGCGGCGATGGCTGCTGATTTGGAAGCTGTCAAGGCCGAGGAGAATCTGTTCAAGCGCGCCCGCAAGTCGGTCGAAAACGCCGATCGAATGCTTGATGTGGCCCGCGCCGCCTACCAGAAGGGGGAGCGCGACAAGGTGTCCGCGGCGCTGAAGGAGGTGGATGACTCGATCGCGCTCGCCTACCAGTCGCTCCAGGACACCGGGCGGAAGCCGCGCAAGATCTCGAAGCATTACAAGCGCGCCGAGATCGGGAGCCGCAAGCTGCTCCGGCGGCTGGAGACCTTCCGCAACGAGATGAGTTACCTTGACCGCGAACAGATAGAGCAGGTGATCAAGCACATTCAAAAGATCCAGGAAGAGCTGCTGCTTGACGTGATGGGAGGGGGCAAGCAATGACGGGATGGAGCCGCGCGACTGTTCCAATTGCCGCGGCCTTGCTGTTGGCCGGTGCACTACCTTTGGCGGCGGACAGGGATTTCCTCACCACCAATGAGGCCGATCAGGTGCGCATGGCTCAGGAGCCCAACACCCGGCTCAAGCTTTACGCGGACTTTGCCCGCGAGCGTATCGACCTGATCAACCACTTGCTATCGAAGGAAGAGGCCGGCCGGAGCAGTCTGCTCCACGAGACGCTTGAGGACTACACGAAGATCATCGAGACCATTGACATTGTGGCTGATGACGCTCTCGTCCGGAAAGTCGATATCGTCGAGGGCCTGGCCGCGGTGGCCGAGGCCGAGAAGGAGTTTCTCGACGTGCTCGAAGGTGTCGGCGAGAAAAAGCCGAAAGACATCGCCCGCTATCGCTTCGTGCTGGATACGGCCATCGAAACCACCTCTGACAGTCTGGAGGTAAACCTCGAGGACATTGGCGCGCGCACGATGAGTGTGAAAGAGAAGCAGGAGCGCGAGCAGCGCGAGCTCGAGCAGATGATGACGCCGGAGATGCGGACCAACCGCGAGGCCGACACCGCCGAGATCAAGAAGGAAGAGAAAGAGAAGAAGAAAAAGGCGCCGTCGCTTTTCAAGAAAGGCGAGAAGAAGGGGAAGGAAGAGCCCGGGCGGAAACCCTGAACCCAACCGGCGGCTACTTGCCTGTCTCCACCGGCAGTCCCGCCGCCGTCCACGCGTTCATGCCGCCGTCGAGTTCGTAGATGACCGGGAAGCCATCCTCTTTCATCAACTTGACGGCCTTGGCGCTGCGGTGGCCACTGCGGCAATAGACGAGATAGACCTTCGCCACGGGCAGCGCCTTGATTTTCGCGGCGAATTCCGGGTCAAGAACATTGATCAGCAGGTTGGTGTCGGGAATGTACACTTCGGCGTGTTCTTTCGGGGTTCGCACGTCGAGGAGGACCACGTTGCCTTCTTCCATCCGCTCCTGAAACTGGGCCGGCGATACCAGCTTGTGTACTTGTTCGGCTCCGGCCTCCCAGACCAAGCCGGAAAGCAGCAGCAACAAGAATACACTTCTCGAAATTCGCATGGCAAAACACCCCTCTCGGAAATACTGAATTGGCGGGCAGCCGGCAGCCGCCGCCTTCCTTCCACGATGCTACAATTCCCATCCTGAACGGTAGGCGGGGCTGATCAGCGCGGCGGCATCGGTGTTGGCCGCCTTCATCGCGGCGCTGTCCCATTCCACTCTTCCGCCGGAGCGCTGCGCCACATTGCCCAGCAAAATGGCCTCGGTGACTTTCGCCGAGAAGGCGAAGTTGGCGCCGCAGTGTCCCTTGGCTCCCAGGCCGCTCTTGATGGCGTCGAGCCACTCGCGCTCGTTGCCCGGCGAGCGCGGCAGGGACTTGGGGGGCGGGTTGAACGCTTTCATCTTGGCGCGCGGGATCAGGCGCGGGTTCTTGCCATTGAACTCGCATAGTAGCTTGCCCGCGTCGCCGATGAACAGGAGCCCTTCGTCGGCGAAGTCTTCGCCGTCGGCGACCAGTTCGCGCGGACGGGCGGGCTTGAGGCGGCCATCCAACCAGTGGACCAGCACCGGCGGGCGGGCGCCGCGCGCCGCAAACCGCATATGGAAAGCCGAGGCGGCGGGGTAAGACTCCTTGTACAAGTAGGTCGAGCTCGCCTCGACGGTATGGGGCGGAGCGAGGTCGAGCGCCCGGAAGATGGTATCGAAGCTGTAGCAACCCATGTCGCCGATTGCGCCGGCGCCGAAGTCGTGCCAGCCGCGCCAAACGAACGGCAAGTAGATGGGATGGTAGGGCCGCTGGGGCGATGGGCCGACCCAGAAATCCCAATCGAGCCCCGCGGGGACGGGCGGGCGGCCGGCGGGCCGGTTGAGCGCCTGCGGCCACACGGGGCGGGTGGACCAGTTGTAGACCTCGCGGACTTTGCCGATCGCGCCGGCGCCGATCCATTCCTGAATCAGCCGGGTGTCCTCGGAGGCTTGATTGCCCACCGCCACCTGAGTGGCCACGCCGGTCGTGGCGGCCACTTCGGCCATCTTGCGCGCCGCGGCGATCGAGTGCGTCATCGGCTTCTGGGAGAAGACGTGCTTGCCCTTGCGCATGGCGGCGACCGCGACGTGCGCGTGCCAATGGTCCGGTGTGCAGACGATGACCGCGTCGCAGTCCTTTTCTTTCTCGAGCAGCTCGCGATAATCGGTGTACGCGCGGCAACCGCGATAGCTGCCGGAACGGGCGTCCCGTCCATAGTAGGCGTCGACGATCCGCCGGCACGGTTCCCAGCCGGAGAACCCGCCGGCGGCCACGAACTCGGGCGTCAGGCGGACCGGCCGGTTGGTGCTCAGATAGTCCACCCAAGGCGGCGCGCTGCCGCCGAGCAGTTCCCGCACCGAATCGCTGAATTCGGTCTTGCCCCACTGCGGATAGTCCGAGCTTCGCCGGTTCACATCGCAGACGGCGGAGATCCGCACGTCCGGATGCTTCATGAAGTCGAGCATCACCCGCAGTCCCTGCGAGCCGACGCCGATGCAGGCGATATTGATCCGGTCGCTGAGTGGGGTGTGGCCCGCGCCACCCAGCACACTGCGCGGCGCCAGAGTGACACCCGCCACCGCGCCCAACTCCCGACGTGTCATCATATTCATATAGGCTCTCTCCTCGGCGCCGTTATCGGCGATCGATCAGGGTGACGCCAATCTGATATTACAATCTTTCAGTCAATGCCGAATTCTAAATCCTGGAACGGGTATCGTCGCATTCAAGCCGCCCTGCGAGGCGAATGGCCGGACCGCCGTCCAGTGATGCTGCACAACTTCATGCACGCCACGCGCGAGGCGGGCCTGATACTGCGAGACTACTATACGAGCGGCGAAGTGTCCGCGCAAGTTCATATCGACGCGGTCGAGCGCTACGGGCTCGATGGCGTGTTGCTCGACATCGATACCGCGGTGCTTGCCGAGGCCGTCGGCGTCCCGGTTGATCACCCCGACGACTTGCCGCCGCGCGTCCGCCAGCCGCTGCTGCCCACGCTCGAATCGATCAAAGATCGTCCTCCACCCGACATCGGGCGCTCGCCCCGCGTGCAGGTGTGGCTGGATGCGGCGTCCCGGCTCAAGAAGTATTTCGGCGACGAGGTCTTCCTGCGCGGCAACTGCGACCAAGCCCCGTTCTCACTCGCCAGCATGATGCGCGGCATGGAGAACTGGATGTTCGACATTGTCCTGGACCCCGACAACGCGATGGTGCTGCTGGACTATTGCATGGCCGCGTCGCTGCAGTTCATCAACCTGATGAGCAAGCGCGGCGTCCATATGATTTCCAACGGAGACAGCCCCGCCGGTCCCGATCTCATCTCGCCCGACCTGTACCGCCGCTTCGCCAAGTCGTACGAGCAGAAGCTGGGTGAGCGCGCCCACGTGCTCGGGTTGCCGTACCTGATGCACATCTGCGGAAAAACCAACCGTGTTCTCGATGACTTTGCCGAAATGAGTTTCGATGCCGTGGAGCTTGACTACAAGACCGACATCCACCTGATCCACGAAAAGCTCTCCGCGCGATTGACCCTGTTCGGCAACATAGACCCGACCGGAGTGCTGACCGAGGGTACGCCGGCGACGGTTGCCGAGAAGGTCACCGAGTTGCTCGATCTTTACGCCGAAAGACCGAGGCTGGTGGTCAATGCCGGGTGCGCGATTCCCGCTACGGCGCCGCCGGAGAACATCCGCAGCTTGGTCGAGGTTGCCCACAATTGGCAACCCTGACGAATCTCTCTATCCCTTTGGGGTTTAGGGGGAATTGCCGAGATCCCAGGGAAATCCCCGGGGCTATGCGAAAAACTATCGGCGAATCACTATGCTTTCCAACTGACACGAATCTTTTTGGGCTGAATGTGTATCTGATCAAGTACCAGTCAACCGCAGGGGGCCGGCCCACCTCTTCCCATCTTTGATGGGACCCAGTGGCCGGCCCCCACCTTATCCGGGGCGCTCCCGCCCGCGGTTCCCGCCAAGTCCCCGAATCACGCTATACTGACAGCCGGGTTCCAGTTGTTGTTAGGAGGGATTGACTGATGGTACGGAGAACTTGCATCGTGACCGCGCTTGCGGCGGTGACTTTCCTGGTAGCCTGCTCCCCGGCCGGCAACCAAGGCACGGCGGCGTTCGATGAGAACGCAATCGCTCGAGAAATCGAGACGGCGAGCCAAGCCAAGACCGCCGCCATGGTGGCTGAGGACATCGATACGTATCTTTCCTTCTATATGGAAGATGCCGTCTGGATGCCGCCGAACGCCGAGGAGATCCTCGGGCACGGTGCGGCGCGGCAGCGTCTTGAGCGCGTATTCAAGCTCGTGTCGATTACGGGGAAAACCGAGATACAGGAGCAGGTCGTCATGTCGCCGGATTGGGCGGCCGAGCGCGGACAATTCGTGATGTCGATGTCGCCGAAGGAAGGTGACGGCGAATCGGTCGAGCAGGTCGGGAGTTATCTCACGATCTGGCGAAAGGCCGACGACGGGAAGTGGAAGGTAGCCTACGACATCTGGAATAGCGACCGCGGCCAGCCCTCCGCCGAACGGGTGAGCGGCAAGTAGCGGAAAGCGGCGCGATCCGGAGTTCCGGGCTGGTGTGCCAACAAGGAGTCTGCAGCATTTGATCGACGCCCGTGATACTCTTCGCCGGCACGGGGTGTTGCTGATTGGGGCCAACGGGTTCCTGGGCAAAGTCCTTCTCGGACTGCTCCTGGACCGCTTCCCCGAATTCAAACACCTCCATGTCGTCATGCGTCCCAAGCGGAAGCAGGCGCCCACGGAGCGATTCGAGAAGACCGTACTGGCGTCACCGCCGCTCGAGCCGATCACGGGGCGGCCTGGATTCGAACGGACCCGCGAGCGCATTACTGTCCACCCTGGTGATCTCGGCCGCCCCGATTGCGGACTGCCGGAAGAAACGGTAGAAGCGCTGACCGGGGAGGTCGGCTTGGTCATCAACTGCGCGGGCTTGGTTGAGTTCTTTCCCCCGGTCGACGACTCTTTCGCCTCGAACGTCGATGGGGTGGAGAATGTCATCGGCCTCACGCGAAAGCTGGGTGCCCGCCTGCTGCACGTTTCCACGTGCTTCGTCTGCGGAGAAGCCGATGGGCTGATCGAGGAATCGGAACCAGTGCTCGGTTTCTACCCTCGGCGCAAGGGTCCGCGCGACCGGGGTTTCCAGCACGACCGCGAGATCCTCTATATGCGCGACCGCGTCCGTGAGGCTTACGAGGAGGCCGGCATCGAGCAAGGCGGGCGGCGTCCGAAAGAGCTTGCCCGGAAGCTCAGTGACCTCGGCGTCCAACGCGCTCTGCAATGGGGCTGGACGAACACGTTCACCTACACCAATAGTCTTGGCGAGCAACTGCTGGCCGCCGAGGAGGATCTCGATTACGCGATCGTGCGCCCGGCGATCGTGGAAGCTTCACTGCGGTTTCCTTTCCCGGGCTGGGTGGAGGGCGGGCGCACCGCCGCGCCGCTGGTCATGATGGCCATGAGCGGGCTGCGGCACTGGACGGTGCGCGAAGACGCCCCGATGGAAGTGGTTCCGGTGGACCTGGTCGCCACCGCGATTCTGATTGCCGGGGTGATGCTGCTCAACGGGCGGGCGCGGCGCGGTTACCAAGTATCGACCGCCGACGTTAACCCCATTTACTACGGCCCGCTGATCCGCCTCCTCTACGACGAGTACCGGCGACAGCGCCGCGAACGCGGGAACGGCGTCAACATCCCAACCCTGCCGGTGGGAGTCCGCGTGCTATCGCCGGAGGATTCGCGCGCGCGCGGCTTGCGGCAGCAGCGCACCATCAGCCGGCTCCAGCAGATGACCACCGACCTCCGCCGCTTGATGGAGCGCTCGGGCATACCCGGGGCCAAGGGCGTCCGCCGGCTGGCCACGCGGTTGCGGCAGACCGGGCTGCAGGTGATGATCCGCGACCAAGCGCTTGAGATCTACCAGCCGTTCATGCACGACAACCGGTTTATTTTCGAGAATGAGAACATGCGCGCCGCCTATGCGCAGCTTTCCGAACGAGACCGGGAGCTGCTGCCGTGGATCCCGGAACAGATCGACTGGCGCGACTACTGGGTAAACAATGAGGTGCCCGGTGTCCAGAAGTGGGTGCAGACGGAGACATCGTTCCGCGTATGAGCGAGGAACCGACAGCCGTACAGGATTCGCGGCTCGAGCCAGCCGCGGTCGAGGAGCAGGTACTCGAGATCGTGCGCGAACTGCTCCGCGAGCGCGGTGACGCGATCGGCAACGTCACGCTGAATTCGCACTTTGAGCGTGACCTCGGTCTGGCGAGCCTGGAACTGGTGGAGTTCATGGTGCGTTGCGAGGCGCGCTTCGAGATTGTGCTGCCGGATTCCATTGCCGAGGAGGCGGAGACGCCCGCCCGGTGGGTGAAGGCGATTCTCGAAGGCGGCCACGAGGCCGAAGCGAAGGGCGCCTACCGCATTTCACCGCCGCGCACCGACGCGCTGAGCGAGCCGGCCGCGGCGCGCAGCCTCGCCGACGTGCTCGGCGCGCACGCCGAAGCCGATCCCGGCCGGGTGCACATACATCTGCTGACGGGCGAAACGGGGCAGGGAATCACCTACGGAGCGCTCTACGACGACGCCTCCGCCGTGGCCGCGGGACTGGCCGAGAGAGGCCTCCGTCGCAACGAAACCGTGGCGATCATGCTGCCCTCGTCCGCCGACTTCTTCTCGGCGTTCTTCGGCGTAATGCTGGCCGGCGGCATCCCGGTGCCGGTCTACCCGCCGACCAGGCCGGACCGCATTGAAGATTACGTTCGCCGTCAAATCGTCGTGTTGCGGAGCGCCGGCATCCGTTCTCTGATCGCATTCGACGAGGTCCGGGCGATCGTCCAGATTCTTCGCGTCAACCTCGCCACGCTGGTTGATGTCAGCACCGTCGCCCAGTTGCGTCAAGCTCGCGGCCGGCTGGGCCTGGGTTCGGTGAAACCCGCCGATACGGCGGTGCTGCAATTCACTTCGGGTTCCACCGGTGACCCGAAGGGCGTTGCTCTTTCCCATGCGGCCGTACTCGCCAACATCCGCGGCATTGGCGGCGCGGTTGAGATCCGGCCCGGTGACGCGGTGGTCACCTGGTTGCCGCTCTATAGCGACCTCGGACTGATCGGCTGCTGGCTGCTGGGGCTCTACTACGCCGCCCCGGTAACCGTCCTTTCGCCGCTCGACTTCCTGCGGCGTCCGGAGCGGTGGTTGCGGGCCGTGCATGATTCCCGCGGCACGCTTTCGGCCGCGCCCAATTTCGCTTACGAGCTGTGCACTCGGCGCATTCCCGCGTGGACGATCGAAGGCATCGATTTGAGCTGCTGGCGGGCGGCGGTGAACGCCGGCGAACCGGTTCTTCGGGAAACTGTCGATCGTTTCACGCAGCGCTTTGCGAAGTTCGGCTTCAACTCCGAGGCGTTGCTGCCTTGTTACGGTCTGGCCGAATCCACCGTGGCGCTC
>Ga0114931_10009143_pt1 | contig 11911 bp, 14 predicted proteins | sample 2SBtaG_FD_89579 | JGI IMG/M metagenome (GOLD analysis project Ga0114931, IMG submission 89579) | Deep subsurface microbial communities from Kolumbo volcano to uncover new lineages of life (NeLLi) - 2SBTROV14_V59a metaG | ecosystem: Environmental > Aquatic > Marine > Volcanic | place: Kolumbo...
GGCTGATTCAGCGCAGATAGCGGGTTGAGACAGGCTATACAGACCATACCTGGTGGCTACTTATGATAGAACGAATGTCGATGATGGTAGCAATACTGTCAGCGTCCATAGATCAGAGGCTCCCTAAGTATTATCTTCCCCCCAGTTCTTAAGTGCAAGTAATACGGGACCTAAGGACCTGCCTTTGTGAGTCAGGCAATATAAAACCCTTACTGGGTGATCATTGTATATTTTCCTTTCAATTAATTCATCGTCTTCGAGCCGTTTTAACCGCTGCGAGAGCGTACTGGGAACTATGGTTTCCAGAGAATCTTGAAATTCTTGAAATCTGCATTCTTTCTTCAAGAATAAGTCACGCAAAATCAGAACTGACCAGCCGTCACCCAATGCATTCATTGTACGCGCTACAGGGCAGCGTGAATCATATTTCTTAGCCATACTCGAATTGTAACAGAACAAAGTACCAAACGACTATTGACTATCATATTAAGAGTCACTATAGTTTTAATAGTCTCGCATGTAGCGACAAACTTTTATAAACCGGTGCTCAAGTGATGAAAATACTGGCCATGATTCTATCCTTTTCCATGACGCTTACTGGATGCACGGTCAACTCCCTGTTAGTTCCAGCTGTGGGTATTCCAGCAAGTAATTATCTTACTCGTAACCACTATGAGGAAAAATACTTGCAATACGATAAGGGCTACCGAGAAAAGGTAAGTTTCTAGGAGCACACCATACCAAGAGAATCGTATGCAATTTATGCACGAGAGTTCGGAAGCGATGGGAACGATAGAAAGCCTGTGATTATTTTAATGCATGGCTTTCCTGACAGTCTTCATCTTTATGATCGTCTTGCACCGCTTTTATCCAGTCATTTTCGTGTGGTGAGTTTTGACTTTTTAGGTTGGGGGGCATCTGATAAGCCTTAATATCATACTTATGATACATCCAGTCTTTACCAAGATTTAGATGTAGTCATTCGTTATTTTGGCTTCAACAAGGTATCTCTTGTAGTTCACGATGCATCCGGCCCTCCAGGAATAGAATGGGCAATTAACAACTCAAAAGAAATGGATAATCTCGTCTTGTTAAATACATATTATCATCGTACTGATAGCTTGATCCCTCCAGAAGCGATTGCCACATTTTCTACGCACAGTATTAAGAGAGCTATTGTCAGGACTGGCGCAAAAGTTAGTAACTATGGCTGGAAAACAGGCTACCAGAATCAGCTGAAAAAATTCTTTTATGATAAAAAACAAAGAGACATTATGCTGCCAGTCCTGACATACCAAGCAATGGATATACGTAACGCATTCTTTCAGTTAAATGAGGTTCTGAGTCAAGAAGCGATTAAACGCACAAAGAACAAGCAACATTTAAATGCATACCAAGGTACTGTAGCAATTATTTTTGGTGACGAAGATCCTTATCTGAATAAAGATGTTGCACAAGATTTTAATGGGATATTTCCAAACTCTTCCCTCTACCTAATCGATAACGCGGCACATTATGTTCAACTCGACAAACCAAACGAAGTCGCTGAAAAGATAATTGAATCCATACAATCCAAAGAATATAAATCTAATTTATAGTACATCCACCTTTCATAGGATTGCTTGATGAGACAACGTTTTAATATATGTAAGCTCCTATATCCTCTTTGATAATAAATTATCCATATCAGAAATTCTTCCGCAGCCCTAAGACTTGAAATGAGATGCCTGCCTTAGCAGAGTGAGGCTTGTGCTAGTGATAGCAAAAACGAATGCAGTATAAGGTAGGTCACTCTCAATGGTTACTGGCATGCAATGTATGTCAATCAAGTTTTTATTATTATTGCCCCCTCCAGCTCATCCTTCCCAGGAGGCTGGAAGAAACGCTCCATGTGGTCAAACATCGCCGCTGTGACTTCGAGTGAATAAGTAAAGGTCTTTTCCTTATTTCTATCCAATATCCGTTTTCTTCTAATATCAGGTGATGCACTTACATAATATAACTGAAAGCCCACATTATTGTCAGATGCTTTCTTTCTAATTACATCTCTCTGCTCTTTATTTGCTGCTGCGCCATCAAGCACAATATTTACGTTTTGATTTAGAAGCTGTTTACATACTGCCCATATTTGCCCTCGGCATCTTAAATATTTTTCGCTTGCCCAAGCGCCAACAACATCCATAGGTTCATTAAGTAAACCTTCAGGAGCATCGGGAACAAATAATCTACCAAGCCATTCATCTTCTGAAAAACGTATAGCGCAGTGTTTATCTGCCACTTCATGAGCCACTGTTGTTTTTCCGGCACCAATTGGACCACATATTAAGTGAATCACTTTTTCTCCTTGAACTTACAGAATGCGTAACATTATTATAAGCGTCATGATAAATATTGTTATTCCCCTCCATCAGATCGATACTCAAGAATATCGCCTGGCTGACAATCCAGATATTTGCAGATAGCATCCAGCGTAGAAAAACGGATCGCACGTGCCTTGCCCGTCTTTAGAATGGAAAGATTTTGAACAGTGATGCCGATTGCTTCCGCCAGGTCTTTTAGCTTAATTTTTCGCTTAGCGAGCTCTACATCAACGTTGACGATAATAGCAATGGGTGACAACTTCTAAATAACGAGACTGTCTTGTTCTTTTAGTTCCCGACCCATGTCCATTACATAAGCTGTGAGGACAATGAATGACCCGACAATTAGGAAACCGACTTCCAGCCTTGCACTGATATGTCCCGGAGTAATATGAAAGAGTGTCAGGACAGGTCCTGTTATCAACGTCTGAAGCATCCCCGCAATATCAATTGATACCAACGCCCACCCGATCTTCCGGATGGCAGCCACATTATCAGCCGTGAAGATAATTCCCATTCGGTAGAGCCCCAGAAGCTTGTAGAGTAAATAAAACGTAATCATATAAACAACCGGTTTGATCGAACCGAGTGCAAGCACTGCAAACAAACCACTCCCGGAGATTTGCTCTGTATCGAGTACGATGTCTTGCGGCATATTCATCAACTCCGCCCATTGGCCAGACCCGGCAGTCAGCGCGACTGCACAGGGCGTAAGAACAAAAAAAACAAGCACCAGAGCCTGTAACCGGGTGCTGGTCGTCTTAAGCTTTTCCACCTTATGTCCTCCTCGGTATTACCGGATTGTGCGATCCCGCTTGCGCCGATCCACATCAGATTCAGGTACTCATGGAGTCTCCCCCATGCAGATACCACAATGTTAGTGGCCATCCAAACAACTGTCAACACATTCATCATTTATTTTTTATTGTTTGTCGTGTTTTTTTTAATTATACTCGCTATCTAATCAACCCAATCCACGTAAGGATACTAAAATGAAATCACTATCAATTATAGGAATGGCAGCGTCAGTTCTATCTTGCATAACTATGTCATCAGCATTCTCACAGGATGCATCAGGCGATAATCCTGGCGGCAAAACACTAAGTGCCGGCATCGGATTTCCTACCTCAGCAGAACCACTACGTGGGCAGGTCGGTGTTGGAATCAGCGCTCTCCCTGACTATGAAGGGTCAAACGACAACAGCGCAGCAGCGTTTCCTCTTATAGATATTGAACAGCCCGGAACGTTCTTCGTGAAGGGCGCCAGCATTAATACCAACGATGGCCTGACAAGCGCAGGTATAACACTTTTACATATCACCTACTCTGACGAGCCCAACAACACCACACAGTTACTGATCGGCCCATTTATTCGCGCCAATAGTGGTCGTGATAAAGATGACAATGAGATATTAAATGGATTAGGCGATATTGATGCCAGTGCCGGTGTTGGTGCCTTTATGATGTTAAGTTCTGGCTCACTGCGGTTCAACCTGGCTGCCGCACCCCAGGATGCGGGTGATAACAACGACGGGCTTCTGGTAACGTTTGATGCTGCATATACATCCTCGGTCAGCAACCAGTTGACACTTTCCAGCGGACTTTCTACCAGCTGGGCTGATGATGATTATATGCAGGGCTATTTCGGCGTCACTAATACGCAGGCAGCAAGCACAGGCCTGGCTCAATTCGACGGCAAGGCTGGATTTAAGGATATTGGCATCAATTTCAGGGCCACTTACACGTTATCAAAGCATTGGGTCATTGACGGGCAAATGGGTTATTGGCGGCTCTTAAATGATGCAGCTGACAGTCCAATAGTCGATAAAGAAGGTTCTGCAAACCAAGTAAGAGGATTGGTTGGCCTCTCCTATCAATTTTAACCATGCGATATCTAATAACGTTGACATTATAATCAATGCGTTATAGATTTTTGGCACTCCAACTCTATTATCAATAGGCCTTTTGTCTTTTAAATTCGATGGTTTGTTTTCATGCTAAACGGTAATACCATGAAAAATACCATGTTCAAAAATCGCTGCCAATACTCACCTAAAATATAGATAAGAGCCATCCCCACTGTACTGCAGGCTTTGGTAGTACATCATGATTCCAGTCTCGCCCAAAAACTTTTTTTCCGCCCGTGATCCGACTGTAGCTGCTGCACAAAGGCATCATGTGTTGGTAGTGGTTTGAACACCTTGATCTGCTTCGCCGATGCTTCCAGCTTTTTGTAATACCGTACGCCATGCCCGTAAGCCTTGCTGCGTGCCTGTGCCAGGATGTCCAGCAACAAGGCGCGGTAGCATGCCGTGGCCGCCAGATTGCAATCTGCTTTTTCAAACGCCTTGGCCAGCCTCAGCAGACCGTCATAAAAACACTCCGCCAACTGCTGATGCCGGGCCAGTTGCTTCAGCTGATCCGCTGTCAACAGCAGGTGAGCATTCGGCAATAGCGGGTCAAGCACGCCATAATCATTCTGCTGATACAGCTGATCAATCCGCTCGAGCCAGTTGATGTTGGCATCCCGCCAGGCTTTAGCCGCCGTCAACCACACCAGTACCGCTTGACGATATACCTCGCCCACTGCTCCGCCAGAATCATCGACACGGTTGAGCACCGATTCTGCCGTCGCCAGAAACCGGTCGACCAACTCAAACGCATGTTCCGGTGAGCACTCCAGCAGTCCGCTTTCAATGTCGGCGAGTATTGCTTCCAGTTCGCGTGCAAAATCGAAGCTTGCCCGATAATCGATAAACCTCCGCCCTCGTTTCAGCGATGTAATACGCTTGCGCAGCACTCTGGTCAGTGCGACCGGATCATTTACCAATGTCAATGCTTCGATCTTGTCTCTCAACTCCGGGTACTGGAGGTAGAGGCCGAATATAAAATCCCGCAAAATATCCGTATATTAATTATTTTTGGCGCGTTTAGAGTCCATAATAACGCCACCTACGATCAAAAACGGGCATCTGAACGAAGCTAAAAAATACCATGACCACGGCAAACTACCTCACATGGTATTGCGGGATCTTGCGAGACAGCCCTTAGGAAATACCATGAAAAATACCATGCTCAGAAAATCCTTCAAAATGTTCGAAAACTTTTCGATTGAACACTGATACACAGCACCTCAGGCCACCTTCCGGGCTTTGACTTCCAGATGTAGCCTTCCTGCTCCTGCAGATAGCCAATCACCGCGAACAGGTTACTCGCCTGGGGATTCCCTTTCGGACCGAACATGCGCATGAGACTCTTTCTCGATTTATCAAGGACCCGGGACAATTCCTCGAACCCGATTGTCGCGTTGGTATCGTCGCGCCAATGCCCTTTCGCGGAAGCTATATCCGCGTCCTGGCGATTATTGGTGTCACCCGCTAACACTATCACCAACCGGTTCCCGTCCTTGCCAAAAATGGATTCGATAACCGGGACCAAAATCAATCCGGTACTTATAGCCGCCGGCACCTATACCCCTCATGTCAGGGAAGCTCCGTTTACGCTTCCGCTACCTGAATTTCCACTGTGTATTCGAGCGTGCTGTTTGCTCCATCGCCAATGAATACGCCGCTTACCGGCATAGTGTCGCGCGAATTCGCCGCCGCTGCCATTGTCACGTGGGCGTCGGCCACTGCCTCTCCATGGGTGGGATCGAATCCACGCCAACCGGCGCCGGGCAAATACACCTCCGGCCAGGCATGTAGATCACGTCGTTCATTTAGGAGGTTGCCCTTCTGGTAGCCACTGACGAAACGCGCGGCGATTCCTTCCGCTCTACAGCAGTCGACAAACAATACTGCCAGGTCTCGACATGCCCCACGCCGACTCTGTAGGGTAAACGCCGGACTTTGGGGTGCGCCGGTATCCCGATGAGTCTGGGTAAACTCAGCGAAGATCCGGCGATTTAGATGATCGAGAAAGCTCAGCGTATCGCGGTTACCCGCCAGACTGAGTTCGGCAGCGAACGCGGTAACGGCATCGTCAGGTTCGATACGCTCGAGATAGGCCCGTGCACAGTGGAGGTCATGTTCATGATTGATGGGCAAGAACGTTGCCTCTGGCGGCAGAATGAAATTAAACGAGTTACTACGTAAGGTTTCTATCTGCATATTCACCTCGATCTCGAGGTGATCTGTGACCTCCGCGAACCAGACCTGAGACTCCCTGTTGCCCTCGAGATCGAGATGTTCATTTCGCCCCAACGGCAGCGGTGAAATGTCCATATGATGCTGGACAACCTGTTGCGCCCCGTCATCGCGAGGGTAAAAACGCAACCGATGCGGGCTCAGCCTCACCGGAGATGAATAACGATAGAGTGTTCGATGTCGGATAGTTAAGCGCATAGTTGGATTTCCTGACGGTGTATTGATCTGCTTTTCTGACGAGCAGAATGGCAAGTTTTTTTGTCTACACCAGATCCGCAAGCGAATCGGTTAGCGCCGGAGGTATTCCACATTGACCAACTGAGCGACAGGGTAGACCGGGGGTCCGAACTGGTTGCAGATAGCCACATCCGCAGCATCCCGCCCATAACCGACCGCCACATAGCCACCCTTCAGATCGGTCTGCGTCGCGTCAAAGTTATACCAGCGACCGCCCACATAGGCCTCGAACCAGGCGTGCAAATCCATCGGCTCCAACTGGTAGAGGTAGCCAACCACCAACCGAGCGGGAATGCTGAGACTACGACACAAGGCAATTCCAAGGTGCGCCAAATCACGACAGACGCCTACCTGACGGGAATTGACTTCCACCGCTGATACCGCAGAATCACTGCTACCGGGACTAAACTCGATGTTATTGCGCAGCCAGTCGACGATCGCTGCAACCTGATCGTAACCAGAATTCTGACCTGCCGTGATTTCAGCTGCCATTTGATGGAAGCGTTCCGACTCACAATAACGACTGGGCAACAGGTAACTGAGTACATTATCGGGCAGATTCTGGATCTCGATGAATGGCGCTCCATACGCACGGTCAACATAATCCGCCGTCATCACTTCCGCATTCGTGTATATATGGAAGACACCGGCGGGAGCAATCAGGCGTTGACAGAGATTTCCGTAACCGTCGGTGTACTCAAACACGGGCACGTTTGGTTTCAACCTGTACTCCTCACGTGCAATCCATTGCTGGGCACCGCTACGGGGCCGCAACATTAGCACAAAGGGAATTGGCGCATTGATCTCGTATGTTAAATCACAACTGGTGCGTAGCCACATGGTATAAATCCTCCACCAGTTAGCAATTTTTCCATCATTTACAGATCACCCCTGTACTTACACGGAATTGATCGCCTGTGTATGACTGGGTTTACAGCATCATGATGAGTATCGCCGTCGGACTGTCAACAACCGGTGGGTCTCACAACCACGCCCGGACCGATAGACGAAAGTTCCTTTTTTCTAAGCGACCGGGCGAACCGCCGCCCAGTAGACATAAATTCCAGCCTCCTTAAGTGCTCTACTCAGCAGACGATGGATAGCAATTCCATCCTCTATTCCAAGCGCCTCGTCAAGAAGACGCCGTGCCTGTTGCTGCGTGGTACTTCGAATAGCAAGTTTGACACGTGCAATGTTTGAAACGCTCATACTCAAGGCATCGACCCCTAGCAGCAGTAACGCATCCAGTGTCTTATTGACCGCTGATACCAGCGCACCACTGGAGCTATCCGCACGTTCCAGTGCCGGCCAGATCTTTTCCATCAGACGGACAGCACCCTAAGAGCCAATTTGCGGATATTTCTTTGCAACCTTCTTGATCTCGGAGACAACTTCGCGAAGACGCTGACACGCCAACCTTGTCGCCTTCCAGCTATAAGTGCCAGCCCTGAATCGTGCGGGAAAGACCTATTTGCGCACACTACGAGCCATTACCCTAAAACTCAGGCTGCAATCGGTTTGGCCTTCTCGATTCGAGCCCGTCGCTTTGGTGTGTTGAGTGCTTTCCACAGCTCGTTGCGTTGCTGAAGATTCAACCAAAAGTCAGCTGAATTACCAAATACAGTCGCCAGCATCAGTGCCGTATCGGCCGTAATTGCACGGCGATTAGTACACAACTCATTGACGGTTTTTCGGCTGACTCCCATCGCTTCCGCCAGCTGCCCTTGGGTCAGCGCCATGGGGACGAGAAACTCCTCGGTAATCATCTCACCGACACTGACGGGTTGTCGTTTTGTGATATTCATAGCCTGCCTCTCCGATAATCGGGATTATCCAGATAGATGTCCTGGGCCTCACCACGTTCGCCTGACCAGGTAAACGCGAATCGAATGTTTGCCCGCCGAATTCCCTCTCAACTTTTCAAAGTGATTGCTCGGAGGCGACTGCAAGTCGAGATCACAGGTCGCGTCATCGATTATTTGCAGCTTTCGAAACAGTCGGCCTCCGACCTCAGCAGGCAGCTATTGCTGGTTTTATCTTCCAGATAAAAACCCCTTAGCCTGTGGTCCCGAAAACCCTGAATCAACAGCAAGCTCCTCATTAATGAGACACTGTAACGCATCTAGTTACTCTCTGCAAGGAATAGACGTGAAAAGTGCAGACACAGGCATTACAGGACGGCTCGACCATCTCGCCAGGTAGAACTAAGAAAATGATATGTTTTTCATATGGCTATGTGGAATTCACCCTGCCAGTATTTTCAGAAATACCGTATTTTTTTTCTGAAACACAGGGGTGGAATTACCGGTTTCGGATTGCTTCAGAGCACCTGTATATCAGCCTCTCCGATACCATGGCCAGCTCAATTTTTATCTCATGGTATCGCGGTCTGTGACCTTGCTACTCGCTACAAATACCTTGAAAAATACATGCATTGTGACCCACTGTAGCTTGGAGTTCCGAAATATACATCGCCGACTCCCTGACGTCATTCGTCAGCTATACGCCACTTCCCAGATGACTTAACCACATGCTCAAGCCGCGATTTCAATCTTGATATTTTTGCCCAGCGCTCTGGCTGCACGCTCCAGGGTCAGTAACGTCACCGAAGGATTATCGGGATCCAGCAACCGTTCCAATGCGGAACGACTGGTTTTCATCTGCCTGGCCAGTTGGGTCTTGTTGAGTTTCTGCGCCTTCATCAATTCCTCGAGTTGAAAGGCAAGCACACGTTTAACTGCGATAGCTTCCGCTTCCGCGAACACACCTTCCGCTTCCAGAAAATCATCGAAGTTGCAGCCAATGTGTTTACTCATGTTACTTCTCCAGGTTGGCTTTGCGATCTTTAGCCAATTGCAAATCGGCTTGAGGTGTCTTCTGGGATTTCTTGATGAAGCCATGCAGCAAGATCATCTTTTCACCCTTTACTGTAAACAGAATTCGAGCAATACGTTGATCGAGCCGACATCTGACTTCCCATAGTCCGGGCTCCATTTTTCGAACCACTGGCATTCCGATAGGCCAGCCATATTGAACGGTTTTAATATCGCCACCGATCATCCTTTTGTCCTGCTTGCTCAGCCCCTGCAACCACGCGCGAACCGGTTCATTTCCCGACTCCGTAGGGTGTGGAGATACCATGATTTATACCATTGGGAAATGGCACTAACGGCTTGCCGATGCCTGCCAGTGTCAGATCAGGCCTACTCCCTAAAACCGGACGACGATTTTTCCATTGGCCTGACCGGACTCCATCAGACGATGCGCCTCCTGGATATCCTCGAAGGAGAACACCTTCGCTGGCTTGGCCTGATAGGTACCAGAGGCAACGCGCTCAACGATGGTCTGGAAGGGAATTTCCGATAGCGGAAACTCCGGTGTTCCGGTGACCAGCGCACTGGCAAAGACGCTGAGATGTGTGCCGCTCGGTATCTGGAAGACAGGGTCCAAGGTTAGGGGCTCACCGCCACCCAGGAATCCGACCTGACACACCCGCCCGCCTCGCCGTAGCATGGCGAGCGAATCCAACACTGTCGTGTTACCGACGATATCCAGTACAGCGTCGATACCGGAAGGATGGATCTCCCGAACACGCCTGGAAAGTTCCGGCGACTCCAGTAGGACTTCTTTCGCCCCCAGCGCCTCCAACATCGGCACCCGACCGGGATTGCGCGTTGTCGCAATGACACGAGTGCCGGCATCCGCGGCGATGTTTACGGCCGCTTGGCCTAACGCCGATGTCGCTCCACGGATGACAATCGTCTGACCCGCGGCGATCGACAAGATGCCATGCAGTGACGTCCAGGCGGTCGCATAGGATTCCGGGATGGCGGCAAACTCTTCCCAGGGAATATCGGTCACAACCGAGGCAACATTGCTGGCCGGCGCCAGAACCTGTTCGGCATAGCTTCCGTTGATGCTCCGCCCCATGCCACCCACGATCGCCAGAACTTTCTGGCCGGGAGCAAAGTGTCCAGCTGGATCGGCCTTCACGATACCGACACATTCGATACCGCTAATCTCGGCCACATCGCCCCATGCCCCTTTGCGGAAATAGATCTCCGCGTGATTGAGTCTGAAGGCCTTTACCTCGATCAAAACGTGGCCGGACTTCGGCTCTGGCGCGGGTCGATCCTGTATCGCCAGTTCTTCCGGTCCACCGTACTGCTTGATGACTATGGCACGCATAACTAACCTCCATAAGTTGGGTATGGCTAGTTTACGTAGAAAATCATAGAAATATAGAATAATATATCTCTTAACACTATTTGGTATTTCTATGATTGATGGCTTAACTCTCCACCAATTGCTCTGTTTCGATGCCGTCGTCAGCGAGGGCAGCTTTCAGGCGGCCGCTGACAAACTCTTCCGATCGCAACCGACGGTCTCCTCCTCGGTCAAGAATCTGGAAACGCAATTGGGATTAAATCTGCTGGATCGCAGCGGGTATCGCGTCACCTTGACCGAAGCGGGGCGGTCCTTCCATGAACGCACACGGGTGTTCCTCCACGAATTGCACAGATTAAAGAATCACGCGTCCCAGCTCGCTATGGGCGAAGAGCAAGAGCTCAGGGTCGTCATCGGAGACGTTTGCCCTCTACCCGAAACCCTTGGTCTGCTTCGGCATTTTTTCGACGGCTGTCCCAATACCAAGCTGCATTTGCACTTTGAAGCGATTTCCGGCCCTTGGGAACGTTTATTTGACGACGAGGCGGATCTCATCTTGCACCATATCAACAAGTCCGATCCTCGCCTCGAGTTTATCGATCTCTTCACAATAAAATTTGTACCGGTGGTCGCGCCAAAATTCCTTCGCTGTCCCATCTCGCCGTCTATTACACCGGAACAGATGCGCGACTACGTACAATGCGTTATCCGCGATACAGCGCGGCACTCCGAACCACGGGACTACTATATGCTAGAAGGTGCGCAGAGCTGGACGGTAAACGACCAGACCATGAAGCGGGAGTTGATTATTCAAGGCATGGGATGGGGACATCTGCCAAGCTATCTCATCGAGCACGATTTGGAGGCCGGTCACCTGCTCCCGATCACGGGCAGGCATTTCAAGGAGGGACAAGTAGAGCTCGTCGCCGCCCGGCGGCGCGATACCCCCCATGGCCCAATAGCCAATCGATTATGGCAGTTTATCAGCGAGCAGGCGATGTA
>Ga0114931_10009144_pt1 | contig 11911 bp, 4 predicted proteins | sample 2SBtaG_FD_89579 | JGI IMG/M metagenome (GOLD analysis project Ga0114931, IMG submission 89579) | Deep subsurface microbial communities from Kolumbo volcano to uncover new lineages of life (NeLLi) - 2SBTROV14_V59a metaG | ecosystem: Environmental > Aquatic > Marine > Volcanic | place: Kolumbo...
GACGGGGATGGAGGCTACCGTGAGGATCAGGGCAAACTGCACCAGTCCCAGCCAAGGCGCATGGCGATGCAATTCAACCAGCAACAGAACCACCACCAACGCCAGGCTGACATAGATCAGATAGTCACCGATCTTCAGCACCGCCTTCTGGAAGTGGGAAACGGTTCGTGCCTGCTCCACCAGGCCCGCGGTTTGGCCGAACTTGGTTTCCTTGCCGGTGGTGCTCACCTCGGCCACCACCTCGCCCTGTTTCGCCACGGTGCCGGAGAAGACCTCATCCCCGGCCCGCTTGGTCACGGGCATGGATTCACCGGTAAGGGCCGACTGATCCACGCTCAGATAGTCCCCTTCTACCAGTTTCACATCCGCCGGGATCACATCCCCGAGGCGGATGCGGATGATATCGCCCGGCACCAACAGTTTGGCGTCGATCTCCTGCCAGGTGCCATCGCGCAGTGCCCGCGCCTTAAGGGCTAGTTGTTTCTTCAACGCCTCCACGGCATTGCCGGCCGTAAACTCCTGCCAGAAACCAACACCGGCGTTGAACACTAGCAGCACGGTGATGATCCAGAAATCCGCCCAGTGCCGGTCGATGGCAGAGAGGACGGCCGCCACTTCAATCATCCAGGGGATCGGGCCCCAGAAATAACCCAGCAGGCGGAGCAGAGTGGAGGTCTTTTTCTCCTGCAGCGCATTGGGTCCGTATTTCTGCAGACGTTCCGCCGCCTGCGCGGAGCTGAGCCCTTGCCTCGAGGTTTCGGAGAGTGTTTTTGACTCTGTCATCACATACTCCGGCATGAACGGACGAAGACCTGGCGTCAATGCGTGGGATGACGTGTGGCCGTTGCGGTTACGCGGAGAGGTGTACGGAGACCTCCGCCTCTTTGTCTTTGTTCGCGCCGAGAATCTCGCTGGCCCGCTCCACTTCGTCTTTGACACCATGAACGAGGAGCAGATACTTGTCCGACTTGAGGGCGCTTTCGTACTTGACGACGCTGTCCTTGGGAATACCGATGCTAAAAAGGGCGGCGCCGAGCGCTGTCAGACCCCCGCCCACGGCCGCACCAGCCAACCCATCGACAAGAATGGAGGCCAGATAGCCGCCTATGACCAATGGGCCAAAGCCCGGGATCCAGAAAAAGGCCGAGCCGAACAGCACGCCCCACAAGCTTCCCCAAAAGGCGCCCTGCTTGCCCCAGAACTTCACCCGGTCGCCCGTGTTGTAATATCCGATGGGCTGCTCTTCAGTGTGGTAGCCCTTGCCTACGACCGACAGCTTCTTCATATCGAAGTCGGCCTTTTCCAGTTCCTTTACGGCCTGTTCGGCCTCCCCGTGGGTCTTGTAAATGGCGACGCAACTGTTCTTATCAATCATGGTATTTCTCGTTTCGATTTTACTTGGCTTATTTGCCACGTAACCGAGGTAATCCCTCTTTTATTCCCAGCGCCGGTCACCTCTCGAATCCCATCATGATCGGGCCTTCTGCACGGAGTCGACTGCCCACTTGATCGAGTCGATGGCGGCGAGTGTCGTCCGCTGACCAGCTTCGAAGATCGCACGGTGGTGTTTGCTATCGAAGGTGCCGTACTGGCTGAGCTCCGGGCACGTCAACAGCACGTCGCACTCGTGGAACTTCTGCTTCGAATGGAAATGCATGGCCACTTCCAGTGCTCGCTCGGAGACCGCGAGGACGCCCCTCAGATCGGATTGCCCCATTGTTCTCAAGGGACTCGCATAGTGGCCGACCATGACGTCACAGCGGCCGCGGAGAGGCTCCACTGGAAAGTTGTTGATCACACCCCCATCGACATACCAGCGACCATCGACTTCGGTGGGTGTGAAGACCATAGGCATCGAACACGAAGCCAGGATTGCGGGAATCAGCGGGCCCGATTCGAAGATCTTGAGACGAGCGTTGATGATGTCCGTCGCAGCGAGAAAGAGTCGGATCTTCAGCGCTTCAAAGGAGTCGTCCGGGATGTATTCGCGGAAGCTCGCTACCACCTTGGCCGTGTCGAGGATCCCGGGTTTGCGCATGGTCACCATAGAGAATCGAAAGGGACTCTCGTGCTCAAAGAACTCGAGCATCGTTTCCGTCGAATGTCCCGCCGCCGCTAGCGCTCCGACGATGGCGCCTGCGCTCGACCCGGAAATGAAATCGGGTTCGAGCCCATGCTGCCGGAGTGCATCGATGACTCCGATGTGTGCGATTCCTCGCGCTCCTCCGCCAGAGAGCACCAAGCCGAGCCTCGCTGTACTGCTCATCTGGACCGCCAGCTTTCTGCTTCCGAAGGCAGCCTCGGCCCGCGGCTGAGCCGGGCTTGCAACCGCTCTTCACGTACCCATATCGCGCTGCTAACTCACTTTTTTGCACACCGCATCGATGGCTGTCAATCCCTGCTCGAACCACCGGAGCGCGTTTCGCCTTCAGGACTTGCTTCGCGCCTCTTGATAGGCTCCCCGCAACACCTCGACCGAGCGTTCCAAAGCCTCTCGCTCTTCGGCATCCATGTCGGGCTCGATCACCTCGACAGCTCCATTGCCGCCCACGATCGCTGGCAGCGAGATCGCGACATCACGAATTCCTGCGGCGCCTTCCTGCACGCGTGAGACGGTCAGAATTCGTCGCCCCCCACGGAGCGTCCAACGCAGCAATGCCGCAGTCACGAGGCCGATGGCATGATTTGTCGCGCCTTTTTTCGCGATGATCTCGTAGGCAGCGTTGCGTACCTCGTCTCCGATCTCGAGCTCCCGTTGGCGAGTCCAGCCCGGCCATTTCCGTAGCGGGACCCCGCCGAGTTGGGCGCCCGACCAAAGCACCACTTCCGAGTCGCCGTGCTCGCCCACCACTAGCGCGTGAATCGATCGCGGCTCCAGATCGAGCGTTCGTCCCAGAATCTCTCGTAGCCGCGCAGTGTCGAGCATCGTTCCGGTTCCGATGACCCGCGCAAGGGGGAGACCAGAAGCCTCTGCGGCCACCTGGGTCATCACGTCGACCGGATTCGTGACCAGGACCAACATCCCGCGCATGCCCGACAGATGCCGTGCGATGTCGTGCACGATCGTGGCGTTGACTCGAAGCAAATCGAGTCGACTGTCGTTTGGGCCTCCAGCCTTGCCCGCAGCTATGATGACCGCGTCCGCGTCCACCATCTCGTCGATCGAAGCGGCCCGGACAGATGCAGTCGGATAGAAGGATGCACCCTGCGCAAGGTCCATCGCCTCGCCTTCGTCAAGTCCCGGTTTGGCGTCATCGAGCAGTAGCTCTGTGGCCACTCCGGTGTGAAGGACGGACATCACCACGCTTGCCCCAACCCAGCCCGTGCCCACGATGCCTACCTTCATCAGTCCTCGCCCCCGAAAATAGCACGCCACGGAAGTTCCGGCCCCATCATTTTGCATGTTGCGTTTTGCACGCCAATGCATCAGCCCTCGCCCAGTGGAACAAAGTAGCTTAGGATCTGCGCCGTGACTTCAGCACCGCATAGAGCCGCGGCCGATGCGGAGGCATCCACGTTGATCGGCGTGCGTCATGTCGGTGTTTGCCTCGACGGGTCGCCGATCTCCGACCGGATCTTGCCGCACGGTCTTGCGATGGCTCGGGCGTTCGAGGCGTCGCTCACCGTGTTGCGCGTCCTCGAGCCTCCACGGCAGGGTGACGGCCAGATGGCGACGAGCCCGTTGGACTGGGAGATGCAGCGTACCGACGCTCGCGCTCATTTGGAAGCGATCTCCGCCGAGTACGGATCTCCGGCGCTGCCTGTCGGGACAGCGCTCCGCGAGGGCCGCGCAGCCGAAGAGATCTGTGGTTGGGTGCAGAGCGAACACGTGGACCTCACGGTCTTGTGCAGTCACGGAGCGAGCGGCTGGACCGATTGGAGTCTCGCGAGCACGGCCAAGAAGCTGATCGAAGCGCTTTCGGGGCTGACGCTCCTGGTGCCAGCGAGCGCCCTGCGAGAGCCACCCCAGCGGGAGCTGATCTACCAACGCATCCTAGTCCCCTTGGACGCATCACCACGCGCCGAAAGTGCGCTGCCGCTGGCCGTCCGTCTCGGTCAAGCCCACGGTTCCGAGCTCGTCCTCGCCCACGTCGTCCCTGTGCCCGAGCTCACGCGTCCGGTTCCCCTCGACGAGGAAGAGCTGGCGCTCGAGCGGCGCCTGATCGACCGGAACAGCCGAGTCGCGGACAGCTATCTCATGCAAGTCAGTGGGCACGTGACCGACCAGGGGTTGCATGCGAGCACCGTCCTAGCCGATGACGACGATGTGCGATTCGGGCTCCTGCGCTCCATCCGGGAGGGACGCCCGGATCTCGTCGTCCTGTCCGGACACGGCCGCAGCGGTCGAACGGAGCTTCCCCTCGGGAGCGTTGCCAGCTTTCTCCTTGAGCATGCGACAGCGCCGATCCTGATCGTGCGCGAAAAGGCGGATGGGCGGGAGTCTCTGACCCCGAGGCCGCGTCGCCCAGACAGCGGCCGCCCCCCCTCACTGGCCACGACGTGAGCGCAGAGGCTCCCAAGGAGGCACCCTCTCGGGGCCCCGATGCTGCCGCGCGCGACCTCGCCAGCGCCCACGCCCTTTCGGTGGAAAAGCCGAGGATGCTTGCCTCCCTTGCCACCTTACCCGCCGTGTCGGACTGGCTCGCGCAGGCTCGCGCAGGCCTGGTTGCAGGGCAGGGAACAGCACTCGCTAAGGCCGCGGAATGGCTCTTCGACAACATCTACGTCGTAGAGGAGGCGATCCGTCAAGTTCAGACGGACTTGCCGGCTAGCTACTATATGCGTCTCCCCGCGCTTGCGTCGGAGGACGCAAGCCTTGTTCCCAGAGTCTACGCGATCGCGCAGGGACTGGTCCGCGAGGCGAGCCTTCAGCTCACCGCCGATACCATCGTTCGATACACCCAAGCGTATCAGGAGGTTACGCCGCTGCGCCTCGGCGACCTCTGGGCCTTGCCTACGATGTTGCGCCTCACATGCCTCGAAGTGCTGGTGGGCGCGCTCGATCGCCTAGCCCCGGCCCTCGAGCCTCCGTTCACGACCGACTCCGATCGTCCATTGCTCGCGCCGCTGGACGATGCCGAATGCGTCGCGCGCTCCATTCGGAGCCTCACCGTCCTCGCGTCCATTTCCTGGCAGGACTTCGTTGAGCAGACCAGCGTCATTGAATCCGTCCTTCGGAATGATCCATTCGGCTGCTATGAGCACATGGACCGCGAGACGCGGGATCACTATCGCCGGACTGTCGAAGAGCTGGCCCGGCGCTCCCGTCACACCGAGCCCGACGTGGCCCATCGCGCCGTCGCTCATGCACGGCAAGCCACCGCCGCTGCCAGCCGTCGGTCGCACGTCGGTTACTGGCTGGTCGACGAGGGTCGCCCGGAGCTCGAGCGGTCGGTTGGATATCAGATTCCCTGGCCGCAACGCATGCAGCGGAGTCTGAGAAAGCATGCAACCGCGTTTTATCTTGGTTCTCTGCTGGTTCTCACAGTTGGCTTCGTCCTCGTCCTTGGGTTCTATTTCGCTCGTGCCGGGGCTGCGCCGCCCCTTTTGGCAGCCGGCGCTGTCCTCGGGCTTCTGCCCGCTTCCATGTTGGCGCTCACGCTTCTTCACGCCGCGATATCGCTGCTGTTCCCCTGCACGGTGCTTCCCAAGCTGACCTTCGAGGAGGGAATTCCTTCCCAGTACAAGACTGCCGTCGTGGTGCCGAGCCTGCTTGGCGACGCCGCCGAGGTGCAGCAGCTGCTCGACCAGGTCGAACGCCATTATCTCCGCAATCCCGATCCGAGCTTGCGCTTCGTCCTTCTCACGGGCTTCCCAGAGGCGGAGGTTGCACAGCGTCCTGAGGACTTGGAGCTGCGGCGGCAGGCCGTTTCCGGTATCCAGCGCCTGAACCGCAAGTACGGTTCGAGCGATCGTAGGCCGTTCCACTTGCTGCACCGCGAGCGTCGCTACAGCGAGGCCGAAGGCTGCTGGATGGAACAGGAGCGGAAGCGGGGCAAGCTCGAGGCGCTGAACCGGTTGATCGCAGGGCGCGGTGAAAGCGAGTTTACCGTTCAGGAAGGGGATACCGCGGCGCTGCATGGCGCGCGTTTCGTGATCACCCTCGACGCTGACACAGAGTTGCCGCCAGGGGCAGCCGCGAGGCTGATCGGCACGCTCGCCCATCCTCTCAACCAGGCCGATATCGAGCCCGACAGCGGTTGCATCATGGCGGGTTACAGCATCATCCAGCCCCGGCTCGAGACGTCCCCAGAGAGCGGCCGACGCTCTCCCTTCACGCGGATTTACTGCGGGGATACCGCGATCGACATCTACAGCCGCGCTGTTTCGGACGCCTATCAGGACCTATTCGGGACGGGGATCTTCGTCGGCAAAGGGATCTACGACGTCGCCGCCTTCTCGCGCAGCCTGGCCGGTCGAGTGCCCGAGCATGCGATCCTCAGTCACGATCTCTTCGAGGGAATCCACGGCCGCGTCGCCTTGGCCACCGACATCGTTCTTTACGAGGATTTTCCATCGACGTACCTGGCCTTCACGCGTCGCCTGGATCGCTGGGTGCGCGGCGACTGGCAGCTCCTTCCGTGGCTCTTGCCACGCGTTCCCGGGGCAGGGAGCGAGAGGCTGCCGAACCGCTTACCGGCGATCGACCGTTGGAAGATCGTCGACAATCTGCGGCGTAGCCTTCTTCCCCCGGCCCTGCTCCTATTCGTCGTCTTTGGCTGGATCTGGTTTCCCGGACAAGCGCTCGTGTGGACGCTGTTCGCCATCCTTGCGCCTACCGGCCCCTTCTTCCTCGAGCTCGCGAACGGCCTGGTCCGGCAAAAGGGGCACATCAATCCTGGGCTCCGCCGGACCCTCACAGAGCAACTCGAGCGTTGGGCGCTCTTTGTCGCCTTCCTGCCGCACCAGGCTGCAGTAATGACGGACGCCATCGCGCGCACCCTCGTGCGCCTCGGCATCACGCGGCGCCACCTTCTGCAATGGACGACGGCTGCGCAGAGCGGGGCGTCGATCGCCGGTGGCCGCATGCGCCGCCTCGCATGGCGGGAGATGGCTGCGGCGCCCCTCGTGGCGGTCGCCACAGCCGCGGCCATCGCCTGCTCGCGGCCCACGGCGCTCCCCTACGCGGCACCCCTTCTGGTGCTTTGGCTCCTTTCGCCCGGGATCGCAGCACGTGTCAGCCGGCCTCATCAGCTCGAGGGAGAGCCACTCGGAGCGGAGCAGAAAGCGTTTCTACGGCGGCTTGCGCGGCGCACCTGGCTCTTCTTCGAGGTCTTCGTTGGCCCCGAGGATCACTGGCTTCCTCCGGACAACTACCAGGAGGACCCGGGCGTCGGAGTCGCACATCGAACCTCCCCGACCAACATCGGCATGATGCTCTTGTCGACGGTGGCTGCCTATGATCTCGGCTATCTCAGCTTGCGCGGGCTCGCACTTCGCCTCCGCAACAGCGTCGAGGCGGTTGGACGCTTGCAGCACTACCGGGGCCATCTCCTCAACTGGTACGACACGGGAACGCTGGCGCCACTGGCTCCACGCTATGTCTCCGCGGTCGATAGCGGCAACCTCGCAGGGGCGCTTCTGGCGATCGAAGGGGCTTGCGCCGAGGTCCAGTCTGCGCCCTGCGTGCGGAGCGCTCTTTGGGAAGGGCTGGCGGACACGATCTCGCTCCTCGAGGACAGCCTCGAGCGCTTGGACGAGGACGGTGATGGATCGGCCATTGTAGGACCGGGCAAGCAGGCCCGTGCCATGCGGCAGGCTGCATGGACGGCGCGGGATGCTCCGGACTCGTGGGTCCGCACGATCAAGACCTTGAGCGAGGCGGAATCCGGAGATCTCGAGCGCCTCGTGCTCGACACCATTAGCAAGCCAGGCATGTCGAGTGATGCATCGGTTCTTCACGAAGTGCGTCTTTGGCTTTCACGCGTCCGTGATCAGATCCAAGGCATGCAAGACCAGCTGGCCGCGCTCGCGCCGTGGCTCGCCGTTCTCGGTGCAGCGCCGGCGCTTCCAAGCCCGCATGCCGCGGAGCGAGTCTTTGCCGAGGCACGCACCCGGCTCGCCAAGCTCCTCTCGCCCACCCTGTCTCTGAGTCGGATTCCCAGGCAATGCGAGCTCGCGCGGAAGCTTATCTCCGACCTACGCGCGCGCCTTGGTGGTGAACGCACGACGCGCGATACGGATTCGGCAGGGATCGTCGACTGGCTCGGGAACCTCGAACGATCCTTGGACGACGGGGAACGCAATGCAGGCGAGCTGCGAGGCCAGCTCGACGATCTGTGCGCGCGGGCGGAACACGAAGTGATCGGGATGGACTTTCGCTTGCTCTACGATCCGCATGTCCGTCATCTGTACATTGGATACAACGTCGATGCGGACCAGATCGATCCACATCACTACGATCTGCTTGCTTCGGAGGCTCGGATCGCGAGCTTCGTGGCCATTGCCAAGCGAGATCTTCCCGTCGAGCATTGGTTCGCGCTCGAGAGACCACTGACGAAGGTCAAGCGCGACCCCGTGCTTCTGTCCTGGGGCGGGACGATGTTCGAATACTTGATGCCGCCGCTTTTGATGCGGAGTTACGAGGGGACGCTTCTTGCGAGCACGGAAAGGACGGCTGTTGAGCAGCAGATGCTCGACGGGCGCCGCCGGCATGTTCCCTGGGGCGTTTCGGAATCGGGATACGCGGCCATCGATGCGGACCACAACTATAGGTACCATGCCTTTGGTTCGCCAGGCCTCGGCCGCAAGCGGGGTCTGGAAGATGACATCGTCATTGCACCCTATGCCACGGCCCTTGCCTTGCCGCGCTTCCCCGTGTCCGGCGTCCGGAACCTGACCCATCTTCGCGAGCTTGGAATGCTGGGAACGTACGGTTTCTATGAAGCCCTGGATTTCACGCCAAGCCGTCTGCGCGAAGGGCAAACCTCCTCGATCGTCCGTTCCTACATGTCGCATCACCAGGGAATGACGCTCGCTTCCTTGGACAACGCTCTGTGTGACGGGGTGCTAGTGCGGCGCTTCGAAGCGGACTCGCGGGTGCGGGCGACGGAGCTGCTGCTTCAGGAGCGTGTGCCCGATGTCTTCCCCGTGGAGGAGACCAGCGCTTCCGAAGTCCCTGTCGAACGGCCCCCAGAGGTCCAGTCCGTTGCCCTCAGCCCATGGCGCCCGAAGCAGTCCGCCGCGGCGCCGCAGATCCACGCGCTTGGCAATGGGCACCTCGGCTCCTGGATCGCACATACCGGCTCCGGTGCGATCCACTGGCGAGGCCATGCCGTTACCCGCTGGATGCCGGATCGCACGCTCGATGCTTCGGGGCTCTGGATGTACGTGAGGGACGAGGAAAATGGCGCGGTCTGGTCGGCGGGCCGACAGCCCACGGGCAGCCACGACGTGGAAACGGATGTCGTCTTCCATGCGCACATGGCCGAGCTCCACATGCGCCAGCACGGGGTCGCTCTACGCATGGACGTGGCGGTGAGCCCCGCCGACGACATCGAGATGCGCCGAATCACCGTCATCAACGAAACCGATCGTCACCGGCACCTCTCGTTCACGAGTTGCGGCGAGGTAGTTCTCGCGCCGCCCATCGAGGATGCGCGCCATTTGGCATTCAGCAAGCTCTTCGTCGAAGGAAGCGCCATGCCGGAGATCGATGCGCTGGTCTTCACCCGCCGTCCGCGCGAGCCGGGCGAGGAACCCGCCCTCGCCATGCACCGGCTGTTGGCGGATTCAGATGCGGTGCGATGCACGGGCTTCGAGACCGACCGGGAGCGTTTTTTTGGGAGGAATCAAAGCGCGCGCCTGCCTCGGGCCCTGGAGTCTGGGCTTTCATCGAGCGTGGGGACGACCCTCGACACGATCATGGCGCTGCAAGCCCAAGTCGATCTCCTTCCCTATGCAAGCGAGCAGCTCGCCTTCGTTACGATTGCCGGCAGGTCTCGGCGCTCCGTAGAGGAGACAGCCGCGCGCTATGGCACGCTTGGCGCGCTCGAATGGCTGTTGGGGGACGCCTACACCGATGCGGGACGCGAGATCCAGCGGCTCGGCCTGGATCCGGCCCGCTTACCCGAGCTCCAAGAGCTTCTCTCCCATCTGCTCGATCCCGCCGCTGCGCTCCGTACGAACCCGGAGACCATCGCCGCGAATCATCTGGGTCAACGCCAGCTCTGGGGTATGGGGATTTCGGGCGATGACCCCATCCTGTTGCTTCGGACCTCCGATCCAAGCGAGGACGAGCTTCTCGCGGACCTCATTCGCGCGCACCAGCTATGGCGCAGGCGAGGGATCGCGATCGACCTCGTCGTGCAGTCGCAGACGGCCTCGGACTACCGAGATGACGCGATGCAGGGAGCACATCGTCTCGTGGCGGATCTCGGTGCGGCGGACTGGCTCGGGCGGCACGGCGGCATCCACTTCGTCCGGGAGGACCAAGCTCAAGAAGACGAGCTACGCCTCCTTGCGGCTGCAGCAGCCGTGCTTCTCGAGTCCGATGGCCGGTCCCTCGCTGCGCAGCTTCCTCCCCAGGCCGAGGAGCACGCGCTTCCGCGCCTGGTCCCGACGCGTAGCCCTTCATGGCGCGATGCAGGGCCGCCGCTCGCTCGGCCCAAAGATCTGCTTTTCGACAACGGCCTTGGCGGATTCTCCAGCGATGGCCGTGAGTACGTGGTTCACCTTCAGCCCGGGCAGACGACACCGGCGCCCTGGTGCAACGTCCTGGCGAACGAGGATTTCGGCTGCCTCGTGACGGAAGCCGGCGGAGGCTACAGCTGGGCTTTGAACAGCGGGGAGTTTCGTCTCACGCCCTGGACGAACGATCCGGTCCTCGATCCGCCCGGAGAGGCGCTTTATCTGCGCGATGAGGAAACCGCCGAGGTTTGGTCCCCCACACCACGGCCGGCAGGCAGCGACGTGGCATGCGAGGTCCGGCACGGCGCGGGATACACGCAATGGAGGCGGAACAGCCACGGCTTCGAGCAGAAGTTGCGTGTCTTCGTGCCTCCGGATGCCCCCGTGAAGATCATTCAGCTCCAGCTGCGCAACAGCGAGGCTCGCGCCCGGAGGGTGACAGCGACGTATTATGCGCAGTGGGTGCTGGGCGTCTCTGCGAACGTCAGCGGAGCTCACGTGGTCTCGCTCTACGACGCCGAGGTCCGTGCGCTGCTGGCCCGCAATCCTTGGAATCCGGACTTCGCCGAGCGGGTCGCCTTCCTGAGCTCCGACCGGGATCCCCACGGATTCACCGCAGATCGAACGGAGTTTCTGGGACGGGAGGGCAGCATGGATTCTCCTGCCGCCCTCGGACGTCTAGGCCTGAGCGGCACCGCACGAGCAGGGCTCGACCCATGTGCCGCGCTCCAGGTGCACCTCGACATAGGCCCGGGCGAAGAGGTGGAGGCGTTTTTCGTGCTGGGCGCCGGGCGAAATACGGAGCACATGCGCGAGCTCCTGCGCGCCTGGCGCAATCCCGCGAAGGTCGAAGAGGCTTGGCAGCAACTCGGCGCGCACTGGGACTCCGTGCTCGATGCGATCACGGTGCGGACACCTGCGAAGGAGCTGGACCTGATGCTCAATCGCTGGGATCTCTATCAGGTTCTAGCGTCGAGGATCCTCGGTCGCACCGGCTTCTATCAGTCGAGCGGCGCCTACGGGTTTCGCGACCAGCTCCAAGACGTGCTGGCCATCGTCCACGTCGACCCGGCGAGGACGAGACGGCACATCCTCACGAGCGCAGCGCGGCAGTTCGAAGAGGGAGACGTGCTTCACTGGTGGCATCCGCCGATGGGCAGGGGGGTTCGCACGCGTTGCTCCGATGATCTTCTCTGGCTTCCCTATGTTACCGCGCGCTATGTCGATGCGACCGGTGACCTCACGATCCTCGATGAGCATGTTTCGTTTCTCACGGGGCCGC
>Ga0114931_10009145_pt1 | contig 11911 bp, 10 predicted proteins | sample 2SBtaG_FD_89579 | JGI IMG/M metagenome (GOLD analysis project Ga0114931, IMG submission 89579) | Deep subsurface microbial communities from Kolumbo volcano to uncover new lineages of life (NeLLi) - 2SBTROV14_V59a metaG | ecosystem: Environmental > Aquatic > Marine > Volcanic | place: Kolumbo...
CCAGCGCGTCGACGACCAATCCGCTGTCTTCGCCAAGCACCCACTGCCGCAGGTGTTCGGCTTGCCGGCTGGCTTTGAGAGCCGCATTCTCGGCGAACGTCGCACCGCTCTCCTCGACTTCGATCGCCTTTGGAAAACGTTCAAGCGTGTGAACCTCGATCCCCACCGGCACCAGCAACTCCGCGAGCTCAACCGCCTTTTTGCGGTTATGCGTACCAAGCACTAAGAATGGTGGAGGAGACATGGGCACATCGACGGATCGTTCGGAAGGCACTTTTCTGGTCCAACATTGTGGACAATCGCCACTGAAAAACAAGCCGCATCAAGTTGCCCGTCGCCTATCGGGTCCACGTTCCGCGGCGTGAGTACATCGCACTGATCGATTGTTTTGGCACCTCGACTGGGACCGGTTGAATGTCCAAGGCAATTCCGGCGATGGTCTTGGGGGAGACAGCGCCGGCGATCTTCTTCGCGCCGAAGGTTTCCATGATGCGATGAATTCGCGGATTGATTTCGATTTTTCCGTCGGCACGTGGAGTCCCCACGGTGTTGAAGCTACCAACGGTGACGATACTCATGTAGCGGTCATGGAATTCATAGGCTTGATATCCCTTGGCGATCAAGGCTTCGGTCAAGTCGTGGGCTTTTTGCGCGGCCTCGGCGAGGTGGCTGTCGAGTTTTTCCGCACCACTTTCCACGGCTGCGATTTCCTTGGGGTCGATGACCACTTGCGCCTTGAACGCGGCAACCTGCACACTGTACTTGCCGGGACACTCGAGCAGGCTGTGTTGGACTTGCTTGTTCATGCGAACGACCAAGGGATCGACCCCGGAGGGCACGAAGTACTCGCGAGGGAGCATGGGATTGGTCGTGAGGAATGCGTGTGCCATCGGACCGTGCCGGAGTCGCTCTCGTGCCGATTGGCTATTGCGTTGCCCTTTGTCACGTTTGTAGCTGTCGATGACGTAGAGGACTTGCTTTTGAATTTGTCGATATCCCCCCAGGGGTCGCGCCGAGGGTTTATCTTTGCTCGCCTCCATGGATTTAGGGTGGGCAGCCTTAATCCGTTTTAAGACCTTCTGTGCTTGGGGATCGTCGACCGAGGGAAAATCGCCCACCAGCACGGCGATCTCCTTATAGTTCTTGCCCCGGCGGTATTTCATCGTCGCCGGTCGTCCATACTGGTTGATCGAGCGTCCTTCAATCCCCTTGGAAAAGTCGAAGTTCACGGCATGCGTGTATGCCAGCAACTTGAACTCTTTACGAAGTTCATACACCAGATCGTGAGCCTGTTGTTCGGCGCGGTCGCCTAGAAACGTAACCGCCAGGATGAGCCATGGACCGCTTTCCTCGGACAGCGGATAGTCCTTGTCCCGCTTCGCTTCGATGTGGCGAAACAGGTTCAGTCGCTGCCAAACCGGCGCGGCAGAAACGCTGGAATTCAAGAGGCAGCACAAGACGATCGCGACAACCATGCGTCGAACGACGACTGACAGCATGTATCTACTCCTCGACCACGCACCCTCGACCAACAACAACATGGCCGCGCGATGGATCCCGGCGGAGACGTACCGGTTACCACGCAACGAATCAGCGGCGCGGGTGCTAAAGACCGAAAAGGGGGAAAGGGATTCGAAAAGCTATTCTCCGACCGCCGAACGGCAGCCAGCGATGAGTTGAGCGGCGGAGTCTAGCAAAACACCCCTCTACCAACCAGGGCGGATTCTAGGTGCTGGCACATGTGCACATGTACGCCAGAGTCGTAGGGCAAGATGAACCAATGTGTCGTGGGCAAGGGATTCAGTTCAAACGGCATGAACGTTTCCGTAGCTCATGCGACAGCGAGCCGCGGGTTCATGGGGTTTTGGGGTGAACCGCCTGATCGCTCGGGAACACGCTCGTATTCCCGGCAACTCGCGACGTTGGCATCAGCCACCATCGGTGTTGGAATCTGATTGCCGCTTGGACAGCATCTCTCTCGCCCATCGGAGATTCTCTTGAGAGTTCGCGTCCGCGGGCCTCAAGGACGCGGCAATCTCGAACTGTTTGACGGCATCGGCGAACTGGCCCTCGGAAGCATAGAGAGTCCCTAGATTGACATGCGCTGCATAGTTCGTGGGTTCCAAATCGATTGCGTCATTGTAGTATCGGATCGCCTTGGCGATCTTGCCCTGGCGCTGGCAGGCAAGCGCGAGAGAGAAGTTCAGCGTACGCAGGCGCGGCCTGATCCGACGCACCTCGATCAGCCAGCGTTCGGCTTCCTTCGGGTTCCTCAATTCCAGATAGACGTGGCCTAGTTTTAGCATGGCGATTTCAAAGTCGGGCATGATCTCCAGGGCTCGTTGGATTGGAGCGACGGCCTCCTCGAACCGTTTTTCCGTAATCAGGGAGAGGCCCACATTGAAGTGTGCTCGTGCGTTGTCTGGGCACACGCTGGCCACATCACGCCACATGCCAAGGCGGCTGTGATAGTCGGCATTGCGGAGGCACGTCATGACCGTAAACACCCCCACTAACACCACGACGGCGGCTGTCCTAATAGCGCGCTGGCTGGCGATGGAGACGGGCAGCCGTCGGGTCAAGTTGAACACGCCAAGCACGACGGCAACCACCACGGCGGCCAGCGACAAGTACATGCGATGTTCCACAGCAATGTCGTAGATTGGGACAAAGCTCGAAGTTGGCGCAAGAACACCAAAGAACCAGACGCCAAGAAAACCAACGTGCGGGCGACGCCATAATAACACCGCCGTGGTCATCAGCAGAAGAAGAATAAAACTTCCCGGCAACCATGCATCGAGAAGACGGTCGACCTTTTGCCAATTGTAATCCAAGCTGAGTGGATGGGGCCAGAAAGCAAGCCGCAGGTAGTGAACCAGAACACCTTCCTGTGTAGCAAGGTACTCGGCAGCCGTCGCGTCTTCATAAAAGCGTGACGACGATTTCAGGTTGTCCGGCGGCACGCGCCAACGGAGCCAAAACAGGATACCCCAGGTGGACGCCAATCCGCAGTACAGCGGCCAGCGCCGCCGAAAAAGCTCGCCGAAGCTGCGTGATAGGAAGATCCGGTCATAAATCAGCACGATCACCGGAGCGGTGACCATGACGGCTTTGGAAAGCATCTCGGCGGTACAAGCAACAACGGCGGTTACGTTCCAGCCAATCGTCTTCGAGCGGCGGTCCGTTTCATCGCGCTGGCCGCCGCGAATCACGGCGTACAGCGTCAGTAAGTAGAACAGACCACAGAGCGATTCGCACCGTTGCACAATGTACGTCACGCTCTGTGTCTGAAGCGGGTGAACAACCCACACCGCGGCGCAAACGGCCGCCAAGGCTGTCGACGACTGACCATAGCTTGCCGACAGCAGGCGGCCGCTTAGCGTGCGTCGGACGATGCCGTACAAAATCAGCCCGGACGTGATGTGTATCAGGAGATTCACAAGATGATATCCCCACGTATGGTAGCCGCCTAGAGCATAATTCAGTTCAAGTGTGAACAGCACCAAAGGTCGGGTCGCGCCGAGTTTTGGCTCGTCAATCAACTCTCCTGGTGACAGGAAGCGTTTCACGGCGGGGTTGTTGCCGATCACTGCCGTATCGTCGAATATGAAGACGCCGGTGAAACTGTTGGCATAGGCCAGCACCCCAAGCGCAATGATGAGAAAGGGAGCAATGGCCCTGATCCGTTCGTCGGACGAATGGGCAAGTGACGCATCAGCCTGAATGTTCATTCGCAACTCTCCGAACCAGCGGAGAAACTATCTTCGGACAAGATCAATGTGCAACGATGCGTCCCGTGTTCTACCCACGGGGGAGTTCGATAAAGTGAGGCTCACGAGAGCAGTTTCGGCAACCAGCATCGTCCGAAGTTGACGGATTGCATCTGTCAAGTATCGAAACGGCTAGCCTGGATTATACCCTTGGACACCGCCCTCTGTGCCAACATGCGTGCGACATTATCACTGTAGTTGAAGACGCTAGGAATGGAAAAGGCGAGACGATATCGCGATACCTTCCTTGCCACGTGGAACGTTGCGCCGGTTGCCGTTGTTTCAGGTGTCGCGTGGGCGTTTGTTCTTCACGCCGCCCTTTTACGTCTGGTTGTTTTTTAACAAGCTGGGCAATGCTCTTTGTAGCCGCATGTCATACGAGGAAATACGGAACTCGACTCCGCGAAATGTCTCCCATGCGCCCTTGCATGAAAAAAGCACCTCATGCGTCCCCCAGGGGCTCTTCCTTTTTCTCACGTGATGATCGTTGCCGCGCGAATGCGGGTACCCGTGACCGGCCCGGCGATGATGTCGACGAACCTGCCCGTGGCGGAATCGTGAACTTCGACCGGTGCGTAACGGCAAGACGTGCCGACACTCCAGCCGGGATGATCGTCGAGGGGAGACTCAAGCAGAACTCGTAGCCGTGCCCCTTCCAGGCTGGTGAAGAATCGCTGTTGAAGCTGATGTTCCAACGCGGCCAATCGCCGCACACGGTCTGCTTTGCATCGCGGGTCCACTTGGTCGGGCATGGTGGCTGCTGGCGTGGCGCGGCGGGGGCTGAAGGGGAAAATGTGGATCTTGGAAAAGTGTACCTCTTTCGATACCTGGCAACTCGCGTCGAAATCGGCTTCGCTCTCGCCAGGAAAGCCGACGATGATGTCCGTCGTAATCGCCAGTCGTTCGATCATTTCTCGGGCAAGCAAACACCGGTCGACGAACCGCCGACTTCCCCAGCGGCGACGCATGCGTCGCAACACGGCGTCGGATCCGCTCTGCATCGAGATATGTAAATGAGGGCAGATGCGATGGGGGTTGGCAGCCATTACCTGCAAGAGATCCCGAGTGATTTCGGTGGCCTCGATGCTCGATAGTCGCACACGGAAATCGCCGTCTAGCGCGGCCAGTCGTGTGAGCAATTGTGCGAGACGCACCCAATCGCGCTTCGGTCGCCCTTGGTTCAGGTCAACTCCGTAGTGTCCGAGATGAATTCCCGTGAGCACGACTTCACGGTGCCCGTGGTCGACCAGTCGTCGCACTTCGTCGACAATTTCATCCGCTCCGCGACTGGTGAGTCCAGGACGCACCGTGGGAATGATACAGAAGCTACAGCGAAGGATGCAGCCATCTTGCACCTTCACGAACGCACGGTGACGATTACCGAACTTGCTGATCCCGGTCGGTATGTCAACGACTCCCATCCGCCCGAGAAGATCGGGAAGCTCGCGTTTGTCGTGAATTACTTCGACGACCCCGGGTAGCGTGGCCACTTCCTCGGGTGCTCGCGTCGCGTAGCAGCCCATGACGATGATCCGCGCGTCAGGATTTTTTCGTCCGATTCGACGAATCGTCTGGCGGCTTTTGGCGTCCCCTTCGGACGTCACCGTGCAGGTGTTGACGATACACAGATCGGCCGGTTCGTCGCGCCGCGCATCGCGATATCCCGCGGAGGTCAACCCCTGACGGACGTACTCGGTCTCATACTGGTTGACCTTGCAACCGAGAGTGACCGTGCGGAGCGTTGCTTTGGACATACGGGCAATCACAACTCAGAGAGGGAGAGAACCACGACAAGTAGCAATGTATCGCTTGCCGCGAGACAGGCACACCCCCATTGGGCACCGGCGTGATCACTCGGTTGGGATCGGTTCGATCGTGGCACTCATCGAACCCACGCAATGAGCAATCAACTCGTCCTTGCCAAAGGCATGAATCTGATCGCGTTTTAATTCAGCGTGTTCTCGGGTCGTGGTCAACACGATCACCTTTCCCCGCGTATCGACTTCGGTGGCGAGTTGCATGCCGCGCGTTCGGTCGTGGCCAAACAGAGCCCTTAGCATGACAATCACATACTCATACGTGTGATCGTTGTCGTTCCACAAGATAACACTGTACCGGGGCTGTCGTTTTGGGTTTGTACCACGGCGTTTACGTTCTTGTTGGGTCTCCTCCTTGGGTGGGGCAGAGACGGCGACGCTGAATTGCTCGGGTGCGTTTTCTGATTGATCGGACATTCTGCGATCTCACAAGCTGGATTTGGACCCCGGCCCGGCTCCATGGTGGGGCGGCCTGTAAATCAGTATATTGCACGGCACGCCGAAGGCGACACGGTTTTACACTCTTTTTTCGTCGGCAGCGACCTTATTCGCGGCCAGGTTTGATATCTCTCCCCCCGCCAGAACAGGGTCGTTTGATGGCCGAAATCGATCGTTATCTCAAGGAACACGCCGCTCGTTTCGAGGACGAACTATGCCAGTGGCTTCGCATCGCTAGCGTCAGCGCCGATGGTAGTTATCGAGACGATGTTTACACCGCCGGCGAGTGGCTCGCCACGCAGTTTCGCGACTTGGGCCTTTCGACACAGCTTGTTGAGACGGATGGATTTCCAGTCGTCCATGCCGCGTCGGAACCCGTGCCGGGTGCTCCGACGGTTCTTGTCTATGGTCACTACGACGTACAGCCCCCTGATCCGTTGGAGGAATGGATTTCACCTCCGTTCGAGCGGACCCGTCGCGAGGGCAATCTCTACGCGCGTGGCGCGACCGACGACAAGGGGCAGTTGTTCACGCATGTAAAAAGTGCCGAAGCGTGGGTACGCTGCCATGGGAAATTGCCTGTCCAGTTGAAGTTCGTTGTCGAAGGAGAAGAGGAAGTTGGCAGCGTGAACCTTGGGCCGTTTCTCAAGCAGCGGCACCAAGCGCTTGAAAGCCAATTGGTCGTGATTAGTGACACGAGCCAATTCGGTCCGGGGCAGCCGGCGATCACCTATGGTCTTCGCGGGATTGCCTATTACGAACTTCGATTGAAAGGCTCGAAACAAGATCTACACTCCGGCTCCTTCGGCGGCGCGGTGTCGAACCCGGCGACGGTTGCCGCAAGGTTGTTGGCAGCGTTGGTCGACAACGAAGGCCGTATTCAGGTGCCGGGGTTTTACGACGACGTCACGCCAATCGACGACAACGAAAGACGGCAACTCGCCTCGCTGGGGTTCGACGAAGAGGCCTTCGAACAACAAATCGGCGTGACGGGAACCACTGGTGAAAAGGGTTACACCAACTTGGAACGCCGATGGACGCGGCCATCTTACGACGTTTGCGGTCTCGCCGCCGGGTATCAGGGCGAAGGCGCCAAGACAGTGATCCCCGCCACGGCAACCGCCAAGCTCAGCTTCCGCTTGGTTCCGAAGCAAGATCCCGACAAGATCACCAACGCGTTACGCGACTTTTTGCAAAGCCTTCTGCCGCCGGGAGTGACCATGGAGCTGGTCGACTTTCATGGCTCCGCGGGCGTCGTCGTGCCGCTGGATAGTCCGTATGTCGCCGCCGCGGCGCGCGCGATCGAACACGGTTTCGGAAAGCGGCCCGTGAACATTCGCGAGGGGGGATCGATTCCAGTCGTCTCAACCTTTCATGATGAACTGGGAGTCGATACCTTACTGTTGGGTTGGGGATTGAACGACGACAACACGCACGGCCCGAATGAGAAGTTTTGTTTGGCGGACTTCCATCGGGGAATCAGCGCCAGCGCTCGGCTGTGGAAAGAACTGGCTGATTGTTGAGACGGACGGTCGTATCTGAAATCGTTTTCCGCGAATCGTGGAACCACCCTCGATCACATCATTTTCGTTCTGGAACTCATCGCACAAGAAGCCATGCTCGATCGCAAGTACATTCTAGAAAACGTTGAAGAAGTTAAAACGAATTGCCAGCGGCGCGGTGTCGAAGTCGACATCGATCGGCTGGTTGCCTTGGAGAACGATCGTCGTCCGAAACAGCAGGAGTTGGAACTGCTCAACCGCCGGGCGAACGAAGTCTCTAAGTCGATCGGCAAGGCGCGCGACGCCGAGGAGCGTGAGGCTCGCAAGCGGGAAGGCCGTGAATTGCGCGATCAGGTGACCGCCATGGCCAGCGAAATCGACGCGGTGAACGACGAGATCGACAAGCTGTCGCGGGGAATCCCCAATCGTTCACATCCGGAAGCCCCCATCGGTGTCGACGACAAGGCGAACCTCGAACTTCGTCGCGGCGCGACGCCGATTCCTGATCTCGATTTTTCCCCCAAGGACCATGTCGAGCTTGGCGAAGCCCTCGATCTGCTGGACTTCGAAGGGGGTGCCCGAGTGGCGGGGCACGGGTTCTACTTCTTGAAGAACGATGCCGTACTGTTGGATATGGCCTTGCAGCGGTTCGCGCTGGACATGGTCATGGCCGAGGGATTCACGGCAACGATGACGCCCGATTTGGCTCGCAATGAGATCCTGCAAGGCACGGGCTACATTCCCCGTGGCCCGGAAACGCAGATCTACAGTATCGCAGAGACGGACTTGAGCATGATCGCCACGGCCGAGATTACGCTGGGGGGGCTTTATGCCGGAGCGACCATCGACAAAGAAGCGTTGCCGCTGAAACTTTGTGGTTTGAGTCATTGTTATCGCACCGAAGCCGGGGCCGGCGGGCGGGCATCGCGAGGGTTGTATCGCGTCCACCAGTTCACCAAAGTCGAGATGTTCGCCTTCACGTTGCCGGAAGACAGCGATGCGATGCTCGATCAACTTTGCCAGTTGGAATGTCGAATCTTCGATGCCTTGGGAATTCCCTACCGCGTTGTCGATACGGCGACCGGCGACTTGGGAGGCCCGGCATATCGCAAGTTCGACCTGGAAGCATGGATGCCCGGACGCGGCGACGGGGGCGAATTCGGCGAGGTGACCAGCACGTCGAATTGCACCGACTATCAAGCCCGACGATTGAACATTCGCTATCGCACCAAGGGCGAGAAAGGAACGCGGCTCGTGCATACCCTCAACGGGACCGCGATCGCCACCAGCCGGGCGATCATCGCCGTGATGGAGAACTACCAACAGGCCGACGGTTCGATCACGGTGCCCCAGGTGTTACGTCCCTGGATGGGAAAGGACGTCATTGCAAGCGAATAGTGCTTTGATACCGTTTAGAATGAGGATCCCATGACACCTATTCGAGACTCAAGAAACCGGTAACACCCTGCGATATGATCGAACTCTTGAATGCGAGGTTTCTTCTCATGGCCCTCTCCTTCTCGGCCTCCCGAAGACGTCATTCCCCTTTGGCGGCTTTCGCCACCGCGGTCGCCACTTGAGGAGCGACACCACGGTCTAGCGGATCGGGCAGGACGCGATCGCATGACGGATCCGTCGTTGCGGCGGCCAGCGCACAGGCCGCGGCAATCTTCATTTCTTCCGTGATCGAAGACGCGCTGGCATCCAAGGCGCCGCGAAAGATTCCCGGAAACGCGAGCACATTGTTGATCTGGTTGGGAAAGTCGCTCCGGCCCGTGCCGACCACGGCAGCGCCGCCACGTTTCGCTTCTTCTGGCATGATCTCCGGGATGGGGTTGGCCATTGCCAACACGATGGAACTGTCGTTCATCGTTGAAATATCGGCGGCTGACAAGAGATTCCCTTTGCTCACGCCGATGAAGACATCCGCCCCGACGAGCACGTCCTGCAAGGTTCCCGTACGATTCTCGCGATTCGTGAAACGCAACAGTTCATGTTTATACTCAGCCAGATTGTCACGTCCTTGGTGAATGGCTCCCTTGGAGTCACACATCATGACATCTTTCACCGGCACGCAAACATTCGGATCGTGACCAACACAACGCAAGAGTCGGGCGATGGCCGTGCCCGCCGCCCCTGCTCCGTTGATTACGACCTTGAGTTTGGTGATGTCGCGGTCCAAGACCTTCGCGGCATTCATCAAAGCCGCCAAGAGCACAATCGCGGTTCCGTGTTGATCATCGTGAAAGACTGGTATTCCGATGTCTTGCAATTGTCGCTCGACCGCGAAGCACCGCGGCGCCGAGATGTCTTCCAGGTTGATTCCACCAAAGACCGGCGCGATCCGCCGCACCGTGGCAACGATTTCATCTACCTTCTGTGTGTCGAGACAGATGGGCCAGGCATCGATGTTGGCGAACTCCTTGAACAACAGTGCCTTGCCTTCCATGACGGGAATCGCCGCGAACGGACCAATGTTGCCAAGCCCCAGCACGGCCGATCCGTCGCTAACAATCGCCACGCTGTTTCGTTTGATCGTCAGGTCGCGCGCTCGGGTCGGATCGGCAGCAATCACTTCACAGGGTCGGGCAACCCCTGGCGTATAGGCCAACGATAAGTCATCGGAATTGGCGATCGGCATCTTCCCCACGACGCCGATTTTTCCACGCAGTTGTTCGTGAACTATGAGACTTCGCTCAAACAGATCCGTCATGATCTCGATTCCTCTCTTATTCCATGATCGTCGTGCCTACACCGTCATCGGCCAACACCGGCACACCCGACTCGTCGGAACGTAGTGTCGGCAGCGGAGCGACCTCCGGGGGATCTTCCAGGTACACGTTATCCAACTCCGTGGCGTCGTTGGATCGCCGCAGTAGCAAGTAAATCGCCGTGGCCGTTGTCCAAAAATAACTATAGGCGAATCCGAGCATGAGCAGTTTGACGAAGCCCATGGTCAGCGCGACGAAACTCAAGCCGAGATTCCCGGCCGCGCCAAGCGCCTCCGGCTTGGACCTTTCGGCGAGGGATGTGACGAGCGGCCACTCGACACCCTGCTGCGACCAAACTAGCACTTCGGCGATGCGATCGTGCCCGCTACCCCACGATAGACCCCACACCGTTACATGTACCATGAGCAAGACAAGAAACACAACGGCAGCCCATGCAAACATCCCGATAAGACCGGCCATGAGCACATAGAGTGCATAGTGCAAAGGGCGTTGAAATGTATAGGCGAATCCGCGACTAATCGCATCGAAGGCGTCGCTCGCTTCGACACTAATCGCAGCCCACATCAACGGCCATCCCGCGGCAAGGCCGAATAATAAGATTGCCGACGGCACTCCAGCTACCAGAAGCACCAAGGGGAAGCTCGCACCGAAGAAGAGTAAACCGAAATCGCCAGATCGCAGGATCACCCCCGGCACGACGGTGAACAGCGCCGCCGCCAACATCACGCCCAGCAGTGGTAGCAACGCCGCCGATAGATATGAGACGCCTTTGCGACGTGCATGCGAAATGGCACCCGCGATCGACAGTCGCTCCTCTCGCGCTAGTTCGACCGCGGCGATGCGTGTGATGACCGCGCCGAACAGGCTCCAAACAATCGCGACCCAAAACGCACACAAGGCCGCTGCCGCCAACGACGACCAGGAAAGCCCGGACGCGAATAGAGAGCGAAACGGACGCGAGAGATGTTCCCAGGGTGTTAAAACAGGGTTGACGATCAGCCAGATCGGCGTGTCGCCTTCGTCGAGCGACACGGCGTCCTGGGTGTTGAGCAGTCTCTCGGCGGTCGTATCGCCTGGAAACAGCATGCCGATGCCACGCCATCCGTAAAATGTCAGCAGCAGCGCTAGGGCGGCAAAAAGGATTTTTCGAGGATCGCATGCGAGTCGAAACACTCGCAGCAGCAACAGACCCGGAAAAATATCATTCCAGGCGATGTCGCGAAGAGGGCCATCCTGGTAAGCCATGAAAAGTGCTCCACCGATCTTAATCCGTCAAGATAACTGTGGGGGCATTATGAAAAACGGCCCAAAATCCTGCAAGAACACTCGGGATCGACATTGCACGCGGTAGCTCTGTAACGTCGGCATCCGATCGGAGATTCACCCTCTTGGCGGCTACCGCACGGCTTCTCCGAGATCGTCTTCTCCAGACTCGTTTTCGCCACCTTCGATGGGCAATCCATAGTCTTCGTCGAGCCAGCGCCCCAAGTCAATTTGGCGACAACGATCGCTGCAAAACGGCATGGCCGTCGTGTGTTCGACGTCGAAACGTCGTTCGCAGACAGGGCATTTCACAAAAGGCATTGTTCCTTGGACCCAAATTCGTAATCCACGCAATTACTGGTTGCTCGATCAAACGAGACCACGACCGA
>Ga0114931_10009146_pt1 | contig 11910 bp, 9 predicted proteins | sample 2SBtaG_FD_89579 | JGI IMG/M metagenome (GOLD analysis project Ga0114931, IMG submission 89579) | Deep subsurface microbial communities from Kolumbo volcano to uncover new lineages of life (NeLLi) - 2SBTROV14_V59a metaG | ecosystem: Environmental > Aquatic > Marine > Volcanic | place: Kolumbo...
CGCGTCCTGCCGGAGGCGGGCACGTCTTCGACATGACGACGCCGCTGACCCGAACAACTGATGCCGTGTCAGCAAATGGTGGGATCGCCATCAAGCAGCAAAGCCGCAAAGGTAACCTGGATCAGTTCACTGCAGTTCATGGCGCACGGCCTGTCTGATCGTACCGCCTGTCTGGCGTTCTGACGCCTGAACCGCAACAGCGGGCCTCGTCTGTCGAAACCTTCGCGGCTCCCAGATAGCAGTCCACATCGCTCGCCACCCGCCGTGCCTGGCCAATACAGTTGGCAACTGAAACTCCCTTGAGATAGTTTCCGGTTACATGAAGCCCCTCATGGCGTTGACACAAGGTTTCGAGAGCATCCATCCTGTCGCCATGGCCCAATTCATACTGAGGCAGGGAGCGATCCCACTGGCGGCAGCGCGATAATACCGGCTCACCACGGATCTGCAAAAGGCCGGCAAGTTCGCCATGAACCTCACGCATCAACTCGTCTCGTGGCATGCGCGCGCCATCGCGATTGCCGCAGCCGCCGACATAGGCCGAAACAGATATAAAACCATCAGGAGCGCGCCCGGAAAACATCGTTGAACAGAACTGCGCACCTGCAATGATACCGCCGGCGTCCCGCACGCTCAAAAATCCCAGACTGTCAAGTGGATGTCCGACCTGGTCCTGCCGATAGCCCAAAAACACCACGCTCATCGGTGGCGCATCAATACGCGATGCTGCCGAGGCGGCGTCAATATCAAGCGGGCCAAGCAGTTGTGCAGCAACATGCGGCTGGACAGCCAGGATGATTGCCTTTGCGCGCAGCACACCATGTTTATGCGTATTGACCTGGTAGCCGTCAGCGCGTTTTGAAATGGATGTCACTGCCGCGCCTGTTTGCACCGATCCGGCAATGGCGCGGGCAAGCCTTTGCGGCAACATGGCAATGCCATCGCGGAAGGAAAACAGTCTTTTTCCAGGCTCACTGCCAACCCTGGCGCGCATCACGCCGCGGATCAGGGATCCGTGTTTCTGCTCCATTTTCTTCAATTTTGGAAATGTCGCATGCAACGAGAGGCGATGCGAATCGCCACCGAACATGCCCGACGCCAGCGGCGCCATGACCTTGTCGGCAAACTCCCGTCCAAAACGGCGGGTCGCAAAATCATGAACGGATTCATCTTCAGCAGCGGACATTCTTGGCCGGAACATCTCGCCGACAAGGGACAACCTCGCAGATATGGACAAATATGGCGACAAAAAAAATCCAGCGGGGTGAACCGAAATCCCGTGCAACAGGTCGTCCCGATCGCGCAGATAGCGCTTGCGCACAGCGGGGCCGAGATCAAGACTTTCAGCAGAGAGGCCAAGTTCCCTGGAAAGTTCCACTGCCTGCGGCACCGTGGCGTTCAAGGTTGTCGGGCCGTGCTCCATCAAGAAGCCGCTGATGCGCTCCGAGATGGCGTTGCCACCGATCTGCTGGCGACGCTCCAGCACGACGATCCTGCGCCCACGCCGATGCAGATCATAGGCGGCTGTCAATCCCGAAATACCACCACCAATTATCGCCGCATCATACATCATATCCCCGGTGGCCTCTTCAGTCCGGGCGGCATGCCATTCTTGAAGCGTTCTCTGGCGAGGCGCGAAATGTCATCGGCGGTCACAAGCTGGCGGCCGCTCAAGCGGACATCCGCTTCGACCCGGCGTTTGACCATACGGCGCACAAAACCAGGGACACGCGCTATTCTGGCCGTCGCGTCCCGGCTCCATTGCAGAGTGCCCTCGGCAGGTTTCAGGACTTCAACGACAGCGCCGCCCTGCGGTTCATAGGAACAGAGGAAGTCCTCGCCCATGAGCTGATTGGAGCGTGCCAGCGGCCGCGCGCGGCAGCCCCCACACAGGTTCTGAAATTCACAGGCGCCGCAGCGGCCTTCAAGTTTTGGCGCACGCAGCGCCTTGAATATGGCACCGTCACGCCAAATCTCCGTGAAACTGCTGTTGCGCAAAGACCCGCCCGACGTTTCCATATAGGGGCAGGGCGTCACTTCCCCCTACGGCGTCACCCGCGCATAGCGTGTGCCGGCGATACAGCCGCCGGCCTCGTAGCCATGCGCCATGGTGATCGGCCATTTGGGGTCGAGCTGCAGCGCCAGCCGCTTGAAGTGCGGCGCACATTTGGCCCTCACCATCAATTGTTTTTCGTCATGCGCAGCGCGCACAACCCGTTCCAGCACGCGGTCATAGTTGTCGATGGAAATGTCGGTGTATTTCTCGCCGCGTCCGCTGCAGACGAGGAAAAAGACGTTAAGCACCAGGGCGCCCGATGCGCGCGCGAAATCGATCATGTCATCAATCTCATGCGCGCTATGGTCGGTGACCGAGAAATGGATCTGAAACGCCAGTCCGCCATCGCGGCAGGCATCAATGGCTGCCATGGTCTTGAGCCATGCTCCCTTGCGGCCGCGAAAGTCATCGTGTTTGGCAGGGTCCAGAGAATCGACGCTGAGGCCGATTCCGGCAACGCCGGCGTTCTTCAGGCTTTTGACGCGCTTTGCGTTGAGCGTGATGCCATTGGAGCCGATGACCACCATAAGGCCGAGGCCGCTGGCATGAGCGGAGATGTCCTCGATGTCGGCGCGCAGCAGCGGTTCACCGCCGGTCAGCACGATCATGCATTCGCGGCTGAGGCTGGCGATGTCATCAATCGCGCGCTTGACCTGGCTGGTCGATAATTCGTCAGTGCTGCCGGCCTTGAGGATCTCGGCATCAAGATAGCAATGCGCGCAGGACAGGTTGCAGCGCTTTGTCAGATTGAACGCAACCAGAAACGGCGTGTCGAGCGGCTCAGTCATGGCTTTTCCCGGTTGGGCCGGTTGGATCGGTTGCGCCGGTTGGACCGGTTGCGCCGTGGCCTTGCCCGCTGTCAAAGGCCAGGCGCTCGCTGGCATCTGGTTCCGGGCACATCACCTTGCGCGCCGCGGCAAAACCGCTTTCACCCACATCGCCATCGACCCGTGTTGCGCCCTTGCCGCGCACATGCTCTTCAATGGTCTGTTTGGCCTTGTCGCGAAATGGCTCGGGCACGCGCTGCAGTCTTGCAAGATAGGCTGCCGCCCATTGCATCGGAGCCGGGTCCCGCGGCTGGCCGATCTCGCTGACAAAGGGTTCGAGATGTACAAGCCTCACCTCATCGGCGGCATCACGGCGCGCCGCCTTTTCTGCCCGCAGACCGATATTTTCTCTGACCGCCTCGTCTTCGATGCTGGCAAGCAGCTTCGCCGCTGCATCGCTCCAGGCAAGTTTGTCAAATCCACACCCTTGCGCTGCAGTGCCATCACCAGCGGCGCCATCATCACCTGATGAAGCGCCCGGCATCATCTTTTTCATCACATCTTCGACAAAGCGGCTGGTGATGAAGGTATGGCCCTCGGCATGGGCCTGACGAATGACGGCCGTTCTTGCCATGGCACGTACGAAATCGGGCGCCCGCAACATCATCGCATCGGCCTCGTCGGACCACATGATGGTTTCCTCGGCAATGACGTCGAGCGCGGGATAATGAGTTGCCTGGGAAATCCAGATATGGCACGGCGCCCCGCGCAGCAGGTTTTCCGTATTGCCGCCAATATCCAGCCCATCATCCGCATGGACGCCGATCTTGCCCACCATCAACAAGCTGGCGTCAACGCTCTCAACGTATTTCCTGATCGCCTGAAACGGCTTGCCCGCGACCAGTTCGGTACTGACCTCGACACCATCGCCTTCAGCTACCGACTTTGCGATGGCCAGATGCGACAGATAGATTTTGGCAATGCCGTCATCGATCAGCTCCTCGTGAAGCTGTTCCTGTTCCTTGAAGCGGAAGACCTTGCCGGCTTCGTCTGACAGGACGCCGGCAATCTTGTTGAATGCGACATAGTGATAATAGGGATCATAGGCTGCCACCACCTTCACCTCGATGCCGCCTGCCTGGCGTGCCAGTTTCAAGGCTGTCTTTAGGGCTCCAAATGAGTGCGGCGAGCCGTCGACGGCAACGACAATCGGCCCGTCGCCGAGTTGCACGCGGTGGTTCTTGATGACCAGCACATCTATCGGGGAGCGGCGCACGACACGTTCGCAGACGCTGCCGATGACGCTTCCTGCAATAGCGCCAAGACCGCGCGCGCCCATGGCAAGCAGATCGAATTTTCCGCTCCTGGCCGCTGCAATAATGCAGGAATAGTTTTTGCCCTCGGGGCTGAGCCTGTCGAAGGCGACGCCGGCATCATCACATTTCGCCTGCGCATTGTCATGGTAGCTGTCGGAGATGATGCCAAGCCCCTTGCCGATGAGGTCTTCATGCACATCGCGCTGATGCTCCATCTCGCTTTCATAGCGATAGCGCTCCGGCAGTCCGCCCTCCATCTGCTTGAAACGCCTGTCGTGCATTTTTGCGGCATAAGCATGAATGCCGGTGATCTTGCCGCCCGCCGGCCTGCACAATTTTGCCGCCTCTTCGAGTGCCTGCACCGCAAAGTCGGATTGATCGAGCGCGACCAGAATATTGCTCAGGGATGCAGGTGCTGTCCCGAGCCTCTCCGCTAGCGGCCGGGCATCATGTGCCAGCGCTGAAGACATGAAGTTTCCTCCCTCATAGCAACCCTTGATTGGCAGTCAGTTGACTGACCTGGCACATCTGAAACCGACGAATTCGGCAACTGAATCCGCATAGTCCCACATCCGGTTCGTCAGCCTGGTCATAGCTGCCCGGCCGTTGAAGCTGTTGCCCTTGATGTAGGCGCATTTCTGCATGCCCCAACCAGGCTTGCCGAGCTTTGCCAGCGCCATCGACATTTGGTTGTTGTGCGCCGTTACGGCAGCAGACAGATTCTTCCGGCCGCTCAGGCAAAGAGGCGCGAAGCTCGCCAGTTCACCGCCGTTGGCGAGGAGTTGTTTGAATCTGCTCCGGTCATTGCCGCCGGCACCGGCAACAACAGCATCAGCGGCAGCATCGGCGGCAGCGGGCTGAGTCGTGATGGTGCGTCCGCAAACACCGCCCGAGGCAAACTGGACGTCATCGACCCATTCCGAAACGCCACCGGCCATGCCGACAAGACCCTGCGGGGTCCGGTCCTCTGGTGGATAGGCCGAAATCGCCATCGGCTTGTCGCCGCTCAGTTGCGCAAACCCCGTCTTGAATTTATTGCCCCAGGGATAGATCCGGCCATCGCCACTGCGCGCTGCCTTTTCCCATTCCACTTCGCTGGGGAGACGCTTGCCTGCCCATTTGCAGAAGGCATTTGCATCATCCCAGGTAACGCCGGTGACCGGCTGCCCCGGCTGATTGAATTCATCATCATCGGAAAATGCCGCCGGCGCCCGCCCGCTCTGGCGCACGAACTCGCCATATTGCGCATTGCTGACTTCATGGCGATCAATGAGAAATCCAGCCACCTGGTAGATTGCAGGGCCCGGCAGAGAGTTTTTGTCAGGCGCACCCAGCTCAACGGGGCCCGCCTCGATCCGAACCATGTCATCATGGTCCGGCGTGGCCAACATTGCGCCGGCGATCAATATCGCTGACAGACCTGCAAGCAGAATCCTCATCCGTGCAAAATCCAATAGCCGAAGATCAGTAAAATCACGGCGACGTTGACCAGGGCGCCAGCCAGCACAAACATATCAAAAGCGTTGATCTTGCGTTTCCGTATCATGGCTGGACTGGCCCTTGAGCTGGTTGTGACGCTGTCAGAACGACAGGTTGATCCTGGTATTGCCGCCTGCAGTTACCTTTATTTTTCCGGCCTTCTTCTCACCGAGGAATCCATGCCACAGCCGCACCTTGTATTCGCCGGGAGGAATATTATCGATCTTGAATTCGCCCTTGTCGTTGATGACGGCATAATAGGGGCTGGGCGCAATGAACATATAGCCATGCATGAAATCATGCGCATCGCATTCGATCTTCATGCCGACACCCCGGCGCATCTTCACTTTCTTGGTGAACTTGTCGCCGGCTTTCGGCTGCGAGACGTTGAACACGGTACGCCGCGCCTTGCCGATTATCTCATATGTGTGGATGTTGTGCAGCGTCGGATCCTGATTGACAGCGGTGATCTTGCCGCCGTTGGCCATGACCGCAAACAGCGGCGCAAAGGTACATTCCTTCTGGTTAAGCGTCACCGCCTTGAGCTCCTTGGGGAAGGGTTTGCCCTGCTTGACCTTGTACAGATAGACGACGGCATTTTTTACAACACCATTGTTGATCTCAACCAGCGACACATCTCTGGTTCCCGTGCCGCAGATTTGCGGATCCTTGGAAATGGTAAAACTCTTGGTTTTGGCAGCCGCCTTTCCTGCAGCAACCTTGCCGGAAATCGTGCCGCCGTTGTTGACGTTGATCTCCTTGTATCTTGCCGCCTGTGCCGCGCCGGCAAAACTGATCACGCCCAAAGCGCAGACAGCTCTCAAAACAAACTCTTTCATGTTCTTTAGCCTTTCCGTGGTTTTCAGATTGCATGGACGATTGTTTCCGGCATCAGGCTGCGGCCTGATCGTTTTCGATACTTGAATATTCGAGTAGATCGCCGAGCGCCAGGATTGCCACCAGCCAGACCCGTTTCCGGCTCTCATCGTCCAGGATCTTCAGGTATTCTTCCGAAGCTTCGCGGGCGTTCCAGACTTTAAGCATGGTCACGATGTCGCTTCGATGCATGCCATCAAAGCGCAGCGTCAGGGAAATGAGTTGACCCATTGCAGATTGTTCGCCAGCCAGGGCTTTGGCCGCGGCAAGACGCACGCCGGAATCATTGTCCCTGAGTGCCGACACCAGTTGCGCGCCATGGCCCCTCTTGCGTCCGAGCGCGCGCACGGCCTCACGCCGGACATGCACATCCGGGTCGGCGGCAAGATCCGCCAATCGTTCCTCCAGCGCCTCAACGTCGAGGAACCCGCAAACGCGCGCCGCGATCATGCGGATATTGCGATTGGCGTGGCCCATCTCGCCAGCAATTTCTGCTGCAAGGCTCTCATCGAGGCTGCCGCGGCGCGCGCCGATCAGGCTGAGGCTTTCAAGACACGTCTGCTTCAACTCATCATCATCAACGCCAAGCGAGCGGCATAACTCGTGAGCGACGTCGGGGGCATCAAAATCGCCCAGCAGCCGAGCGGCAAACCGCCTTACGTCCTGATAGGGCGCGACCTTGACATCAAGCGACACCCTGCCCTTTTTCATTGCCCGCCGTTTCGAAAGCTCGATGAAGTGTTCATCCTGTTCGCTGAGTTGAACGTCTGGCGGCGGCGGCGCATCGTCGGCGGAATCCTCGCTGGGAACGCCCCTGCCCATTATCTGATCCAGTGTCGAGGTGGCAATCGGGGCTGCTGCGTCAGGACCCCTCTCGTTAAGCGCTCTCTCGTTAAGAGCCCCCTCTCCAGAATCCGCCTCTTCAAGCGCCGCCGCCTCGGGGTCCGCCCCGCCTTCTTCTGCTTCATCGACGGGCACATCATCGGCAGGCTCAACCAGTTCTCCGCGCAAGGCCGCAATGAGGGTTTCGCCGGCGTCGTTCGGCCATGTGGTTTTTTTGGCGACCTCAGCCATGGCGGTCAGTGCGCTGATGCGCAACTGCCTGTCCGGGTCGCCAGCCACTTTCGCCAGATAGGAAAAACCGGCTTCATCAAGCAGCGTCAGCGCCTTGACCAGTGCAATCCGGAAGGCTTGCGGCTGCTTGTCGTTTTGCAATGCCTCACCAAGGCTTCTTGCAGATGGCTTGCCGATCAGCGATGCCCAGGCAATGGCAGCTTCACCCGCCACTGCCGGAACGCCGGCGATTGCCTGGCGAACAATTTGCGGGAACCGCTGCCTTTCGAACTTCTCCGGTGTTGCAGCGATGACCCTGAACGCGCCCTGCCTGACCGCTGGCGACTTGTCAGCCAGCAGCTTTGTCACCAGTGCCGGATATTTTTCGCCGAGGCGTTTGACAACCAGCAATCTGATTTCCAGGTCGTCATCTTCGAAAAATGCCGGCAGTCGTTCATCGCGCCAATTATAATCAATGAGTTTCGAGACGGCGATCTCGCGAACATCGCTTGACTTTGCGGCCAGACATGACACGACCAGCCGGTCCATGGCTGGCGAGCGGCCGGGAGACAATATTGCGCAGATCCGGCGACGTATTCTGGCATCGCCATCGACATATAATTTCTCCAGGGCAGCAACACCGGCATCGCCCAACTGTGCCAGCACGGGAATTGCCGTCTGAGTGATGTCCTGGCCTTCCTCATCATCAATCGCTGCCAACAGCACAGGAATTGCCGCGGCGACGCCAAGCTTACCCAGCGCCTTGATTGCCGCAAGTTGAACATCCAGCCAGTCCTCCCAGCCGCTGTCATAGTAGCTGCCCTCGTCCCAGTTTATGTCTTCATCGCGCCCTGCGACAAGTTTCAACAGCCACGGAACTGCGGCGCGGCAGTTCATGTCTGCAAGGGCTTCGATGGCCGACAATTTGACTTCCGGACAGGGATCGCCGAGCAGATTTTCCAACACCGCATTTGCGGCAGTATCGTCACCGAGCAATGCCAGCGCTGACACGGCATCAACGCGCACATCCTCGTCTTTATCGAGAAGTGCCGTTCGCAACACGCCCGCAGCTTCAGGGTGACGCATCTTGCCCATTGCGGTGACCGCGGCACAACGATGCACATCGATACCTTTTTGGACGGTCTCACTCAGACGTTCGAAGGCCCTGGTCGCGACAGCTGCTTTTGTTTCCTGCATGATGGGTCCTGAATTTCCCGGTTGAAACTGCAAATGAGCACATTCCAAAGACCGCTCCCTTGACTTAGGTCAACGCCATCCCATTTTTCACGGAGCATGAAACTGGAGCTGGCCTCCGGCCATAAACCGAACCTGACCTCTAGCCGCAAACCGAGCCTCGCCACTGGCCGTAAACCGGGCATGGCCACTGGCCGCGAAAAAGCCGGAAGAGAACCTTCTCTTCCGGCTTTCACTATTCCTGCAACTCAAGATTTCGCTGCTGTTTCTATACCTCAATGTCACGCGGCGCGAATGACATCGAGCGGAAGGTACGCTTATAAGGCGACTCGCCGATCTTCTTGATCTCGGCAACACCCATCTTGAAATTGTAGTTGCCGCTCATCCAGTCGACAATTCTGCCTTCCAGGGAGTTCGCCGGCTGTGATGTATGAAGAAAGTCCATGAACAGGACGTTCTTCTTGATTGCCCGCGTTACAATGGCAACCGCCGTCACGGCAGCCTCTGTCAACTCGACGTTGCCTTTCCTCATCTGACCGGAAAACTGGTAGTCACTTGCTTCAACCCCAAGCAGGGTCTCCTTCAGCGATGGCACGCGATCAGAGAAGATCATGACCATGTCACCGCTCTCGATGCCCCGTGCCTTGGCATCTTCCGGGTTGATTTCAACGAAATTTTCCGGCCAGCGCTGCACGATATAGGGGCGCCGGCGGTCGTCGAACCCGGATTGCCAGCGCTCGTTGGAACGACCAGAGGTACACCACAACTCGTTGCCTTTCGGCTTCATCCATTCCCAATAGTCGGAGAACCAGGACCAGCGCGCCTTCTCGATGTTGCACTTGCCCGTCTGCGAGTTGAACTGCGTCGCCTTCTTGTTGAGCATGTTGAAACCGGCCGGACCCGTCACCGGCAATTTGCGTTGCGTATCGTGCAACCGCTTGGTGCCGACAAGGCTGCCGTCATCCATCATCATGACCGGGCCCTGGATACCGTTGGTGCCAAACTCGGCAAGCTTCTGATGCAGCGTCTTGCCTTCACGCCTGGCCGCCACCTTGACCATATTGTAGTCCTTGCGGCTGCCACGCGAGAACCTTGCAGATTCCTCTGCGACTTCGTTGGAGTTCTTCCAGTCGAAGCCCTGATAGCCCATGCGCGTGGCCAGTTGGGCGATGATCCACCAGTCGGGTTTGGCTTCACCTGGCGGATCATAGAACTTCTGATAGAGACGCAGGCGCCGCTCGCCATTTGCCCGCATGAAGTCCTCTTCGCCCCAGGTCGCTGCCGGGAAGATGATGTCGGCAAACTGATTGCCGATCGGATCAACCAGATAGATGTCCTGGTTGATAATCACCATGCCACCAGAATCCGCCCGCTTCTTCAAGACATCAATTATCTTGTCCTTCTTGATAGAACGGATTTGATGCGGATTGCCGACTGTCAGTTCCTGGAACCTGGCAGCCAGTTGCTGCGAAGCACACATTGACTGTATCCAGGTTGTGCCGATGACATGCGCCATGCGTGTGTGACCGGAAAACATCCAGGTATCGGTATCCAGCGCCCGGCGGCGGCGGCCTGGCAGCTTCATCGGCGACTTGTTGCGCGGATACTTGCCGCCACCAACGCCGCCACGCTGATGCCCGCCTGCACGGCCGATGACCTGACCAGGCCGGCCACCCGCACCAACAGTGATGCCGAGCGCCGAGATCGCAACCGTGTTGCCGGTATTGTTGGACCAATAGAAGCCCTTTTCGATCATGATCGAGGTCTTTGGCCGTCGGCCCTTGACCGGCCTCGCCATCATTGCCGCCGCTTTCTTGATCTTCGCAGAGTCGATGCCGGATACTTTGGCCGCATTTTCAAGCTTGAACTCGTCCTGCGACAGCAGCCATTTCTTCCAGTCGGCAAAGCCCTTGGTCTGGTACTGGCCCCAGGTCGTGCGCCATTGCCATGGCGTGTTGCGTGTGCCCTGGCCGAATCCCGACGACGAGCCCCACTTGTCATTGACCCAGTTCTTGATCCATTCCTTGTCCTCCCAGCCGTTCTCGACAATGATGCGGGCAATGGCATTCACCACGAGAAGATCGGTGCCCGGCGTTACGTCGAGCCACAAACCGCCATTCTGCTCGGCAAAGGCAACGCCGGCGGTGCGGCGCGGCACCATCATGATCGTTTTCTGGCCGTTCTCAATGCCCTTCTTGATCCACTGCGTGAACAGGATGGTCTTGGTCTCATAAGGATCGGTACCGCAGATCAGCAATGTCTCTGCATCGCGCCAGTCCTCGTAGGAGGGGGCAAAATTGTCGAACCCGGCATCGCGGAACCCTGGCGTTGAGGACACCGGAGACGGCCCGTCGTGGAAGGCGAAGTTCGCCGTATTGACATATCGCAAGGCATATTTCGTAATCGCATAGGTGTTCTCGATATACTGGTAGGAGTATGTCTTGACACCATAGGCCAGCGGGCCATGCTTATCGATAACATGCCTGGCCACGGCAGCGGCGACATCAAGCGCCAGATCCCATGTAACCGGCTGCAGGATACCGTGGATACGCATCAAGGGCGTCGTCAGACGGTCACGCGTCGGCTTTTGTGGATTATAGCACTTCTGCGCGATGCAGCCGCCACGAAGCGATGAATCACCGCTGGTGTTGACGGTCTTGGCATGTTTGTCGGGCAGGATGACGACATGATGCGGCTCGCCCTTGTGCAGCACGATGTTATGCTGGTTTGGCGCCACCCAGGGACCGAGCACTTCAACCGGAAAATCGACGCCGAAAGCGTTGTCCGCTGCCTTGTTGCTGCCGTTGCGACCGCCCTTTACCGGCCAGCGATAGACATTGTATCCGCAGGCGACAATACAATAATCGCATGCCGTTGAGATAACCTCCGCATCCTTGGGAGGAAGAGGCACATTTGATTGTGGAATGTAATATGGTGTCGACATAAGTTGTCTTCTCCCCAACTAGCTTTGCAGGTTGTTTTCGCGACCAAAGATCAGTCCGAAAATACCGATTGCGTAAATGTTATCGCCTTCGACTTCGAGCAGGACCTGCGGCAGGCTTTGATAGGCCTGACCGGAGATCAAGATGCCGTGCCGCGTCAAGTCGTAGGTCGACAAATGAAGCGCACAGGCGCCGAGCGACTTGGTGTCGGCCTTGTAGCTTCCCGA
>Ga0114931_10009147_pt1 | contig 11908 bp, 9 predicted proteins | sample 2SBtaG_FD_89579 | JGI IMG/M metagenome (GOLD analysis project Ga0114931, IMG submission 89579) | Deep subsurface microbial communities from Kolumbo volcano to uncover new lineages of life (NeLLi) - 2SBTROV14_V59a metaG | ecosystem: Environmental > Aquatic > Marine > Volcanic | place: Kolumbo...
ATCGTCGAGACCCCGGGCATCGGCCAGGGCGACGCCGGGCTGCTGCCGCTGGTCGACGCCTCGCTTTATGTCATGACCCCGGAATTCGGCGCCGCCAGCCAGCTCGAGAAAATCGACATGCTCGATTTCGCCGATCTGGTGGCGATCAACAAATTCGACCGCAACGGCGCCCAGGACGCCTTGCGCGACGTGCGCAAACAGGTGCAGCGCAACCATCAGGCGTTTAGCGTGCCGCTCGAGGACATGCCGGTTTATGGCACCATCGCCGCCGGCTTCAACGACGACGGGGTCAGCGCGCTCTACCATGGCCTCAAGGAGGTGCTGGACCAGTGGCCGTCCGGCGCCCTGTCCCGCCCCCAAGGCCGGGTGTCGAGCCAGGCGGCGGTGATCGTGCCGGCCCGGCGGGTGCGCTATCTTGCCGAGATTGCCGAGGTCGTGCGCGACTATCACGCCACCATCGCCGAGCAGGTAGCGCTGGCCCGCCAGCGCCAACATCTGGTGGAAGCCAAACGTCTGGCCGCCGAAGAAGGCGCCGCGGCCGACCTCGATGCGCTGATCGCCAAACGCGAGGCGGCCATGGACCGGCGGGCCCAAAAACTGCTGGCGCTATGGCCAAGCCTGCGCGAGGCCTATGGCGGCAAGGAACATGTGGTCAAGATCCGCGACCGGGAAATCCGCACCGCCCTGCGCCACACCACACTGTCCGGCCTGTCGATTCCCAAGGTGGCGCTGCCCGCCTATGAAAATGACGGCGAAATCTTAAAGTGGCTGCTCAAGGAAAATATTCCGGGCAGTTTTCCCTATACCGCCGGGGTCTTTCCGTTCAAGCGCGAGGGCGAAGACCCGGCGCGCATGTTCGCCGGCGAGGGCGATGCCTTCGAGACCAACAAGCGCTTCAAGCTGCTGTCCGAACATGCCGAGGCCAAACGGCTGTCGACCGCCTTTGATTCGGTTACCCTTTATGGCTTCGACCCCGACGAGCGGCCCGACATCTATGGCAAGGTGGGCAATTCCGGGGTCTCCATCGCCACCCTCGATGACATGAAGGTGCTCTATGAGGGGTTTGATCTGTGCAGCCCGAAAAACTCGGTCTCGATGACCATCAACGGCCCGGCACCAACCATGCTGGCGTTTTTCCTCAATACCGCCATCGACCAGCAGATGGACAAATTCATCGCCGACAACGGCCGTGCCCCGTCCGAGGAGGAGGCGGCCAAAATCCGCGCCTGGGTGATGGAAAATGTCCGTGGTACGGTGCAGGCCGATATTCTCAAGGAGGATCAGGGCCAGAACACCTGTATTTTCTCCACCGAATTCAGCCTCAAGATGATGGGCGATATCGCCGAATATTTCGTTCACCACAAGGTGCGCAATTTCTATTCAGTGTCGATCTCGGGCTATCATATCGCCGAAGCCGGGGCCAATCCGATCACCCAGCTGGCGCTGACCCTGGCCAACGGCTTTACCTATGTCGAGGCCTATCTGGCGCGTGGCCTGCATATCGATGATTTCGCGCCCAATCTGTCATTTTTCTTCTCCAACGGCATGGACCCGGAATATTGCGTTCTCGGCCGGGTGGCGCGGCGCATCTGGGCGGTGGCGATGCGGTTCAAATATGGCGCCGATGCGCGCAGTCAGAAGCTCAAATATCATATCCAGACCTCGGGCCGCTCGCTGCACGCCCAGGAAATGGCGTTCAACGACATCCGCACCACTCTGCAAGCGCTGATCGCCACCTATGACAATTGCAACAGCCTGCACACCAACGCCTATGACGAGGCGATCACCACCCCGACCGCGGACTCGGTACGCCGGGCATTGGCCATCCAGCTCATCATCAACCGCGAATGGGGGCTGGCCAAAAACGAGAACCCCAACCAGGGCAGCTTCATCATCGACGAGTTGACCGACCTGGTGGAAGAAGCGGTGCTGCGCGAGTTCGAGCGGATTTCCGAGCGCGGCGGCGTGCTGGGGGCGATGGAGACCGGCTATCAGCGCGGCAAGATTCAGGACGAATCGATCTATTATGAAACCCGCAAGCACGACGGCTCGCTGCCGATCATCGGGGTCAACACCTTCCTTAATCCGGAGCCCGAGCAAGAAGCGCGGGTGATCGAGCTGGCGCGCTCGAGCGAAAAAGTCAAACGCAGCCAACTGGCCCGGCTGGCCGATTTCCACGCCCGCCACCGCGACGAAAGCGGGCCCGCCCTGGCGCGCCTTAAACAGGCGGCGGTGGCGGGCGAAAATGTCTTTTCGGTGCTGGTCGAAGTGGCGCGGGTGTGCTCGCTGGGCCAGATCACGCAAGCCCTGTTCGAGGTCGGCGGCCAATATCGGCGCAACATGTAATGCCCGACATCACCGGCCAGTGCCATTGCGGCAACATCAGCTACGCGCTGGAAAGCGCCCAGCAGCCGGTTGATTTCACCCCCCGGGCCTGCACTTGTTCGTTCTGCGCCCGCCATGGCGGGCGCTATATTTCCGACCCCGCCGGCCGGCTCGAGGTGAGTATTGCCGATGACAGCCTGGTTCAGCACTATCGCTTTGGCCATGAAACCGCCGATTTTATTGTCTGTCGCCAGTGCGGTGTGCTGACACTGGTCACCTCGGTAATCGAGGGCCGGCGCTATGCGGTTATCAACATCAACACCGCCGACCAGCGCGAGGATTTCGCCCAACCCGCCATCCCCGTCACCTATCGAGACGAACCGGCGGAAAAACGCCTGGCGCGCCGGGCCAGAACATGGATCGGCCAAGTCAATATTTGACCCGTGCGGGTTTTCCGCGCTACCTAACAGGCCATGACGGCCGAGCCCGATATTGTGTTCTAGGCGCGCGGATACGCCGGGGTGGTCACCCTCAACCGACCGCGCGCACTCAATGCGCTGACCCATGGCATGTGCCTGGCGCTCGAGCGCCAGCTTGCCCTCTGGGCGGCCGACGACGCCATCGCCTGCGTGGTGATCACCGGGGCCGGCGAGCGGGCGTTTTGCGCCGGCGGCGATGTGCGCGCCATTTATGATACCGCACGGTCTGACTTTGAAGCCGCCCTGCGCTTTTATGCCGACGAATACCGCCTGAACAGCCTGATCAAACATTATCCCAAGCCCTATGTCGCCCTGTGGCACGGTTTTGTCATGGGCGGCGGGGTCGGGGTTTCGGTTCATGGCTCGCACCGGCTGTGCGCCGAGGAGGTCGCTTTTTCCATGCCGGAGACCGGCATCGGCTTTTTCCCTGATGTTGGCGCCAGCTATTTTCTGCCCCGCCTGCCCGGCGAGACCGGGGCCTGGCTGGGCCTGACCGGGGCGCGACTGGGCGCCGGCGAGTTGTGCGCCCTGGGACTGGCCCAGGCCTGTGTCCCCCGCGAGCGCCACACCCGGCTGATCGACCATCTGGCGGCCGGGACCCCAGTGGCCGAAGCCATCGCGCGCGAACGCATCGCGCCGCCGTCCGACCCGCTCGACGCGCGCCGCGCGGCGATCGACCGGCTGTTCGCCGGCGAGCGGCCGGAGGACATTCTGGCCGCCCTTGCGCAGGACACCTGTATCTGGGCGCAGGACATGCGCGCGAAACTGGCTAAAAAATCCCCTACCAGCCTGGCGGTCACCCTGCGCCAGATCCGCACCGGCGCCCAGCTCTCGTTTGACCAGTGCATGGCCCTCGAGCTGCGCCTGGCGGGCCATTTTCTGCGCGACCGGGATTTTTTCGAGGGCGTGCGCGCGGTGATTATCGACAAGGATCATGCCCCGGTGTGGCACCCGGCCCGGCTGGAGGATGTCGCTCCCGAGGCCCTTGAGAGCTATTTCGCGGACTGACCGCACCATCGGCCGATTAAGCTCTTGTTAGCACTTTGCAGCCTATAAATAGGCGCCGGATTATGCCGGCGACGCCAAATTCCCAGTGAGACTGCGAGATGACCAAGACCGCACAGAAAAATGCTCTTGTCGGCGCCGATGCAGACCCCAGGTCCGCGGGAAAAACCGCTTATATGGAAGCGCTGCGGCTGATCGAACGGTTGCACCGCCGCATGCTTGACGTGATCAAGGCCGAGCTTGACAAACGCGGCGTGAGCGATATCAACAGCGTTCAGGCCCTGTTGCTTTACAATATCGGCGACAATGAAATGACCGCCTGCGAATTGCGCAGCCGGGTCTATTACATGGGCTCGAATGTGTCATACAACCTGAAAAAACTGGTCGAAGGCGGCTATATCGAGCATGAGCGCTCGCTGCATGACCGGCGTTCGGTGGGCATCCGGCTCAGCGACAAGGGCCAGATGATCTGCGGCCTGCTTGACGCGCTCTACAGCGCTCATGTCGGCGAATTCGCCGGTGAAGAATCTGGCCTGAAGGCCCTGCGGGAGATGAACACCGCGCTGCAGGCGCTGGAGCGTTTCTGGAGCGACAAGATCCGCATCATATAGCCCACACTATCTTTATGCGACATATTGACCGCTTTCCTTCATGCGCAAAAGCAGCTTATAAAGTGCTTTTGGCGTGATATACTGTGCCTGATGTATCGCAACCCGGGTTGGTGATGATGGATTATGATCGCTTGTTCTCGCAAAAAATCGACGGCCTGAAGACCGAGGGTCGCTATCGGGTTTTTATCGATATCGCGCGGCGCCGGGGGGAGTTTCCCCGCGCCGTTCATCACCGTGCCGACGGCCGCACCCAGGACATCGTGGTGTGGTGTTCCAACGATTATCTCGGCATGGGCCAGCACCCGCTGGTGATCTCGGCGATGCACGAGGCGCTCGACAAGGTCGGCGCCGGGGCCGGCGGCACCCGCAACATCAGCGGCACCAATCATTATCATGTCCTGCTCGAGGAAGAGCTGGCCGATCTGCACGGCAAGGAATCCGCGCTGCTGTTCAATTCCGGTTTCATGTCCAATGAGACCACCCTGGCGACCCTGGCCAAGGTGATGCCGGGCTGCATCATTTTTTCCGACGAGCTCAACCATTCCTCGATGATCGAGGGCATCCGCCGGGGCAAGAACGAGAAAAAGATTTTCCGCCACAACGATGTCGACCATCTGGCCGCGCTACTGGCCGAGGCCGACCCCGACGCGCCCAAGATCATCGCCTTTGAATCGGTTTATTCCATGGACGGCGACATTGCGCCGATAGAGGCCCTGTGCGACCTCGCCGACCGCTATGGCGCCCTGAGTTATATCGACGAGGTCCATGCTGTTGGCCTTTATGGTCCGCGCGGCGGCGGCATTACCGACCGCGACGGGCTGGCCCACCGGGTGTCGATCATCGAGGGCACCCTGGCCAAGGCTTATGGCGTCATGGGCGGCTATATTACCGGCTCGGCGGCGACCATCGACGTGGTGCGCAGCTTTGCCCCCGGTTTCATCTTCACCACCTCGCTGTCGCCGGTGCTGACCGCCGGCGCGCTGGCCAGCGTACGCCATCTCAAACGCAGCCAGGCCGAACGCGAGCAGCATCAGCGCCAGGCCGCCCGGCTCAAGCGTCTGCTGACCGACGCCCAGTTGCCGGTGATGCCGTCACAAACCCATATCGTGCCGCTGTGGGTGGGCGATGCCGCGCTGTGCAAGGCGGTGTCGGACGAGCTGCTGGATGATTTCGGTATTTATGTCCAGCCGATCAACTATCCCACCGTGCCGCGCGGCACCGAACGGCTGCGCTTTACCCCCAGCCCGCTGCATACCGACAGCATGCTCGACGCGCTGGTCGGCGCGCTCAACACGGTGTGGGAGCGCCACGCCATCCGCCGCGCCGCCTGATCCCGACATCTCGGACCGGGGCGTGGTAAACTGTCCTCTCACAAGAGGAGAGCCATGCCGTGATATCCCAGACCAGGCCGATACTCGTTGCGGTCGATTTTTCCGATGATTCCAGGGCCGCGCTGGCCTGGGCCAGCGACTTGGCGGCCTGCGCCGGCGCGCCGCTCAGCGTCGTTCACGTGGTCCATGAACCGGCCCAGAAACCGGGCTATTACCGCCGCGATCCCGACGACGTGGTGCGCCCCATGGAGGACGTCGCCCGCGAAATGTTCGAGGCTTTTCTCCAGGACATGCGCGCCGCCCTGCCCGCAGTTCACCCCCTGCAACAGGCCGAGGTGATTCTGGTCAAGGGCCTGCCGTCAAACCGCATTCTGGAGGCGGCGCAAACCATCGACGCGCAGCATATCATCATGGGCTGCCGCGGCCACACCAGCCTGCCGCAGCTCCTGCTGGGCTCGACCGCCGATCACGTCGCCCACCATGCGCCGATGCCGGTCACCGTAGTCAAGGCCCCCCGCGCCGCTACTGGCGACGCCAAAACCGGCGCCGCCGGCAAGAATGATTAGCACCGCCGCCGCAAGCAGCGCCGCCAGCCTCGACTGGCCGGCAATGCTGTTGCAGTTGTTCGGCGGGCTGGCAATCTTCCTGCTCGGCATGGAGCAAATGGCCAGCGCGCTCAAGCAGGTCGCCGGCATGCGCATGAAGGACATTTTATCGCGGGTGACCGGCAGCCGCCTGCGCGGCGTGTTTACTGGCGCGATGGTCACCGCCGTCATCCAGTCCTCCTCGGTCACGACGGTGATCCTGGTTGGCTTTGTCGCCTCGGGCCTGTTGTCGCTGGCCCAGGCGGTGGGGATCATTCTGGGCGCCAATATCGGCACCACCGTTACCGCCCAAATCGTCGCCTTCAAGGTGACCCGCTTTGCGCTGGCCTTTGTCGCCGGCGGCTTTTTGATGAGCTTTGCCGGGCGCTCCGGCCATATCCGGTATTATGGCAAGCTGATCATGGGCTTGGGCATGATCTTTTTTGGCATGAGTATCATGAGCGCCGGCATGCAGCCCCTGCGCGGCTACGCCCCGTTCATCGAAATGATGAGCAATGTGTCGAACCCGGCGGTTGGTATTCTGGTCGCCGCGGGGTTCACCGCGCTGGTGCAATCATCCTCGGCGACGCTGGGGGTGATCATTTCGCTGGCCCTGCAAGGACTGGTCACCCTTGAAGGCGGCATCGCCCTGGCGCTGGGCGCCAATATCGGCACCTGTGTCACCGCCGCGCTGGCCGCCATCGGCAAGCCGCGCGAGGCGATGCGGGTCGCCGTCGCCCATGTCGCCTTTAATGTGATCGGTGTGCTCTTGATTGTCTGGTTCATCGGCCCCTTCGCCGAACTGGTGCGCGCGCTCTCGCCGGCCGCTCCCGAGCTGACCGGCACCGCCCGGCTGGCCGCCGAGACCCCGCGCCAGATCGCCAATGCGCACACCCTGTTCAATGTTGTCGCCGCGCTGGTGTTCCTGCCCTTCCTCGCCCCCTTCGCCCGATTGTGCGAACGCCTGGTGCCCGACCGCCCGCTGGATGAGAGCGGCGGCATCACCCCGCGCTTTCTCGACGACGAGGTGATCTCCATTCCCGCCTTCGCGCTGGAGCGCGCCCGCTTCGAGATTGCCCGGATGGGTGAATATGTCGAGGACATGCTGCGCGATATCCTGCCCCTGGCGCTGACCGGCAGCGCCGACGATATCGAGAAAATCGCCGAACGGGACACCCTTGTCGACCGGCTCTACGCCAAAATCGTGCATTATCTCGGTGCGGTCAGCGTCGAAGCCCTGTCGCCCCGGGAAACCGACTATCTGATGCGTCTGTTCGACATCGCCGAGCGTATCGAGGATATCGGCGACGTTATCGAGACCCGCATGGTCACGCTGGGTCTGCGGCGCATCGACGACCAGGTTTTCGTCAGCCCCGGAACCCTGAAACATATCGAACGGGTGCACGACAGGGTGCTGAAGGCCTATGCCACCATGCTCGATGTCATCAAGGACCAGGACCGCGAGAAACTCGCCCGGCTCGAGGAGATCAAACACGACCTCGACCGCCTCACCGAAGGCGCCGCGCGCCACGAGGTCGAGCGGCTCATGGTTACCGAGCCCAACCGCCTGAAAACCTTCAGCCGCGAGGTCGAAGCGATCAACCACTTGCGCGATATTTTCCGGCAATGCCGGCGGATCGCCAAAAAGGCGATCCCGCCCGAGCCGGACGAGGACTCTTAATCCCCCAGCGCCACTCCCTCGCGGCGCGGATCGGCGCCGCCGATGAGCTGGCGCGCGCCCCCCGGGCCATAGCGGATTACCACCCCATGCAGGCCGCTGACCAGCGAACGCTCACGCACCTTGTAGCCCAGCGCCTTAAGCCCGCTTTCAAGCCGGATCAGCGGGGTAGCGCGCTCAAGGAACAACGGGCCGCCCATGGTGACGTGATTGGGCAGGGCGATCGCCGCCTGAATGTCGTGCTTCCAGTCGAGAACGCCGATCAGGGTCTTGACTACAAAGCCGATGATCGCCGGCCCGCCGGGCGAGCCGATCGCCATCACCGGCCGGCCGGCGCGGTCAAACACAATGGTCGGCGACATCGAGCTGCGCGGCCGCTTGCCGGGCTCGACCCGGTTGGCCACCGGCGCCCCGGCCTTGCGCGGCACAAAGGAGAAATCGGTAAGCTGGTTGTTGAGCAGAAAACCGCCGACCATGACCCGGCTGCCGAATACATTCTCAACGCTGGTGGTCATGCTCACCACATCGCCCCAGTGATCGACAATCGAGAGATGCGAGGTCGAGGGCCGCTCGGGCGACGGGGCGGCGAAAAAATTCGCCGCCGCGCCATCATCATAGCGCGGCGCGCCGGGCAGCACCGTCTTGAGGCGACGCGCCGGTTCGATCAGCGCGGCGCGGGCGCGCAAATAGTCGGTATCGAGCAGACCGCGCAGCGGCACCGCGACGAAATCGCTGTCGGCGAGATAGGCCGCCCGGTCGGCGAAGGCCAGCCGGCTGGCCGCGGAAATCAGATGCACCGCGCGCAGCGAGCCGGGAGCGATGGCCGCCATATCGAAACGCTCGAGCATTTTCATGATTTGCAGGGTGGTCACGCCGCCCGAGGATGGCGGCGGCATGCCGCACAGCCGCCAGAGCCGGTAGGACAGACAGACCGGGGGGCGTTTTTTGGCGCGGTAAGCCGCCAGATCGGCCAGCGACAGCATCCCCGGGTTGCGCTCGGCATGGCGCACCGCCGCGATGACCCGGCGGGCCAGCGGGCCACGATAAAACGCCTGCGGGTCGGCGGCGATCTGGCGCAGGCTTTGCGCATAGGCCGGGTTTTTGAGCAGGAACCCCTCGGGCAGGGCTGCGCAATCCTGGTAAAAATAGCTCCGGGCGGCAGAAAAATTCTTGAGCAGCCGGTCGCGCGCGATCAGGAAATGCAACCGCGGCGACACCCGGAAGCCGGCCTCGGCCAGGCGGATCGCCGGGGCGAACAGCGCCGCCCAGGGCAGCCGGCCATGTTCCTTGTGGGCCAGCGCCAGCATCCGCACCACCCCCGGCGCGCCAACCGCGCGGCCGCCGGCGACCGCATCGAAAAAGCGCATTGGCCGGCCCTGGGCATCGAGAAACAGGCGCTCGTCCACCGCCGCCGGCGCAGTCTCGCGGCCGTCATAGGCGCTCAAGACGCCCGAGCCGGCGGCAAAATGCAGCATGAAGGCGCCGCCGCCCAGGCCCGAGGATTGCGGCTCGACCAGCCCGAGCACCAGTTGCGCGGCGATCGCGGCATCGACCGCGCTGCCGCCGGCGCGCAACATCTCGAGCCCGGCCTGGCTGGCGTGCCGGTTGGCGGTCACCACCATCTGCCGCTCGGCGCGCACACTTGCCGGCGCCGCCCGGCCCGGCGCAGCGGCGGCCAAAACCAGCGCCAGCGCCGAGAACACCAGCCAGGCCCGCCTGCTCACCTGTTTCATCACATCATCACGTCTATTAGAAGCCCCGCCATCATAGACGGGCATGACCGGGTGTTTCAATTGACCCCTTGCCGGCCTGGCGCTACCTTTGGACATGCTCCGCCCCGGCCCGCTTAATCTGATCACCGATGTCGACGGCCTGCTGGTCGGCAATGCCGAGGACATGGCGGCGCGCAGCGGGGTGACCGTGGTGCTGCCCGAAAAGCCGGCGAGCATGGCGGTGGACCTGCGCGGCGGTGCGCCCGGGGTGCGCGAGACCGGGGCGCTCGATCCGGACTGTCTGGTCGAGGAGTTTCACGGCCTGGCGCTGGCCGGGGGCTCGGTGTTCGGGCTGGCGGCGGCCGACGGCGTGGCCGCCTGGCTGTCCGATCACGGCCGCGGGCTGGCTCTGGGGCCGCGCGCTGTGCCGGTGGTGCCCGGGGCGATTTTGTTCGATCTGACCAATGGCGGCAACAAGGACTGGGGCGACACCCCGCCCTACCGCCAATTGGGCCGGGACGCCTGCGCGGCCGCCGGGCGGCGCTTTGCCCTGGGCAATGCCGGAGCCGGGCTGGGCGCCCAGGCGGGCGCGGTCAAGGGCGGCCTGGGCAGCGCCTCGATCATGGATGACGACGGCGTGATCGGCGCACTAGTGGCGGTCAATTCCTTTGGCTCGCCGGTCATGCCCCACAGCACCCGGCTGTGGGCGGCCACCTTCGAGCTCAACGACGAAATGGGCGATCAGCGCGCCGCCGCTCCCGCCCCGCCGCCGGCGGCCGGCCGCGCCGCGCTCGACGATCTCGGCCTGCCGCTGGAAAGCCGACTGGCCGGCAACACCACCCTGGGGGTGATCGCCACCGACATTACGCTGACCAAGGCGCAGGCGCGGCGCATCGCGATCATGGCGCAGGATGGCCTGGCCCGCGCCCTGCGCCCGGCTCACACCCCCTATGACGGCGATGTGGTTTTCGTGCTGTCCACCGGCGCGCGCGCCCTTGGTTCGGCGGCAACGCCCGGCCCCATGGCGCTGGCCAAACTGGGCACCCTGGCCGCCGATTGTCTGGCCCGCGCCATCGGCCGGGCGATCCATCATGCGCAAAGTCTGGGCGACATTCCCGCCTATCGCGCCCCCTCACCGTAACGCGAAAATCCGCCCGTCATCCGGGCGGATGCTCTCCCAGACGCTTCTGGATGGCGGCGATCAACGCCTGAACCCGGGTCTGTTCGGCCTATGCGCGCTGGCGCAAGACGGCCGCCTGATCGGCCAGCGGCGGGCCAAAGGCCGCCGTCTTGCCGGCGAAAGCGGCCAGCTCCTGTTCGAGATCATCGAGCCGCATCGCCTGAGCCGACAGGCGGGACAGCGCCAGTTGCGCGCCGCGCCATTTTTCGGCCCGGATCTCGGCCGTCCCGGTGAATTTTTCAAAGCCGGCCACCGCGCTGTTGACCGCCGTCGCCTGAGCGACCAGGGCATCATGGCGCGCCGCTAGCTCTTTGGTCAGACGCTCCAGCTTGGCGCGCGCCGCCGCGATATCGGCCGGCGCTGCCGGCGGGGCCTTTTGCGCTGCGGTCTTGCCGGTGGCTGGCGGCGGGGGCTGGTCATCGCGCCAGGCCTTGCCGCTCAGCGACGGCCAGGCCTTGTCATTGCCGATAAAACTACAGCCCGACAGACCTGAAACCAACGCGGCCACCACAATTATTTTCAAAAATCGCATTACACCATCCGCGTCTATCGTCACCAGTCCGGCGGCTGCGCGATCTTAGGAAAAGAGTGTGGCGGCGACAAGCGCCATGATCACCGGCTTTTTTCCGGCTGACCAGGAAACAACATTGCAATGGCCGGGCATTTTCGCTAGGTTGCCGCACCGATGACGGGGCCAGCCCGCCATTAGCGCCCGTAGCTCAGCTGGATAGAGCACCAGACTACGAATCTGGGGGTCGGGAGTTCGAATCTTCCCGGGCGCGCCATTATTTCAATGACTTACGCCATGCGCGTGGCTTGCCGATTCGGCCTAGCAACCACATAGCAACCACGGGGATGAATTTCGCGGCATATCGGGATGTTCGCTTGCGCCGTTGGGCCTAGCAGGTTGCTGCAAAACGTGCTGGCTTGCGGGATTTGATGCGGTTTCGCGGCGTTTGGTTTGTGGGGCATGGGTCTGGAAGCCCTTTTTCGGGGCCGTTTG
>Ga0114931_10009148_pt1 | contig 11901 bp, 6 predicted proteins | sample 2SBtaG_FD_89579 | JGI IMG/M metagenome (GOLD analysis project Ga0114931, IMG submission 89579) | Deep subsurface microbial communities from Kolumbo volcano to uncover new lineages of life (NeLLi) - 2SBTROV14_V59a metaG | ecosystem: Environmental > Aquatic > Marine > Volcanic | place: Kolumbo...
AAATAATTCTCGTTTTGCCGGAACAATTATGGGGAATGGCAATGTAATTTATATGAATAACAGTTCCTATTTTACTTCCCATTCTGTTGTAGGAACAACAACTCTTGAAAATGTTAATTTTACCGGCAATGTTGGGGTTGGAGCTGATTTAAATTTTAACGGTAGTTGTTATTTAAATGGAACTATGTATCCACAGTTTTTTAGCAATTACAAAATCACTTCAAGCGGTCTTTTTCAGAATAATGGAGAAATAAAACCTTCTTCCAGTTGGAAATTATTTTTAGATATTAAGAATGATATTGAAAATACAGGCTCTTGGATTGCGGCAGAAACAAGAATTATTGGAGACTTTAATCAACATCTCGGCATCCAAGATACTGCTTCCATTAATAAAATAAAAATTGATGCAAACCGTAGCGGAGACTCATACCAATGGACATTAAACGGCAGTCCATTTACAAACGGCGGAGACATTTCCGGTGCTACATCAAGCACTTTAATTATTAATAATTTTAATTCTAATTACTTTGGTACAATAAAATGTGAAATAGATTCTGCCGGTAATTCAATAACTTCCCGTGATATTGTTGTTAATGATATTATTACGGAAGTTGAAATTAATGCCGATGGAAATGGAGACGGCGGAAAAGACGGAAATAAAAATCAAATACCAAAAATATTTTCTTTATCGCAAAATTATCCGAATCCGTTTAATCCTAGTACAATTATCGAATATTCAATTCCGGTGGTTGAGACAAGGCATGCCTTGTCTGTACAACTGAGAATATTTGATATACTCGGGCGTGAGGTAGCTGTGCTCGTTAATGAACACCAAAAACCCGGATATTATAAAATAAATTTTGATGCCTCTTCCCTTTCAAGCGGAATTTATTTTTACAGGATTTCGGCAGGAAAATTTGTATCTGTTAAAAAGATGATATTATTGAGATAGCAGATTACTTATTTAAATATAAGACACAGGGAAACAGTTTTGCAAATTGTTAGAAATAAATACATAGCGCACTAAAGTGCAACATAGAAATTAGAAGTTAGAATTTATTTTAAGACCACTTGTTTAATCTAATTTCTCCAAAGGATGCTGAGCATAATTTCAAAGTTCTAATTTTGGGTTATATTTTGCTAAATTTTTTCTTAACTAATTTCTTTACAAAAATAACAAGGATTTAGTTATCAATACTATAATTATTAGAATATTAATATTTTTAATATTTATATCGATAGATATAATTGCACAATGGCAAAATGTTGGTCCCGGAGGTGGAAGCGACTTACAAACAATTCTGATTCAGCCTGATGACCCTGGTGTTGTTTATCTTGGCGGAGATATTGAAGGCATTTTCAAAACTACTAACGGTGGTACATCTTGGAAAATGATTAACAATAATCTAGCTACCGGTCCATGGACACCCGATGTTTACTGGACTAACCAAATGATGTTTGACTTAAGCGATAACACTTACAATTCAATATTGTACTGTACTGCCGTGGCAATGTTTAAGTCAACTAACGGCGGCGATAGTTGGAATAAATTATTTCCTCAGCAAGTTTTATCCGAGGATGATTTTGTTTCTGTTTATTCTGTTGTGCAGGATAAAAATAATTTCAATAGTTTGTTTGTCGGTACACAAAGCAAGGGAATTTTTCATTCTACCGATGCCGGAAACACTTGGAGCAAGTTAAACACAACTATTCCTGATTCTGCAACCATATTTAATATGTACATTACTTCTTCAAATGAACTCATTATCGGCTCAACAGAAGGAGTATTTTATTCGCCGGATTTGGGTGTTACTTGGGAAAATAGAACCAATGGTTTGCCTCATAATTACGTTTGGAATATGAAATATATTGAATCGGGAAATAATGATTTACTTTTTGCATCACTTCCAACATTCGGCACACAGGGAAATATTTCTACATTTTCAGGAGGAATTTATAAAAGCAGTGACAAGGGATTAAATTGGACAGAAATAAACGGCGATTTACCAAAAATGCAGAGTGACGGAATGTTTTATTATTACTGGAAATTTACCATAAATCCTGACAATCATTCTTCAATTTATATTGGCACAAGTGTAGGCTATCCGGATGAAACCCTTGCAGCATTTGAGGAATGGGGAATTTACAAAACCGAGAACGGCGGAAATTCTTGGGCAAAAATGGACAATAATGTAACCGAAGGTTGGATGGACCAATCCTTTTTCGACGAACGCCACGCATTGGTTCTTGCCATGGCGCCAAGTGATACAAATAGAATTTATTGGGGACGCGACTGGATTTACAGTTCCACCGATGCCGGAAATTCTTGGCAGCAAATTTATACAAACAAAATTGGGAATGCTTGGAAAGGCAACGGTTTTGAATTGATGATGACAGAAGGAATCGCCTTTTCCCCTATCAATAGCAATGTAATTTTTATCGGATACGATGATATGGGCCCTTTTCGTTCAACTGACGGCGGGAACAGTTTCAAACCTTTGGATGCCCAAATGGACCCTTATGATGGATATGATGCCGGAAAAGATATTTTAATCGACCCTGCAAACGCCGATATTTATATGAGCCGCTACGATGGATTCGGTTCGGCATTTACAAACGGTTACACAATGGGAAGGATTTACAAAAGTACGGATGACGGAAACACATTCACAAATATTTCAAGCGGATTTCCTGACGGAAGACCAAATTTAGCAGTTGACTTTACCTCCGGTTCGGCAGGAAACAGAACACTTTATGCCACATCTTTTTCAAACGGAGTTTACAAATCAACCAATAGCGGAAGTACTTGGACAGCAATAAATAATGGTCTTGGAGGAGATGCACAAGGAGCTTGGCTCATAAAAATAAATCCGAATAATAATGCCGAATTGTATTTGGGAATAAATAATTTTGGCGGAGGAGGAGCGCTTTACAAATCTACTAATTCGGGAGCATCTTGGACAATACTAAATTCCTTTCCTGCTTTTGATGTGCTTTCTTTGGAGTTTGATAAAGTAAACAATATTATCTATTGCGGTGCAACGGAAAACTACGATTGGAGTATAAACGGTGGATTATTCAAATCTGCTGATAATGGCACAACTTGGACACAAATCTCGAATTTACCGCGAGTTGCTGATATTACAATTAATCCGGATAATCCGAATACACTTTTTATTGCTTCACAACCTTGGTATTCTGTTTGGAAGCCTGATGTTAATATTGGAATATTAAAATCAACCGATGCAGGAAATACATGGCAGAATATCACAAAGAATTTAAATCATGCTTTTGTTCTGTTTGCAAAATTAAACCCGAATAATACTTCGCAATTATTTGTCGGAACAGGTGGCGGTGGACTTTGGATGAACGATAATGCAACCGGAATTGATGAAACCACGGACGCTATTCCAACTCATTTTTATATATCGCAGAATTATCCAAATCCGTTTAATCCTAGTACGATTATCGAATATTCAATTCCGGCTGTTGAGACAAGGCATACCTTATATGTACAGCTGAGAATATATGATATTCTTGGACGAGAAATTATGACGTTAGTTAACGAGCAGCAAAAACCCGGATATTATAAAATAAATTTTGATGCATCATCATTAACGAGTGGAGTTTATTTTTATAGACTTTCAACTAATAGCGGCTTTGTACAGACTAAGAAAATGCTCCTTCTCTGGTAAGTAAATTCATAACTCCGGCGGACAGGTACCGTTAAAATAAAATACGGTAAAAACAAAGTTCTATTATCACTGCGCTTATTCTGGAGCTGTATTTTGTTTTATAAAACCTGAACAACCCAAAATTAATAACAATATGACATCTACATTGTCAATTATCAATTATCAATTATCAATTATATTCATTCCAACTTTTAATAGATAAATCCTCAAGATGTTTGGAACAAAATGCTTTGATAAAAGCTTTGGCAAGTCTAACATTTGTAATTAGTGATACATTGTAATCTATTGAAGCTCTTCTAATAGTGTAATCATTATCCAACTCATTTTTTGTAAGGTTTTTTGGAATATTGATTACCAAATCAATTTTGTGTGATTGAATATACTCCAAAGTATTAGGTGCTTTATTGGAATCAGGCCAGTACAGTAAGGTAGTTGATAAATCATTACGGGTTAAAAAATTGTAAGTGCCTTCAGTGGCAAACATACTATATCCGTTTTCCACAAGCAATTTTATACTCTCTAACAATTCGGCTTTTGCTTCTACCGGACCGGTAGAAAGTAAAATATTTTTCCCCGGTATTTTAAATCCAACGGAAAGCATTGATTTTAGTAATGCTTCGTCGAAGTCATCGCCCAAACAGCCGACTTCACCGGTAGATGACATATCAACTCCTAAAATAGGATCGGTTTCGTGCAGACGGGAAAATGAAAATTGCGGAGCCTTAATTCCAATATAGTCAAGTTCAAACAGTGTTTTATGTAATTTATCAACATTCTTTCCCAACATCACATCAGTTGCAATTTCAATAAAATTAGTTTTAAGCACTTTGGAAACAAACGGCAAACTTCTTGAAGCACGCAAGTTGCATTCAATTACTTTGATATCATTGTTTTTTGCTAAAAATTGAATATTGAAAGGGCCGGAAATTTGTAATCCTTCGGCAATTTTACGACTGATTTTTTTAATTCTTCTAACAGTTTCAAAATAAATTTTTTGCGGCGGAAAAACCATAGTTGCATCACCTGAATGAACTCCGGCAAATTCTATATGTTCATTTATTGCATAAACTTTTATCATTCCTTTTTCTGCAACGGCATCAATTTCAATTTCTTTTGCATTTTGAATAAATTCCGACACCACAACAGGGAAATTTTTAGAAACGGATTTTGCAAGTTTTAAAAAATATTCAAGTTCTTCTTTGTTGGAAACAACATTCATAGCAGCTCCCGAAAGCACGTAAGACGGACGAACCAAAATGGGAAAACCAACCAAATCAATAAACTTATAAATTTCACTGATGCTTGTAAGTTCTTTCCATCGTGGTTGATCAACGCCAATATTATCAAGCATTTGGGAAAATTTATGCCGGTTCTCCGCTCTGTCAATTGATTCGGCAGTAGTTCCTAAAATATTTACATTCTGCTCTTTTAACCGGATTGCAAGATTGTTTGGTATCTGCCCGCCGGTCGAAACAATTACGCCGACCGGTTTTTCAAACTCAATAATATCCAAAACACGTTCAAATGTTAGTTCCTCAAAATAAAGACGATTGCTAATATCATAATCGGTGCTGACAGTTTCAGGATTATAATTAATAACAATACTGCGGTAACCGTTTTTTCCAATTGCAGCAACCGCATTTACACAGCACCAATCGAATTCAACGCTGCTGCCAATTCGGTAAGCACCTGAACCAAGAACAATAATAGACTTTCCATCTCTTGAGAAGTCAACATCGTTTTCAGTTCCATTGTAAGTTATGTAAAGATAATTTGTCTCGGCTGGGAATTCAGCAGCTAAAGTATCAATTTGTTTTACAACAGGAAGAATATTTCTTTTTTTTCTTTCATTCCGGACTAATATTAAATCACTTTCAATTTTCTGCATATTCGATGCATAAATTAATCTTGCAATTTGAAAGTCGGAAAATCCCATTTGTTTTGCTTCCAATAATAAATTGCTGCTAATGCTTTCAATCGAGGAAACTTTTTGCAGTACAAAACTAAAATCCACAATATTTTTAAGTTTAACCAAAAACCATTTATCTATTTTCGTTAATCGATAAAGTTTATCTATTGAATATCCGCGTTTCAATGCTTCGGCAATTGCAAAAATTCTTTTTTCAGTCGGGAAACTCAACAGATTGTCAAGATTTCCAAATTTTAAATTACTGTTTGCAACTAAACCGTGCATTCCCTGCCCAAGCATTCTTAGTCCCTTATGAATCGCTTCCTCAAAACTGCGCCCAATTGACATTACTTCGCCGATGCTTTTCATACTGCTTCCGATTTGCTCGGAAACTCCTTCGAACTTACTTAAGTCCCAACGGGGTAATTTACAAACTACATAATCCAAAGCCGGTTCAAAAAAAGCAGGTGTGGTTTTGGTAACGGAATTCTTTAGCTCAAACAATCCGTAACCCAATGCAAGTTTTGCCGCTACAAAGGCAAGCGGATAGCCTGTAGCTTTGGATGCAAGAGCACTTGACCTGGAAAGCCTTGCGTTCACTTCTATAACTCTGTAGTTTTCTGATTCGGGATCCAAAGCAAATTGAACATTACATTCACCGACAATTCCCAAATGCCTTACTATTTTTATTGAAATGGCTCGGAGTTTATGATATTCCGTATTGCTCAGTGTTTGTGAGGGTGCAACAACAATGCTTTCTCCGGTATGAATTCCTAAAGGATCGAAATTTTCCATATTACATACGGTAATGCAGTTATCATATTTATCCCGCACTACTTCGTATTCAACTTCTTTCCACCCTTTTAATGATTCCTCTACCAATATTTGTTTTGAATAAGAAAGGGATTTATTAGCAAGTGAGATAAGTTCTTTTTCATTATTGCAGAATCCACTTCCTAATCCTCCAAGGGAAAATGCCGATCTTATTATTATAGGATAACCCAAGTTTTCAGCCGAAATTAATGCTTCATCCAAAGAATTTACTGCGGTACTTTTGGGAGTCTTAATATGCATTTTATCTAACTGATGAGCAAATAATTCTCGATCTTCCGTATTAATTATTGTTTCAACCGAAGTTCCTAAAACTTTAACATTATATTTATTTAATATATTATTTTTAAATAGTTCAATACCGCAATTTAATGCAGTCTGTCCTCCAAAAGCCAAAAATATTCCGTCAGGATTTTCTTTTGCAATAACCTTTTCAATAAAAAAAGGAGTTACCGGTAAAAAGTAAATTTTATCCGCCATACCTTCGGATGTTTGAACCGTAGCAATATTGGGATTTACAAGTACAGTTTTAATGCCCTCTTCCCTTAGCGCTTTTAAAGCCTGCGAACCGGAATAATCAAATTCACCGGCTTCGCCAATTTTTAATGCCCCTGAACCGAGCAGTAATATTTTTTTTATTTTTTTATTCATTGTAGTTTTTGGTTATATTTTTCTGTGCTTTCATAAATAAGTATTTAATTTCTACTTATCATTCTCATTAATAACATATATGCATAGCAACACTTATCCAATAATTTAATTCTTTCTTTTAATTAAACTCAAAAATTCATCGAACAAAAATTCTGTGTCCGTTGGCCCGGATGATGCTTCGGGATGAAACTGCGTAGAGAAAAACGGTTTTGTTCTATGTCTTATCCCTTCGCAAGTTCCGTCGTTAATATTATTAAAAAATGGCTCCCACTCATCGCTCATTTCTTTAGTATCAACAGCGTAGCCGTGATTTTGAGAAGTAATGTAGCATTTATTAGTCCCGAATTTAATCACCGGCTGATTATGACTTCTGTGTCCGTATTTTAATTTATAAGTATCGGCACCCGCAGCGAGGGACATAATTTGATTTCCCATGCAAATTCCGAAAACCGGTTCTTTTCGTTCAAATATTTGTTTGGTACGATTGATAACACCTGTTAATAATTTCGGATCGCCTGGACCATTGGAAATTACAAGGCCATCATATTCTTCTTTAGAAAAATCGTAATCCCAAGGAACCTGTTTTACAGTTGTATTCCGTTTAACTAAACATCGTATAATGTTGTTCTTTACACCTAGATCGACCAACAGTATTTTAATTTTTCCCTTTCCATAAATTTTGGGTTTTTTACAGCTAACTGTTGAAATCAAATTTTTATCATTCGGATTATAAAATGGAATGTCCTGATCGGCATAAACTATTTTACCGAGCATTGTACCCATTTCACGCAGTTTTTTTGTTAATGCTCTGGTATCGACTCCAAAAATACCGGGTATTTTATTTTCAAATAACCACTGCGATAAACTTTTTTGAGCATTCCAATGACTGTAATTTGTTGAGTAATCGGAGATCACAAATCCGCTTACTTGAATTTTAGATGATTCAAAATTTGTAACAATTCCATCCGATATTTTATATTCCGGTACTCCGTAATTACCAACTAACGGATAAGTGGAAACCAGAATTTGTCCTTTGTACGATGGGTCGGTAAGGCTTTCGGGATAGCCTGTCATTGCAGTATTAAAAACTACTTCACCGGATACCGATTTTTTGTATCCAAATAAATAGCCACAAAATTTTGAATTGTCTTCCAGGATTAATGTAATTTTTTGGGGAACCATATAAAAAGTTGCTAATTAAGAAACTATTATTTGGAATAGAATATTACGAAATTAATTGTTCATTAAAAATTATTTCAGATATTTATTTTTCACTTAAATTTCATTTATCTAAATCAAATAATATATTACAACACAAGTTTTTTATTTTAGGATGCTATGTCTATTTATAATAAGCCAAAATATTCGTTTGCTACATTTTTAATTGCTATGTTTTCAATTTTTGCTATTACTTCATTTTCTGTCAGCAATAAGCATATTTTGAAAACTAAAAATCATTATGCGGATATTAGAAAAAAGTATGTTCTTAACAAACAAACTACAGTTATTTTGCATTCTGATAATTTTGATAAACATTTAATTACCGAAATAAAGAATAATTTCAGAAATATTTACTCTAAAATTAGCAGCACATTTAATAAAAAATTGCAGCATCCAAAAATATCATATAATGTTTATTCAAGTTTTGAACAAAAGGGACTTATTACAAAAAACACTTTTTTCTCTTCGACTAACGCAAGCTCCATTCATGTAGTTATCAATAACAGCATACGAAGCGACGATGGGTTTTCAATTGCAAAGCTAATTATTGAAAACAATTTCGGGAATACAAATCTAAAATTTATTGACGACGGTTTGGCAACTTATTTTTCAAATAAATGGAGATTTAAAGATTACCATAAAATTGCAGCACGTCTCGTAAAAGCAAATGAAGTTCCAAGTTTGGATTTTTTATTAAATAATAAAATGTTAGAATTTGAATCTTATCTTAGTTTTCAACCGCTCGGTGCTGTTTTTATTGAATTCTATATTAATAAATTCGGTGAAAAATCATTAATAGATTTATTTGGTGATACTGAACAAATTAAATCCAAACTAATGGCAATGCAATCTGATTGGGACAATTATCTTACAAAGTTATTGAAAAAATATTCAAATAGGTTATCTAAAAATGAAGAAACATTTAATAAAAGTTTACAGCCGTTCTTAAAAGGATTTTGTTTTGCACATGAAGGTTACCAAATCTATAACGGCTATATTTCACAAAGTGCAGTACAATCACTAACAAAATTAAAAGAACTTGGTACAAACAGTATTTCCATTACACCATTTACCGGTATGAGAAATCCTAACAAAGCTGCCCCGCTTTCTATTTGGCGAGCTGCCGGAACGGAAAACGATGAGAGTGTTATCTTCATTTCAAAAGCTGCGAAAAAACTTGGAATTATTCCGGTATTAAAACCTCATATTTATCTCCACAGAAGTTGGCCCGGAGCAATTAAAATGTCCTCTGAAAAAGAGTGGAATGAATTTGCCGAAAATTATTTTCGGTGGATAAAACATTATGCACTTCTTGCTCAAATGTATCACATCCCTTTATTTGTCATAGGGAATGAACTTGTTGAATTTACACTTTCGCACCCAAAAATATGGCGTGAAATGATTCGTAAAATCAGAATTATTTACGACGGTAAGATTACCTACGGTTCAAATTGGGGGAAAGAATTTGAGCAATTAACTTTTTGGGATGATTTGGATTTTATCGGCATCAGTAATTATTATCCTTTAAGCAACAAAACAAACCCTACAGATGAGGAACTTCTGCAAGGTGCAAATCATATTATAAAAAGAATTGAAAAAGTTAGTAAAAGATTTGGGAAACAAATTATCTTTACCGAAATTGGCTATCGCAGTTCGAAAGCACCGTGGTTAACTTCCAATGAAGATGATAAATCAAAAAGAACTATTAATAATAATAGTCAGTACCGCGCATATAATGCTGTTGCAAAAGCGATTAAAAACAAAAGTTGGTTAAGAGGATTATTTTGGTGGAAGTGGCCGAGTTACTTATATTATAATACAAAAAGGAGGCACGACTTATTTACACCGATGAATAAGCCGGCAGAACAAATTGTGAGAAAAATGTTTGCCCAAAAACAAAAGTAACAATTTATAAAATATTTAAGTCAAAACCTTTTTTAAGAATTTCTTCCTTATGTTTTTTAAAAAAATCTTGAATCACTTCAACGGGAACAATCTTTCCAATTCCATATTTAATTTGAACTAATCTTTTAATACCTATTTTACCGGAATATTCTACTCCGCCGATTAGGTCCCTTGCATTCTTTGGTTTATAAGGTGCTAAAACAAATTCCTTATCCGCCGGTACAGCCGAAACCATACCAACCAATTCAAAATTAGGGGCTTCCCCTCTTATTGCAAAAACCAATCCGCCGCTGGAACCTCTGTTTATGCTGGCATCAACAAGGAACCCTCCGTTCTTTCCCTTATTCGGAGAGCTTACAATTCCCCTTGTTACCATCTTGTTTCCCATTGGGAAACCAAAAATATAAACAAAACTTCCCCATTTTAATTCACTTGCCGTGCCAAACTTAAATTTTAATACCGGGGCACGCAAAGGTGATATTCCAACAAACGAATTCCCCACAATTGCAATATCCGATTTATCATCCTTTGCAATCAATCTGAGCCTGCCGCCTTCGGGTAAATCAGCATAGATTTGCTGCCTTACTTTTAATGCAATACTTGCAATATATTTTGTTCTCATTCCATTTTTAGTGTAATACTTAATAACAGTGTCAGGATAGCTGACAATATGAGCTACCGTAAGCAAAGCAACCTTTGTACCGTTATTACTTATGATTGTGCCTGTTCCTGCTGATGTTTGGTTAATATTATTTACAATAGTGGCTCTATCAAGCAAATGTTTATCATTTAAGTTTTTGGCAGTTATAAGCCCGTTTTGAAATTCATATCTTTTATAAAAAGTTATATTGTTAATCATCTTAATTGATTTAACAATCGACTCCAATTCATCTGAAACTTCATTGTTTGGAAAGACACTCGTATAATTATTAAAGACAGATTTTTGTGAATTCACTGAGTTGCTTGATGCGCACGAAACCGCAAGTAAAACAATAATTGATATTTGCAAAGCATATATTATTTTCATAATCCCCACTCCGCTCAATTCATTTATAATCATTTCCAATTTACTTATTTTTTTACAAAAATATATCGTTTCTGAAGAGCAAGCCTACAAAATATAAGACGTGCTTCTAAAGTATTTGTTAAATAATCTTTTAATAAAATATTTTTTACTATTGGTTTACAGGACAAACAATGGGAAATCAGATAAGTTTGTTTTATAATTATACAGAAGTATTGAAAATAAAAGCAAATAAATTAATGGAAAGTTGGGTAACGGTAAATTGTATGTGCCGTAACGGATTACGTGAGATATCTCATTTAAAATAGCACGAATGTTTGGGCGAGATATAAACTCTCAAATACCCATAAAACGCGCTATGACATTTACAAAATTTTAGGCACTGGCTTTATTCATTTTCAATCATTTATCTTTCAAATTTGCTAAAAATTTCGCAGTCTGCTTGGTGTTGGCAAGACATACTCTTCCCGATTTTTCATCGGGATGTGCATGGCTTTTGCGTTGGCTTTTTATTCATCTAATTCTATATCAAAGTCGTATGGTTCTATCCAATATTTCTTATAAAAATCTTTGTCTCCTAATACTGCTGTGTCTTCCGTTGCAAGTCTTAAATGGACTTTTAGTTTCTTTTCACCAAATTCAAATTCCTTTACTTTTGCATTTTC
>Ga0114931_10009149_pt1 | contig 11901 bp, 9 predicted proteins | sample 2SBtaG_FD_89579 | JGI IMG/M metagenome (GOLD analysis project Ga0114931, IMG submission 89579) | Deep subsurface microbial communities from Kolumbo volcano to uncover new lineages of life (NeLLi) - 2SBTROV14_V59a metaG | ecosystem: Environmental > Aquatic > Marine > Volcanic | place: Kolumbo...
CGCCCCTCAACACCGACTTGTCAGATTCAGTCAGTTTACTCATGATCTTAGTTCCTTTTTCAAAAGTCGAATGATTGTTCTCAAGGCATTGCGGCCAGCATCGGAAATATTCGCCTTTTCGCCTTTTCCAAAAATTGAAAACAGATACAACGGATTTTCCGTGTCGTGGAAGTATTATATAATCCGGTAAGAGCCGCTCTTCCCCTGGCCCTTTCGTGCGAAACGCACCTTGCGGGCAACGGAGGTCTTTTCCATGATATCGCCCGCCTTTGGATTGTGGGCGATGAAATCAATAAAATCGATCCGGTCCTTGGCCGTCATGACCTTGTTGGCCCAACTGATATACTCTGGCGTTTCACAAACGGTTTGACCAAGGCCGGGTTTCATAGTTGCATGGTAGTCAATGACAACCTTTTTGTCAAGTAAAACGAATCAAGAAAACTGACTACTGATGCCGTGCGCTCATGCTAGAAAGCATACTTCGGGAATCACATTTTCTGGAGTCGCCAATCTCATGACCCACACCTGTTTTGACATCGACATCCGCCAAGGCGTAGCCCATCTCGTGCTGAAGCGCGGCGACGCGCTGAACACCATGACCCCGGCTTTCTGGCGGGAATTGCCCGAGATCGTGCGCGAGATAGATGCCGGGGCGAAAGCCCGGGTGATTGTAATCTCCTCCACCGGCAAGCATTTTACCGCCGGCATGGATTTGTCCGTCTTTGGCTCCAGCGAAGGTCTGCTCACAGGGGAGGGGGCGGACGGCCAGAGCGCGGGGCAAAAACGCGAGGCCTTTCGGCGTTTTGTGGGGGTGCTTCAGGACAGTTTCACGGCGCTGGATGACGCGCGCCTGCCGGTTCTGGCGGCGGTTCAGGGCGGCTGCATCGGCGCCGGGGTCGATCTCATCTCCGCCACCGACATCCGCTATTGCACGGCGGACGCTTTTTTCTGCATTCATGAGATCAATTTGGGCATGACCGCCGATGTCGGCACGTTTCCGCGCCTCAGTCATTTGATTCCGCAGGGGTGGGTGCGGGAGATGGCCTATACCGGACGCCGCCTGCCTGCGGCTAAGGCCAAAGAGATCGGCCTCGTCAATGAGGTCTTCGAGACACACGATGAGATGGTCGGGCAAGTGCTGGCCACGGCCCGCGAGATCGCCGCCAAAGCGCCCCTCGCTGTCACCGGCTCCAAGGTGATGCTGAATTATGCCCGCGATCATTCCATTGCCGACGGCCTGGATTATATCGCCACCTGGCAGGCGGGCATGTTTCAGTCCGCTGATGTCGTGGAAAGCGTTGCCGCGCAAGGGGAAAAACGAACACCCACATACCGCGATCTCCAGGGGATGCGGAAAACGCTTTAAGCTCGTTCTAATCTTCCGCTGGCAGGAGCAGGGCTGATGTTATGCCGGATTTTGAGGGGGTCCTATGGGTTTATGGGATAAAGGGCTGGCGCGGTGCGCGGCTTTGGGAAGTGGCGCGCTGTTCATCAGCCTTGGTGACCCGGTACTGGCTGCCTGTGGGCACAGCCGTCTGTGCGAGGCGCTGCAGGGCTTGCAAGCGACATATACCGGCGAGGTGTGGCGCAACACACAAGGTGGCATCAAACACGCCTCGCGCTATCTCGATAACCTTGATCTGACCTGGGAGCTGGATTCCACGACTCTGTGGGACGCGCCGGGCGGCACGTTTTTCTTCTATGGTCTGTATAACAATGCGGCGGAACTCAGCGCTGAAGTGTTGGGGGATACACAAACAGTCAGTAATATCGATGCGCCCCAGGCCTTTCGCCTGTTTGAAGCGTGGTATGAGCAAACCCTGCTGGGTGATCGGCTTTCCTTGCTGGTGGGCCTTCATGATCTTAACTCTGAGTTTGACGTTCTGGACACGCGCGGCCTTTTTATTCTGAGCGCGCATGGCATCGGCACCGATTTTGCTCAGACCGGTGAAAACGGCCCATCGATTTTTCCCGTGACGTCACTTGCCTTTCGCGCTCATTGGCGGTTCACTGAGGCTTGGTCGGTGCGCGGCGCGGTGTATGACGGCGTGCCGGGCGACCCGGACCGGCCAAGCAAAACCGTGATTGATCTCGGGAAGGGCGACGGTGCATTGGGCGTGGCGGAGCTCGCTTATGAGGGGGCGTCCGGTCTTGTCGTGAAGGCGGGATATTGGCACTACACGGCCAAGTTCGATGATTTGACGGCGGTTGACACCAAGGGCGCTCCCGTGCGCCGCAAGGGCAATGACGGTTTTTATGTGGAAGGCGAGATGCCCGTCACTCATGAACCCGGCAATCCCGATCAGGGTTTAACCATCTTTGTGCGTTATGGCCGCGCGAAAGATAACATCAACCAGTTTCAGAGTTTCCTGGGCGCCGGGGGCGTTTATACCGGTTTGCTGCCCGGCCGCCCGGGCGACCAGCTTGGTTTTGCCATTGCGTTTGCCAGAAACGGTGCCCCTTATATCCGCGCTCAGGCACGGGTTGGTAGGCCAGCCGACACCACTGAGCGCCATTTTGAGTTCACTTATCATGCGCAACTCACGGACTGGCTTGCGCTACAGCCTGACATCCAGTATATCATTAATCCGGGTACGGACCCTTCTGTGAAAGACGTGCTGGTGTTTGGATTGCGTTTCGAAATCAGCCACGGTCTGTTTTGAGAGCGACAATCGCCCATTCCAGGGAGAATCGAATGACGGCATTTATCGTGCGGCGGCTGCTCTACGCCATCCCGACATTGCTTGCCATCATCACTCTTTCCTTCGTTCTTATGCACACGGCGCCCGGAGGGCCCTTTGATGGGGACGCGAATCTGGAGCCGGAAATCCTCGACAACCTGAAAAGTGCTTACAATCTCGACAAACCGGTCAGCATTCAATTCATCTCGTATATGAACGGCATTTTGCACGGAGATCTCGGACCCTCGATTATCCGCAAGGATTACACGGTCAGCGAACTGTTGCGTCTTGGGTTACCGGTCAGTCTTTCCTTAGGGATCAAAGCGCTGAGTTTGGCGCTTTTGATGGGCGGTGTGCTGGGCGCCATTGCGGCGCTCAGGCAGAACAGTTGGGTCGATTACACTGTGATGACCCTGTCAATGTCGGGCATCGCCATCCCCAATTTTGTTGTGGCGCCTGTTTTGACGCTTTTCTTTGGCGTTTATCTTAACCTGCTGCCGGTGGCCGGATGGGGGGACGTGCGTCATCAAATCCTGCCCGTGATCGCGCTGGCGCTGCCGCAGGTGGCCATCATCTCCCGTCTCATGCGCTCCAGCATGATCGAAGTGTTGCGCTCAAATTATATTCGTACCGCGCGCGCTAAGGGTCTTGATCACCGGCGTATCGTGATGCGCCACGCATTGCCGGCCGCTATCCTGCCGGTGGTCAGTTATTTGGGCCCGGCTATCGCGGGGATTGTCACGGGGTCGGTCGTCATCGAACAGATTTTCGAATTGCCGGGCGTCGGGCGCTACTTTATTCAGGGTGCGATTGACCGAGATTACCCGCTGGTGATGGGGATTGTGATTTTCTTCGCCACCGCCGTCATCTTTATGAATCTTCTGGTCGATATCATCTATGGCGTCCTCGATCCCAAAATCGAGGTTGAATAATGGGCGCCGCCCCTGGGAGCACGGGTCTGCCGGACTTATTGACTGAGGCAGCCGTCATCAAAGGCCGCTCGCTGTGGCAGGACGCGTGGACCCGCTTCAGGCACAACAGGGCGGCCATTGCCGGAATGGCCGGTCTGGCGCTCATCGCTTTTTATGCGGTTTTCGCTCCTTTTTTCAGCGCGTACACATTGGATGGCCTTGATTACACGTACATCCAGGCAGGGCCGTCTTTGGCGAACGGTCACTGGTTCGGCACCGATTCAAATGGCCGCGACCTGTTCGTGCGCACCGCTTATGGCGCGCGTATCTCACTTCTGATCGGCTTGATGACCACGATCATTGCGCTCAGCATCGGGGTAACCTATGGCGCGCTGGCCGGGTTTTTAGGGGGGCGTATCGGCAATATCATGATGCGCATTGTCGATGTCCTGTACGCCCTGCCGCTTATTTTCTTTATCATCATTCTGGTGACGGTGGTGGGCCGCTCCATTTTTCTTGTTTTTGTCGGCATTGGCGCGGTGGAATGGTTGACCATGGCCCGTATCGTCCGTGGACAGACACTCTCCGTAAAACAGAAAGAATATGTCGATGCCGCACGGATTGCGGGGGTCTCTTCAGCCAAGATAATCCAGCGGCATATCATCCCTAATGTGATAGGACCGGTTGTTGTTTTTGTCACGCTCCTCATACCGACCAATATCCTGATCGAAAGCTATCTCAGTTTTCTCGGGCTCGGCGTGCAGGAGCCGATGACAAGCTGGGGCGTGTTGATCAAACAGGGCTCGAACAATCTGGAATCCATGCCCTGGCTTCTGTTGTTTCCCGCAACTTTTCTTGCACTCACCATGTTCTGCTTCAATTTTATCGGCGATGGTCTGCGCGATGCCCTCGATCCGAAGGACAGATAAATGACCGGGCAGATCCTCACAGCGCAAGGGCTGAACGTGACGTTTGCAACACCCGACGGAATGGTGCGTGCGGTCTCTGATCTCTCATTCTCCCTCATGAGGGGAGAGTGTCTTGGCATTGTCGGCGAATCGGGATCTGGAAAGAGTCAGACCTTTCTGTCGGCTCTTGGGGTGTTGGCTGATAACGGCCGGGCGGGCGGCGTGGTGAACTTTCAGGGACAGAATCTGCTGGGTCTGACGCAGAATGCGCTCAACGACATCAGAGGCAACAGGATCACCATGATTTTTCAAGATGCGTTGACCGGCCTGACCCCGCACATGCGCATGGGAGAACAGCTTACTGAAGTGCTGGTGACTCATAAAGCTCTGAGCAAACAGACGGCCCGCGCCCGTGTTCTGGAGATGATCACCCGGCTGCGCGTGCCTGATCCGCAGCAACGTTTGGCCATGTACCCTCACGAGCTTTCCGGCGGCATGCGCCAGCGTATGATGATCGCCATGGCTCTGCTGTGCGAACCGGATATTCTGATTGCCGATGAACCGACCACGGCCCTTGATGTCACCATACAGGCGCAGGTTCTGCAACTTTTAAGCGGTCTGAAGAAACATACCGAGACAGCGATCATTCTGGTGACCCATGATCTGGGCGTGGTGGCGGGCCTGTGCGAGCGCGTGATGGTGATGTATGCCGGACGGCTTGTGGAAGAAGCCCCGGTGGATGAACTCTTTTATGACCCGCGCCATCCCTATACACGCGGCCTTCTGGATTCCACGCCCCGTCTTGCCGGTTCTGTCCACGCTGCGGACGGGCGGCTCAAAGCCATTCCGGGACAACCGCCCAGCCTGGAGGAACAGATCACAGGGTGCGCCTTTGCGCCGCGTTGCGCCGGGGCCATGGCAATCTGCCACACAGAGCGCCCGCCGCTGCGACAGTCCGGGCCGGGGCGCCGCCTTGCCTGTCATTTGGCGGCACCGTCATGACCAAGCCTCCCATGTTGCGCGTCAACGATCTCAAAGTGCACTTCCCTGTGCGCAAGACAAGTGGTTTTCTGCCTGATAGGGTGCCGCTCAAAGCCGTGGACGGCATCAGCTTCAGCCTTGGCGCTGGCGAAACACTGGGCATTGTCGGCGAATCCGGATGCGGTAAATCGACTTTGGGGCGCGCCATTCTTTCTCTTGTGCGCCCCACAGCGGGCCGGATTTCCTGGCTGGGGGTTGATATTGCGCAGGCAGACAAACGGGCTACGCGCCTCAGGCGCAAAGATCTTCAGCTTGTTTTTCAAGATCCCCTCGCCAGCCTCAACCCGCGCATGACCATTGGAGAGATCATCGCCGAACCTTTACGTTCTTTTCCGGCGGAATATTCAAAATCCGTCCGGATACGGAAGGTCAATGAGATGTTGCACCAAGTGGGCCTGTCGCCGGGTATGACCAATCGTTACCCGCATGAATTCAGCGGCGGCCAGAGCCAGCGCATCAGTATTGCCCGCGCTATGATTCTAACGCCTAAGCTGGTGGTTCTCGACGAGCCGGTGAGTGCGCTCGATGTCTCGATTCAGGCGCAGATCATCAATCTTCTTAAAGATCTGCAAGCGGCGTTTGACCTGTCTTATATTTTTATCAGCCATGATCTGTCCGTGGTCCAGCACATGTGCGACCGCGTTTTGATCATGTATCTGGGGCAGGTGGTGGAACAGGCGCGCGCCCATGATCTCTTTGTCAATCCACGCCACCCTTATACGCGAAGTCTCATTGACGCTGTGCCGATCCCAGATCCCGTGGCTGAGCGGGCCCGGCAGACCGTCAGTCTCACCGGTGATCCCCCCTCGCCGCTGAACCCGCCTGCAGGGTGCCGGTTTCATCCGCGCTGTCCGCACGCCGTGGATGCCTGCCAAGCTGCCGCGCCCGAACTGGAGACGGTGGCGCCGGGTCATGACACGGCGTGTTTCAGATGGCGCGAGACGCTTTAGCGGCTTTTCACCTGCATTAGCTCCAGCGGCAGTGCGGTTGACTGCTTCACCTTGGTCACCACGATGCGCGATTGCACGTCGCTGACGATCCCCAGCACCAACAATTTGCTGCGTAAAAAGCGGTCATAGGCATGAATGTCAGTGGTGATGATGCGCAGCATGTAATCCACAGCCCCGGTGATGGTGTAGCAATCCATCACCTCCGGCCATGATGCGATCGCTTTTTCCAGAGCCCCCATGTTTTTCTGATCCGGCACAGTGAGCTTCACCACCGCGAATACGATGAAATCAAGGCCCAAGGCCTCTTCATTCAGGCGTGTGACATGGTCGATGATGACACCCGCCTCTTCCATTTGTTTGATGCGCCGCCAGCAGGCGGAGACGGACAGACCCACATCTTGCGCCAGATCCGCCACCGGCAGTTTGGAATCCTTCTGCAACAGTGAGAGGATGTGGACATCGATTTTGTCGAAAATATCGGATTTCATTCGAAATTAACCATAATTTTTCGTAAAATATTTGAAATTATCTCATATATGCACAAAAATAGGAAGGATTTTTCCGGGTTCAGGCGTCATATTTCAACCAGGACATTCAAGCGCCCCGCACCGTTTAAAAGGGACACGGCCATTCCATGAAACCCAACACATATACGCTTTCAGATAAATACACTGCCGAGACCGGCACGGTCTTTTTGTCCGGCATCGAAGCGCTGGTGCGCCTGCCGCTGGATCAGGCGCGGGCCGACCGGCGGGCCGGCCACAGCACAGCCGGCTTCATCTCCGGTTATCGCGGCTCGCCTTTGGGCGGGATTGATCTGAAACTCTGGCAGCAGGAGAAGCGTTTGCAGGCCGCCGATATTACCTTCACGCCCGGTGTGAATGAGGAACTGGCGGCCACCGCCGTTTGGGGGGCGCAGCAGGTCGGCTTGTGGAGCGGCGCGCGTGTCGATGGCGTGTTCGGCCTGTGGTATGGCAAATCGCCCGGGGTTGATCGCTCGGGCGATGCGTTCCGGCATGCCAATTTTGCCGGCACAGCACCTCTGGGCGGGGCGTTGGCTGTCGCTGGAGATGACCACACCTGCAAATCTTCCACCCTGCCCAACCAGAGTGAATTTGCGTTCATGGATTCCGAGATTCCGGTCCTGAGCCCATCGAACATTCAGGAGGTTCTGGATTATGGACTTTATGCTTGGGCACTGTCGCGCTTTTCCGGTCTGTGGGTAGGTCTCATCGCGCTCGCCGATACTATGGACAGCGCCGCCACCATTGAAGTCGGCCCTGAGCGCCAGAAATTCATTCAGCCAACGGACTTCAAACTTCCGCCCGGTGGTCTGCACATCCGCGCCCATGATGCGCCGGCGGATAAAGAGTTGCGCCTGCGTAACTGGAAACTGCCCGCTGTGGCGGCATTTACCCGAGCCAATGCGCTTGACCGGGTGATGCTGGCCGCGCCCCGCCCACGTCTGGGCATTGTCGCCTCAGGCAAGGCCTATCAGGATCTCGCTCAGGCCATGGACACACTTGATCTCACGCAGGCCCAGGCGGCGGATATGGGGATCAGCATTTATAAAGTCGCCATGCCGTGGCCGTTGGAGCGCAGTGGTGCGTTGGAGTTCGCGCAAGGGCTGGAGAAGATTCTCGTTCTGGAGCACAAACGTCCGCTCATTGAAACTCAATTGAAAGATTACCTTTACGATCTTTCCGATGCGCGCCGCCCCAAAATCATCGGCAAAGACGACCGAAATGCTGAGGGCACTCTTCCTGCCACAAGCGAGCTGACTCTGGAAGATATCGGCACTTCGGTGATTGGTCTTCTGCCGACGGAACATCAGACCGATGCTTTGAAGAGTGCGCTTGCCCGCATCAGAGAACACCGGCGTTTGTTGCACTCGCTTGAGGCCACGCCCACCCGCGCGCCATTTTACTGCTCGGGTTGCCCGCATAACCGTTCAACCCGTGTGCCGGATGGCGCGCGCGCATTGGCTGGCATTGGCTGCCATTACATGGCCACCATGATGGACCGCAACACTGACATGCCGTGTCAGATGGGCGGCGAAGGCGCCATGTGGATCGGTCAGCAGCCCTTCACCCATGAGGACCATATTTTCGCGAATCTGGGCGATGGCACATATTATCACTCCGGCATTCTCGCCATTCGCGCCGCCCGCGCAGCCAAGACGAATATCACATATAAACTTTTGTTCAATGATGCGGTGGCCATGACCGGTGGTCAGCCGGTGGATGGGCTCACCGTACCGCAAATCACGCGTCAGCTTGCCGCTGAAGGTGTGGCGTGCATCGCGGTGGTGAGCGAACAGCCGCACCGTTATGATGGTTCAAACGACCTGGCTCCGGGGGTCAGTGTGTTTCATCGCGACCGCTTCGAGGAGGTGCAAGAGGAGCTGCGCGCCAGCCCCGGCGTCAGTGTACTGATTTTCGATCAGACTTGCGCCGCAGAAAAACGCCGGCGTCGTAAAAAAGGTCTGTTGGACGATCCCCACAAACACGTTTTTATCAATCAGGATGTGTGCGAGGGCTGTGGTGATTGTTCGACCAAATCGAATTGTCTGTCCGTAGAGCCGGTGGAAACTCCGCTCGGCCGCAAACGGCAAATCAATCACTCGACGTGCAATAAAGACTTCACATGTCTCGATGGCTTCTGCCCCAGTTTTGTGACCATTGAGGGCACGCGGCGGGACCATGAACGCACGTCTGCTTGGCAAGCTCTGGCGTGCGAAGTCGAGACCGCCATGGCGGCTTTGCCTGAACCAAAGCATCGCTCGCTTCGTTTGGCGAATGCCGGGCCCACGAATATCGTGCTTGCCGGCATTGGCGGCAGTGGAATCTCCACCATCAGCGCCATTTTGGGCACGGCGGCCCATATCGATGGCAAGGCCAGTGCGACCATGACCATGACGGGGCTGGCGCAAAAAGGCGGGACCGTGATCTCTCACTTGCGAATCGCGCCTCAAGGCTCTGAGATCCATGGCGCGCGCGTGCCGCCCGTTTCCGCTGATCTCTTGCTCGGTTTTGATCTGGTGGTGTCGGCCGAACCCCCCACCCTCGACATGGTGGATCCCAGACGCACCAAAGCGGTTCTCAACACGCATCTGGCCCCCACCGCCGCGTTCGTGGAAAACAATGACATTCACTATGATTACGACGCCATGCACAGCGCGGTGGAAAAATCCTGCCGCGAGACGTTGCCTTTTGATGCCACGCATGTGTGTGAAGAATTTTTGGGCGACACACTTTATGCCAACATGCTGCTGCTGGGCTTTGCCGTGCAGAGCGGCGCTGTCCCGGTGAGTGTGGCCGCGTTAACCCGCGCCATCCGGTTGAACGACAGGGATGTGGAGAAAAATGTCTATGCCTTTGCGCTGGGCCGCGTTCTGGCGCAAGACGCTTCTCTCCTCGCACGCGCCACGGCATGTGAAGCGCCTGAAACACGCAGCGCCCCCGATACGCTGAACGCACTCATTGAGCATCGCAAAGCGCTGCTGACCGCGTATCAGGATGCGTCCTATGCAGAGCGTTACCACGATTTGATCACTAAGGTGGGCCAAATGGAGCACCAGGTCTGCCCGAACAGCACGGCGCTGACACACGCCGTGGCGCGTGCCTATTACAAAGTGCTGGCCTATAAGGATGAATACGAAGTCGCCCGGCTCTACGCCGGCGACCGCTTTAATAACGCCATCACCCAGCAGTTTGTCCCAGGTGTGCGGCTGAAAGTGCATCTGGCGCCGCCGCTGTTCGCCAAAAAAGATCCGGAAACGGGCGAACCCATCAAGCGCGCCTTTGGCGGCTGGGTCTTTCCCCTTTTCAGAGTGCTCGCACGATTGAAAGTGCTGCGCGGCACAGTTTTTGATCCGTTCGGTTATCTTGCCTAGCGCCGGATGGAACGCCAACTTATCGCAGATTATGAGCGCGACGTAATGCGGCTTCTCGCCAGCCTGACGCCTGAAAAACATGAAATTGCCGTGTCCATCGCTGCAATTCCAGACGCCATAAAGGGCTTTGGGCACATCAAGCAGAAAAATATCATAGCGGCCAAAGCTGAATCCGCCAGACTGTGGCAGCGGTTTAACGCACCGCAGCCCGCACAACACGTCGCTTGAAGGGAGAGAATGATGCGTAACGAAATCATCAGCCAAAAGGGTTATGAAAAAGTCGTCAAGGTGCGCGATATCGCCAGTGGGCTCACCGCTTATATCGCCATTCACAGCACGGTGCTGGGCCCCGCCCTTGGGGGCTGCCGGATGTGGCCCTATGCCTCTCATGAAGAGGCGCTGCGTGATGTGTTGCGCCTCGCCCAGGGGATGACGCAGAAAAATGCTCTGGCGGGCCTTGATCTGGGCGGCGGAAAAGCGGTGATCATCGGCGAGTCCAAGACGGACAAATCTCCTGAGCTTTTCAAAGCCTTCGGCCGCGCGGTTGAGCGTTTGAAGGGTCTTTATTTCACGGCGGAAGATGTCGGCGTTACGGCGCAGGATATGGGGTTTATCGCGCGCGAAACAAAATATGTCGCGGGTCTGCCTGAAACGATGGGCGGCAGCGGCAATCCTTCGCCAATCACCGCTTATGGCGTGTTTCTGGGGCTCAAAGCCGCCGCCCGGCACCGCTTTGGAACGGACACATTGCACGGTGTCAAAGTCATCGTTGCCGGTCTTGGCCACGTCGGATTTGAACTCTGCCGCTTGCTGTCAGACGCGGGGGCAGTATTAATCGTGGCCGATCTCGATGTGGACAAAGTGCGCAATGCGCAGCACCTTTTTGGCGCTCGGGAATCACACCCCATGGAAGCCTTTGCCAAGTCGGCTGATATTTTCGCCCCTTGCGCGCTGGGCGGTGTGTTGAACGAGGCCACCATTCCCATGCTCCAGGTGGGCGCCATCGCGGGCGCCGCCAACAATCAACTGATGAGTCCGGAACAGGGCGATGCGCTGCACAAGCGGGGCATACTCTATGCGCCCGATTATGTCATCAATGCCGGCGGCGTCATCAGCATCGCGCAGGAAATAGAAGGTGCTTGGACCCGGCAAAAGGCGCTGGCACAATGTGGCCGTATCACACGGACACTTGAGGCCATTTTTGACCGCTCGCACGTGCTCGATCAGGCCACCAACCGCGTCGCGGACCGGCTGGCGGCGGACCGGCTGCTACACGTTCCCAAACCGCAGGATTTGGCGGAAGGTGCAGCTTAAAAACTGACCCTCATTCTTGTTTGTATTTTCTCACCTTTAATGCGCCCCTCTCCCCCTAATGGGACCTTTGCATAGAGGTTTTTTGTGATTCAATTTGTTCTTGATTTGCAGGGAGGTTTTCATGGCGCATCGGATGAGGGGACAGTTGAGCCTTGCGGACGGGCTTGTTGCGGGGGGCGGTTCGAACCAGCGGTTGGAGCG
>Ga0114931_10009150_pt1 | contig 11901 bp, 12 predicted proteins | sample 2SBtaG_FD_89579 | JGI IMG/M metagenome (GOLD analysis project Ga0114931, IMG submission 89579) | Deep subsurface microbial communities from Kolumbo volcano to uncover new lineages of life (NeLLi) - 2SBTROV14_V59a metaG | ecosystem: Environmental > Aquatic > Marine > Volcanic | place: Kolumbo...
ATCGACGAGACCGACCGCCGCCGGACGTTGCAGATTGCGTATAACGATGAGCACGGCATCACGCCTGACACGGTCAAGAAGGCGGTTCGTGAGAGCCTGATGAGCGAGGTTGCCGCCCATCGCCGGGTGCAGGAGGCTGTTCACGCCGACGAAGGCGAGTACGATCGGGACGAATTGGTGCGTGAGTTGGAAAGCGAGATGCTTCAGGCCGCGGAGGAATTGGATTTTGAGCGGGCGGCGGCGCTGCGGGATCATGTGGCCGAATTGAAGAACTCTCCGGACCTGAAGGTTTCAGCCGCCGACGCGCGGCCGGCGGTCGCGAGCGGTGCGGGCAAGCGTCGCGCCGCCAAGCCGGCGCGTGCGGCGCGTCGCACCCGGAGTGTTGAGTGACAGGCTGTCCTTGGCGGGCGGTGCGGGTCTTGTATCCCACCGGCTCGAGACGATTGTGTGGCCGGCGGTCGGACGTTGGATCCGGCCCTGATAGACAGGAGTATTCCGGAATGATCAGACGAACACTTGGACGAGGCGCGTTGACGGCGGGGCTCGTACTGTTGGCGGCGACGCCGCTCGTGCTCGCGGATGGCGGAGTGGACAAGTTCACGCTGACGCGCGCCATCCCCGCCGATGCTTTCCTGGCGATCCACAACCGATCGCATGACGGGCAGGAGTTCTTGAACAAGCAGTATGCCCGCGTCTGGGAAGCCGTTCGCAAGGCGCGGATCGACCGCAATCTCAAACAGATGTTCAAGGACATTCAGAAGCAGTCCGGCACAGTCAACGAAGAGTTTGACGCGCAGTGGCAGCGCACGATGGACATGTGGTCGGCGGTGGATTGGGCCGGGCTGAACGGGCGCGAATTCGCGATTGGGATGAAGATCGGATTTCCGACGGTCGAGTTCGTCGCGCTGTTGATGCCCGAAGCGGACAAGGTCGAATCGAGCTTCAAGGGGCTGAGCGATGTGGCCAAGACGCTGGTCGGAATGTCGCAGGGCAACGTCGAGCTACAGACGGACGGCGAAGGCCGCGAGGTCGTGCAGCGCATTTCGCCGACGATGCAGATGCCGTTTCCGATCGCGATGACCTTGGCGCGCCAAGGGGACGTAATTCTGGTCGGGCTCGGCTCGACGCTGACCGAGCAGTCGCTGGCGCTGCTCAAGGGTGACGAAGGCAAGTCACTGCGAGACACGGCGCGTTTCAAGGCGGCGTTCACCAAGCTCGCCTCGCCGACCGACGCGATGGTGTTCTTCGACAACGACAAATTCATGACCCAGATGCGAACCCTGGTCAAACAGGGACTGGAAATGGCGACACAGCAGGCCGGCGAAGATGCGGCGGGCCAGGTGGACCAGATTCGCACGCTGACCAACGAGTTGTTCGCGTCTCTGGATCTGTGGGATTTCTGCGCGACCACCGCGTCCACCGACGGGCTGGAGACGAAGACGGATTCGATTCACGTCTTGCGCAACGACGCGAAGACCAAGCCGTTCTACAAGGTCGTTTACGGCAACGGCGCGGTGCGCGATCCGCTGAAGTTCGTTCCGGTGACTTCCGGCGACTTTTCGGTGTCGAGCGGCGTCGATCTGCTTGCGCTCTATGACTTCATCGTGGACTTCGTGCGTAAGAACGTTCCCGACGGCGATGCACAGATGACACAATTCGAGCAGGAGGTTCAGACCAACACCGGCCTGAGCATCAAGGACGACCTCATCGGCTGGATCAAAGGCGGCATCGTCACCGCGTCAGTCCCCGGCCCAAATGCGTACAGCCCCGGAAACTGGGTATTCATGGTCGAGCTGCGCGACGAAGAAAAGGCCCACACCATGATCAATCAGTTGTGCGAGTTCATGCGGCCGCTGCTCCAGGGGCAGAACGGCTCGATCGATGCGGCCGACATCGTCGGTGCGGAGGACTTCCAGTCGATCAACGTCCCGCAACTGGCGATGTTGGGAATCAGCAAGCCGACGCTCGGTGTCAAGGACGGCTGGCTCATGCTCGGGTCGAGTCCCGACATGATCTCCGAAGTGCTTGATACCGCCGAGGGCAAGTCCGACAACTTCTCGAAGAACGAACGCTATCGCAGCGAGGGCCTTCCGCCGACAAGCGACGTGACGGCGTTGTCGTTCAAGGACTTGACCGGAATGGGGGACAGCCTCGCGCAGGCGCTCGGGTCGGTCGGTCTCTTTCAGGCGTTCGGCCCGCCGCAGCTAACCTCGAACCCCGCCGCCAAGGCGCTGCTCGGCATTGTTCCGAAGTTCGCGCGTGTGGCGCACAAGCTGGACTTTCTCCAGTCCAGCTCGTCGCGAACGACGCGGGAAGGCGACACCGTTCGGACGCAAGCGGTCGTCACGTATCGTGAGCCGCCGAAGGTTGGGAAACCGGCGGCGGGCGGCTCCGAGTAGCGGCTTGCAACGAGGTTTCCGGCGTACGGACCCGCGCCGCTCGCAGCGGCGCGGGTCTGTCTTTGTACTCCGAAATCGGTCTCGGCTACCCGGATGGGCTTGGGGGTGGAACGCGCGGCGGCGTGCTGCTCGCGAAAATCACTGAGAATCTTTGCCGGGCGTTTTGACACCGGCGTCGGTCTCTATACAATGCTCAGTCCGGTTTTGCCGGATGGTCCGAGTACGCCTGTAAATCCCGGCGTTGGAGCGGTCTGTCGTTCGTCCGGGAGTTGCTGCTGTAGCTCAGTGGTAGAGCGCGTCCTTGGTAAGGACGAGGTCATGGGTTCAACCCCCATCAGCAGCTATTGCTCGTGCTGCGGACCGTGGAAAATTGCGGATCGGAACTGGACGTTGACACGCTGAACGCGGCCGAAGACTGGCCGTCTCCGAGGGTGGCCTCGGGGCAGACGAGTGGAGAACTTGAATGGCCAAAGATGTTTATGAGCGCACAAAACCGCATGTGAACGTGGGCACGATCGGTCACGTCGATCACGGCAAGACCACCTTGACCGCGGCGATCACCGCCGTTCAGGCCTCCAAAGGGCTCGCCAAGTACAAGCCCTACGACGAGGTTGCCAAGGCGTCCGAAAAGGACGGTCGTCGGGATCCGACCAAGATTCTGACGATCGCGACCTCGCATGTCGAGTACGAATCCGACAAGCGGCACTATGCGCATATCGACTGTCCCGGTCACGCCGACTACGTCAAGAACATGATCACCGGCGCCGCCCAGATGGACGGGGCGATCCTCGTGGTCAGCGCCGCGGACGGACCGATGCCGCAAACGCGCGAGCACGTGCTGCTGGCCCGTCAGGTCAATGTCCCGTCGCTTGTGGTTTTCCTCAACAAGGTTGACCTCGTCGACGATCCGGAGCTGCTCGAACTCGTCGAGATGGAAGTCCGCGAGCTGCTCAGCAAGTACGACTTCGACGGCGACAACATCCCCGTCATCCAGGGCTCGGCGACCGAAGCGATCCAGGGTACCGTCGACAAGGACGAGGCCAAGATGGCCAAGATCGCCGAACTGATGGACGCGCTCGACGCGCACATCCCCGAGCCGGTGCGCGAACAGGACAAGCCTTTCCTGATGCCCGTCGAGGATGTCTTCAGCATCAAGGGCCGCGGCACCGTCGGCACCGGTCGGATCGAGCGCGGCGAGGTCAAGGTCGGCGACAACGTCGAGATCATCGGCCTGCACGCCAAGAAAGATTGGAAGACCGTCGTCACCGGCGTCGAGATGTTCAACAAGACGCTCAACGAGGGTATGGCCGGCGACAACGTCGGGCTGTTGCTGCGCGGCGTCGAAAAGACCGAACTCGAACGCGGGCAGGTGCTCGCCAAGCCGGGCAGCATCACCCCGCACACCAAGTTCTTCGGCGAGGTGTACGTGCTGACCGCGGAGGAAGGCGGCCGCAAAACGCCGTTCTTCCCGGGGTATCGCCCGCAGTTCTACTTCCGCACCACCGACGTGACGGGTTCGATCACCGAGTTGGTCTCGCGCGAAGGCGGCAAGGCGGACATGTGCATGCCGGGCGACAATATCCGCATGCGGGTCGAGATTGGAAAGCCGATCGCGATGGAGGACGGGCTTCGCTTCGCGATTCGCGAAGGCGGCCGCACCGTCGGGTCGGGTGTCGTGACCGAAATCATCGAGTAGCGCGCCGCCGCGCCGCTCGTAGCGTCAGGAAGCGGATTCGTCAGTCGGACTTTCGTGAAGTCCGCGGTGCGTGTTCCGCAGCGGACCGGAGAGTGATTCGAGATGGCCAAGAAAAAAGGGGCCAAGCGCGAGTACGTCTGGCTGCAATGCACCGAGACCGGCGATCTGAACTATCGCACATCGGTCAACGTGCAGGGCGGCTTGCCGAAGATCGAGCTGATGAAGTACAGCTCGCGGCTTCGCAAACGCACCAAGCACAAGCTCAAACGCAAGTAGCGATGTACGACAGGCCCCCCACCAGCCGCGAAAGGAGCGTAGCTCAATTGGTAGAGCACCGGTTTCCAAAACCGGCGGTTGGGGGTTCGAGTCCCTCCGCTCCTGTCGACCCGGCCACGCGCGGTCGGATCGTCCGAAGCGTAGAGCGTGTTTCTGAGCGTCATCTGCGGAAAGGACACCAAGATGGCTGAATCGGCGGCCGACCGACTGCCCGAACGTCAGCGCAGCGCCGAATTGGGCGCGGCGCACGGCGCGTCCGGGCCTCGACGTCATGCGCACGGCGGGAATCCGTTCCGGATCTACAAACCCGGGCAGGGCACGAACGTGCGCTGGGGCTCGGCGGCGGGCATGGGCGTGATCTCGATCGCGTTCGCGAGTTTTCTTTTCAGCCAGTTGGCCCGTGTTACGCAGGTGTTCTGGATCAAGATGCTGATGCCGGTCGTGCTGCTGCTGGTGCTGGCGCTCGTCGTTTTTCGCCTGCTGGGACAGAGCCGAACGATCGTCGATTTCATGATCGCGACCGAAGGCGAGATGAAGAAAGTCAGTTGGTCGACGCGGCGCGAAGTGCTCGGCGCGACGCGCGTCGTGATCGCCGCGGTACTGGCGCTCGGCTTTCTTCTCTTCGCCGCGGACATGCTCTTTATGACCGTGTTCCGATTCATAAATGTCCTACGGATTGATGGCTGATGAGCGAGAGCGATAACAAGAGCGAGGTCGACGTGCCCGAAGAGCCTCAGAACGGCGACGCGAGTGAGCGCGAGCCTGCCGAGAAGCCGCCGGAGGCCGCCGATGCGCCGTCCGAGGCCGCCGAGACCCAAGTCGTACGCGATGGGATGAACTGGTACGTGCTGCGCGTCGCCTCGAACAAAGAAGCCCGCGTCCGCGACGCGCTCGAGCGCAAGATCAAGATCGAAAAGCTATCCGAACGTGTCAATCAAGTGCTGGTCCCCACGCAAAAAGAAAAGCGGATGCGCGGCGGCACGGCCCGGATCTATAAGAAGAAACTCTACCCCGGCTATGTATTCGTCGAGATGGCGCCCGAGAAGGACGGCAGTGTCCCCGAGGACGTCTGGTTCGTGATTAAGGAAACCGACGGCGTCGGCGACTTCATCGGCTCGGGCGGCAAGCCTTCGCCGATGCCGGTGGCGGACGTCGAAGCGATGCTGGCGTCCACGCGTGAGAGCGAAGAGACGCCGGCGCTCGCCAATCTCAATTTCCAGAAGGACGACCGCGTCAAGATCACCGAGGGCGCCTTCGAGAACTTCGAAGGCACCGTGGACGAGATCAATACGCAAAAGGGAACGGTGCGCGTCATCGCGACGATCTTCGGCCGCGCCACCCCGGTCGACATCGAGTACTGGCAGGTGGAAAAACTGTAGAGCGGCCGCGGCGTCGCGTCGATCGAGTTTCGCAGGCGGCGCCCCAAGCGCATAGGAATGTAAGAGAAGCATCATGGCCAAAGCGATTATTGCCAAAATCAAGTTGCAGGCCCCCGGCGGAAAGGCGACCCCCGCCCCGCCGATCGGACCGGCGCTCGGTCAGCACGGCGTCAACATCGGTCAGTTCGTTTCGCAGTTCAACGAAAAGACCAAGAAGATGGAAGGCTACACCTGTCCGGTCGAACTGACCGTGTACAAGGATAAGTCGTTCGACTTCATCGTTAAGAGCCCGCCGGCGGCCGACCTGCTCAAGAAGGCCGCCAAGCCGCTCGACACGTCGCTGAACATCGTTGAGAAGGGCTCCGGCGAGCCGAATCGCAACAAGATCGGTACGGTCACCAGCGACGACCTGCGCAAGATCGCCGAGACCAAGATGAAGGACTTGAACGCGTTCGATCTCGATGCGGCAGCGAAGATTATCGCCGGCACGGCGCGCTCGATGGGCATCGAGGTGGCGAGCTAGTGGGGGACGCCCGCCGAGTGCAGAAGTATCAGGTCGGGGCCCGATTCGAGAGCGGGGTGCTGTCGTGGACCTTTATGGTGCAGACCGAAGACGGGGCCGTGTGCGAGTTGGACGTGCGGGATGGTGAGGAGATCCCGATCCTGTTTCAGATGTGCCGTGCGGACCTGACGGTGTATTTCGATCCCGAGTCGAAAACACTGACAACCGGGTGGAACACGCCCGGGACGGAATAAGAGACGGATGCGGGCGTCAGCGTGACGTTTCGCGATGAATCGGCCTGACCACGGGCCTGGATTTTGCAGTGGGAGCTTTTGCGATGAGACGTCGCAGCAAGCGCTATCGGAAGGACATCAAGAAGCAGCCGCAGGAGCCGCAGTCTCTCGACGAGGCGATCAAGACGCTCCAAGGCTACACAAGGCCGAAGTTCGACCCCTCGGTGGATCTGGTGATGCACCTGGGAATCGATCCGAAGCAGGCCGACCAGATGCTGCGCGGCTCGGTCACTCTTCCCAAGGGTATTGGCAAGGCCAAGCGCGTCATCGCATTCTGCCAGGACAACGACGCCGCCGCGTGTAGCGAGGCCGGCGCGGTCGAGGCCGGCGGCGATGATCTTGTGAAGAAAGTGCAGGACGGCTGGTTCGAGTTCGACGTCGCGATCGCGCATCCGTCGATGATGGGCAAGGTCGGAAGACTTGGCCGCGTGCTCGGCCCGCAGGGCAAAATGCCGTCGCCCAAGAGCGGCACGGTGACGCAGGACGTGGTGACGGCGGTGAAGGAGTACAGCGCCGGCAAGCTCGAATTCCGCAACGACTCAGGCGGGAATATCCACGCGATGGTTGGCAAACTGAGCTTCGCTCAGGTCGATCTGCGCGAGAACATCGTCGCCTTCGTCGATCACATTCGAAAACTCAAACCGGCGACCGCGAAGGGAACGTACATCAAGAACCTCTGCATCAGCGGTTCGATGACGCCTTCCGTGCGGGTCGCCGTCAACGCCGCGGGCGGGGTGGAGTAGGTCATGAGCAAACGTGTCAAGGGCTTGATTGTCGACGAACTTCGTTCGCGTTATGCCGAGCTCGACAGCGCCGTGTGGGTTGAATTCGTCGGTTGCGACGGGAATACGAACAACGAGTTTCGCCGCGAGCTGCGCGAGAAAGAGTTGCGGCTTGAAATCGTCAAGAACGCCTTGTTTCGACGGGCGGTTGTGGACGGGCCGCTCGCGACGCTGGGCGATTCTCTCGACGGACCAGCCGCGATCGTCACCGGCGGCGAGTCGGCGATTGACGCGGCCAAGGTGATCGACGAGTGGCTTTCCAAAATCGGCGGGATGAAGCTGCGCGGCGCGGTGCTCGAGGGAGAGTACCTCGACGAGTCTCGTGTCGCGGGTTTGGCGAAGATGCCGACCAAGCACGACATGCAGGCTCGCATCGCCGGCATCATCCGCGCCCCCGGGGCGAATCTCGCCGCGGCCGCGCTCGCCGGCGGGGGCAATATCGCCGCCTGCATCAAGACCATTATCGGGAAACTCGAGGACGGCGAGGAAATCAGAAAATCAGCGTAACTGCAACACGCGCAAACTCGCAGCGCGCCCGTCGCGGGCCGCGATGAGGCGATTTGGAAACGAACGGCGCGGCCTGACTGTTCCGCATCGCGGATGAAATGGAGCCAACGGGGTTCCGGCTATCAGGACGGCCGAGGATATCGAGCAACGGAGCATTGGATCATGGCAGAAGCACCCGCAGAAGCACCCGCAAAAGAGTATGACGCCTCCATCAAGGAGATCGGCGACAAGATCGTCGGGTTGACCCTGTTGCAGGCCAAGGATCTCACCGACTACTTGAAGGACGAGTACGACATCGAGCCGGCCGCCGGTGGCGCGGTCATGGTCGCGGCCGCGGACGGCGGCGGTGGTGAAGAGAAGGAAGAGCAGACCGAGTTCAACGTCATCATCAAGGCCGCCGGCGACAAGAAGCTCCAGGCGATCAAGGTCGTCCGCGCGGCGCGCAGCGACCTCGGCCTCAAAGAAGCCAAGGCGCTGGTCGACAGCGCACCCAAGGCGGTCCTCGAAGGCGTCAGCAAGGAAGAGGCCGAGAAATGGCAGAAGGAACTCGAAACCGCCGGCGCGACCGTCGCGATCGAATAACCTTTCGCTACGCTTTGTTCGCGATCACCGCCGCCTGAAGGCGCATCTGTTCGCGTAATCAGCGACTCTCAACACGCGGGGCGTCGCCGTCCAATCGACGGCGACGCCCCTGCGTATGCGGATGAAGACAAGAAGACGACCGAAACCCCCGCGCCGCAGATCCACCAGGCCCCCAGCGAGCAAGCCGCGCCCGACGATTGCGTCAAGCGCTCGGCGGCGAGGGCGAATCAGGCTTGCCGCCCTCCGCTTCGAGACGCTAGAATCCTCCGCGTTTGTTGGGGCCGGGCCGGAACACTCAATCCAGACACAGGATGCGCCGACTCCCGCATCCGAACCGGAGACGACACATGCATCACATGCGAATGCGCCGCGACGCGCTGTTCACCTTCATTCTCGCCGGATCATGCGCCGGTTGCCTTTCTTTGCTCGGACCGATGCCGCTCAGCGACGCCGAGCAGAGGGGAAAGACGCTTCTGAGCAGCGCCCTTCGAACCAACGTCGGAACCATGCAGTCCTGTGCCAGTTGCCATGGCGATGACGCAACCGGCGGCATCGGGCCCGACATCCGGGCTGCGGATGCGACGCACTTGCAAGCCCACGCGCAAGGCGACGCGCCGATGCCGGTCAAGTATCCCGACTTGACCGCCGCGGACTTCGAGGACCTCGAGGCGTATCTCTCGCAGCTTTGCGCTGCCGCCGCGGATTGCACGATCGGGGCGGACCACGATCACGACGGGGGAGCGTAGCTTCGCGGCGCAACCGTCGACCATCGGGTTCGAAGCGAACGCGGCGACGTGGCGTTTCCAGGCGGCTGCGTTCGATCGGGTTGATCGCGCTCTGCGCAGCCGCCGCGTTGATCGCCACGTGGCCGCTCGCCCCGCACGCCGACGCCGCGCTGCCGCTGGGCGATGAATCGGCCGCCACCGTACCGCTGTTCAATCTGTGGACGTTGCTCTGGAACGAGCGCTGTGCGCGGCGCGGGTATGCGGACTATTGGAACGCGCCGATCTTTTGTCCAGCGACCGGCACGTTCGCTTTCTCCGAGCCGCAGCCACTGACCGGGCTGGCTTTCACGCTGCTGCGCTGCGCCGGGATCGGTGTCGTCCTCGCATACAACCTCATCCTGTTGCTCGCGCTGACGCTGAACGGCCTTGCCGCCGCGCGTCTCGTCCGCTCGCTCGGTTGTCGGGGTGCGCTGCGGCCGCTCGCAGCGCTGCTGTCGGTTTTTCTGCCGTTCACGATCGGCGAGAGCGGCGTGCTACAACTTGTGATGGTGTTTCCGGTGCTTGGCGCACTCTCGGCGGTCGTGGAGATATCGAGGCCGTCGCGGCGCGGGACGCTTCGGCTGGGGCTTTGGTGCGCGACGACGTTTCTGGCTTGCGCCACGTATGCGCTCATGTTGAGTGTCTTTCTGATGGTTGCGTGGTTCGCCGCGCTCGTTCGCGTGCGAAATCGCATGCGCACGGTTCGCCGCTACGCGGGTGCGTTCGCCGTCGCCGCTGTGTTGTGCATGCCCGTCGCGTGGGGGCAATGGCGCGGCACGCGTGGTTTGTCGCGGAGTCGCGAGAGCGTGCAAGCCACGAGCGCGCGGCTGGTCGACTATCTTCGCGCGCGGCCGAGCACAGTCCTGCAGCGCTTCGAACCCTGGCTGCGTCACCGAGGCGGAAGCGGGCACGCGCTCTATCCCGGGACGGCGCTGATGCTATTGGCTTTGTTCGGAATCGTGAGCGGTCGACGGGGTCGCTTCGCTTGGCTTGTGCGAATGTGCGCCGGCGGCGCATGCCTGGCGGTGGTCCTGAGCCTCGGATTGAATCTCAGGCTCGGCGTCATTCGGCCTTACGAATGGTTCGCCGGTATCTACCCCGGGTTTCACCTGCTGCGCAACACGTTTCGCTTCGCGATGTTCGCGCAGATCTTTCTGCTGATCCTCGCCGCAGTCGGCATGCATCAGGTTTGGACATTCGGACGCCGCCCGGAGCGCCTGGCAATCGGCGTGCTGACGGCGGCGGCATTGTTGGAATCGGCGACGCCGCTGCGGCTCTATCCGTTTCGGCAGGCGGACATCGCGCCGGCCTGGTCGCAGGCGCTCGCGAGCCAACCGGCGGGGCCGTTCGTCTTGCTCCCGGTCGCGGCGTCCGGGGAATCGCGCTACTTCGAACCGGTCGCGCTGGCGATGGTTCAGTCTCTTCAGGAAGCGCGGCCGATGATCAACGGCTATTCGGGCCTTTTTCCGCCGGCGTATCGTGAGACCGTCTCCGAGCTGCGCGGATTCCCCGATCAGCGCGGCGTGGAATACCTCCGGCGTTCCGGCGTACGCTACGCTGTGGTCGAGAGTGAATTCTCTCAGAAGCACGCGCGTGAAATCGCAATGCACGGCCTGCACCTCGTCGCCGTCTGCGCGAAGCGGTCCGTATTCAGAATCGATCCGTGACGCATGCGTGCCGCCGCGCGCAGCACGCGCCGCCTGGCTCAGGACCGAACTCGAATCAAGGAGCGTCGACGTCCAATCGACGGCGACGCCCCGCTGCATGCGCCTGACGCCCTCGCGAGTGACGCGCGGCGTCGCGCGCGCATCAATCGTCCGGCTCAATGTGCTCGCGCAGCCAGCGCACGACGTCGTCCTTGCCGACGCGCGTCTGTTCGAGCGTGTCGCGGTCGCGGATCGTTACCGTGCCGTCCTCGAGCGTTTGGCCGTCGACGGTGACGCAGTAGGGCGTGCCGACCTCGTCCTGACGGCGATAGCGGCGTCCGATCGCCCCGCCCGCATCGTAGAACACGTTCATATGCCGCCGAGTCGCGCGATAGAGCGAGCGCGCCGTCTCGGGCATCTGATCGCGGTTGACCAGCGGGAAGAAGGCCGCCTTGACGGGGGCGATGCGCGGATGGAACTTCATCACGACGCGCGTCTGCATTTTGCCCTTGTCGTCCGGCGCCTGGTCTTCGGTGTACGCCTCGCACAGGAACGCGAGCGTGGCGCGGTCCGCGCCGGCGGACGGCTCGATCACCGTCGGCAGGAAGCGGTAGGGGGGCTTGCTCTTGGCTTCCTTCGCGGCCTTTTTGTCGTCCTTGTACTCGTGCGCGTCCTGCTGCCAGCGATCGTCATCGAAGTAGCTCAGGTCGCGGCCGCTGTGCTCGGCGTGCTTGGTCAGGTCATAGCAGCCGCGGTGCGCGACGCCTTCGAGTTCCTGCGGCTCGTCGGAGAAGGGGAACAGGTACTCGATGTCGGCGCACGCTTTGGAATAGTGCGCCAGTTCGTCGCCGACCTGATCGCGCAGCCGCAGCTTCTCGCTTTGCAGGCCGAGCTTGACGTACCAGTCGAAGCGTGTCTTTCGCCAGAAGGCGTACCAGTCCATCGCGGCGTCTTCGCGGCAGAAGAACTCGATCTCCATCTGCTCGAACTCGCGCGAGCGGAAGGTGTAGTTGCGCGGATTGATCTCGTTGCGAAACGCCTTGCCGATCTGCGCGATCCCGAACGGCAGCTTGAC
>Ga0114931_10009151_pt1 | contig 11900 bp, 9 predicted proteins | sample 2SBtaG_FD_89579 | JGI IMG/M metagenome (GOLD analysis project Ga0114931, IMG submission 89579) | Deep subsurface microbial communities from Kolumbo volcano to uncover new lineages of life (NeLLi) - 2SBTROV14_V59a metaG | ecosystem: Environmental > Aquatic > Marine > Volcanic | place: Kolumbo...
TCCGTAGGTCGCAGGTTCGAATCCTGCCGGGCGTGCTTTTTCTGTGGGATGCGGCTAGGGAAGTATTGCTGATAGGAAATTACGGGCTTCTTTGGCGGCTTCGTTGGGCGAGTTGATGTAGGGATAGAGCTCGACTGTCAGCCAACCGTCGTATTCCGTGGCGGCAATCGCCTGGAGCGTGGCTGGGAAATCGATTGCTCCGTGGCCAGGTATCAAGTGTGCGTGAACTCGCGTATCGGCAATGTCTTCCAGGTGATAGTGGACCGTATGCTCGGCCATCTTGGGCACCCAGTCCTGCGGGTCTTCTCCGACACAATAAGCATGGCCCACATCGAAATTGAGGCCGACAACGGGAGAGTCGATCCGGTCGACGAATTCCAAATATTGGTCAAAGTGCTCGATTAACAGTTCAGGCTCAGGCTCGATGAGCAGCAATTGTTCGAGTTGCTCTGCAAGTTCAACGCACGGCATGAACTCTTCATAAAAGATATCGGCCGCTTGTTGCCAAGTTTGCTCAGGTGCAACGAGCCCGCCCGGCTCAGTCGTGATATGGGGCGCGCCCAAATCTTGGGAAAGCTGCAGGGCCCGTTTGGTATGCTCACGACGGATTGCTCGATAGTGCGGATCGGGGTCGGTCCATCCCGGGTGCCAGTAGGGCTGACGAGGATCGGCGATCGCATTCATCATAAATGCATTGATATTGGAAATCACAAGCCCATGCTGATCGAGACATTTGCGGATCGCCTCGCGACGCTCTGGAAGCAAACCAGCTGGCCAAGCGTGAGGCACATCGGCCAAGACTTCGATGCCTTGATAGCCAATCTCGGCGATGCGTCGAATGGTTTCCTCAATGGAAAACTGCATGTAGGCGTTAGAGCTGAAAGCCAGTTTCACGGGGGGTACTCCCAAGTGTTTTTTTGCCACGGATTGAACACGGGCGAAGAACGGATAAAAAGATGTATTAAGGCGATCGGCAGATGAGAATTTACCAATGACAACTCGACCAAAGGCGTAGGATCAGGGGGGGGAGGGGCTAGGATTTAGGAGTTAGGGAAATGAGGGCTTTCGCCCGCTGTACTAGCCCCTAAATCCTCGATCCTAAATCCTCGTCAGGCTGGTATATTCCTATCTGCCGCTCGCCTAAATTTCTACTTCAGATGGCTGAAGTGATTCTCAAATACTAATTCTAATCAGCAATGCCGCCGACGTTTACCCCGTAGGTAGGACATTCTTGTCATAGCGTTTTGCCAAAATGGCGATTTCTCGCAAACCTAATCGACCCAGTAAGAGCGTCGCCGAGCCAGAACCTCGCAGTTTTAGCTGTTTGCGCAACTGCTCGGGGTCGATCTTGACGCCACGTTTCTTAATTTCCAAGCGTCCAATCCCAAGGCTCCGCAGGTGTTTTTTTAGAGGGCCGATTCGTAGTGGCAGGCTATCGATCACCTCAAAGCATGCCAGTTGGGGATGGTCGACCGGTCGCTCGCTGGTGAGGTAGGCCGAGCCAGATGCCAGAGAAGTACACTCACACTCAACCGCCAGCGAGCCAACAAGACCTGCTGCGCGGACGGCTGGATCTGCTTCATAAACATATTGTTGGAGGTCGGGAGCAAACGGGGCCGCGACACTTGGGTCGCCTTGAAAAGATTGAGGAACCATGGGTGTCGCGCTGTCGGTCGAGCCTTTCAAAACTGTGGCCCGATGGAGACCGGCGGTGGTAGCTAGCTCGCCAAACCAAACGATCAACTGCCGACATTCGCGGTCGCGAGTAATCCACTGCAGCTCGGCCTCGCGCTTCCATCGCTCTGGCACCGAGGCGGCAGGGGCCAGTTTTAGGATTCCCTGCGGCGATTTTTTCAGCCAACGGTCGACGACTTCGGGACTAGGAGAATGCCATTGAACTTGCGTCGAACGGCGGCCATCCACCCTTCGGTCAGGGTCGAGATGCCAAACTTCGTTCGCCTGCGGCGCTTGATTTTCGACATTGCCTACTTGTACGTCGACGCTTCCAACACAATTCACGGCGGAGAGATTTGATTGGGCTAGGCATAAAATCTTGGGAGAACGATCCCAGCCGACCACCGAAGTCTGCTCGGCTAACGCCAACAGGTCGCCACCAATGCCGCAGCAGTAGTCGATCGCATGGACCTTGGGTTTTATGCGCGAGGCTTTGTAGCGAGCAATCCATAGATCGGTTGATTGTTGCAGGCCGAGGTCGGTGAAAAACATCCGCTTGGCCAACTCTCCAAATTTTACTGCCGCACGACGCCGGAGCGCGATTTGGTCGACGATCAACCGCGATCGGTCTGCACTGAGTACTTTGCGCAATCGTCCTAGGATGCGTAGTGCCGACTGATCTGACTCGGCTAACTCTGTCAGCCAAGCTTCCGCCTCGGGACCTGTCAACCAGGTATAATCGTCAATCTCTGCCAAAGCTCCCTCGTGGGTCTTTCTCAAATTGAGGCCCGTTTTCTCGGTATCGTCATTCGCACCGGCTGAGCCAGATGCTCGGGACGTCCGGTCCACGATTATAAAGCAATTTACAGGGTTGGTTGGTTGCTTCTCGAACTTTTCAAGCGGATCGAGTCGAAAAAGAGAATGGGGTAAGAACAGTCCTGCTACGCACTTTCGCCTGCTACGCACTTTTGCATAGCCTAATTTTTAATGTTCTCAAACCACTAGTTGAACAAGGCCATCCGCTTATGTTTTCTCGAATAATTGGAATTCCGCTATTATTGGGCGCTGCAGTGGGCGTACCATATGTCGCGACCAATGGACCTGACCTTGGGAGCCTCTGGAATGGGATCACTCAACCGTCTGAAACGAGCGACCGCAGAGATGGCTATCGAGAAACTGGCTCGCTGGACAATTTGGACCTGAGTGCTTCTTACTCTGGACCTTCGACAGCACAAAGAATAACCAATGTAACGTTACAAGAAGCCTTCCGATTCGACATTACCAGGGAGTGGGTATATCAACGGTGGGCACGCAAGTCGACGGCATTGTCGGAGTTGGGACTCTACGGAATCCGTGTTGCTTTGGTAACCGGCACAGAGCTCCATGACGTGGCCGGGTCGCTTACCTATCTCTTTGGCCAGGATGGTCGACTACAGCAGATTTCTTTTCGTGGGCGCACAGGCGACACGACGCCATTGGTCATGCTGGTGTCAAGACGCTATGGGCTCCAACCTCAACCGACAGCAATCGTCGGGGAGCAGCTATTTCAGGTGCGAAGCGGAGAGCATGTTTTCAGTGAACTGCGTACGCGTCCAATTTCGGTGCTGAGGACCAATTCATTGCACAACAGCTTCATGGTCAATCTCGAACTGCAACGTCCCGATGTGACAACCCCCCTGCCCTCTCAGCTTCCGCCCTTACCCGCGGTAACACAGCAACCTGTAGAAACCGACGAACAAGAAATAGCGACTGATTTGGCGGAAAACGAAGAAAATGGAGCTGCCGAGAAGAGCGGTGAAGAGTCTTGGAAGGCATTCTTTCCACGCAGTCGGGTGCCAAGCGAGCAGATAGAGAGCCTGGACAAAAGAGGCCGAATTTGGTGAATTTAGGATGCAATATAATTTTCATGTCGCAATCTGACTTCCACTATCCGATTTCCAAAGCATGCCAGATCGGTTTCGAATCACTCCCTGCCCCGTTGCCAAACGGCCCGACGCCTTGCGTCTTCTTCACGAGGGGCTGAGTGAGGATCAGCGGACCGCACTTGTGTTTGCTATCGAAGAAACGGCGAAGAACCCCGGGGATGCTTTCTTAGGGCTCCTCGTGACAGAAGATTTGCAGGGCGTAGTTTGGGTGCAGCTTACACCAGGAAATACTGCAGTTCTGTGGCGTCCTGCCCTCCTCTGCCCAGCAGCAAAGGCATTAATCGAAGCTGCGGCCGCATTTCTTGACGACCATCAGGTAGATCTCGCCCAAGTCCTTGCCGACCCCGAAAGCCCGAGCGAATCCAACTTGTTTTCTGAGGGCGGGTTCAAAAAGCTCGCTTGTTTGACTTACCTCACACTCGATAAGGATTTTTTCCCTAGTTCACAACCACCAAGTGAGCTGCAATTTCAATCCCAGGCGTCCGACGACCCAGATCGACTGGGAAAATTACTCCTGAGTACCTACGAAGGAACTCACGATTGCCCTGAGCTTAACGGTGTCCGTCGGCCGGTGGATGTCCTGGAAGGATATGCGGCCCAAGGATCGTTTTCTGCGGATCGCTGGTTTTTCGTTCGTAATCATGATCAGGATGTCGGTGCGCTTATCCTTACTGAACATACTGATAGTGAGAACTGGGAATTGGTCTATATGGGAGTAACGCCGTCGGGACGCGGAAAGGGCTTTGGTTGGCAGATCGTGCAGTTTGCGCTCTGGCAGGCTGCCTGTGAAGGTGCCCAGCGGCTTGTCCTTGCGGTCGACGAAGCAAACGAATACGCGCTGGCGGTTTACAAGAGAGCTGGATTTGTGGTCTGGGATCGAAAGGCTGTTTTTGTCCGGCTTTTAGGAAAGAAGTGAGTAAGGCAAATGACGAAAATACCCAAATCCGAAAAAGCGCCACGTGAGAACTGCGAGTCTTTGCATGAAATACCGTATTTCGTAACACTTCAGCCGTCTGCCGTAAAATCGAGCTCACAATGAGACCTGGAGCAAAAGGGGAAAGGCGAATGCCGAAAGGGGAGCCCGTAAGGTAGGACTAGGCAAGGGCGCCTTTCCTCTTTTCCATTTCCCCTTTTTTCGTAGTGTTTTGTAGCGTGTTTTAGTTCAGATGGCTGAAGTGTAACCGTATTTCTTGTTTCGTCATGGGGCCCATCTCTGGAAAAGGGGCGTCAGTCGTGCTTTGCCTAAAGTTGCATTGTTTTCAGATCGGCTCCAACCTTCATACCACATACGGTGGGTCAAAAAATTCGCCCATACAACAAAATCTATTTCAGCTTCCTGCACTGGTTTATCAGCTATAAATAATGCAATTCTTTTGAATTCCATTTACTCGAACAGATTATCCACGCCCCGGATGAGTCACTCTCGATTTTTTTTCGATCTGTTTGGTTCACTCAGCGTGCTTCATTCCCGGCAACTGAAGAGACTGCCGCGCGGGACGAGTTGCCCGACCAAGTCAAGACCTTTTATCTGGGTGCTAGCGTTCGTAGAATCGCGTTTCGATTGAGTGTTCGGTTGGGCCAAATTGGGTGTTTGGTCCAACCAGCATTTATGGCCAAGTTATTAATTGTTCGTAGGGCCCCCCAATTTGGGGCAATTTGCTGGTGGAAGTTTCTTGCGATCCGGAAGGTCGCGACGCTGCTGGATTAAATTTTGCGTCTTACGTTTTTTATAAGCAGGAACTGTCATGGATGATACGGGCCCGCTGTCCGTGTTGCGTGAAGCACTGAGAGATAATCTCGGTCAAGAGCGGTACAACCTCTGGGTTGGTCCCCACACCACGCTGGAGTGGACCGGATCGGCCTTGCGGGTTGGTTGCTGTACGCAGTTTGAGCTTCAATGGCTCCGGCGCCGTCTGCACGACACGCTGCTAAGCTGCTGCAATAAAGCTTGGGGGAGCCGGAAGGGTGGGGACATACCAAGCAGCGGCTGTATTGAGGTCCAGTATTATGTGAAAGCTGCCCTGATAAGTCCTTCGACGCCAAGGGACAAACAACCACAAAATGGGGATCTCCCCATGCCGAGCGCTGAAGGCATTTCTAAAGGCCCAAATCGCTGCCAGCCGATCGCGGTAGAGGCTCGAAAGCTTGAGCCTAGCAAGCTTGGCACATCCCAATCCAAATTGACTTTCAGCAATTACGTCGTTGGCAAGAGCAATGAGCTGGCTTTCCGTACGTCCAAGGCGGTTGCTGGGCAGCTTGGGCAGTATGGGCCGTTGCTGCTGTTTGGCCCTGCCGGGGTCGGCAAAACGCATATGCAGTATGCCATTATCCAGCAGTTGCGGTGTTCGACCGTGCGAGTACGTTCGTTGCGGCTTACCTCTGAGCAGTTCACAGCCGAATTCTTAGATGCGCTCAATCGCCGCACCTTGCCTAGCTTTCGTCATAAATATCGGACAATTGATGTCCTGCTGATCGACGACATCCATTTTCTGGCCGGCAAACGGGCGACCCTTGATGAGTTGCTCTTTACGATCGACACGCTCCAGGAAAGAGGGCGTCAGGTGGTCCTCACGAGCGACCGCTGCCCAGGCGATCTGCATAAGATCAGTGCTGAGCTGGTTTCTCGCATTTCGGGGGGATTGGCAATTCCGGTCGAACAGCCCGACTATGCAACTCGTGTTGGCATCGTGCGGCAACTCGCTTTACGTCGGCATATTTCCCTCGACGAAGAAACCGTTGCTTTGATTGCTACACAAGTTGTCGGCAGCGCCCGGCAACTGAGCGGAGCAATCAATCGACTCTCGGCGACCAGCCTCGCGCTTGGTGAAGATATCGCACCCGGCATGGCACGTACCTCGCTGGTCGAGTTTGTCCAGCAGAACGCACCGGCAGTTCGGCTTGCAGATATCCAACGTGCCGTCTGTGAGGTTTTTGGCGTCGAGGCGGCGAGCCTCAAATCGAGTCGCAAAACACGTTCGGTGGTAGAGCCGCGTATGCTTGCCATGTGGCTGGCCCGCAAATACACCCGCGCTGCTCTTGGCGAGATCGGCGAGTTCTTCGGTCGCCGTAGCCACAGCACCGTCATCTCTGCCCAACGCAAGATCGAGGGCCTCGTCTACAAGGGAGCAGCGATATCGGTTGCCGATCGCGATTGCAAGGTGGAAGAGGTGATTCGGAAAGTCGAGTCGGTATTGCGCACGGCGTGACAGCAGTTGTTTTTTCTTACTCCCTCTTGTCTTACTCCTCGTCGACTTGACCGTCCTCTTCACCTCCACTCATCTCGAGCTGCCGCATCTTGCGGTACAAGTTGGATCGGTGCAGCCCCAGTCGCTTGGCAGCTTTGCTTATGTTTCCCCTAGTTGAGTCGATCATACGGCGTATGTACTGTCTTTGAAAATCGCGAGACGCTTCGCCAAGGGTTAAATCCATATCCGAACTCACAACCTCCGAGTCGGTACCTGTGTTGATAAACGAGAGATCGTCGGATTCGATCAACTCGCCTGAAGATAGGTAAGCCAGTCGCTCCATGAGGTTGCGCAGTTCACGAACATTGCCTGGCCAGTTGTGTCCCAGCAGACGCCGTTTTGCAGTCGCGGAAAGTCGAAGCGTTTGACGGCCCATGTTGTGGCAAAACGATTCGAGAAAAAACTCGGCCAGCAGCACAACATCGTCCCCTCGCTCACGAAGCGGGGGGAGCTCGAGGCTGACGACGTTGAGCCTGAAAAAAAGGTCTTCGCGGAACTTCTTGGCTCGCACCATGGCAGTAAGATCTTGGTTGGTGGCGGCAAGAATACGCACTTCGGTGTAGATTGTATCGGTACCACCAACTCGTACGATCGTCTTATCTTCCAGGACTCGTAACAACTTCGCTTGCCCGCTTAGGCTCATATCGCCAATTTCGTCAAGGAAGAGCGTACCGCCCGAGGCTAATTCAAACTTGCCAGCATGTGTCTGATGAGCGCCAGTAAAGGACCCCTTTTCGTGGCCGAAAAGCTCACTGTCGAGCAGTGTTTCGCTAAGTGCGGCACAATTAACAGCAAGAAAAGGTTGCTCACGCCGGCTGCTAAGGTAGTGAATCGAACGAGCAACAACTTCTTTGCCGGTTCCGTTTTCACCCAAGATGAGAATCGCTAGATCCGTGTCGGCAATGCGGCGCGTGGTTGAGCGTACCGCTTCGATCACAGGGCTTTCGCCTATCAATTGGACACCCTCAGCAGCTTCTTCGACCAGCCGTTGATGCTTCGAGACGAGCTCTTCTAATTGCTGTGTATTTTCGAGGGCTACTGCTGCATGGGCAGCCAACTCGACCAAAGCTTGCTCGTCGTCTTCAGTAAAGCGACCTTCTCGTTTGTTCAGAACTTCAAAAGCGCCCAAACACTTTCCGACCGGCGTAACAAGAGGTACGCAAAGTACGGACTGAGTGTGATAGCCTGTTTCTCGATCGACGGTCCGCGCGATCTGATCCTCATCTAAGCCGCTGCCAACACGGCGAGGCTCGATATCTTGAATCACTTGGCCGACGATTCCCGTGTTGTCGGGAATACGCAACTGCTCGTCCTCGACACCTAAGGCAGGTCGAGCAACAAGCGTCTTGTTCGGCTTGTCCCAGAGAAAAATGCTAGCCCGATCGGCGGTGAGCAACTCGGTGGCCGCTTCTGCCATGGCCTGTAGCAGGGCTTCAGTACAATTTGTTTGTCCCCAGGCATGGGTAATTTCGAGAATTTTTTCTAAGCGACGAATGCGTCGATTGCGATGCTGTTGGTTAAGTACCGAATGAAAAGCTTCGGAAAGTGCGACTTGAAAACGCTTGAGATCCTTGTCGTCTAATTCCGACTGAACCAGCAAAGCATAGCTCGGCGCCAATGGCATCGCTGCCCAGTCTTGCTCTCTTGTCACCGACTCCTTGTCCAACGCTTCAGCAGCCATGGCTGTAGGGACATGTTTGGAAGGAATTCCTTCGTAGGCCAGCACGACCCAATCGGGCGGCGAGGACTGTACCACGGCTACTCCCACACAAGGAAGAGCTGATTGGGCCACGGGTAGCACAGCATCGAAAAATGGCCGTACCTGGCTACATTCACTGGCTCTGGAAAGCAGAAGCTGCATGAATCCCTGCCAAGCAGTAGTTTTAGACGTCGGTCGAATTCGATTAGATGACATAACTAGTGTGGCTCATGGAAATATCGATACACTATAGTTGCGAATGCATCATCATAACGATACTTATTATATACATCTGTAGTCATTATTGCAACACATGGCAGTGCGTTTATGATAATTAATTGTGAAGCATGGCCTGGAAAATGCAGCACGTCAGGCTTTCAATGTGGCTAAGAAGGCAAGTTGCCGTAATATTGCCCGCATAGCCCCTTCCGGCATCCCTTAGGGCAGTGCTATCCTGCGTGATTCTGCCAATTTTTTGAGATCGAGTGGCCCAGGAGTATGTGATGGGAATGTTTGACGGAAAGAAGGGACTCATTACCGGTGTGTTCAACAAACAGTCGATTGCTTGGGCGATTGCCGATCGCATCATGAACGAAGGGGGCCGGTGCGGTTTCTCGTACATGCCTGATAAGGCAGACGACGCTCGGCAGAAGAATCTCAAGCGGCTTGAGAAGCTGACGGTCGACAATCCCCAAGTGGCTTTTCTCCAGCCGATGGATGCGACGAATGACGAGCAGATCGCGGCGGTAATGGATCGCTGCCGAAGCGACTTAGGCCAAGTCGACTTTATGTTGCACTCAATCGCTTTTGCTCTGCCTAGCGATCTCAAAGGCGATACGATCGACACCAGCCGCGCTGGTTTTAAGCTGGCGATGGAGATTAGTGCTTACAGTTTGATCGCTTTAGCCAACGCTGCACAGGGCGTGCTTAGTGATGGTGCTAGTATTTTGACGCTAACTTATTATGGTGGCGAGAAGACCGTCCCTGGCTACAACATTATGGGCGTCTGCAAAGCGACTCTCGATTCTGTGACGAAGTATCTGGCTCATGATCTTGGTCCACGCGGCATTCGAGTGAACGCTTTGAGTGCGGGGCCGCTTCAAACAATCTCGGGGCGTGGTGCCGGCGTGGAAGATATGCTGGGGCTCTACGAAGCGATGGCACCGCTGGGCCGGAATATCACACATGAGGAAGCGGGCAAAAGCGGTTGCTTTTTGCTCTCTGACATGTCGTCGGGCATCACGGGCGAGATTTTGCATCTGGATGGCGGTTACAACTCGATGGGTTCTCCCGGACGGTTGCTCGATCAGATTCAAGCGTCCCAGTCGGTCTGATTCTTTTCTTTGCTAGCATGGCTAGCCCTGCTCGTTGCAAGTGGCCTAGGAGGTTTTGCGCACTGACTGGTAAATTTTGCAATTCAAGAATGATCGGTAGGGCTTTAGGTTGCAGCTAAGAATTAGGTTTGAACACGAGCTATACCGTTGCATTAGGAGTTTGGTCCGCCATTTGCTTTACCATTTGCCTTACAAGGGACATGGATTCGTCCGAGTGTTTTGGCAGCTCTTCGAAGTGAGCCATGACAAAGCACAACAACCAGAGGAAAGAGCATGGAAGCTCGTATCACGAGGGCTATCAAGCCCACCACCGTTCTATTGGTATTTCTGATCGGCAACGCGACCGCCCTGGCGGCCGGTTACCGGACTGCGAATTTCACGGTCAGCGCCCCAACGCCCCAGTTGGCGAAGGAAATCGGCGATTCGGCGGAGCGCTGGCGTAGCGAGTTATCGCAAGAATGGCTTGGCAAGGTGCTGCCCAATTGGTCGAAGCCGTGCCCCATCAAGGCAAAGGTTGCTGGCAGTTTAGGAGCGGGCGGTGCGACAAGTTTTGTTTTCGATCAGGGACAAGTTTTTGATTGGCGGATGAATATTCAGGGCAGCCGAGAGCGAATTCTCGACTCGGTACTGCCGCATGAAGTGACCCATACAATTTTTGCGAGCCACTTTCGACAGCCCCTGCCCCGTTGGGCCGATGAAGGGGCTTGTACGACGGTCGAACATCGTAGCGAAGTGAATAAACAGGAAACGATGCTAATCAATTTTTTGCGGACTCGACGTGGGATTCCTTTTAGCCACATGTTTGCCATGAAAGAATATCCTCGCGACGTGTTGCCCTTATATGCCCAGGGACATTCGCTCTCGAAATTTCTGATCGACCAACGCGGCAAACGGGAATTTTTGGAGTTTCTGGCCGATGGCATGAAAGACGAAAATTGGCCTCGAGCGCTCAAGCGACGTTATGGCTATCCAAACTTGCTGGTGCTGCAGAACTCTTGGATGGATTGGATTCGACAGGGTCGACCGCAGTTGCAACTTGCTGCGGATGCGGTGCTGGTGGCTTCGCATCAGACGCCGGTGATTCGAGGACAGGATCCGGGAATGGCCTCTGGCTCGGGGACGAAAGGATCTGGCAGTAGGTCTGATGGCGAATCGGTGGTTGCAGAGCCTTGGCGGTCTGTCGCGGCGGCGAGCACTTCGCCGGTGACACCCGGAGGGCCTACGGCCGAGCAGCTTTGGCCGGCGGAGAAAAATCGTGCTGGTCGTTCTGCAGCGGCAAGTGTATACGACGCTTCACGGCAGACAGGTACGTTGCGACGTTAGGACGACTTTTGCACGGGCTCTTTCGTTGCAAAATTGCAAAACTTGGGTTCGTTTTGCAAGGCGGCACTACGCTCGCAGGGTTTTGCTGAGTGGCAGGGCGTGAGTTTTGTTGCGAAAAGTGCGAAAACGCATTTTTCGGTGCAAAACTATTCTTATTGCATGGCTGGTGCCGTCGGATAACCTTGCCGGCTAGCGTCAGGCGATCTTCGCATGATGCAAAAGTCGGGGACTTTTGCAAAAATCGAATCAATCTCGCTGACAAAAGGCCACAGCCAAAAGGCCTTGGCGCGGGTTGAGTTGTCAAAGAACGGGTACGGCTTGGTAGCTGGTGATTCTTGCGTAGCTGCGCTGGAAATGCGAGCGGTTTTCTTGGCCAGGTTGGGGGGTAAGTCCGGAGTCATGTAAAAATGTAAGCTGAGCTGCGTTCGGCGTTTTTCGCCTGTGCGTCGCAGCTTCGACGTTTCGAGTACGTTAGAATGTGGCAAGAAAAGTCAACATCCAGACTGTCAAAAGAAAACGTAGGATGGGCCACAGCGAAGCGACGGCCCATCGAATCAGGACTCGTTGCAGCACGTTCTACTAGGGCCTAAACTGCATGACATGACAAACTATCGTAGAGCTTACGTGGCGGGAGGATCGTACTTCTTTACGGTCGTGACTCACCATCGCAGGCGTTTTCTCTGTCACCCAACGGCACGCA
>Ga0114931_10009152_pt1 | contig 11900 bp, 12 predicted proteins | sample 2SBtaG_FD_89579 | JGI IMG/M metagenome (GOLD analysis project Ga0114931, IMG submission 89579) | Deep subsurface microbial communities from Kolumbo volcano to uncover new lineages of life (NeLLi) - 2SBTROV14_V59a metaG | ecosystem: Environmental > Aquatic > Marine > Volcanic | place: Kolumbo...
AGCCACCCCGGCGTGACCGCGCCCATCATCGGCGCCCGCAACGTCGAGCAGCTCGAGCCGTCGCTGGCCGCCGCCGAGATCACGCTCTCGGCAGATACGCGCGCGGAGCTCTCCGCCCTGTCGCCCGCGCCGCCACCCGCCACCGACCGCAGCTAGGAGGCCGCGGCGGCTCCCCGTTAGCCGACTGCGCGCGGGCTCGGACGCGGCACGCCACTCTCACCCGACCGCCGTTCCCGGCACGTAGGCTACGGCGCGTGAGGCATGCCGTACCCTTCCCCTTCCGCACCGCCGTCGCCGTGCTCTCGCTGATAACGGGCGCCGCGTTCGGTGCCCCGGCAGGCACCGTGACCTGGCGCTACCCGACCGGCGACTGGGTCCAGTCCTCACCGGCCATCGGGCCGGACGGCACCATCTACGTCGGCTCCGACGACGGCCGGCTCTACGCCTTCACGCCCGCGGGCAGCCTGAAGTGGAAGGCGTTGACCGGCGGCATCGTGTACTCCTCGCCGGCGGTGGCCGGGGACGGCACCATCTACGTGGGCTCGGGCGACGGCAACCTCTACGCCGTGCACCCGGACGGAACCGTTGCCTGGCGCTTCGCGACCGGCGACATCGTCTACTCCTCCCCCGCCGTCGGTCCCGACGGCACGATCTACGTGGGGTCGAACGACACCTTCCTCTACGCCGTGCACCCGGACGGCACCCTGGCCTGGAAGGCACAGACCGGCGGCGAGGTACTGTCGTCGCCCGCGCTGGGCCCGGGGGGAGAGGTGGTGGTGGGCTCGAGCGGCGGCGCCGTGTACGCCTTCGGCCCGGGCGGGAAGCTCCGCTGGAGCTATGCCACGGGCGACATCGTGTACTCCTCGCCGGCCGTCGCGCCCGACGGCACGGTCTACGTCGGTTCCGAGAGCCACGACCTGGTCGCGCTGAAACCGGACGGCACCCTCGCCTGGACGTTCAAGACCGGCAACTACGTCACCTCGTCGCCGGCGGTGGGCCGCGACGGCACCATCTACGTCGGCTCGGACGACGAGTACCTCTACGCCATCCACCCCGACGGGAACCTGGCGTGGAAGATGAAGGCGGCGTACTACATCACCTCTTCGCCGACGGTGGGGGACCACGGAACGATCTACGTGGGGTCCTGGGACAACAACCTGTACGCGATCGCGGGCGGCGCCTTCGGGCTCGCGCCGTCATCGTGGCCTGCGTTCCGGCACGACGACCGGCACACGGGACGGACGCGATAGGCAGGCAGCCGCATCCCGCGCTGCAGCCCGTACCGCGAGAGGTTGAACGCGGCGGAGGCGAAGGCCGCCGGATGGCCGGCGAGCCACGGCGCCAGATCGTCCAACGTCCGGGCGTGCACCACCATGCGGCACCGCAGAACGGAGCGCGACAGGGTCGAGACGTCGGCCTTCCCCTCCTCGTTGGTCCAGTAGATGCGTAGCACCTCGTTCACGAAACGCGTCTTGTAGCCCGAGCGATCGATCGCGCGCCAGACGTAGGACTCGGACACGTACCGGGCGCCTTCGGGCTCCGGGAAGGGGTGACGGCGCAGCACCTCCGTGAGCTGGGAGCCCCACTACTCCCCGCGGACGCGGTGCCACCAGCGCAGCTCGATCGAGGTGCCGTCGACCGGGTTCGTAGGGAAGCGCGTCCCCACGAGGCGTCCCGTCTGGTCCTGGCACAGCGCCGTCACTTCGGAGAAGCCGTCGCGCTCGTGCTGCGGGATCTGCTCCCACCAGTACAGCAGGCGCTCGAGGGCCTCCGGCACGCACGCATCGTCGGAATCCAGGGTGAGGAACAGCGCTCCCCTGGCCTCACGCACCGCGCGATGGAAGGCGACGTGCTTGCCGGCACTCGACTGATAGAGGTAGCGGATCGGGAACCGGGCGTCGCGCTGCCACCGCTCGACGAGCTCCCGGGTCCCGTCCGAGGACCCGTCGTCGACGATCAACCACTCGAAGTCGCGGAAGGTCTGTTCCTCGAGGCTGTCGCGCACGCGGCCGAGCCGGTCGGCACGGTCGTACGTCGGCGTGAACACGGTGAACGTCGTCGCGTACTCTCCCCCGTTCGCCGCTCGCATGCGCCGACCCGCAGCGCCGAAGCGGTAGCCGGCACCCAAGCGATCACACCGCGGCTACGGTCGGTTCCGGCCGCGCGTCCAGGGGGACCCGGAGCGTGGTGGCCCCCAACCGGAGCCTGGCCGTCACGAGGCATGCCGATGCAGCTCACGACGCACTCAGAGCCTCGGTTGTCCACGGATTGGGCCGCGAAGTCATCGTGGGGCGTGCCGGTGGCCGCGTGGGCGACGTACGCGGTGGGCGCTTGGTCGCTCGGGAGCCGCGCGGGTAGGGAGCACGGTCGTTGGAGGGTGCACGGAGTCAAGGTTCGCTACCGGCGCAGGGGTCGGACGGAAGGCGTCGAGCCGTGCTCGCGAACCCGCCCGCCGAGCGACCGCCGCCTCACGCGGACGCCCGGCCGTGTCTCCTTCGTCGGTCGCGCAGCGCCACGGCGGCGCCCGCTGGCAGAGCCATCGCCACCAAGAGCTTGACCCAGGTCCTCTCGACCGTGCCGAGGATCTCGCCAACGCGCTTCCCTTGTTGGAAACTATAGCGAGAAAGGTTGATGGCCGCCGCCACGAACGCCGTCGGGTTCACCCTGAACCATCTCGTGAGGTCGTTGAGGGTCTGCGCATGGAACATCACGCGGCCCTCGAGGACCCCAGGGGCGAGCGTGGAGAGGTTCGGCTTCCCCGCCTCATCGACCCAGTACGTTCGGAGCACCTCGTTGACGAAACGCGTCTTGTAGTGCTGGTCGATCGCACGCCAGACGATCGACTCGGAGACGAACTTCACGCCTTCGGGCTCCTGGAAGGGGAACTCGCGAAGGACATCCGTGCGCTGAAAGCCCCACTTCTCGCCCTTCACCTTGTGTTTCCAGCGCATCTCGATCGAGCTGCAGTCGAGCGGACTCTCAGGGAAGCGGGTGCCTAGGATCGATACCGTCTGGTCTCGGCAGAGCATGGTTACGGCGGAGAAGCCTTCCCTCTCGGCCTCCGGTATCGCCTCCCACCAGTAGTACAAGCGCTCCAGCGTCTCCGGGATGCACTCGTCGTCGGAGTCCAGGTTGAGGAAGAGCATGCCCCGGGCCTGGCGCACGGCCCGGTTGAAGGCCACGTGCTTTCCGGCGTTCTCCTGATAGACGTAGCGTATCGGGAACGAAGCATCCTGCTGCCAACGCTCCACATGCTGCCGTGTGGCGTCGGTCGAGCCGTCGTCGACGACGAGCCATTCGAAATCCCGGAACGTCTGGGCTTCCAGGCTGCGGCGTACGCGCTCCAGTGTGATGGCTCGATCGTAGGTGGCGGTGAAGACGGTAAATGTGGTCTCGAAGCCCTGCACGTTGGTCCCCCTAATTTTCCTGGGAACCTAGCGTGCGCGGCGAATCTCGACCGTGACACTTGCCAACGCACCGCCGTTGTGTCCATGACCGGCGGCGCGCCGCCGGTCGGCGTCACCCGCTCCTTCGTCGAGCACGTCGAGAAGGGCACCTATCCCAACACGCCCCGCAAGTTCCAGGTGGCGCGCTGCGGACGGGGGAGACCGTGCTGCCGGTGGTCATCGGTATGCAGATGATGGTGTGGGGCCGCAGGGTGGAGCGTGAGCGCGCCGCGACCGGCGGGGCCGCCGCCCCGTGCGAAGGACCCCGCACCCCCCTCGGGCGCCAACGGGTAAGCTCCGGACCATGGATCTCGACCACACGCGTGTGGCGAGACCGGCCCGCAGCGCTCCTTCCCCCTACCCACCTTCCCCCTTGTGCGCCAGGGAGCGATCGACCCGACCCCATGGTGGTCGACCGTGAGCCGGTCTCACAATCTCGTCCTGGCGGCCCTCACCGTCGCCGTGCTGGCCTCCTGCTCGCAACTCCCGGCCCCCAGCGTGGCGGCCTTCGAAGCCCGCCCCGCGACGTTGACCCGCGGCGCGAGCACGACCCTCAGCTGGACGCTTGCCGGCGGCACGCCCTCCTCCGTCACCATCGATCCGGGCATCGGCGAGGTGAGCGGCCTCACGCAGGCGAGCGTGCACCCCACGGACACCACCACCTACACCCTGACGGCACGCAACGGCGGCGGCACCGCCACCGGCAACGTCATCGTCACCGTCGTTCCCGACACGCAGGCGCCGAGCGTGACGGTGTCGCGGCCGGCGGACGGCGCCACGGCCGCGACCACGACGGTCACCGTCGAGGGGACCGCAAGCGACGACGTGGCGGTCGTGGCCCTGGAGGCCCGCCTCAACGGCGGCACCGCGCAGCGCTGCTCCGGCACCGCGTCGTTCAGCTGCTCGGTCGGCCCCCTGCAGGCGGGGAGCAACACCATCACCGTGGCGGCGCGGGACGCCGCGGGCAATCACGGCAGCAGCACGCTGACGGTGTTCTACGGAAGCATCACCGACCCCTTCGATATCACGCTCGACTTCGCGTCCTCGATCACCACCGCGCAACGGGCCGCCTTCGTGGACGCCGCGGCGCGCTGGGCGCAGGTGATCACCACGGGCCTTCCGGACCTCACGGCCACCATCGCGGCGGGCTCCTGCTCGGGGCTCCCGACCTCGACGTATAGCGGCAACATCGACGACGTGCGCATCAGCGTCCAGGTCGCGCCCATCGACGGCCCGGGGAAGACCCTGGGCTTCGGCGGGCCCTGTTACACGCGTACCTCGGACGGGCTCACGGCGTACGGCATCATGGAGTTCGACTCGGCCGATCTGACCATACTCGAGCAGCAGGGCCTGCTGCAGGCCACCATCCTGCACGAGATGGGGCACGTCCTGGGCTTCGGCACCCTGTGGGGCTCCTTGCTGACCGGCGCCGGCAGCGACGACCCCCGCTTCACGGGCGCCGACGCGGTGCGGGAGTGGCAGGCGCTGGGCGGCACCGGCCAGGTTCCGGTCGAGAACTGCCGCGGCGCCGGCGGCACCCCCATCCAGGGCTGCGGCTCCGGCACGCGCGACGCGCACTGGCGCGAGGCCACATTCGGCACCGAGCTCATGACGGGCTACCTCGACAACGGTACCAACCCGATGAGCCGCGTGACCGTGGGCTCGCTCGCAGACCTCGGGTACGCCGTGGACTACGCCGCCGCGGACAGCTACAGCCTGCCGGCCGCCGTCACGCGGCAGAGCCTCGCCGCCGCGACGCACCTCCACTTCCAGCTGGTCACCCCGATCGGGTCGCTGCCGTGAGGGGAGGCGCCGTGCCGTGTACGCACGGCGCTCGCGAGCCCGCAAGCCGCTGCGCGAGACCGCCCCATTCGCTCACGGATACCCGACCACGGCACTTACATCTGGCCCGCGACGCGCTAAGATGCCGGTAGGCGCTTGGTCTGCTGCCCCCCACGGTAGACCGAGCGCCGCTTCTTTACCCCATGAAGTTCATGAACGTCCGCGATCGCAGGGCGGATGACTCGCGCAACGAGCCGGCACGACGTGCTACACAGGTGTGTATGGTCCGTGTCGGAACGTCGCCGCGCCGGAGCCGTCGCCGGAGCCACGTGGGCATCGTCGTGGGAGCCCTGGTCGCCGTCCTGATGGGGAGCGCCGGCCACGCGGAAGGCGCCGGGACCGCTGGTCCTTCCCGAGCGCCCGATCCCCCCGCGATGCTCGGCGCGACGGACGCCCTCGGCCTGCTCGACCGCGCCGTCGTCGATCCCTGGGACATCGACCGCGCACTCCTCCTCCCGCTCGAAGGCGCGACCTCGACGACCTCGGGCCGAATGCCGCCCTTCCGGGCGTACGTCGAGACCGCGGGCGCCACGCACGACGCCGTGGTCTTCCCCGCCGCCGACACCCCGGGCGCCGTGTCGAAGCTCGGCGGCGACGACGAGCTGATCGCGGGCCCCGGCGTCCTCTGCCGGATCCCCCGCCGTACCGCGGGCGGGGCGGCGGGCGACCTCTCGGCCGATCTGAAGCGCGCGGGCGCGCCCCTGCTCGACGAACCGCAACCGCACGCCGCGCTGGCGGAGCGACTGGTGCTCCGCGGACGGGCGGCCGGAACCTGGTTCGCCGAGGCCACGTTCCCGGTGCGCTTGCTCGCCGGCGACGGGAGCGAACTGGCGACCACGCACGCGATGGCCGACGGCGCGTGGATGACCACCTCGTATGTGCCGTTCCACGCCGAGCTCCACCTCGACGGGGCGCTTCCCGAACGGGCGATGCTGGTGCTCGAGCGCGCCAACCCCTCGGGGCTGGCCCGGCATGCGGGCTTCGTGCTCATCCGGCTGGGATGCGGTTGAGCACCGCTGCGGCCGGCCCCACCCCACCCCCACCTCGGTAGCCCGAAGGAACGGGACCGGCCGGGTGGCCGGTCCCGGGAACGAGGGGTGGGTCGAACGGGGACCCTAGTCGTCGCCTCCGAAGAAGCCGCCCCGATGCGAGGACGACAGCGTCTCGAGGTAGGCGAGCAGGTCCTGGATCTGCTGGTCGGTCGGGGCCGTTGCGTTACCGAGGTAACCGTTGGCGCCGAGCGCCCCGAGGCTGTCGGACGTGGACAGGCCCGTCTTGGCGTAGCCCGGCATGCGCTCGCGCCCGTAGAGGATGAGATTCTTGAAGTGCGCGAAGCTGCCGAGGCCCTCGCCACCGATGCCCCGAAACTTGCCGCCCTGGCCGTTCTTGCCGTGACAGGTCTGGCAGTTGGCGGCGTAGAGCTGCGCACCCACCTGTACGGGGGTCTGTGTCTGCGCCGCCGCAGTGGTGGTCGTCGTGGTCGCCGACGTGAGCGTCGGCGTGTTGGCGTGCGCCCGCGTCGCCTGGGCGGCGGCCACGCTCACGGCGAGCACGGCGAGGAACGCCAGCGCTCCCCACAGGGCCGGCCTCCGCATCAGCGCCCCTCCGTCACGGCGTGCGCGCGTGCGCGAGGTTCGGGGGATGCCGACGGAAGGCGTCCTTGGCCCAGGGTCCGGACTTGGTCGGTCATGCGTTGCCTCCGAACGCAACGGTAATCGCGCTCGGTTAAGCCAGTGCTAGCGCCGGTGGCCGGGCCGCGTTAGGCGAGCAGAACCCCCGCTGCATCGAGGATGCGCTCCACGACCTGGAGCTCGTCGGTACCGAGCTCCCACGTCCCCGCCATCGCGTTGCGCCGCACCTGGGCCGGTGACGTGGCTCCCGCGATGACGCTGGCGACGGGTCGATGCGCCAGGAGGTAGGCGAAGGCCAGGTCGATCAGCTCGCGGTCCCTCACCGCTGCGAAGGCGACGAGCTCCTCGACCAGGTCGAGCACCTCGTCGGTGAGCATCGCCTCCCAGCGCTCGCTTCCGGTCACGCGGGTTCCCTGGGGCAACGCCCTGCCCTTCCGGTACTTGCCCGTGAGGATGCCGCTCAGGAGCGGGAAGTACGGCAGGAACGCGATGTCGAGGCGCTCGCAGGCGGGCAGGACGGCGCTCTCGGGAGCGCGCTTCAGCATGCTGTACTCGTTCTGGACGCTCACGAAGCGCGGACCGCCCTGCTGGGCGGCCTCGTCTGCCTCCTGGAGTTGCGCGGCGTCGAAGTTCGAGCAGCCGATCTCGAGGACCTCTCCCCTCTCGACGGCCTCGGCCAACGCACCGAGCGTGTCGGCGATGGGAACGTCGGCGTCGGGCATGTGCAACTGGTAGAGGTCGATGTGGTCGGTCGCGAGGCGCCGCAGGCTGGCCTCCAGAGCCCTTCGCACGTCCTCGGGGCGCGCGCCCGTCGGTGCCTGGCTGTTGGCCGGGTGCCCGAACTTCGTCGCGATGAGCACCGCGTCGCGGCGACCACGGAGGGCCTCTCCCATGAAGCGTTCGCTGTCGGTCCCGCCGTAGAGGTCGGCGGTATCGAGGAAGGTGACGCCGGCATCGATGGCCGCGTCGAGGACGCTCTTCGTGCCGGCCAGGTCGAGGCGCCGGCCGAAGTTGTTGCAGCCGAGGCCCACGACCGAAGCGTTCAGGGTGCCTATCGGGCGGGTGTGCATCATGCTCTCCTCGTGGGGTCGGGGTTCAAGGCGGGTCGGGGTTCAGGAAGGGTCGGGGTTCAGGACGATTCGGGCTTGCGGGAGTACATGCGGGTGTCGGCGTGTCGGAGCAGCGACTCCTGGTCGTCGCCGTCGACAGGGTACACGGCGACGCCGATGCTGGCGGAGACCGATAACGCGGTGCCGTCGACGCCGAGCGGGCGGGCGACGGCCTCCCGGACCCGGTTCACGATGGTCCCGTCCAGCTCTCGCGGCTCGCTGTTGACGAGGATCAAGGCGAACTCGTCGCCGCCCAGCCTGGCCACGGTGTCGGAGCTCCGCACGCATCGCTCCAGATTGCGCGCGACCTCGCAGAGCAGACGGTCGCCGGCCTCGTGCCCGTGACCGTCGTTGATCCTCTTGAAGTCGTCCAGATCCAGGTAGAGCACCGCCAGATGCTCGCGCTCGCGCCGGGCCCGGCGCAGGGCGACCTCGAAGCGGTCGTGGAACAGCGTACGGTTGGGAAGGTGGGTCAAGGGGTCGTGCAGGGCCAGGAACCGAAGTCGGCTCTCCGCCTGCTTGCGCTCGACGGCGGCGGCCACCTGCGTCGACACGAACTGCAAGAGGTCGCGCTGTTCTTCGTCGTAGCCCCCACCGTCGGCCCCGGTACGGACCACCAGCGCGCCGATGACGCCGGCGCTCGCCACCAGCGGCACGCCCATCCAGTTCCCGAGACCCGCCACGCGCGCGCCCGCGGCCGGCGGCGCGACCGACGTCACCAGCGGATCGCCGGTCCGGAGCACGGTCGCCAGGTGGGATCCCGGCTCGAGGGCGACGGCGTCGGTCGGCGGCGTCCCCTCGCCCGCGGCGTACGGCAACGACAACGTGTCGCTCGGCGCGTCGTAGAGGGCGACCTGGAACCGGTCCGCGGGAAGGAGCTCCCCGAGGATCCGGTGGACGACGCCGAAGAGCTCGGGCAGATCGTCCGCCTGGTGGGCCGCCTCCGAGATGGCGTACACCGCGCTCTGCATCCGGGCCGCGTGCTTCAGCGGCGAAACGTTGCGGGCCACGGCCAGTCGTAGGCCCTCGGGCCGGTACCACCGCGCCGACCACATGATGTCCACGACCCCGCCGTCCTTGCGTACGTAGCGGTTCTCGAAGTGCGTCTGCGGCCTGCCCTGCATGATCTCGGCCGCCACGGCGAGGGTGCGCTCACGGTCGTCGGGGTGGACCAGCTCGATCATGTTCCGGCCGATGAGTTCCTCGGGCCGGTAACCGAGCAGTTGCTCGCACGATGCGCTGACGTAGACGTAACGCCCTTCGGCGTCCACCACGCACACGGTGTCCACCAGCAGGTCCAGGACCTTGTCGAAGAAGGGTTCGGGATTCATGGTCGCGTCGTCACGCCGCGATCCCGTGGGGAACACCGCGGGCCTTGGCCAACCCGGGGTCACGACGCCCTCGTAGAAGGGTACCCCGTCGATGCCCACGGGTCTAGCGGCCCGGCCCGACCTTCGCTCTTCCGCGCCCCCTACGGGCAGAGCCCGATGCCGGGGCTCCCGGCGAAGACCGCGTCGATGAGGTCGTACAGCCCCTTGTCGTAGGCCTCGAGCGCCGACGCCGAATCGCGAGCGTTGTTGCTCACACCGAAGTAGCTCTGGACCCCTTCCGCCCAGTACTCCTTCTTGTTGGTGGCGGAGTAGCTTCCCTGCCACAGGCCGGCGTTCATGGCGCTGTCGTAGGTCGCTTGCAGGCGGTTCGCGAAGGTGGGGTCGATCGCTTCGAGACCCATCTCGTCGATCGTGTGGGCGAACTCGTGCACCAGGATGCTCTCTCCCGTGTAGACGTCGGTGGGGTAGCACAGCAGGTTCTCCTCGGCCGACGAGGTCAGCGGCCGCTGGACCGTGGCGGCCACGCCGCGTGTGCGCTTGTCCCAGTCCGTCCCCGGGAAGGCCGTGTAGAGGTCGGCGTATTAGGGCATGTCGGTCGTCACCTGATGCACCCCGATGGCCCCGATGCGCACCTGGTGGGCGGCGATCGCCTGGATCGCGGCGGGCGGGACCTTCGTGAGCATCTTGGTGACGATCGTCTTCGCGCGTTGGAGGGCGGCGTCGGGCACGACCCCCGAAGCGACGATCGGGAGCGGGCCGGCCATGCAGTACTTCTCGTAGAACGGGTCGAGATGCAGGCCGCTCGGCAGCGGCGCCGAGCCGCCGCACGCGTCCTGGAGCTGGACGGCCCTGGTGGGCACGCTGCCGGGCGCCGAACAGGCGGCCAGCAGCAGGATCGGCAACACGAGCAGCACGACGGGCACGGTACGGCGAGCGAAGGTCACGGTTCCCTCCCAGGAAACAGGCGGCCGACGCCAGCGAAGCACGGGTACACGCCTGCCAACGCCGGCGACCGGAGACCAGCCGGCGATGCCGGAGGACCGGCAGCGCCGTCGACGAACGGTTGTCGGCGATCCTACCCCGGGAGGGCCGGCGGTGCGTGCGCTGCGTCGCCGACCGCATCAATGCGCGCCGAACGTGGGTCGAGTGGAGCTCAGAGCACGTCGTCGTCGGGGACGAAGAAGTGGTTGATGGTCGCGAGCCCTTCCAGGAGCTCGCGTTTGCCGTACAGCACCGCGAGGTGCGGGCCGTACACCTTGTAGCTGCTGAATACGTAGTAGTCCACGTCCCACGCCCGCACGTCGAGCGCGCGGTGCGGCGCGTAGGACACGGCGTCGACGACCACACGGGCGCCGCGCTCGTGCACCTTCCGGGTGATCTCGGCCACCGGGTTGATGGTGCCCAGGATGTTCGACGCGTGCGTGAAGCAGACCAGCCGCGTCCGATCGGTCATGAGCGCCTCGAGGTCGGACGTGCGCAGCTCCAGCGTGGCGGGATCGACCTTCCAGGTCTTCACCACCACGCCCTGGTCGGCCAACCGCACCCACGGGCCGATGTTGGCCTCGTGGTCGCAGTTGGTCACGATGACCTCGTCGTCCGGCGCGAGGTGCGGACGCATGGCGAGTGCCAGGTTGGCGAGCAGCTGGGTGGTGCTCGGCCCGATCACGACCTCGTGCTCGTCGGCGGCGTTGATCGAGGCGGCGACGGCCCGCGTGGCCCGGGCCACGCGCTCGCCGGCCTCCCGGGAGACCGCGTAGCTCGCGCCGAGCTGCACGTTGGTGCTCAGCAGGTAGTCGCGCACCCGGTCCGCGACGCCCGCGAGCACCTGCGAGCCGCCGGCGTTGTCGAGGTAGGTCCACTCGCCCGCGAGGGCGGGGAACTGCGAACGGACGAAGTCGAGGTCGAGCATCGGAAGGATGGTAGCGCGCCCGGCGTGGGGCGAGGCCAGGGCCGGAGGCGGCGCGCGATTGTGGACGGCGGGCGTCGATCGGCCACCGTCCACCCCGCCGATCGCCCGTGGATCGACCACGCGAGGGCGTCTCCGGTGGACCGCAAGGCGGCCCGCCGGAGACGACGTAGGTCGGCTCGGCCGCGGGGCGGTCAGGCCGTTTCCAGGGTCCTGCGCTCCCAGCGCCCGACGTTCACGCCCATGACGAGCAGCCACAGCATCAGCGCCAGCTCGCCGACGAAGGTGAACTCGCTCAGTACCGGCCCGGAGCCCGGCGCCAGGAAGAACGTCGCGACGTCCACCACGTAGCCCGCCGCCGCGAGCATCAGGAGCGCGCCGATGAGCTTCGGCAGGTAGCCCGAGCGGTAGATCAGGATACCGAGGGGCAGCAGCCACAGCCCGAAGAAGACCTGCGCGATGAGGTAGCCCGCGTGGTGGAGGTCGACGAACGTCATCGCCAGCGCCTGCTGCTGCGCCGGGTCGAACGCCGCCAGGCCGGTCCCGCCGGTGAGCACGTGGAGGGCCGCGAACTGGTTGAGCATGTTCAGCGCCGTGATCGTCACGGCGACCAGCACGAACGCCACCATCACCCG
>Ga0114931_10009153_pt1 | contig 11899 bp, 7 predicted proteins | sample 2SBtaG_FD_89579 | JGI IMG/M metagenome (GOLD analysis project Ga0114931, IMG submission 89579) | Deep subsurface microbial communities from Kolumbo volcano to uncover new lineages of life (NeLLi) - 2SBTROV14_V59a metaG | ecosystem: Environmental > Aquatic > Marine > Volcanic | place: Kolumbo...
ATGCACAGTCCGACGCCGATCAGCCCGACCTGCAGGATCGACAGCAGGATCGACCGCAGCAGCGGTTCCTTGAAGCGGGTCGTGAAGTCGAAGGTGAGGGCGGTCGACACGCTGGCGTACAGCACCGCCGCGACCACTCCGGCCAACAGCCACGGCGCCGCCGGGCCCGGTCCGGTGCGCTGCGCCGGGCCGTTGTAGAGCCCGGACCAGGCGCGGGCGCGAGCCCGGTCTCGCAGCGCCAGGATGCCGCGTGCCGCGGCCGCGGCGCCGGCGAGGAGCAGGGTGGCGCACAGCCAGGCGACCACCGCCAGGGCACCGGACAGCGCCAGCAGGCGCAGCTTGTCGACGAAATGGATCGTGCCCTGCGCCGGGTAGGCGACCAGGGTGGCCACGAACTCGCTGACGGCGAACAGCAGGCAGCCGAAAGCCGCCACCGCCGCGCTGCGGCGGGTGTCGTCCCAGAGGATGGTGCGCCAGCGGCGCGGTGGGTCGGTCGCGCGTTCAGGCGCCGGGGGATCGGAGGTTTTCGGGGGAGGAGTGTCCACTACGAGTTGCCTTCGCCGCTGCGATCGCGGCGCAGTCGGTGCCGCACCAGCACCCACATCGCCTCGACGCCGTCGGTCCAGCGGACTTTCTTGCCTTCGTCGACGCTGCGCGCGTGGTACCCGATCGGCACCTCGACGATGGCGACTTTCTTGCGGCCGAGCTTGGCCGTCACCTCGGGGCAGAACTCGAACCCGGAGCACTCGAGGTCGAGCGAGCGCAAGAGGTCGGTCTCGAACACCTTGAAGCAGGTCGCCTCGTCGGTGATCTGGGTGCCGTACAGGAGGTTGGCGGTGATGGCCAGCGCCCGGTTGGCGATGAAGTTGGCGGTGCGCATGCCGGTCGGATGGGAATTGTGAAGGAAGCGCGACCCGTAGACCACCCGGGCCCCGTCGAGCAGCGGTTTCAACAGCACAGGGTAGTCGCTGACGTCGTACTCGAGGTCGGCGTCCTGGATCAGGCAGTAGTCGCCGGTGGCGGCGGCCAGGGCGGTGCGGATGGCCGCCCCTTTGCCCTGATTTTGCTCGTGCCGGACCAGGATGATGCGCGGATCGGCGGCCGCGGTCGCGTTCACGACCGTGACGGTGTCGTCGGTCGAGCCATCGTCACAGACGATGATCTGCTTGTCGAAGCCGAGGGCCTCGGTGTCCACCGACCCTACCAGGCGCAGGACCTCGCCGATGGTCGACTCCTCCTGATACGCCGGAATGATGATGGAGAGCAGCACGAAACTCTCGAGTAGGTACCATTTCTGGCGGTGTCCGTCACCTAACCGGGCGCTGTCTGGCACCAGGGGGGGCGGCGTGGCATGCTCGCGCCCCTCGCAGTGCGGCGCTTCCTCAAAACCTACGGCTTCGGCGTCGGGCTAGCGCTCCTGTACCTGTATTCGTTCCCCTACTTCCAAAAGATCCACCACGCCAACGAGCTGCCGCGGGTCTATCTCACGATGTCGATGGTGGACGAGCACACCTTCGCCATCGACAGCGGCGTGGCGCGCTGGGGCAGCACCGCCGACGTCTCCCCCTCGGGCGGCCACCACTACTCCAACAAGGCCCCCGGCGCGTCGATGCTGGCGGCGCCGGCCTACGCCGTTGATCGCGGCCTCCGGTCGCTGTTCGGGCTGTCGCGGCCGTCGCTGGCCGAGACCACCTGGCTGTGCCGCGTGGTCACCGGCGTCATCCCGACGCTGCTGTTCCTGCTCCTGTTCTACCGCTTCCTCGCCCGCTTCGCGCCCCGCCCGGAGACCCGCCGGCTGGTCATCGCCGCCTACGCCCTGGGGACGATGGCGATGCCGTACTCGATCTTGTTCCACTCGCACCAGCTGTCGGCGGTGGCCATCGCCACGGCGTTCATCCTGTGCGTGCGGGTGTTCGAGGACGGCGCCGACGAGCGCTGGATGTGGGCGGCCGGCCTGGCCGCTGGCGCTGCCCCGCTGGTCGACTACCAGGCCGCCTTCGCCGGCGTGCCGATCGCCATCTACGTCATCGTCCGCGCGCTGAAGCGCTCGCGCGGCTGGCGGCCGATCGCCTACGCCGCGGCCGGCTCGGTGCCGCCGATCGCGCTGCTGCTCTACTACCACGCCGCCTGCTACGGCAGCCCGTTCCGCACCGGCTACTCCGCGTCCGAGACGTTCGCCGTCTACCACCAAAAGGGCTTTCTGGGCATGGATGCCTTTCGCCTGAAGGCGCTGTCCGGATCGACGATCGCGGCCGACCACGGGCTGCTGTTCTTCTGCCCGCTGTTGCTCACCGCAGTGGTCGGCTGGGTGCTCCTGGCCCGCCGGCGCACCATCTGGGCGCTGGTGGTGACGCTGTCGATCGCCGTCATCTACGTGGCGTTTCAGTCGAGCATCAACTTCTGGCGCGCCGGCTGGTCGCTCGGCCCGCGCTACATCACGGTCATGCTGCCGTTCGTGTTCGTGCCGGTGGCCGTCGCCCTGGACGCGTGGGACGGCGAGGCGCGGCGGTGGCCGCTGCGCGGCCTGTGGATCGGCCTGGCGCTGGTCGGCATCGTCGTCTACTCGATCTCCTGCGCCCTCTATCCGCACTTCCCCGAGCGGTTCACCAACCCGCTCTACGAGGTGACCTTCCGCCTGCTGATCCAGGGGCGGGCGCCGTACAACCTGGGCTGGGTGGTGGGTCTTCGCGGGCTGGCCAGCTTGTTGCCGTACCTGGCGCTGCTCGGCGCGGTGGTCGGCTACGCGGCGGCGCCGTCGCGGCGGCAGGCGGCCAGCGCGCTTCTCGGCGCCGGCCTCGCCGCCGGCATCCTGGCACTCTACGCTCTGGCGCCGCGCAGCCAGGACCCCGATGCCGGACGCGCCTACACCTGCTACGTCGCCGGGGTCATGCCCGATCGCCCCGGGGTCGGCCGGGAAGGTGGCAGCTGCGGGCCGGGGCGGAGCTGTGACGACGGCCTGTCGTGCCTGACCTGCGACCCGCAGCAGCGGCTGTGCATCCGCCCGCGCGGCTCCGGGCTGTGATAGACGTGGCCCATGCGGAACCTGTCGGTTGCTCTCGCCTTCGGGCTGACCCTGGCGCTGGCAGTGGTCCCCGGGTGCAAGAAGAAGAAGGCGCACCAGACCGAGGCGCCACCCGCCGCCGGTGATGCCGGCGCGCCCGACGTCCACAGGGTCGTCGAGGCGTTGGAGAAGAAGTGCAGCGGCGGTGACCTGGAGCGCTGCCGCAGCCTGGGCGTCCTCTACGCCCAGGGCAAGGGCGTCGCCCAGGACCAGAAGAAGGCGCTGTCGCTGTACCAGAAGGCGTGCGACGGCGGGCTGGCCGCCGGCTGCAACAACCTGGCGCTGGTCTACGCCGAGGGTTTGGGTGTCGACGCCGACCCGGCCCGGGCCCGCACCCTGTACCAGAAGGCGTGCGACGGCGGCCACATGCTGGCCTGCCGCAACCTGGGCGTCATGCTCGCTGCCGGCAAGGGCGTGGACGCCGACGCAGCCGCGGCGGTGGCGCTGTTCCAGAAGGCGTGTGACGGCGGCGTGATCTTCGCCTGCACCAACCTGGGCGCGCAGTACTACGACGGCCGCGGCACCAAGGCCGACCCGACCCAGGCGGTCGCGCTTTTCAAGAAGGCGTGCGACGCCGGCGATCCGGTCGGCTGCCGCAAGCTGGGGCGCGCGTACCTGGAGGGCAAAGGCGTCCCGCGCGGCACCGCGCCGGCCAAGGTCTGGCTGGAGAAGGGCTGCAAGGATGGCGAGCCGATCTCGTGCCGCACCCTGGGCCAGCTGCTCGCCGAAGGCGCCCCCGGCATCGCCAAGGACGAGGCCGGGGCAAAGCAGGCGCTCGGCCGCGCCTGCCGTGCTGCCGACGACAAGTCGTGCCAGATCTTGCTCGATCGCGGGTGGGCCAGGCGCAAGACGCCTGCCGACGGAGGTGTGCCATGAGCGTGGTCATCGAGCCGGTTCGCGATTTCGAAGAGGCGATCCGCTGGGCGGAGATCGCCAGCGAAGCGCTGGGCTTCGACCTCCCCGATGCCGAGGAGCTGTTGTCGCGCTACGACCTGGCCGACCTGCGCGTCGCCCGCACCGACGGGGAGCTAGCCGGCGGCGCCTTCTTCCTGCCGATGCACCAATACTTCGGCGGCCGCGCGGTGCCGATGTCGGGCGTCCACGCGGTCGGCATCGCCGCCGAGCACCGCGGCCGCGGCGTGGGCGGCGCGCTGATGCGCGAAGCGATGGTGGAGCTGGCCGAGCGCGGCGTTCCGATCTCGTGCCTCTACCCGGCAACCCAGCCGATCTACCGCGCAGCCGGCTTCGAGCAGGCCGGCACCTGGACGCGCTGGGCGCTGCCGGCGTCGGCGCTGGCCGACCGCGATCGCGCACTGCCGGTCGAGCGCGTCGACGTGGACGACGCCGACGACCTGGCGACCGCCTACGAGGCGCAGGCACGCGTCTCGCCCGGCCACCTGGTACGGACCTCCTGGAACTGGCGCCGCGTCCTCCAGCTGTTCGGAGGCGGGCCGAAGAGCTACCGGGTCCGCGAAGGTGGCAAGACCACCGGCTACCTGGCGTACTGGGCCAAGCGGCGGACTGATCGGTTTCACGTCTCGGACTACTACGTCGAGCTCGTCGCCAACACGCCGGCCGCCGCGGCGCGGCTGCGCGCGCTCCTCGCCGATCACCGATCGATGGTCGACACCCTGCATATCGCCGGGCCGCCGGGCGGCGCCCCGTTCCTGCCGCTCGGCGAGCAGAGAGCGACTGTCGACGTGATGATGCGCTGGATGCTGCGCCTGGTCGACGTCCGCGCCGCATTCGAGGCCCGCGGTTATCCGCCCGGGCTCACCGCCCGGCTCGAGCTCGAGGTCGAGGACGAGCTCCTGGCGAAGAACCGCGGCCGCATCACCCTGGAGGTCTTCGAGGGGAGCGGTCGCGTGACCGACGGAGGAGGGGGGACGCTGAAGGCCCACGTCCGCGGTCTGGCCTCGCTCTACTCGGGGCACCTGGACGCCGCGTTGCTGGCCGCGCTCGGTCTGGTCGAGGGCAGCGCCGACGCGCTGGCAACGGCCTCGGCGATCTTCGCCGGTCCGGCACCGTGGATGCCGGAGATCTTCTAGGTTCGCCGATCGGTTTGCGTGACCGAGCAATTCCGTCGAGATGCGAGCAACACCGCGATGCGACGCAAGTCGGCGGACGACCGACCGAAGGTAACCCGGTCGCCGTTCTAAACACGAACGCCTGGATCGGGAGCCAAATTTCGCCGCCCGTCATGGGTGAGGGCGGACGAAATTCGGCTGCTTTCCATGCGTGTGCGTTTGTTCTGTACGATTGTCGTTGTTCCACAATGACGCATTTCCAATGCGTCATTGTTTAGGCGTTCGCGGGCGCGTCGTCGGGGTCGTCCTCGTGGGCGCCGCGAACCAGGGCGCGGTGCGCGCGGATCCACCCCGCTGCGCCGAGGCCGGTGCCGGCGACGAACAGCAGGAGCAGCAGGATCCCGGGGAACTGGTAGGCCGGGAAATCTTTGATCCACAGCATGCCCCACCAGTCGAGACGTGCCCGCGGGTAGCTGCGAGAGATGTTCAGCTGCAGTTTGGTGTAGCGGTGCCACGGCGCGTGCGCCTCGGCCCGCTTCCAGTTGTCGCCGCGCGCCAGGCTCTCCAGTAGCCACAGGTGGCCGAGGATCGGCTGGAACGGCGGCAGCCACTCGAGCTGGCGCACGTCCTCGAAGCAGGAGTCGCAGTGGCCGTCGGCGCGCACCGGAATGATGGCGCCGCGCCGGTTGGGCGCGCCCAGCCAGGCGTCGCGCGCGTCCATGCTGATGCGGATGTAGTGGTCCCAGTAAAGCGCGTTGCCCAGCACGTTGACGCCGACGCCCAGGAGCACGAAGCCGGCGACGACGGCACGCGTGGGCCGGCTGAGTCGGCGCCGCCACCTGTCGAACAGCGCGGCGAACGAAAACCCGAACAGCGGCACCGCGAAGACCACGAACCGCGGGCCCCAGGCGTAGTCGCCGTTGAGCTTGTAGCGGGCGTAGACCAGGAGCACCAGGCCGGCGACCAGCCCGACCGCGGCCAGGTAGTCGCGGTGCTCGCGCCAGAGCAGCGGCAGGGCGAGCAGGCCGAGGATCAGCGGCGGGCTGTACAGGAACACGCTCTTGCCCGGCGACAGGAACATGCCCCACAGGCCGAAAAGGATGTTCTCACCCCAGTAGACGTGGAAGTAGGGCGTGTAGCCGGTGACGAACGGCGAGCCCCAGCACAGCCAGTTGTAGATCAGCGCGACGATGAGGAACGGCACCGCGGTGACCGCCGCCCAGGCGGTGAGCCGGCCCAGCAGTCGCCACTGGCCGCGCAGCCGTAGGGCCAGCCAGATGCCGCCGCCGATCAGGGAGGCGGCGTAGATGTATTTCACGCTGAACAGCAGCCCGGCCCACAGGCCCAGCCAGCGCGCGCGGCGGGGCGTGGGGGCCTCGGCGGTGCGCAACAGCTCCAGGATGAAGCCGGTGACGAACGCCGCCTGCGCGATCTCCGAATACGAGTAGTGGGCGTAGACCCAGATCGTGGTGGCGAAGGCGAGCACCGCGGTGCCGATGCTGGCGGCCGCGATCGACAGTCGCCGCTGCCGGCAGAGGCCGTAGAACAGCAGGCAGCAGAGAGCGCCGAAGAACGAGCAGGCCAGGTGGCTGGTCAGCGGGAGGGCGAACCGCCGGGCCTTGGGCGCCGCGTGGCTGATCCCTTCCAGCAGGAGCTTGCCCGGGATCTGGACCACCGAGGTCAGAATCGGGTAGGTCGAGTAGAACTTGCCGTTGCGGCCGGGCGGCAGGTCGTCGGGCCACGGACGGGGAATGTCCAGAGAGTGGTGTTCGACCAGGCTCTCGGTGACCATGTACTGGACGTTGCCGTCGCCCCAGGGCCGCTCTCGCCCGCTGGTGAGCAGGAAGGCGGAAAAGGTCGCGAGGAAGATCGCGAGGACGAGCCGCCGTTCCGACCGTTTGGTCCCGGCCTGAAGCTCTGTCGACATCGGCCGTGCATCCTAGCATTGCGCCGGTTCTCGTCGTTACCCCGAGGAGTTGGCCGGGATTGCCCCGGTCGCCGTTCTAGGATCTAGGAGTCTGGTGTCAAACGTCCCGTCGTCGCACTTCCGATGCATCACCGCCAGCCGCGTTACTCGTCGGGCGTGGGCTACAGCCTACTTCCTCCTCGTGCCTTGCTGGCGGCGCGCCTCGAAACCGCCGCTCGGTCCCGCTCAACACCAGCGTCCCAGGACGCCACTGGCGGCTTTTCGGCTGACAACGGCCGCTCTGACGGAATAGAAGTAGAGCTGGGGTGGGTAGCCCTAGATGCGGGTATGCGTCCGATCCCGCTGCGTCCCAATGGATCTTCCGCGCGCCACAGGGGCTGAAGGCGAAGGCAAACCGCCGAAGGCCGAAGACCGCACCGAGACGATCAACCGCGGCTCGGGGTCGGGATCCGGACGTCAGTCGCGCACGCCGCGCACGCCCGATCAACGGGTGTCGGGCACGCCGCCGGGCACCGGCGATTCGAGCGGCCCCGACTACGATCTCTTGGTCGGCGATCCGGACCGCTACCGCAGCGAGGGCGAGCATGCCCGCGGCGGCCTGGGCCGGGTGCTCAAGGCGCTGGACCGCCGGCTCGGCCGCACCGTCGCCATCAAGGAGCTGCTCGAGACGTCGGCGCCGGCCGAGGCCCGCTTCGTTCGCGAGGCGCTGATCACCGCCCGCCTGCAGCACCCGGGCATCGTCCCGGTGCACGAGGCCGGCCGCTGGCCGGGCGGTGATCCGTACTACGTGATGAAGCTGATCTCGGGTCGTTCCCTCAAGGAGCTGATCCGCGATCGCAACAGCCTGCAAGATCGCCTGGCGTTGTTGCCCAGCGTCATCGGCGTCGCCGAGACCGTCGCCTACGCCCACAGCGAAGGGGTCATCCACCGCGACATCAAGCCGGCCAACGTCGTCGTCGGCGAGTTCGGCGAGACCGTGCTGGTCGACTGGGGCATCGCCAAGGATCGCCGCGGGCTGGCCGAGCCGGTCGACATGGTGCCGGGGGCCAAGGACGAGGCGCCGGCCGCGGTCACCGCCGGCGTGCTGGGAACCCCGGCGTACATGCCACCCGAGCAGGCCAACGGCGGCGACGTCGACGAGCGCGCCGACGTCTACGCCCTGGGCGCGCTGCTCTACGAGGTGCTCGCCGGCGAGCAGCCGTACTCGTCGGCCGACTCCGGCGATGTCATCTCGCGCGTGATCGCCGGCCCGCCGGCGGCGCTGGAGACGGTGCAGCCGCAGGTCCCGTCCGACCTGCTGGCGATCGTGCGCAAGGCGATGGCCCGCGATCCGATGGACCGCTACCGCACCGCCAAGGAGCTGGCCGAGGACCTCAAGCGCTACCAGACCGGCCAGCTGGTCAGCGCCCACGACTACTCGACCGTGACCCTGTTCAAGCGGTGGATGTGGCGCAACCGGGCCATCGTCGGCTTCGCCACGGTCGCCGTGGTGCTGCTCGCGGTGCTCGGCGCGGTCGCCGTCAACCGCATCGTCGAGGAGCGCAACGTCGCCCGCACCCAGCGCGCCGAGGCCGTGGCCGCCACCGCGGCCAAGGAGAAGCGCCGCCGCGAGCTGGTCTTGCTACAGGCCAAGAGCGCGCTGGTCAGCGACCCGACCGCCGCCGTCGCCTGGCTCGAGACCTATCCCGAAGACGGCCCCGGCTTCGACACCATCCGCGCGATGGTCGACGAGGCCGAGGCGCGCGGCGTGGCCCGCCACGTCTTTCGCCTCAGCGACTGGGGGCAGGCCGTGGCGTTCTCGCCCGACAGCACCACCCTGGCCGTGGTCGGCCGCGACAAGAAGGTGCACCTGTTCGACGTCGCCACCGGCGAAGGGCGACTGCTCGGCCGGCAGGACGCGCCGCTCCATGCCGTCGCCTACACCCCCGACGGCCGCCATCTGGTCACCGGCACCGAGAGCGGCGTGCTGGCGGTGTGGCCGCTGCCCACCGGCGAGCCGCACACGGTGTCGGCCGGCCGGGGCTCCATCTTCGACCTCCGCGTCTCGCCCGCTGGCGATCGCATCGTCACCCTGGCGGAGATGAAGAAGCTCCAGGTCTGGGACCTGGCCACCCTCGAGCCGCGCCACGAGGCGACCGGCATCGTCAACGTCTCCGACGCCGGCGACTTCGCCGTCGACAGCGACTACGACAGCCACGTCGTGACCCTGTACGACGTCGAGCAGGGGACCACACGCAGGCTGCCGGCGCTGCCCGACGCCGCCGCCAAGGTTGCGGTCGCCGACGGTGGCAACCACGTCGCCGCCCTCGGCTTCGACGGCACCCTGCGCGTCGTCGACCTGCACGCCAAGAAGCTCTCCTGGCGCGAGGTCGGCGCGCACCGGGGCAAGGTCGACAGCCTGCAGTTCTCGCCCTCGGGGAACAAGGTGCTGTCGATGGGCTACGACCAGATCATCCACGTCTTCCCCTCCGACGGCGGCGCCGAGCCGCAGCTCTTGCGCGGCCACGAGGACGCCATCTACATGGTCGCGTTCGCCCGCGACGAGAGCTTCATGGTCTCGGCTGGCGACGACGGCACCGTGCGTATCTGGGATCTCGCGTCGAAGCGCTCGCGGGTGCTCCGCGGCCACGACGACGACGTCTTCCGCGCCGCCGTGTCGCCCGACGGCAAGTGGATCGCCAGCATTGGCCTCGACAGCGAGGTACGCCTGTGGCCGGCCCACTTCGACGAGGGCCGCGTCCTCGAGCACGGCAAGACTCTGGCCGGCGTCCGCTACACCCCCGACGGCAAGCTGATCACGCTCGCCTACGACGGCAGCCTGCGTGCCTGGAGCACCGGCGCCGCCAGCAAGGTGAGCGACGTCGGGCATTCCTGCGATGCCCTGCGCGTGCGGCAAAAACCGCTGCTCGCCCCCGACGGCAAGCACATCGCCGGCATCACCCCCGACGGCAAGGCCGTGGGCATCTGGGCCGTCGACAGCGGCGCCCTCCAGCGCCTCGATCCCCCCGGCGACCTCGGCGTCCCGGTCTCCCTGGCCTTCGCCCCCGACAGCCGCACCGTCCTGACCCTGTACCGCAAGGGCGCCGTGGTGCTGTGGAACATCGACACCCGCACCCCCCGCGTCCTCGCCCAGGGGGACCTGCCGATGGCCGGCGGCTTCTCGCCCGATGGCCGCGAACTCGCCATCGTCCACGCCAGGGGCCTGACCATCTGGAACCTCGAGGACGAGAAGGTGGTGCTCGAGCGCGCCCTGTCCCGCGGCGAAGAGATCTTCGAGGGCCACCAACTCCAGTACTCCAAGGACGGCCGCTGGCTCGCCGTCTACGACTTCAACGGCCGGATCGCCATGATCGATCGCCGCGCCCCCGGCCTGCCCATGCGTTTCCTCCGCTCCCAGGACAACAAGCTCATTCGCGCGACCCTGTCCCCCGACGGCAACTGGATCGCCGCCGCCGCCGCCGATCGCACCGTCCGCCTGTGGCGCACCGACACCGGTGTCGAGCGCATCCTCCGCGGCCACACCGACCTCGTCCTCGACGTCGCCTTCGACCCCGCGTCGAAGATGCTCGCCTCTGCCAGTTACGACAAGACCATCCGCCTGTGGGACCTCAGCACCGGCGAGTCCCGCGTCCTCCGCGGCCACACCGCCAGCGTCGACGGCGTCGCCTTCTCCCCCGACGGCACCCAGCTCGCCAGCGCCTCCCGCGACGGCAGCGCCCGCCTGTGGGATGTCGCCCGCGTCACCGCCGGCGGCAGCCGGCAAGAAGTCGAAGCCCGCATGCGCGCCATCACCACCGCCGTCATCGGCCGCGACAACCGCCTGGGCACCCCGACCACCCTCGACTGACCCGCGTCAGCGACGACGCCCGAGTCGCCCTGGCACCTCGTCGACCGCGAGCCAGCCAAACTTGCGCCAGCCCCTGGTGAGCAGCCACGTCCGCGCACCCGCCACGCACGGCGGACCCTCCGGTGGCGCCAGCCCCGAGCGCCAGCCCCCATCCTGCCAGCCGTCGAAGTGCCACGACGACGACAGCAGATCCGGCAACGACGAGCGCAGCCTCTCCCCATGCTTGCGAGCGTTGTTCAGCACGTAGCACAGCGCATTCCGCACCTGATTCGGCGACCGCAAGATCTCCGCGTGATACCGGTCGTCGAACACCGAGCCCCGACGTCCACTGAGCCGGTTCAACCGCCGCGCCGCACTCACCTCGAACCCCTGGATGCCCCTGGCGAGCGCCTCGCTGTTCTTCGCCTCACAGAGCAGATGAATGTGGTTGCGCTGCACGCTGAACTGACAGATCCGAAACCCCGGCTTGGAACACGTGCGCACCAGCGCCGCCCGCAGCACCTTGCAGCGCTTGAAGTTGCGCAGCCGCGGAACGCCGTCGCCAATCCGCACCGTGACGTGAACCGGAAATCGTGACGCCAGGGCAGGGCGAGCCCCGTGCGGCATCCTCCGATGCCCGCGCTTGCGCTTGCGACCCGCCCCCGGCCGCCAACCCCCATGCCGCGTCAGCTGCTGCCGTCGCCGGTGGTCGACGAAGTCGAGCTGCGCGGTAGCCACTCGGCGTTTGCTGCGGCGTTCCCTCATCTTGATTCTGGCGGAGTTCTACCAGAGGGGTCTGACATCGCGCCCGCGCCCGCGCCCGCGCTTGCGACCCGCCCCCGGCCGCCAACCCCCATGCCGCGTCAGCTGCTGCCGTCGCCGGTGGTCGACGAAGTCGAGTTGCGCGGTAGCCACCCGTCGTTTGCTCCGGCGTTCCCTCATCTTGATTCTGGCAGAGTTCTACCGGAGGGGTCTGACATCGCGCCGACGCCCACGCCGACGGCGACGCCCACGCCGACGCCCACGCCCACGCCGACGCCGACGCCCACGCCCACGCC
>Ga0114931_10009154_pt1 | contig 11899 bp, 7 predicted proteins | sample 2SBtaG_FD_89579 | JGI IMG/M metagenome (GOLD analysis project Ga0114931, IMG submission 89579) | Deep subsurface microbial communities from Kolumbo volcano to uncover new lineages of life (NeLLi) - 2SBTROV14_V59a metaG | ecosystem: Environmental > Aquatic > Marine > Volcanic | place: Kolumbo...
CAAGCGCATACTGTTCAAGGACCTTACATAGCATTTGCGGTTATCCTTTTCATCGTAGCTGCCGGCATGTATCTGTTCCACCTCCCATCCGTTGTGAGTGAAGAGGAATTGCAGGAGGAACAAGAGCATAAGGAGAAATACACGTTCATTGAAGCTCTCAAATATCGACATGTCTTGTATGGTGTTATTGCCATTTTCGTATATGTTGGAGCGGAAGTGTCGATTGGTAGTTTCATGGTAAATTTTATTAGTCAGCCACAGATTGGTCACATAACTGAAAGCGCTGCTGCGAAGTATCTTTCATTTTACTGGGGCGGTGCCATGGTCGGGCGATTTATCGGCTCTGCCCTCATGCAAAAACTGGATTCCCGGAAGTTGCTGGGCATCTTTTCGACCATTGCCACCGCTTTAGTAATAGTGACAATTCTAACTACCGGTCAAGTGGCCATGTGGGCTATCCTCGCCGTAGGCTTATTCAACTCCATTCAGTTCCCGACCATCTTCACACTTGGTATCGAAGGAATGGGCAAACTGACCGACAAGGCCTCAAGCCTTTTGATTATGGCCATCGTCGGTGGAGCTATCATTCCGTTATTACAGGGCGTATTAGCTGATACAATCGGAATTCACCTGGCTTATATCCTGCCGGTATTCTGCTATCTGTACATCATGTTCTACGGCTTCAAGGGATCTAAAATCCTTAGACGCCCGGAACAAAGTGCTTCACCAGCCTGACAAACAGTTTTTATTAAACAGAAGTGTAAAAGGATGCCATCACTTCGAGTGATGGCATCCTTTTTTGTATAACAACTGATTCAAGTTTGCAACTTGGACCAACACAGCATTATTCCGGTTTGCCTGGTAGCATGTCTTCTAAACAAAAAAAGATGCCGCCTTTACAGACGACATCTTAGCACCAGCCAACACACCGAACTATTCTGCTTTCAATTGGAAGCCAATTAATCCAAGAGCACTCATTTCAGATTCACCCAGTTTGTGAACAACGATATAAACATTATGCAATTGATCATCCGGCACTTTGGTAAACTGAATTTCTGCGGTAGTCGGTTTCATAGGGGCAATTCCAGGGCCAATCTTTTGCTCACCTAATAACTCACCACTCGAATTGCCGAGACGAATTTCAACCTTCCAGCCATTTTCAACTTTCTTCTGAATACCGTAATGAATGACGATACCCCTTACACCTTCGAGGCTAATGTGTGAATACTCCAGCCACGCATCGGAACTTGACGGCACTGAATACGTTTGATCATCCTGCTCGACCTGTTGAATGTTTGACTTCTTATCAGCTCTGTCAGCTTTTAAAAAGGGATTACGGAGGACGAAACTGGCCGAACCTATCAGGGGATGTGCACCATCCCCGCCCTTGTCAGTGTAGGAAGCGGTCAGAGAAACAACGCCCTGATTATTGAGCTTGAACTTATGCTCCGGATTGATTTTACCATCGAGAGGTAATGACTGGGTATTCCCTTTCTCGTCAGCCAGGGATAGTATCCAGTTTACAATTTTCTTTGAATCAGTCAGAGAGAGTCCGGGATGAGCGGCCATAGCTGTCGCACCCCATACCCCGCTACCCCCTTTAATGATTTTCTGAGGCAGATGGGTCATTACAGTGGAATCATCTTTATACTTTTTCGCGACCTGTTGAAACGATGGACCAATCGACTTTTGGTCAATTTTATGGCAGGACTGACAATCCAGAGACTCCATCAAACTTTTTCCGGACAATGTGGCTGACATTTCTCGCATATGACCGGAAGTAACAGCAGCCATGTCTGGGCTGTCTAAATAATCAGCCTTAACAAATGAGCGAGAAACATCAAAACCTTTCATATCCGAACTGCCGTCCTCGTTATCTGAGATGTGCACGCGATACACGATCGGTTTGTCGGCAAAATAAAAGGTCTGATTCCCTTCAATACTGATATCCACATCCGGTCTTTCATTCCCGGCTGTTACCTCAAGGGTCTGGCTGCTGGCCTTGGCACCTTTATCATCGGTCACGGTTAGCGACACGGGATATTCACCAGCTTTATCAAATTCATATGATACATCCGGTGTATCTGTTTCCTTTGCAACACCACCGCCGAAATTCCACGAATACTTGATTTTATCACCATCCGGATCCTTCGTCTCTTTAGCTGAAAGATGAATGGTAAATGGCAATGATCCTGCAATCTTATCAGCCTTCAATTTCACAACTGGCGGACGATTTCCGCCGTTATAATTGATTACATAAAGACCCGAGTTCGCGTTCTTTTGAAACCATCCGGTACCGTATTCCACTTCATAAATACGGCCATCCTTGCCGACTTCCATATCGCTGATATTTTCGAACGTCGTATGCGGCATGAACGGCTCAATCGTCTGCAGATCGCCTTCTTTGTTCATCGTCACTGCCATGATCCAGTTGCGAATCCAGTCATAGATAAAAAGTTTTCCATCGTAATAATCGGGAAGCCGCGTAGCTTTTGGGTAATCACTGACATAATAGACGGGTCCCGCCATCGAACAGCGCCCACCCTGTCCGAGTATTGGAAAATCGGGTGAAACTCCATACGGGTACCAGATGAAAGCGGGTTGTGCCGGAGGCAGTTTACGCAGCCCGGTGTTATTGCGGGAATCATTAATCAGGTTCACGGGATCAAAAGCCGGTCCGGATTTACCTGTGGCATAGTTGTACTCATGATAGGCGTAATTATCCCCTACGAAATACGGCCATCCAAAATTCCCCGCTTTTCTTGCCTGGTTGATCTCGTCGTATCCCTTGGGTCCGCGCGTCTTCAGACTATCATTATCTGCATCCGGGCCTACTTCTCCCCAGTAAAGAAAACCGGTATGTTTGTCCACGGATATTCTGTAGGGATTACGGTCACCCATCACATAGATTTCCGGCCTTGTTTTAGGAGTTCCTTTAGGAAAGAGGTTGCCATCAGGTATAGAATAAGAACCGTCGGGTTTAACTTTAATCCTAAGAATTTTACCTCTCAGATCGTTGGTATTACCAGCTGCCCTGCGATCATCATAATGATCAAAACCCGGGCGATCGTATAAAGGAGCATAACCATGCAGGTTAATCGGATAAGGCTTATCGGTTTTGGGATCCAATTCGTCAAATGGTGTTGTATTGTCGCCAACCGAAAGAAACAAATTGTCATTGCTGTCAAACGCGATTGATCCACCGGTATGACAACACATGTCCCGTTGCGTTTTAACCTCGAGGATGATCTGCTCTGATTTCAGGTTAAACTTGTCGTTTTCGAACTTAAAGCGGGAAAGGCGATCGACGGACTTACCGACGGGAGAATAGTAAACATATACCCAATGATTCTCATTATAATGAGGGTCCGCCTGTATCCCCATCAACCCCATCTCCACATTCGTATGTGGCTTATTTGTATGATGATACACATTAATATGTGCCGCTAATGTGAGCGATTTATTGGAGGCATTGTAAAATTTGATATTTCCTTTACGCTCGCCCACCAGAATATCAAGATTCGGAAGTACTGTTATCTCAGTAGGCTCATCAAGTCCCGTGGCAAGTAGTTGTTTGGAAAAACGATCTTCATCCGGCACACGTAAAGCGGTTGATTTGCTGTAGTCGAGTGGCTTATTTCCACCAATGGCATACTTAATCCCTGCGAGTAACAGCTTTAGAAAATTTGCCTCGGTGTATGATTCTGAGGTATGACCGAGTTCCATATAGAAAGCCCGGCCCCCGTCATAGTCATGATACCAAACCATAGGATGATTCTCGCCATTCTCCCCACCTTCATAAGAGGTCTCGTCGATACTTACAAGCACATGTACATTTTGGGGCGGTTTCCTGAAATTATACCATTCATCTGTTCTTACCCATTTTGACGGAAGTGCCTGGGTAACAGGAAATTTAGGATCTTGGTGAACATCGAGTGTCGCTTTTTGAATATGTGGATGACTTTTAAAGTACGCTCCAACAAGTTTACCATACCACGGCCAATGATACTCACAGTCCGCCGCGGCGTGGATCCCCACATAACCTCCACCCGCTTCTATGTAACGCTCGAAATCTGCTTGTTGCCTGTAATTTAAAACATCGTGTGTCGTACTAAGAAAGATGACAGCAGAATATTGCCTGAGTGTATCCTCATTGAATTTAGAAGCATCTTCCGTTGTATCGACGATGAACCCACGCTCTGCCCCCAACTTCTTTATGGCCATGATCCCATCAGGAATAGACGCGTGACGATAACCGGCTGTTTTTGAAAACACCAATATTTTAGGAATCTCACGTTTGTTGACAGAACAACCGGAGATAAAAGAAGCCACCGTTAGTATACACACGATAACGGCGCACACTGGATTCAACCGCTTTACTTTATGCATAGTGAAAAATCTGTAGAGTTTTGGCTAAACGACCCCGATAACTATATAATTATTATATCAAATAACACTTAATGACTTGCAGTACAATAAAATAATCACAATGGTTTAATTTTTATATCTTTAAACCATACAGCATGACCGTGATCCTGCAATGCGATATGTCCTTTCTTATAGGCAGCAAAACCGTTCCAGTCCTTGAACTTGCTATTACTGACCAGTTCGGTCCAGTGCTGATTCCACATTTGGGTTTCAACCACTTTCTTTCCATTCATCCAGAATGTGAGATGCCCATGATCAAGTCGGATTCTAACCTTATTCCATTTTCCGGCCGGATTCGCTGTTTGGGGATTGGCAGCTATTATGTCGTACAATGATCCGGCAAGGTGACTATCCTTTTTGTTATCCTCGGCGTTCTTATTGTCGAGCACCTGCATTTCAGGTCCAGTTAAATATGTCTCATGATATTTGGGCGCTTCATGAACATCGAAGATAATGCCACTATTTCCTTCCTCTGAAATCTTCCATTCCATACTCAGTTCGAAGTTTTGATACTCTTCGTTTGTAACCAAGTCGCCACCTTCGGCGTTACTACCGTGATCAAGTGCAATGATACCATCCTTAACCTTCCATGCCGGAGTCACATCTTTCTTAAGGTAGGTATGCCATCCATCCAGATTCTTACCGTTAAAGAGCAGATGCCAGCCCTCCTTTTTTTCTTTCTTTGACAGCGAGTTATTCATCCCTTGTGCAACTGCCATTGACGAAATACCGAAAAAAGCTACAACCAGAACGGTAAGAAATGGTCTCTTTTTACGCATACATACTCCTGTTTTTAAACATCATTAGATATAATTGGAAATCGCACCAGCAAATACATCGAATACTAAATCCCGAGAATCCGTCTGTTTAGCGATTCATCTGAGCCCGCGCCAGCAAAATCATCAAATGCTTTTTCTGTAACACGGATGATCTGCTCACTTATAAATTGCGCTCCTTCACTGGCGCCGTCTTCGGGATGTTTCATACAGCACTCCCATTCGAGCACAGCCCATCCGTCAAAATCGTGTTGAGTTAATTTGCTGAAGATTCCTTTGAAATCGACCTGCCCATCACCAAGTGACCGAAAACGTCCCGGACGATCAATCCAGCTCTGATAACCACCATACACACCACTGCGGCCTGTTGGATTGAATTCCGCGTCTTTGACATGAAACATCCGGATTTTTTCATGATAGATATCAATGAATTCCAGGTAATCGAGACATTGCAGCACAAAATGACTTGGATCATATAAAATACATGCCCTTGAGTGATTGCCGGTTGCTTCAAGAAATCGCTCATAGGTGACGCCATCATGCAGATCTTCTCCCGGATGCAGTTCGTAACATACATCCACGTCACATTCATCAAACACGTTCAGGACGGGCACCCAGCGTTTTGCGAGCTCTTCAAAACCCATCTCTACCAAACCGGCAGGTCGTTGCGGCCATGGATACATCGTATGCCAGAGCAAGGCTCCACTAAACGATGCATGAGCGTGAATACCCATATTCTTGCTTGCCTGTGCCGCATATTTCAGTTGATTTACTGCCCACTCGGTTCGAGCTTTGGGATTTCCATGAACCTGTTCCGGGGCGAAACCGTCGAACAACTCATTGTATGCGGGATGAACCGCAACAAGCTGTCCCTGCAAATGTGTACTGAGTTCCGTTACCTCCAGTCCTGCTTCAGCCGCAATTCCTTTAATCTCGTCCGCATATGTTTTACTTTCTGCAGCCTTCTGCAGATCAATGCACCGTGAATCCCAGGTTGGAATTTGAATGCCCTCATAACCCAGATCTTTAGCCCATTTACATATATTTTTGAGATTGTTAAACGGTGCCTCATCTCCCATGAATTGAGCTAAGAATATTGCCGGACCTTTAATTGTCTTCATAATCCCAAAAGGTGTTTGAGTGTTAAGGTGTTTGAGTGTTAAGGTGTTAAGGTGTTTATTAGGTGCGGTATCAATCACCGACATCAACCCATTTTTGATCGCTTTTTCCCGATTCGACTGCCTTTTCAATAAAAAGCATGCCACGCACTCCATCTTCAACACCGGGGAAATCCAGCCATTCTGCTTTTGGCTCTTTTCCATTCATTTTTGCGCGTACAGTTAAAGTGAAGTTTCGATATAGGTTTGCAAAAGCTTCCAGGTATCCTTCGGGATGACCGGATGGTGTTCGGGTGTTGTGCAGGGCAAAGCTCGACAGATAGCCGACGTTACCACCTGCTCTGCGTATCTCTACGGGTTGATCCATCCATCTGATTACCAGAGAATTGGCGTCATCCTGTTTCCATTCGATCCCGCCTTTCTCACCATACACCCGAATTTTAATACAGTTCTCCTCACCGGCGGCCACCTGCGTGGCAAACAAAACCCCGCTTGCTCCGTTTTCGAACTTCAGGAGCATCGATGCATCGTCATCAAGAACACGTCCAGCTACAACGGCATTGATATCAGCACAGAGTTTAGTGATCTTTGAACCGGTGACGTATTCAGCCAGATTGGCGGCGTGTGTTCCGATATCACCCAAAGCGCCGCCCATACCGCTTCGCTTGGGATACGTTCGCCAATCGGCCTGTTTGTTCCCCGTTTTTTCGAGACTCGTACTCAACCATCCCTGCGGATACTCTACATACACTTTCCGTATCTGTCCAATCTTTCCGCTCGTTGCAAGATAACGGGCCTCTTTAACCATTGGATAGCCGGTGTAAGTGTGCGTGAGACAAAACACAAGTCCCGTCTCATCTACCAACTTTTTCAGTCGTCTCGCTTCGCTAAGATCAAATGTCATTGGTTTGTCCAGGACGACATGGAAACCGTGTTCGAGTGCCAGCTTAGCAGGATCGAAGTGGAGATGGTTAGGTGTGACGATTGAAACAAAGTCCATTCGCTCTCCTTCCTGAAGCCGGCTCTCTTTTTCAATCATCTCCTGGTATGAACCATAAACTTTGTCGGGCGGCAAGAAGAGTTCTTCTCCTGTTGTTCTCGACTTTTCGGGTTTACTGCTAAAAGCACCACATACAAGCTCTATCTGTCCGTCCATTAATGCAGCAATCCGGTGTACAGCTCCGATAAATGCATCAGAGCCGCCACCGATCATGCCCATTCGAAGTTTCCTATTCATCTACCAAATTTTTAAGCATTTTTAAGTTTTGCCTGCAGCTCTTTTTTGGGCTCCTTGCGATAACGAATATATAAGAAGCTAAATGCGACTATGAGGATCAGTGGAATAATAGCTACCGTCTGAAGAGTGTCGCGGCCCGCTTGAAGTTGAGCATTTGCCATGTCGAGGCCTGATTTTATAGCTTGTGCCTGATTGTCATCATACCATTTGCCCATTATGGGGAGTATAAAAGCTACAGAAAGCATTCCCGCGCCACCCATGATGTTTAAACCAAGCGCTCCAGATTCCGGAATATACTCAGCAACGAAACCGAGCATCGTCGGCCAGAAGTAACAAACTCCCACCGCAAACACGAAAGCGGCAGCATAGGCCGTATAACCGTGTGTTACACTCATCCACATTAACCCGAGAAAAGCGAATATCGAAGAAAGAAGCAGGACTCCCGGAGGGCTGAGTTTATGCACAACCGGACCGGCAAAGGATCGGCCAATAGCCATGATGCCATTAATAAATGCCAGGATCAAAATGGCCGAGACGCCAACCTGACCTAATAATGCGTTGATCCACTGGCCGGTGCCCAATTCGGTAGAAGCCGTCATCAACATGCACAAAACCATGAAAATAAAGAGTGGACTAACACACGCCTTCAACATATCCTTATAAGAAACACCTGAAGTGACCCGTTCGGTTTCGGGAAATGTCAAAGTGAATACCAGAAATCCATAAATGAGTGTCGGGAGTATCAGGATAGCCATCAGCCAAGGCCAGCCCAGATTCAGACGCTCAATCATCAGGTAGGCAATGACCCCGCCAATAACATTTCCACCGGGGAACCAGACATGAAAACGGTTCAGCATCTTGGTCTTCTCCCTCGGATAGATCGTGGCAACCAACGGATTGCTGGCGGCCTCCACACTACCATTGGCGATGCCAATCAACAAAGTGCCTGCGTACAAGGGCCAAAAACTCGCCGAAAAGATAGTTACAACGATCCCGAGCAGGTGACCGATAAATGCGATGTGCATGACATGTTTCATTCCTATCGCATCAATAACCGGCCCCAATACTATCTGAGCGAGGGTAAAACCCCAGAAAGCGGTTCCAGCAATAAGCCCTAATTGTTCACCACTAAGCTGATAAGCTGATCCCCATATGGTCACGATTTCGGCACGAATGGCAAATGTCATAGATGTTACAACAAGGGCCAGACAGCTTGTAAAAAATAATTTACCCGAACTTGACTGAGTTTCCATACACGTTTCTATTATAGATGAAATGGTAACGTAAACAAATACTTGGATCAGGAATCATAAACTACCTGACATACTATCCGACACATTGGTGGGCATCTTGGGTTTTGATCAAACTGAGTGCATATCCTCTGCTACGGCCATCCGTAAAGATCCACCATCCCGCGCGTTGCTTTAATCTGACTGTCACAATAATAATTTATTGATAACGATTCAAATTCTTATGCAACTTTTACCATTCTTCTGTGATTATTTCAATACATTTTGGGTATCGTTGTACATAATCACAGAAGTGTCAAGCAATTATCTGGAATGTAAAAATGGCGTTTGTCGTTTTTAGAGATCATTTAATATCGGCAACTGTCTTATCAAAATAATCAAGACTCTTTCTGATTTCCGGCATATTGTTTTCAGGATGACTCTCATACTCGATAGAAAACAATCCTTTAAAATTTTGCCGGTGTAACTCTTCGAGAATTCCCTTCATATCGATCACCCCAGTTCCCCATACCGTGTCCTCAGCTTGTGGACTCACCTCGGAAACATCTTTAATATGGATCTCTTTGATGTGCCCATTTAATTTCTTTACACACTCCAGAGGATCCAGACCGGAACGAACCCAGTGACCGAGATCTGCACAGGATCCGATATGGGAACTCTGACCTTTTATGGCCGCCAACAATGTGTCCGGGTTCCAGTAATGTGATGGCTGTGGATGGTTATGAATCGCTATGTCAATATCATATTTATTACATAGTTCTGATACATACGACATCTGGTCGTTATGCGGCTCAGACGTAATATTTTCAATACCCATCTCTTTGGCAAAGGCAAATAATGAATCCCACTGAGTTTGGGTGTCTGGTGTTATGACTCCATAAGCCATCAACTTAACGTTGTGCTGTTTCAGATAATCAAGGATCTTTTGTCTTTTTTGAGCACTCATATCGTAACTCATTTTACCATCCATGCCGCCGCCTATATCCTGGCCTGGATACGCTTCCACATAATGCAAACCTAATTGTTGCAACTTATCGATTGTTTGCAGGAAGGTGAACTTGCGAAACGTATATGCCTGTGCCCCCATTTCCCAACCCATATCTGCAGGGGTTGTCTTCTTTTTTGATGTACCGCATGACATCATAACGATTGAAAGGAGTAAAACGAGTGAGCAGTTAATCCACGTTTTCATAATATCATAAGGTTAGTGAAACGACACTGTTTAGATTTTACCTATTACCAGGTACCAATGTTTGAGACATTATACTTTCTAAAAATCCAAGGGTCAAAATTTTTTCACTGTTTGTGCAAAGATCACCGATCAAGACATTATAAAAATCATCTAACCGAGTATAATTGCATGAGCATTTACTAAAACTATTTCTCCAAATTTTGTATCTGTTAAAAAAAATATCAGACGCGTCATTAGCCTTACTGAATTATTTTTTTATTATTACTTCATCTGTGTGTGTTTATCTGTTATTGCATCAACTTCCGAGTATGGTGTTTTTTATCAAACCTCAAAATGATTAAAAATGAAACGAACTATTCTGTTATCAGCATTAATGCTGACTTTCATGTCCATAAGCGTTATGGCGCAAGAGCCGCCTGAAAACAAGCTCATGAAACCTGAGGAAACCGAGTATTACAAACCGGTGCCTAAAGTTGTAACACCGGGTAAATCGGAGGCGGCTCCCCCTTCAGACGCCATCATCCTTTTTGACGGAAAAAACCTTGATAATTGGGAAAATGCAAAAACAGGCGGTCCGGCCGGCTGGACCGTATCTGATGGTGCCATGACAATCAAACCCGGCAGTGGTGACATCCGCACCAAGCAATCATTTGAGGATTTTCAGCTCCATATAGAATGGCGCACACCGAATCCACCAAAAGGTGAAGGCCAAGCCCGGGGAAATAGCGGCGTTTACCTCCAGTCGCTCTATGAACTCCAGGTACTCGACTCCTACGACAGTAAAACATACGTGAACGGCCAGGCGGGCAGTATCTACAAACAATATCCACCATTAGTTAATGCCTGCAAACCACCGGGTGTGTGGCAGTCGTACGATGTGATTTTTAAAGCTCCGCGTTTTAACGATGACGGTACCGTGAAAAGCCCTGCGCATGTCACAGCCTTCCAGAATGGGGTGCTAATTCAAAACAACGTGGAACTCAAGGGAAGAACGTTATATATAGGACATCCCTACTATGAAAAGCATGGTCCCATGCCTTTACTGCTGCAGGACCACAACAATCCTGTGAGTTATCGCAATGTTTGGATTCGCCCACTTTCGGATTAGTTATGAGATGATTAGTAATTCGGGAATTAGGGATCTGGACTGAATGAACCTGCCGAGTTATCGCATCTCCAGCAGGTTTTAAAAAATGACTATCCTGAATTGCCACGGAAACACAGAATATCACGGAATATTTCCTCTGTGTATTTCTGTTTCTCCGTGGCTTTTTGATTGAATCGATATGGAATTATATAAAAATCTATTGTTGATTCCGGATAGTGATAAAAAAACAGAGTCTTTCTGATCAAATCGTTTTCATATTTTCCGGGTCCCACTTAACGATCCTGTTTTCGAAGTAACTGATGTTTGAAGCGAGTGCCGGTCCGGCTGCTCTCAGCCCAAATACCGGTCCTTCCACTGTTTCGCCACGACCTCGTATCGCATCGAACCAATTGGCGAGATGATCATAGTGCATGCTCTCTCCTGTATATCCGGAAGGCGCTTTATACACCATATTATCCGGATCGAGCATTCGTGGCTTGAGATCACCGTATTTCTTGTTGTATTCCTTCACAAACTCTTTTTGCTCAGCTTCGGAAAATGTGCCGAACGAATTCCATCCTTCATAACCCGGGGCTTCCGGAAATTTATTTTTACTAAGTGTCAGAGAAGTAAAACCAACTTTCATAGCTCCTTCTGAACCTACGAATTTGATGCCTACCTCTTCGCTTCCTTCTCCATCAGCAAAATTCACTTTAAGACTTAGATTAAATGCCGGGTGATTTTCTGTTCTGGGGTAGTCATATAATCCAAGCATGATATCCGGTACTTCCCGACCATCATTAAAATAACG
>Ga0114931_10009155_pt1 | contig 11898 bp, 11 predicted proteins | sample 2SBtaG_FD_89579 | JGI IMG/M metagenome (GOLD analysis project Ga0114931, IMG submission 89579) | Deep subsurface microbial communities from Kolumbo volcano to uncover new lineages of life (NeLLi) - 2SBTROV14_V59a metaG | ecosystem: Environmental > Aquatic > Marine > Volcanic | place: Kolumbo...
CCCCGTGTTTTCTGTGGGGACATCACGCCAGCCCAAGAAGCTCTGGCCTTCGTCCTGAATGGTTTTTTCGATCAGGGCCTCGCATTCGGCGCGGGTCGGCGCATGGCGGGGCAGAAACACCATGCCGACACCGTAGTCACCGGCGGGTGGCAGTTCGATCGACAGTCGGGCGCATTCCTCGCGCAGAAACCGATCCGGTATCTGCATCAGGATGCCGGCACCATCGCCGGCCAGGGGATCGGCGCCGACCGCACCCCGGTGGGCCAGATTCTCCAGAATCTTCAGACCCTGGCGGACAATGGCATGGCTTTTTTCGCCTTTGATATTCGCCACAAAACCGACGCCGCAGGCGTCATGTTCGTTGTTGGGGTCATAGAGACCTTGCTGGGGTGGCAAAGCACCACGACTCATGGCCGATCCTCTCTGTTATAAACTCTGGTAATTCCTGGATAAAACCGCTGTGGGAACGGGGAGCCGGAAGTCCAACGGGCCTGGGCGTTCCTGGGGCGGCCCGCAAGTATAGCGCCGGGACTGTGGGGGTTCAATCAGCCTGGAAGGGTAGGTCATTCCAATCCGGCGGCCTCACGGACGGACTGAAAGCTGCGTGGCCAGGGGTCGACATTTTTCAGACTGGCCGGCAGGGTGGCGGTTTTGGCGCTGTTTTTATCCGGGTAGTCGCCATAAATGACGGAATACCAGGGCGCTCCGTTGCGTTCGCTGGTGATGATGGCCACTTTTCCCGTCAGTTTATGGGTTTTTACATAGTCGTTGGCGGAGCTTTTCTTGCTCAGACCCACCAGTTGCAGGGTGTAATGTTCCCCGGGCGCTGAATTCACCCAGTCCGGCAGCGGGCTGGGGGGGCGGGGTGCCGGAGCCACAGGGGTTTTTGCGGGCTCGGCGGTTGCTGGGGGAGATTTCGGAGGCGTTTCAGCCACGGGCGGCGGTGGCGGGGGTGTTGCGGACGCCTCGGACGGAGCAGTGACAGGTTCGGCGGCCGTCGGTGCCGGCTCGGGCTGGGGTTCCGGTATGCCCGGCGACGGGCTTTCCGGTACGGTTGTTGAAAGATCCCCGGCGGTGGCCTGGGCGGTTTGCTCCGCCGCCGGCGGGAAGGGTGCCAGTTGCACGGTCGGCACGGGCGGTTGGGAGGCCATGTCCTCACCCGGCACAGGCCGGGCAATGGTGCCGGTTGCCGGCGTCGAGGTTTCCGCCTGGCGATTATCGGCGGGCACAGGGGTGATTTCACCGGGCAGGGTCAGGGGCCGCAGTTCAAGCCGGTCAGGGTTGTCATCCCCGGATAGTCCGAAGATCAGCCAGGCCAGAACCGTCACAACGGCGACGATGGCGACACCGCCCACGAGGGGTTTGACGGGTAGTGGCGGGAAGCGCCTGCCGGGTGTTGACTGGCTTGGGCTGGCGCGGGTTTTTTTCCGGGTCTTGTCCGCCACCGCCTTGCGGTTGATGGTCTCTATGAGGGTTTCCCGGGCGTAGTCGTTGAGTCTGCCGGGCCAGCCGGCAGCGGCCTTGTGCATGGCCTCGACCTCGGTACCGGAAAACGGGCTGTCACCGGAGTAGCCGGCGATGGCCAGCCGGTACATGAGGTAAGCCGCACTCTGCTGGGTATCGAAAGGTTGCATGGCCAGACGATGCACCAGCGGAGCACGCGGGTTATTCAGGCCCAGGGTCAGGAGTCGCTCATCGAGGCCGTCTTCGGCGAGCAACAGGATACGCAGAAAACGTAGCGCCTCTTGTGGCGGATCGGTCAGTGTCAGCAGGGTGGTGAGGTAATCGTCACTCAACTGTTCGTCTGCATCGATAATCACGACGGCCAGCCCGGCTTCTTGTTGCAGTGTGCGGGTCTGCTGCACTATCTCGCGGGCAAGGGCCGGGTTGTCGTCGCCATAAGGGGTGCCGAAAAAATCCGCCAGTTCATGCAACAGATGTCCGCCGGTCAGTACCTGGGCGGCATCCAGGCGGCATATCTGCCAGCTGTCTTTGGCGCGCAGCCGGAATTGCCGCAGCAGCGTGGTTTTGCCGCTGCCCTCAGGGCCCGTGACCAACAATAACTGGTCGCCGAACTGGATGAGATGCTGCAACAGATCCAGGCGCTGCATCAGCCCGGGATCGGCATAAAAGAAATGATCCGCCAGATCGTTGACAAAAGGATCCTGCTGCAGGCCCAGGGCGCTGACATAATCACTGTTGAGTGGTGCTGCTTCGCTGCTCATGGTATTCATGGTGACTCAGAGCTGAGCGGGTCCCTGTACGAAAACCACCCGGTAACCGCGCTTCAATTGTTCATCCCGTATCCTGAGCATAGCCTGTTGTGCGTCATCGTGGTTGGAAAAATGTTCTTTTTTCAGCCGGCCGCCGGCTCCCTGACGTCCCCATTCGCGCACCAGTGTCCAGCCTTCCAGCAGATCTTCCTGCAGATGCAGGTGATAAAATCGCGGGACCTGGCCGTCGTTGGGAGGAATTTGCAGGTAGATGCGCATACCGGGTCAAGTCAGTTCCCGGGGGTTGAAAACCCGCTCGTATTCGGTGATTGCATAACGGTCCGTCATGCCGGCGATATAGTCGGCCACTCCGCGGGCCCGGCCGGCCTCTCCCTGCTCGGCCTCCAGGCCTTGCACCGATGTCTGAGTCGCGCCGGGCAAGAGACGGATATCTTCGAAAAAAGCCCCGAACAGTGCCTGCAGGACGCGAACGGCTTTGGCGGTCATGCGATGGACGCGGTAATGGCGATACAGGTTACGGCGCAGAAAACGTTTCAGGGTGAGATTTTTTTCCCGCATGGTTTCACTAAGAGCGATCAGCGGCTCATGATGCCGGCGGACGGCGTCGAGGCTGTCCGGCTGCTGCGCCGCCAGCCGTTGCTGGCTGTGTTCGATCAGATCCACCACCTGGCTGCCGATCAGATCGCGTACCACTTCGTAGATAATCCGGCGTTGTGGCAGGTCGGGGTACTGTGAACGGATGCGTTCGTAGGGTTCGGCGATAATCTCACACGCCAGCAGATCGTCCAGTTCCAGCAGACCGGCCCGCAGGCCATCATCGACATCGTGGCTGTTATAGGCGATTTCATCCGCCAGATTGGTGAGCTGCGCCTCGAGGCTGGGCTGCGTCTGTTGCAAAAAACGCTCACCGACCCGGCCCAGTTGGCGCGCGTGCTCCCGGGAGCAGTGTTTGAGTATGCCTTCGCGGGTCTCGAACATCAGGTTCAGGCCATCAAATTCGGCATAACGTTGCTCCAGCTTGTCCACTACCCGCAGCGACTGCAGGTTGTGTTCGAAGCCTCCGTAGTCCTTCATACAGGCATTCAGGGCATCCTGACCGGCATGGCCGAAAGGGGTGTGGCCGAGATCGTGGGCCAGGGCAATCGCTTCGGTCAGTTCTTCGTTCAGGCGCAGGGCGCGGGCAATGGTACGGGCAATCTGTGCCACTTCGACCGAATGGGTCAGGCGGGTGCGGAACAGGTCGCCTTCGTGGTTGACGAATACCTGGGTTTTGTACTCCAGACGCCGGAACGAGGCGGAATGAATGATGCGGTCGCGGTCGCGCTGAAATTCGGTGCGGTAACTGGGTGACGGCTCAGCGATCCGGCGTCCGAATGAGCTGGCGGTACTGGTGGCGCAAGGCGCGAGATGCCGTTCCACGAATTCGAGCATGACTCAGGCCAAAGCCTCGTCCAGGGTCTGGCGCAGGGCATCCATGGAGAAGTCACCGGTGACGATCGATTGGCCGATACCTTTCATCAAAACCAGCCTGAGCCCTCCATCGAGAACTTTTTTATCCACCGCCATCAGGTCGAGAAACTGTTGCGTGGTCATGCTGTCCGGTGGGGAGACCGGTAATCGGGCTTGTTCCAGCAGCAGCCGGATACGTTCGACGTCCGCCGGATCGATCCAGCCGAGCTGTGCCGACAGCCGGGCGGCAAGCAGCATGCCGGTGGCCACGGCTTCTCCGTGCAGCTAGTTGCCATAGCCGGTGCCGGTTTCGATGGCGTGGCCGAAGGTGTGGCCAAGATTGAGCAGGGCGCGTTGGCCTGCTTCACGCTCGTCGGCGGCCACCACCTCGGCTTTGTCCCGGCAGGAGCGTTCGATGGCGTAGGCCAGGGCTTCCGGATCCCGGGCATAGAGGCGTTCGATGTTGTTTTCCAGCCAGGTAAAAAAATCGGGGTCGTTTATCAGGCCGTATTTGATGACCTCGGCGATGCCGGCCGCGAGCTGCCGGTCTTCCAGAGTGTTGAGCGTTCCGGTGTCGGCCAGCACGCAGTTGGGCTGATGAAAAGCACCGATCATATTCTTGCCGAGCGGGTGATTGACCCCGGTTTTGCCGCCGACCGAAGAATCGACCTGGGCCAGCAGAGTGGTCGGCATCTGTATGAAATCGACACCGCGCTGATAGCTGGCCGCGGCGAAGCCGGTGATGTCGCCGACCACGCCACCGCCGAGGGCCACCAGGGTGCAGTTGCGGTTAAAGCGATGTTGCAGCAGTGCGTCGAAAATCAGATTGAGCGTGGTCAGGTTTTTGTATTGTTCGCCATCCGGCAGTTCCACCACCTGGGTATTGAAGTCGCTGAGTCCGGCCAGCGCCTGGTCCAGGTACAGGGGGCCGACCGTGCCATTGGTGACCACCATGACCTGCCGGCCATGGATATGGGGTGACAACAAAGCGGCATTGCCGAGCAGGCCGCTGCCAATATGAATGGGGTAACTGCGTTCCCCCAGGTCAACCTCGAGTGTTTTCATAATGTGGTGCGAGTCTGGTTAGCAGAAGTTGCCACTATAAGGCATAGCGGTGTGCCGGAGAAAGTCTGGGGGGTATTCAGCGGGCTTCCAGGATGTGGGTGATCTCCTGCACCACATCCCGCACCGACCGGCCATCGGTGTTGACCACCAGGTCGGCCATTTCACGGTATAGGGGTTCTCTCTCGGTCATCAGGGATTCCAGCCGCGCGCGCGGGTTCTCGGTCTGTAACAGAGGACGGTTACGGTCCCGGTAGGTGCGGGATAATTGCTGATCGACCGTGGTGTGCAGGTAGATGACCGTACCCCGCCCGCTGAGGTGGCGGCGGTTTTCCAGCCGGGTGACCGCGCCGCCGCCGGTAGCCAGGACCAGATTGGGTTGTTGCGTCAGTTCGTCGATGACGGCTTTTTCCCTTTCCCGGAAACCGGCTTCGCCCTCAAGATCGAAAATCAGAGGAATATCCGCCCCGGTCCGTTCCTCGATCTCGCGGTCGGAATCCATGAAATCACGGCGCAGCTCCCGCGCCAGCTGGCGTCCGATAGTGGATTTGCCGGCCCCCATGGGGCCGACCAGAAATAAACTGCCCGGCTTCATGCCGGGCAGTTATGCCAGTAATTGCGGTTGCTGGCAAGTCGGCTAGTCAACGGCCAGGCTTTGTTTGACGATTTTGGGGGTCACAAAGATCAACAATTCAGACTTGTCATCCTGATTGCGGTCCTGACGGAACGCGCGGCCGATGACCGGGATATCGCCCAGTAAGGGAATCTGGTCGCGTTCTTTCAGGTAGGTCCGTTCGTAGATGCCGCCGAGCACCACGGTCTCGCCATTATCGACCAGCACCTGGGTCTGGACATTCCGGGTGTTGATGCTCGGAACACCGGAGAACACCTCGCCGACATTGTCCTTGCTGACATCCAGATCCATGATGATTCGGTCATCCGGCGTGATCTGCGGGGTGACTTTCAACGCCAGTACCGCCTCCTTGAAAGACACAGTTGCAGCACCCGACGATGAGGCCTCCAGGTAGGGGATTTCCACGCCCTGGCGAATCACGGCTTCTTTGCGGTTGGAGGTGATCACGCGCGGGCTGGAAATGACCTCACCGTGGCCCTCGGCCTGCATGGCGGACAGTTCCAGGCGCAGGAATTCACGTCCGAATCGGCCGATCAGCAGATTGACGGCGCCAAAAGGATTGGAAACCCGCAGGTCGGTGGCCAGCGCTTCGACCGGCGGATCGGAATCCGCCGGGTTGGTGATGAAGCTGCCATAGACACCGCTCTGAGCCAGATCACCCGGGAGCCCACCACCCAGCAGGGTTGTCGTGCTGTTGGAAGACTCCAGCTTACCGACCCCGATGCGGGCGCCGAGGTTTTTGGCGAAGTCATCGTTGGCGATGACGATCCGCGACTCGATCAGCACCTGGCGTACCGGAACATCCAGGCGGGTAATCAGGGCCCGCACCTCTTCCAGTTTGTCGGCGGTATCCTTGATCAGCAGCGTGTTGGTGCGGCTGTCAACCGTTACCGTGCCCCGGTCTGACAAAAGGGAAACGGATTTTTTCTTGCCGCCGGCAGAGCTTCTGTTCAGAGACTGAAGCTCTTTGGAGCTACCCATCAGCAAGCCGGCAATCTCCCCGGCCTTGGCGTAATTGATCTGGATATATTCGGAATACAGTGGCGCCAGCTCCTCGACCTGCTTCTTCGATTCCAGCTCCAGTTTTTCGCGGGCGGCGATCTCCTCGCTGGGCGCGACCAGAATGATGTCGCCGTTCTTGCGCATGGCCAGGCCCTTGGTTTTGAGCACGATGTCCAGAGCCTGATCCCAGGGAACGTTCTGCAGGCGCAGGGTCAGGTTACCGGTCACGGTGTCACTGACCACGATATTGGTGCCGGTGAAATCAGCGATCAGCTGAAGTACCGAGCGCACCTCGATATCCTGAAAGTTCAGCGACAGCCGTTCACCGGTATAGCCGATCTTCTCCCGTTTGCGCTGTTCGATCTCTTCTTTGGTGGTTTCCTTGATCTCGACCGTGAATACATTGTCGGTTTGGTAAGCGACGTATTCATAGGGATCTTTGGCGGTGATGCTCATGCGAACGTTGTTACCGGAGCTGTAGGTGTCAATCAGCTTGACCGGAGTGGCGAAGTCCAGCACGTCCAGGCGTCGGGCGAGGCTCTCCGGCAGGCTGGCATTGATGATATCCAGGACCACCTTGCCGGCCTCCTGGCGCATGTCCACCGGGATACTCGGGTTCGACAAGGTGATAATAATCCGGCCTTCGCCCTGTTCGCCGCGGCGGAAATCCACATTCTCGACCCGCGGCCCGGTGGCGCCGGCAGATGTTTTGGGGGCGGCCGCCTGGTTCGGGCTTGCCTGGGCCGGCGTTTCGCCGGCGACAAGAGAGGCGTCTTTGAGGGTGATAATGATGTTGTTGCCCGATACCTGGGTCTCGTAAGGCGTCATTTCCACCAGGTTGAGGACTACCCGGGTGCGGCCCTTGGCTTCGACAGCGGTAATGCTTTTGGCGGCACCAACCCCAATGGATTGCGAGCGGTTCTTGAGCGCACTTTTGGTATCCAGCAGATCCAGGGCGATACGCGCCGGGTTGTCGATGGTGAAGCTCAGTGGCTTGGCGGGCGGCGCCTTCATCTCAAGAATGATCTGTACCTGGTTGCCGGGGAGCGCGCCGACGTCGATGGCTTTGAGCAGGTTTTCCGCCCAGGCCGCGTGAATACCCAGCAGGCCTATCAGAGCGGTCAGTCCACACAGGGTGCGTCTGAGTATTGTTATCTCGGGTTGCGCTTTGTTTATCATCTTCATTCCTCGTTCCCCCGTGGGATTATTCGCTCAGAGCGAGCGAAGCGGAGCGTTCCATCCAGCCTCCCAGCCCATCTGGAACAATTTCCGTAATATCGATCTGGTATTCGTCAATATGGATTATCTTGCCATGATTCTGGCCCAGATAGTTACCCGGTTGCACACGATGAATGGTGTTGTCCGGTGCCTGTACCAGAGCCCAGGATACGCCACCCTGTTCCAGGGTGCCGACCATGCGCAGGGTATCCAGAGGATATTCTTCCAAGGCCTCGCGGGGCCGGTTCAAATCCGGGTGGATGCCGCTGCTTTCCTCGTTGGTCAGCATATGGTCGAGTTTTCCACTGACGCTGGGTGAGAAAGGATCACGTAAGTCGTTGGCCTGATATAAATAGGTCTCGTACGGCTTGAATTCCGGCAGAGGTTCTATCCGGCTGTGTTGTTTGTTGCGGGTTTTTTTGACGAAGTCTTGCAGATCCCGCATATCCTGGGATCCACAGCCGGACAGTACAGCAGCCAATACGGCCAGAATCGAAAAATGCCGAACAGATTTCATTCGCCTCATTTTTTCGCTCCTTTTTTACCCTTTGCCGCCGCTTCCTCCCGGGCGCGGTTGGCCGCCTCTTCGTCTTCGTCAAGATAACGGTAGGTCTTGGCAGTCAGCTCCATGAGTAATTCGCCACCGCTGTTCTGAGTGGCCTTGGGCGACTTGCTTTTTTTATCCGGTTTGCCGGATAACGGTGTTATGGAGATATCGTGAACGGTGACGATGCGGGGTAACGCGGCCACCCCGCTGACGAACTCCCCAAATTCATGGTAGGTGCCTTTGACCTTGATGCTGATCGGCAGCTCGGCATAGAAATCTTTGGGGATTTCGTTCTGCGGCTTGAATAATTCGAATTCCAGACCGCTGGCCAGGCCGGTCTGGGAAACATCCACCAGCAGATCGGCAACTTCGGTCTTGTTGGGTAACTGGCGCAGCATGGTGCCGAAGCTCTGGCGCATTTCATCCAATTGCTGCTTATAGGCGTCGAGATTGGCGGCTTTGGCGGCATCCCGTTCAAATTTTTTCTTGAGTTCAGTTTCCTTGAAGGTCGCCTGATCGAAGGTTTCGAGTTGCGTCTTGACATCAAACCAGTAGCCGAGAAACAGAACCACCACAGCCACCAACGCGATGACAAAGATGCGCACCGCCAAAGGCCAGTCGGGGATATTGGAGAAGTCCAGTTCGTTGATGTCGATTTCGGACAGCTTCATGGGTTGCTCCCTTCATCCTCTGTCACCCGGGGTTGTTTCAGGGTGGCATGCAGGGTGAATTTGGCTATGCGGCTGCGGTCGACTCTGACGGTTTCGATGACATCCAGGACCGGGTTGTCCAGCCATTCAGAATCCTCGATATTGCGCATGTACGCGGAGACGCGGGCATTGGATTGTGCTTCGCCCTGCATTTGCAAGGAATTGCCTTTCTGGACAAAGGCGGTGAGATGTACGCCATCGGGAAGGGTACGCACCAGTTCGTCCATCAGGTGCACGCTCAGCGGCCGGTTGCTTTGCAGCTCCTGTATGACATTCATACGTGCCAGCAGATTTTCCTTGGTCGATTCGAGTGCCTTGATCTCCTTGATCTGATCTTCGACCATGGCGATTTCTTTTTCCAGGAAACGGTTGCGTTGTTCCTGGGCATCGATCAGGCCATTGACCTGGATGTGGACCAGGCCCCAGATAGCCGCAGCCAGAACCGCGACGCCCGCTGACAGAACCGCGAATTCCTGTTGTTTTTCCTTGCGCTTCTTTTCGCGCCAGGGGAGTAAGTTGATATAAGCCATGGTTCCTTGACAGCTCCTTAACGCGGGCCAAAGCTACGCAGCGCGAGGCCGCAGGCGATCATCAATGCCGGTGCATCGTTGCCCAGAGCCTGGGGTTTGATGCGCGGGGCCAGCGACATGTTGGCAAAGGGATTGGCAACCGTGGTTTCGATGCCTACTGCATCCTGAATCAATCCGTCCACCCCCGGAATGGAGGCGCTGCCGCCGGACAGTACAATCTGGTCCACCGCATTGTATTGGCTGGATGAAAAGAAGAATTGCAGGGAGCGGTTGACTTGTTGCGCCATGGCTTCCTTGAAGGGTTCCAGGACCTCGGGAACATAGTTGTCGGGCAAACCGCCCTGCCGTTTGGCCATCCCGGCTTCCTCGTAGGACAGGCCATAGCGGCGCATGATTTCCTCGGTCAGCTGCTTGCCGCCGAACACCTGATCACGGGTATAAATGATCTTGAGGTCATGCAGAACACTGAGCGTGGTCATGGTGGCGCCAACGTCAACGATGGCGATGGTTTTTTCGATTCCCTGGTCAGGCAGTTGCTCGGCGATCAGGGCAAAGGCATTCTCCAGCGCATAAGCTTCGATATCGACCGTCTCGGTTTCCAGGGAAGCGCTTTCCACTGAGGCCACGCGCATATCGACGTTTTCGCTGCGCGAAGCGGCCAGCAGTACATCGACCGTGTCAGGGTTGTTGACCGAGGGGCCCAGGACTTCAAAATCCCGGTAGACTTCTTCCAGAGGATAAGGGATGTACTGATCGGCTTCGAGATCGATTTGCGCCTCGAGATCTTTGTCGGTCAAGGAGGCAGGCATGGGAATGACTTTGGTGATGACCGATGAGCCGGCCACCGCCACGGCGGCGGATTTGGCGCGGGTCCCTGAGCGTTTGATAGCGCGGCGGATAGCCTCGCCGACGGCTTCGGCATCGGTGACGCTCTTTTCCACTACGGAATTCGGCGGCAGTGGCTCGACCGCGTAGCTTTCCACCCGGTAACGATCGCCGGAATGACTGAGTTCCAGCAGCTTAACGGCTGTTGAGCTGATGTCCAACCCCAGCAGAGGGGGTTTTTTTCTTTTGAAGATATCCGCCAGTGGCACCGTGTCGCGTCCTTCAACTTTTCCTTAAATTTGTATGGCTTGCGCCTGTAATATCCTTTCGGGCATTAAAAAACATGCCCAATGGCTTGTCAACAGAATGTTTCTAAGCTGGCGCGGTTTTGAATTGGGTATCGGAAGTTTTACAATTTCCTTTATAGTAGGAATATGAAAAGCTTCACATATCAGCTCGATGGGTAGGTTAATATTCCCCCGATGAAAATTCTCCGTCTGCTTGCCTGGGCTCTGGCCGGGTTGTCATTTCTATCGGCCGCCGCTGTCTTCGCTGTTTACTGGTATATCGAGCCACAACTTCCCTCCGTGGATACGCTCAGGGATGTGCGCTTTCAGGTTCCCTTGCGGATTTTCACTGCTGATGACCGACTGTTGGCGGAATTCGGTGAAAAACGCCGTGTTCCGGTAAGTATAGATGATGTTCCGCCAGCGCTCATCCAGGCTTTTCTGGCAGCGGAAGATGATCGGTTTTACGAGCATCCGGGTGTGGATTATCAGGGTTTGCTGAGAGCGGTATTTGAACTGATCCGCACCGGAGAAAAACGCCAGGGCGGCAGCACCATCACCATGCAGGTGGCAAGAAATTTCTTTTTGAGCCGGGAAAAAAGCTATTTACGCAAGCTGACTGAAATTTTTCTGGCACTTAAAATTGAACATGAATTGAGCAAAAACCAGATTCTCGAGCTCTATCTGAACAAGATTTATCTGGGTCAGCGCGCCTATGGCGTGGGGGCCGCGGCCCGCGTGTATTACGGTGTGCCGCTGGATCAATTGCGCATCGATCAGCTGGCGGTCATTGCCGGGTTGCCGAAAGCACCGTCCAGAGACAATCCGGTCACCAACCCGGAACGTGCCCGGCAACGGCGCGATTATGTGTTGCGCCGAATGTACACACTGGATTTTCTGGATGCGGAACAATACCGGACGGCACTGCACGAGCCGATCGATGCCAGTCTGCATAAGGCGGCTGTAGAGGTGATGGCGCCTTATGTGGCCGAGATGGCGCGGGCCGATCTTTATCAGCGTTTTGGTGAAGCCGCCTATACCGAGGGCTATCAGGTGCATCTGAGTATCGACAGTCGGCGTCAGGCCGCGGCGACCTCCGCTTTGCACAAGGCGCTTAAGGCTTATGATGAGCGGCACGGATACCGGGGGGCGGTGGCGCAATGGCCGCTGGAGCAACTCGACCGGCAAAGCCGGCTGGAGCGCTTGGCCGAGCAGCCGGTTTACCCCGGACAGCTGCCCGGCTTGGTGACTGCGGTGGCGGAGCGTTCGGCTGAGGTGTTGCTGGCCGATGGCCGCAGTATTGTGTTGCCCTGGGAAGGAATGAGTTGGGCGCGGGCCTATGCCACGGTCAATCATCGCGGGCCCAGGCCGAAAACCGCCGCCAAGATTGTCGCGCCGGG
>Ga0114931_10009156_pt1 | contig 11897 bp, 9 predicted proteins | sample 2SBtaG_FD_89579 | JGI IMG/M metagenome (GOLD analysis project Ga0114931, IMG submission 89579) | Deep subsurface microbial communities from Kolumbo volcano to uncover new lineages of life (NeLLi) - 2SBTROV14_V59a metaG | ecosystem: Environmental > Aquatic > Marine > Volcanic | place: Kolumbo...
CAGCGCCGCCGCGCTGCGCGCCGACAGCGCCAGTACATGCAGCGGCCGTTCGGGCGCGCCTGCCTCCGCCTCGATACCCGGCGACTGCGGCGCCTCCTCCAGCACCACGTGCACGTTCGTGCCACTCATGCCAAAGGAACTGACACCCGCGATGTGATTTCCCTCATTGTCAGGCCAGGGGGTCGCTTTATCGACAACCTTGACGGCCAGCCTGTCCCAGGGGATATAGGTATTGGGCTGACTGAAATGGAGCGTTGGCGGCAGTGTCGCGCGTTGCAGGGACAAGGCGGTTTTGATTAATGAGGCTATGCCGGCCGCAGCCTCAAGGTGACCGATATTGGTTTTGACTGAGCCCACATACAAGGGCTCCTCAAGCGATCGATCAGAGCCGAGCACTTGACCGAGCGCTTCAACTTCAATCGGATCGCCCAAGGCCGTACCCGTACCGTGTGATTCGACGTACTGCACCTCGCGGGCGCTGACCTCTGCATTGTTCAATGCCTGTCGGACAACGGATATCTGGGCATGACCGTTAGGCGCGGTTAAACCGTTACTGTGACCGTCATGATTGACAGCGGAGCCGCGGATCTGGGCCACGATCCGGTCACCATCAGCAAGTGCCTCCGAAAGGCGCTTGAGTATCACCACACCACAGCCTTCTCCACGCACATAACCGTCTGCCGACGCATCAAAAGTTTTACATCGGCCACTGACTGAAAGCGCATTCAGGCTTGAAAGACCTATCCAGCTTTCCGGTGACAACAAAAGATTTACACCACCGGCGAGAACCAGGTCACTTTCACCCCTGCGCAGGCTTTCACAAGCCAGGTGTATGGACAGCAGCGAGGAAGAACATGAAGTATCGAGTTGAAGGACAGGTCCCTGTAAACCCAAACAGTAGGCAATCCGCCCGGCAATGATACTGCGCGCCGTGCCGAGGCTCAGAAAGGCATCGATGTGCCCAAGATCATCGGTATTTACCGAACGTTGCGCATAATCATCCGAAGACGCTCCCATGAAGACACCAGTCCGGGTACCTTGCAGTTTTTCTGGTGCAATACCGGCGCGCTCCAGTGCCTCCCAACAGACCTCCAGTAACAGGCGCTGCTGGGGGTCCATGCCCAAGGCCTCGCGCGGCGAAATGCCGAAAAAAAGCGGATCGAACTCATCGACTTTATTAATGAAGCCGCCATGCCGGGCATAGGTTTTGCCGGCCAGATCGGTCTCCGGACTTGAGTATCGTTGCGTATCCCAGCGGTCGCTGGGAATCTCCGTAACCCCATCGACACCTTGCACCAGGTTGTCCCAGAAGGCATCCGGATCATCAGCGCCGGCGGGAAAGCGGCAACCCATGCCGACTATTGCAATAGGTTCCTTACTGGCGCACAAAGTTTCCTCAAGTGCCGTACGCAGTCGCGACAGCTCTCTGAAAGACTGTTCGAGCAGTTTGCGCTGTACGCCACTGGTATTAGCGTCATTACTCACGCCGGGATACCTTTTTCAAAAGATGTTGCGACGAGTCGATTTCATCAAGGAGTAATTTTGTGAGTTCAGCATCAGACAGCGCACCTAAATCACCGTCTGCCGGCAACGAATCAGGTACCGAAATATCGATGCTGCTGTTATCACCCGGCAAATTGTCTTCTATTTTATTTGCGAGGTACTCTGATAAAGCCGCTACGCTTGGATAGTTCCAGGCCAAGGTTGGCGACAGCGCCAGTCCGAGCCAGTCCTCTAGCGCTGCAGTCAGTTCTACGGCATCAACGGAGGTCATGCCAAGCGCCGAAAACGACGTATCATCCGCTATACTGCCAGGATCAATGCCAAGCTTGTCCGCACTTCGCATGACGAGCCACTTCCGTATACGCTTTTGATGGGCCTTATTCTCATAGGAAGGCGATGCCGAGCTATTGGCCGTCCTGATAGTGGTTTCGACCTGAAAATCGGCCTGAGACTTAACCTCGGCACGTTGCCACTGCGCTATGACCGGGAGCTCCGAGCCTTGGTAAAGTGATTTACACTCACGTCGTTTTATTTTCCCACTTGAAGTCCTGGGTATGCCGCCAGGCTTTACCAGAATCACTGCAAAAGGCTGTACATTTATTGCTTCACCCATGGCCTCACGAATGGCTTCCAGTACTTGGGAGGTATCGGGTTTTTGTCTAAACTCCAATTCATGGACAACGATCAGCTATTCATGTTCCTGGATATCAACAGCAAAGGCAGCTACTGCGTCAGGGCGCAGCGAATCGTGGCTTTTATAACTACACAGTTCGACATCCTGTGGGTATATGTTACGGCCATTAATAATGATTAAATCTTTACGCCGCCCGGTCACGAACAATTCGCCCTGGTCGATAAAACCAAGATCACCGGTGCGTAAATAAGATGCAGGCGCCTGTCCTGCCAGGCGCGCATGAAATACCTCTTGCGATTCCGAAGGCCGTCCCCAATAGCCGGAGGCAACGCTTGAACCGCTCACCCATATTTCCCCGACCTGGCCGTCGTCCTCGCAGGATAACCGGGATTCAGGATCTACAATTAAAACCTTTTGATCCAAAATGCTGTGGCCACAACTTACGTACGATATGGCAGTTGCCTCGCCATCTTTCGCAGGCACGACGCGATGACGCTCCAGCATCGCCATTTCAACAGCTTTGACTTTGGGCACGAATTCTTTGTTGCCGCCCGTAACGATAAGGGTGCCTTCGGCCAGGCCATAACAGGGATGCAAGGCCTTTTTTCTGAACCCTGAAAAAGAAAATGCCTTGGCGAACGCATCAAGTGTTTCCGCCCGTATCGGCTCGGCACCGTTGAAGGCGACTTCCCAGGATGATAAATCAATTTGCGCTTTCTGATCGTCGGTGATTTTGCGCACACACAGATCGTATGCGAAATTCGGCCCCCCGCTGTGAGTAGCTTTATAATTTGATACAGCCTTTAACCACCTGAATGGGCGTTGCACAAACGATGCCGGCGACATCAAAATCGTTTCAACTCCGTTAAAAACGGGGTGCAAAATCGCGCCGATGAGCCCCATATCGTGATAAGGCGGTAACCAGCTCACATTCACACTGGCTTCGGACACACCGAAGGCGTGCGTGCTCAATTCCGCATTGTGATACAGGTTTCCATGGCTCAGCATGACGCCCTTGGGGGAGCCGGTCGACCCGGATGTATATTGAATGAATGCCAGGTCATCGCCACTGAATTCGCGCTCCTCCCAATCACTGGCTTCGACATCGGGCAAATCATCAATAACAAGCCATTCCGGGATATCGAAGAGCGATTTCAATTTCGGGTAGAGTTGTTGACTGGTAATCGCGATTCTGGCGCCGGCATCATCCGCAATTGCGCTCACGCGCGGGCTGTTGCGGGCATTGGTTGGAGGGTACGTCGGTACGGCCACGATCCCGGCATAAAGACAGCCATAGAAAGCTTTGATGTACTCAAGCCCGGGGGGAAACAGAACCAGTGCGCGGTCACCTTCAGAAGCATAGTGCGAGAGCGCAACCGCAATCTGTTTTGCTGCGTCGTCGAGCCGCGCATAGGATAGTTCACTACCACGCGAATCATCATCGGTTAGAAACCTGTACAGAGTCGCATTGGGCGTGCGTGCGGCACGGGCACGGAAAAGACCGACTAAGCTGGACATGTCCCCATCACAGTTTCTTATAATCCTTGGTAATTAACGGTTATTTTAATAAATTTTAATTTACTAACGTTGTTATTAGTGATTTTAACTTTTTCTACGCTTGTGGACGCACTCCTCGTTAATGCGCAAAAACAATGAGATAGATACTATCGTGTCGGGAAGAAAACACCATAATACAGTCAAATGTATGCGGGGGTAGATCTCCTATACAACTGAAACAACAAGCTTTTGCTACTGTTCTGACCGTCCCCTCGGTGCGAACGCGCTTTTAGAGGTCAATATACGAAATGCACTTCCCGGACACAACAGTGATTTAGTTGTCTCCAATCGCTTCGCAGTCTTCCTAACCTTCTTCTGATGCGATGTGCTGCAAAAACTCATCGCAGACAAATATGTTGCCCAAGGTCATGTGAAATCGAAACATAACCACAGTCGAAATATGAAATTTATCATTCATAAACCTCATCAATTCTGGCATTTATTCGTTTGATGATTGAATGCAGCTACAGCTCTCGATATCAAGGGTTGCCACCGGCCCCCAACTATCGGAGAATGCCGCCTCCAGTTCGGCACGACCTCCAAAATTCTCTGCTATGTCATTGAAAGGATTAAGTGGCCGGTGCGGCTTCGCCAGATCCCGCTGTGCTGACACACGTGCATTCAACAGTGTCTGCAAGCATTGAATATATGTTGTAACCACGCCCCGACAGGGGGATGGGGCTGTTTTGTTGCCGATTAATGCGGCGCACATAAAAGTTTCAAACACAATTTAGGAGACAGTTATGGCCTCACGTAGAGAACTTGCGAATGCAATCCGTGCCTTGAGTATGGATGCAGTTCAGAAAGCCAAGTCGGGACATCCAGGTATGCCCATGGGTATGGCGGACATTGCTGAAGTGCTGTGGAATGATTCCTTGAAGCACAACCCCAGCAACCCCAATTGGACTGATCGTGATCGCTTCGTTTTGTCTAACGGCCATGGCTCCATGCTTATTTATTCACTGTTGCACCTTACCGGGTACGACCTGAGCATGGATGATTTGAAAAATTTCCGCCAGCTGCATTCAAAGACACCCGGTCACCCCGAGTATGGTTATGCACCCGGCATTGAAACCACCACCGGCCCATTAGGGCAAGGCATCACCAACGCTGTTGGTATGGCAATCGCAGAGCGTGTTCTTGCAGCTGAATTCAACAAAGACGGGCACGAGATTGTCGACCACAATACCTATGTTTTTCTGGGCGACGGCTGTCTGATGGAAGGTATCTCCCATGAAGCCTGCTCTCTGGCAGGCACGCTGGGCCTCGGCAAGCTGGTAGCATTCTGGGACGACAACGGCATATCCATTGATGGTAACGTTGAAGGCTGGTTTACCGATGATACGCCCAAGCGTTTTGAAGCATGCGGCTGGCACGTTATTCCAGATGTCGATGGACATGATCCTGAAGCCCTGCTGAAGGCATTGGAATTTGCCAAAGCAATAAGCGACAAGCCGACATTAATCTGCTGTAAGACAACCATTGGTTTCGGCTCCCCGAACAAAGCCGGCACTCATGCAGCGCATGGTGAAGCGCTGGGCGAGGATGAAATTAACCTAACCAAGGCTGCTCTGGGTTGGGACCATGAAGCATTTGTAATCCCCGACGACATACGGGCGGGCTGGGATGCGAAAGCCAAAGGCGCGGACGCGGAAAACAAATGGAACGAAAAATTTGCCGCATATAAAGCGGCGCATCCTGAGCTCGCTGCGGAGTATGAGCGGCGCATGGTCGGCGAGTTACCCCCCGACTGGGCCGACAAAGCCAATGAATTCATTCAATCGGTACAAGCAAAAGAGCAAAGCATCGCCACCCGCCAGGCCTCGCTGAATTCTATTGAAGGGTATGCCCCGCTGTTACCGGAAATCTTTGGTGGATCAGCCGATCTGGGCGGTTCCAATAAGACCGAATGGTCAGGTTATAAACCCATGCGGGCTGATACGCCAAACAGCAACTACATCAATTACGGTGTGCGCGAATTCGGTATGTCAGCGATTGTTAACGGTATTACATTGCATGGCGGGTTGATTCCCTTTGGTGCGACCTTCCTGATGTTCTCCGAATATGCACGTAATGCGTTACGCATGGCCGCTTTGATGAAGGTACGAAGTATTTTCGTTTATACCCATGATTCCATCGGTCTGGGTGAAGACGGCCCGACCCATCAGCCGATAGAGCAAACACCGACATTGCGAATGATTCCGAATATGTCGGTATGGCGCCCCTGTGATGCCGTTGAATCGGCCGTTGCGTGGAAAGCGGCGATTGAAAAATCAGGCGGCCCGACTTCCCTGATTTTCTCACGCCAGGGACTGCCGCATAATGAGCGCAGTGCCGATCAACTGGCTGCTATCGCCAAAGGCGCTTATATCATCAAGGACAGCTCCGGCACACCCGACGCAATAATCATAGCGACCGGCTCCGAAGTTCAATTGGCTATTGGTGCAGCAGACGCATTGGCCGACAAGAATATTCGTGTTATTTCGATGCCATCTGTTGATGTATTCGAATCACAGGATGAAGCCTACCGCGAATCCGTGCTGCCATTTGGAGTCACCGCGCGAGTGGTAGTTGAAGCGGCAGCCACTGCGGGTTGGTACAAATACGTGGGACTGGATGGAAAAATAGTCGGTATAGACCGGTTCGGTGAGTCTGCACCGGATAAGGATCTATTTAAGGAGTTCGGGTTTACCGTGGATAACGTGGTGAATGCCGTAAAAAGCGTACTCTAAAAATCTCGGAGCGCACATGCGACAGCGGCACCACCAAGCGGGGCTGCTGTCGCATGGCCTGCATACCGATACCCGCGACAAGTATATTAACCCGCTGCTCTCGCTTCCCGGAAGCTTTTCGCGGTCAGCTGGTCATCTCTTCGACAAAACAGCGCTTACAGCTTGATAAACGCGCTCGTGGCCCATTCCGTTTGGATGGTAACCATCCTCATCGAATATCTGTTCGGTAGATTGCCTCGTATCAAGCGGGTCGACTACATGGACTGACGCATATTTCTGCGCGACCTCATCAATCAATTGATTGTACAGTTTAAGCGAGCCCACTATACCCGGGTTCTTTTTACGCATCCGAGCATCCGGATAACATATTTTTATTATTATAACCTTTTCAACTGCGGAAATTTCGCAACGTTTAAAATAGGTATCTAGATTTTTCTTATACCGCTCGGGCGGAACATCGGTTCTGCCTGCCCGTCTCGATCGGGTTTTTTTTGCGATTTTAATCGTTACACTACGCAACCAATTTGGCAGGCGAGCGAGTATTATTTTTCGGGTTAAGGCGCTGAATAGTCTGGGCGCACAATCCACAATCCCCATTTGTAAAATAACAAAATGGGGTTTAAATATTTCCAGGCAGTCACACCCGGGGGGACCACTGTCATTTTCTCCTCCGCCCAAACTAACTAGCACATCCGACGTTAAAGAACGGCGGAAATAAGTTATGAAGTCAGCTGCAGGGTATTCATTCTTCAAGCGACATATCCATGTACTTTCATATGCCGTTCTGTGCCCGGGTAACGCCAGTGAATCCCCCAATGCTAATATCTTTTTATTATCCAAATTCACTCCTCTCTATGCACAGGTCAATAGAATCATAGGTAAAATAACAACTACCATAGATGCGCGACGCACAGTTTTTATAAATACCGGAAACCTACTTGATATTAAAATTCGGTGCGTAGGAACTTCGACTAATCTTCATCTGACTGTTTATCAACCGCCCAGGATGAATATGAATCGCCCATCATCACCAACACATTCCTGTCCCCACAATATGGGTTTCTACCATGAGCGACCAACATGTTATCCAAGATAAGAATATCGCCTTTTTGCCATTCAAAAAATATTTTGTTTTCATTGAATGTATTATGGATGTGCTGAAGATATTCATGCTCTATAGGTGTCCCGTCACCATAGAGGGCATTTCTCGGAAGTTGCTCCTCGGAATAAACGGTTAGCAATGCATTTCTTGTTTTTTCATCAAGGCTGGTGACATGAAATAAATGCGCCTGATTGAACCACAACAGCTCTTTAGTATCCGGATGTTTCGCCACCGCTCCGCAGATCTGCCTGGTCCTGAGCTAGTTTCCGTCTATCCATTCGCATGCAATGCCATTAGCCTCGCAATAACACTCGACTTCATTCCGACTATCGGTTTGAAATACTGTCTGCCAGGGCAAATCCAATCCTGGGTGATAATTGCGCACATACATAATTTTTTTCTTGATAAATTCATTTTTTATATCGGAATGCAGCTCATGCGTAATGGTATTTACACACGCTAGCGGAGTTTCGCCTCCTACCGCAGCAGGTTGTTCACAATAAAAAAACAACCGCATAGGCCAATCTCTTTGATAGGCATTTTCGCAATGCAGCGGAATCGTGTGCGCTGGCGGGTATTCAGAGGCGGTGTACAGATTATTTCCAAGATTGTTGCGCGGTGTAGATCGATAGTTATAAATCTGTGGCTGGGATATCAATTGCACGAATTCAGTGAAGGTTGAACGATCTTTCAGGTTAAAGTTGCGCAGGAGAACCGCAGCGCAATCGCGAATCATGCCAATGATATTTTCTCTATTGGCGCGCGCCCACTCCAAAAGATCTGTCTGCCTGTCTTCTGCTTGGACGAGTATGGGGAATTTATGGTCATCGACCAGCGGGCAAAGCTCTGTTCCTGGTATATCCTTTAACATTTCTAATGATGCTATAAATTATAGAACGTGCGGATTTCTGTTTTTCATTATAAATCAAGTTAAATGCGCAAGAAGTAATTATACACTTTCCATCTGATTTTAGCACATTGCGTATACTCAAACTTGTTTTTCCTTTGGTGCGGTTATATTCGAGAGAAACAGCAGGTATATGGCCAAGTCGCTTGAACCACATTTAATTGGTACGCGCATGGTGAAACCAGGAGGGACGCATCAATCTGAACACCATTGGCTTTGACACGAAAGGCTTACCACGCCATTATAACTTATCAAAGTAAATCGTAGAACAAGCAGCAATATCAAGACGTCACCAATGTCAATCGTAGAGCTTATAACCCGCCTTCGTCAGCAGAATATACGGATATGGGTTCAGGACAATCAGCTTGCATATGCTGCGCCTAAAGGCGGTTTCCCGAAATCTTTGCGTGATGAGCTTGTCGCACACAAATCTGAAGTCATCGAGTTTATGACCTCTGCATGTGAGGACAAGCGTCTTAAATACCCCCTTACACCGGTATCCAGAGATACCAACCTGCCCTTGTCTTCCGCTCAGCAACGCTTATGGCTCCTTGACCAAACCCAACCTGATACTGCTCTGTACAATATTGTTGCTGCTGTAGTTTTAAATGGGCCACTGGATGTCACAGCGCTCCATAAAGCTTTTGCAGTCGTGGTCGAGCGCCACGAGGCGCTGCGAACAGTATTCCCGGCACCCGACGGCCAGCCTTTTCAGAAAATTCTGCCGACTATACCAGTACCATTCTCGCTGATCGACTTAAGTGCACTACCGGAATTGATTAGGGACATGGAGATAACCTGGCAGCAAAATGCAGCAGCCGCTCGACCCTTTAACCTTGCCACGGGACCGCTGGTACGGTTCACCGTACTGGCGTTACAGCCAACCGCACATGCAATTCTTCTAACGTTACACCATATCATTGCCGATGGTTGGTCCATAAAGGTTGCGCTAAACGAAATTTCAACCATATATCAGTCGCTTGCAGGCAACAGAAGCATCCCCCTGCCCCCGCTCAAAATTCAGTACGCCGATTTTGCATGCTGGGAGGAGCAATTCTTTGAAGACAAGGCTTTACAATCACAGCTGGCCTATTGGCGTTCACGACTTGCCGACATACCTGATACGCTCAACCTGCCAAGGGACTACCGGCGCACTGCCTCCACACGCCCCATAGGTGGCGCTGTCCCGATCGAGTTTTCGCCCACGCTGACAAGGCAATTCACTGAATTTGCGCAGGAACAGAACTCAACCCTGTTTATGCTGTTACTGGCAGTATTCAATGTTCTGTTGTGGCGCAATTGTGCACAAGAGGATATTTGCATCGGGATGCCCATCGCCACACGACACATGCCGGAGCTTGAGCACATGATCGGACTTTTTGTGAATACATTAGTCCTGCGCACTCGCGTTACAGGGGAAGACACGTTCGTCGATCTACTGGCCCAGGTCCGACAGAACACATTGGAGGCATACAATAATCAGGATGCCCCATTTGATAAAGTCGTAAAGCTTATACGCTCCAGGCACTCTTCAGCCCGGACGCCTTTATTTACCGTCGCGATAAGCCTGGACAATGCACCCGCGGCCAACCTTGAATCTGCCGGCTTAACATTGGAATCTTTACCCGTTCACACCTCAGCATCGCAGTTCGATATCGCCCTGTATTTCGGTAAATCCTCGGAAACGGTGAATGGAACCTGGGTTTATGATGCGCGACTTTTTGAAAAGAAGACAATCAGATCCCTTCAACAGGAGTACATAGGCATTTTTGAAAATGTACTCTCCAAATCCAACATTCCTCTTTCTACATTGCCATTGACATCTTGCACCGCGGAACTCAAAAACAAATCCACCAGAGAAAAACGTAACACCACACTTAAAAACAAATTGCTGGAAACCGCTAAAAAGTCCGTTTAAAACCGAACGACTTATCCACCAATTTAACTGTTTGTCTCATAGCATAATCTTTTGATCAGGAACGAACGGTTCGGTCATAGCAACGGCTATTTTCCTGCCGCCTTGATAGGGACGCCTGCCATGCGACATCAGCATATTGTCCAATAGCAAGACATCGTCCTGTTCCCAGGAAAACGTAACCGCCACCTCATCAAAAGTGGTGCGTATAGCTTCCAGCATCTCATCCGGAATGCATTCCGCATCTCCAAAATACGCATTACTGGGTAAATTCATCTCTCCAAAGGTTTCAAGCAACGTCGCTGCAACATCGAGGGGTAAGCCGGATACATGAAACAAATGCGCCTGATTAAACCATACCATTTCGTTTGTCTCAGGATGGCGGGCCACACCCTGAGCGACATGTTCGATCCGGACATGCTCATCGTTTATATGATCGAGATGAATCGAGCCATCTGATTCAATGTTACGCTGTATAGTTTCGTAATCCGCTTCCTGAAATATGACGTTTAATGGTAGCCCAAGGTGCTGCCCGACATTTCGTCGGTAAAGAACATTACGTTTGGCAAACGCCTCGCGAATATTTTCCGGAAGTTTGCGATAAACGACCCGGTTATCAGCGATTGGTGTTTCGCCATCCTGATCAGGGGGTGACGCGCAATAAAACCAGATTTTTTTTGGCCATGTCTGGTTCTTGGAATTTTCACTGTGGAATGGCACCACATGGTCTGCGGGGTAATCGGTCGACGTATATATACCATCGATTAATCGACTTCTGGGTGTATGCTGATCCTTATAACTGGCAAATGAACTGGAAGTCGTTTTTATAATTCCCGAGAAATTTTCAATTGAGCCGACGTCAAATCCTCGGAACAGTATCCCACCATGAAGCAATAACTCGCGATTTATTCTATCGAGGTTATCTTTAATCCAGTGCTCAAGTTTCAGCCCCGGGTTCCTGGGCTTAATGATTAATGGCGATTCTCTTCCTTTCTCGAGTGAATTGATCGTAACAAGAGAGTCCAGGGAACCCGATATTGTGGCGCCACCCCCCCCTTTTAACGGTGGTAGTGATCGCGGTTTCGGTAATCGAACCATTTTTATACTTTATCCATTAGTTGCATTATAAAATGCCAACTTCAATATCGTCGCTGTCCAGGGCCACTGACGGAATAACGGCTTGCGGATTTAGTGCATCGATCAACTCCGCCATGCTGGCAATCGTAGGTGCTTCGAATATCGTAGCAACCGGAAGCGTTATTTCAAACGTTTCTCTTATAGCGGCAATCAATCGTGCACCAAGCAGTGAATTGCCTCCAAGCTCGAAGAAATTATCATGAATACTAACGTCTTTTATATTCAACAGTTGCAAGCTAAGCGCCGCCAGTTTTATCTCTGTTTCCGTTGTCGGAGCGACATAGTCCTGACCTTGTGCCGTAGCCGTTTCCGGTGCCGGCAACGCCTGACGGTCGAGCTTGCCGTTGGGCGTCAACGGCAGCGCCGCCAGGTCCACGAACGCCGACGGGAGCATGTACTCGGGCAGCGTC
>Ga0114931_10009157_pt1 | contig 11895 bp, 9 predicted proteins | sample 2SBtaG_FD_89579 | JGI IMG/M metagenome (GOLD analysis project Ga0114931, IMG submission 89579) | Deep subsurface microbial communities from Kolumbo volcano to uncover new lineages of life (NeLLi) - 2SBTROV14_V59a metaG | ecosystem: Environmental > Aquatic > Marine > Volcanic | place: Kolumbo...
CTTGCTCTAATTGTCGTCACCAGTCCGGTGAAGGATTCATTATCACCCGTGATCGAGTCAATGATCAGGTCAAAAGCATCTTCAAGGTCATTAGCATCTGAGGCAGGGTAAAAGACCCCTTTGCCTTTTTCAGCTAATGTTTCCAGATAATCCTTTCCGGCACCGGCTACATTGAAGCCTATGGTGTACGTCAAAACTTTACTACCCGGCAGATTCGGATCCTGATCGTTATTGGCCAAGTATTCTACAAGTTCCGGGCCACACTTCCCTTTAGGCAAAGAGGGCATATTGGCACATTTTGCATGGATGATTTTATTTTCGATAGACGAAATGTCTGATGACCTTGTTGGTTCGCCATCAGAAAGTAATACGATATAACTTGGTTGGCAGTTATCTTCAATCGGACTGTTGTATTTTGCACCTAACCATTTTGCTTCCCAGTAATCATATTTACATTTGGTTACTTTTTTGTCCGGATTTCTTTCTATGCACTTACAGGATCTGTTTTCACCACTTCCTGTACATTTTTTCTTTTTACAACTGCCTTTAACGGTTTCTATCTGGCAATCCCTGACGTTCATTCGATCCGGATATCGATAGAATCCAGGTTTGCAGCTCGAATTGTTTTTCTTGCATTTTCCCACTTTTATTTTACCTTCCTGCTTCCATGCCGAAGTACCGTTGTCTGGTGTGTAACTAAGCCAGTGTGGACTGCTCAGATAATCGTAGAGATCAGTATAATTTCTATTCCACTCTGGTGGTCTAAAGCCACTATAGCCGGAGACTGAATCTCCCCGATAATATTTTGCTGTTTCATACAAGGAAGCAACGATATTGGTTTTATAACTTGAATTAATCCATACCTTCTCCAATTGTTTCGGGATCTGGCTATACACATGAAACTGGCCGGCTGGCACATTGGGATCCAGATCGTTTAAATCGGCGGAGATACTGGTTGCCGGGTAATTGATACCTTTTCTGTAGGTATTGAACCAGGTAAAACCGACACGTAAGTTTGATTTGGTTTTATTGCGATCGAGAACATTAGTAAGAGCCTGGAGCAGAATTTTCTTTCAGACTTAGCTCGCTACCTGATGGTTTTTTACCACCTGGGGTGTCCAGCATACTGCCCGACATATCGAAGATAAACATGACATTGACGGGTGGATTATTTGCATTTGCAATCCCGTAAATTTCGATGTCCTCGGCTTTAACAGAGACCGATGTCATAACCACTGCAAATACGAACATTGCAATTGATGTCTTTAGTGAGATGGGTAGTTTTTTCATTTTAATGCTCCGATTAATACTTTTTCGGTTTCACAGGCAATAATCGCGCCTGTATTTTGACTATTCGATAACCTTCCAGTTGATTCGCTGCATCGGGTTATTTATGTCGATGGCTTTTTTCTTACCGATAAAAATATCTACATGTCCTTCTCCTGGAGGAAAATAGGGTACAGGAGCGGTAGGGATACCGATTCCTGGCAGATTGGTACTTCTGTCTTCTGCCTTCATGGTATTATCAAACACAAGATCCTTGACGGGTGTAGAATCTATAAGGTTGATCAGATACAACCGTCCACTTCCGTCTGAGCTACCACAAGTCAGGCCAGAATTTCCAGGTGTATAGGTGGAAAATGCCAGAAGGTTGTTGAATATTAATGAAGGTGAAATTGACTTTTCGCCAGAATTAGTCAACTTTAAATACCACCCATTTGCGCTATTTAATGCTGCCAGAGCCGTTGCTTTTGTTCCCGTTGAACCTGAAGTGCCTTCACCAATCAAGTTGGATGTGGTGTCGTAAAGATCAGTCTCAGTGAGTAGAGTCCAGTTTCCACTGGCACTTCCATCAGAGTCCAGGTTGGTATCTTTGATCATATAAAAACGATCATTGACTCCTGTCGTAGTTGGGTGGGCACGGAAACCAGAGCCAATAGCAATGGCATATTGCAGATCACCACCGTTTCTGATCAGCGCAACACTGGGTGGCATGTAAAAGCGTCGCAGGTTTGCTGAAATAGTCTCTGCATCAACAGCAAAATCGGCCAGTCGATAGACATCAGGGCTGCCACTGGATGGCAGGTCAATCCGCCAGAGCTGACCGCCCATATCGCCAAAATAGATGCGGTCTGCCTGCTGATCATTATTGGAGTCAATGACTGTCAGATCAGAAGGAATGCTGTATTTCATTTCTGCTTCGACAGCTGTATGCGAGGCATCTGAACCAGTTGACCAGAGCAGGGCACCTGTAGTTGCATCAACAATATAGATACCATTACCCACTGTATCGGCTGATCGAAGTGTTTTTCCATCTTCTGTTACATCGTATCCGCCGCCAAAGATAAGAACTTTTTTAGCACTTCCGCTCCAGTTGATAGTTGTTATGGTGGGACGTGACCAGGTTTGTCCCAATGTTGTGAAACCAGCCGATCCACCATCTATACGCCACAGCAGTTTGGGTACCGACGGATCGGTAACATCCAGAGCAAAGTACTGATTACCGCCACGACGCATGCCGAAGTAGAGATAGACTTTTTCAGCACCATTCACAATGTGATCATTATTAGTGTCGTCATGCCAGTAGGTAATCGATCCATCCAATCCATAAAGATGATCACTGGCATTTATTTGCACCTTATGATCTTTAATTTTGGGGAGTAATGATTGTGGAATGAAGGCAAATAATTCATTTCCTCCACTGGAATCCCCAGTCGTTGTCGGATGGGTTACATCAAAGGCGTGTAAAAGTCCCTGATTGGTCATGGTAAATAAAACCATTTGACTACTATATGGAATAGTCACCGTATTGGCATGTAATGTATCTCCCATTGGTGAGTTATAAAGCCAGTCGATCAAGGCATCTTTTTCAGTATCATCAACGGCATTGAACAGCGTTGCCGGCAGAGTGGCATCACCTGTTGAGAGCTTCGTCAGGGCGGAATTCAAAGGAACTGGTGCCGCACCTTTGTAGGTATAGATATTCCTGGTTGCAGGACTCAATTTGCTGGATAAGCCACCTTGATCAACGTCATTTCCATCTATACCGGATGACCAGAAACTTTGTGCTGTGTCCTTAAAAGCGCCTGTTGCAGAGTCAATGACTTCGTTGTCATTAACGTCCGTCAATCCTCTGCCTGGATCTATAAAATAACCCTTAGTGTTGCCTATCCATGAACTATTAGCTGATGGCTTGAACATGTTGATAAAGACACGATTGTCTGAGGAAAGACTACTGGCCTTAATGCTGGTAGTGAGTCCTGAGAAACTTTCATTTTCACCAGCGATAGTTGTAAGAATAGTATCTAAACTTTGTTCCAGAGAAGTTGCATCATTTGCCGAGTAAAAGTTACCACCGCCCAGTGTGGCAAGGTTTTTAAGGTAAGTCTCACCGTCTCCTCCCACAGCAAAGCCAATGGTATGTGTGGTGACTTTGCTGGGAGTGATACCAACGCCAGCCTGAAGGTCAGTGTTTGCAAGATAAGTCACCAGCTCCGGACCACATTTGCCATCAATTGGTTGTGAGCCAGTCGGATCAGCACAGCTTGATCCGATCAGGGTTTCTATTTCACCAATTGTTGTGTTGACTGTCGGCTCACCATCGGTTAGCAATACGATATAATTTTTGTCACAGTTGTTTAGAATTGGGCTTATATAAGTTGCAGATTGATCAAAGGTTCCTGTTCCAGCGTCCCAGGCTGTTGAAGGAGTATACGTAGCAGGATGAGCTGAATTTGGTACGCCTCCTGCAAAGGTTGAACCATCCCAGAGTGGTGGCTCATCTGCTCCCTCGCCATCCCGGACTGGATTACCTTTGAAATAAAGTGCTGCTTCCAGCAAGGCATCGACAAGAGGAGTTCCTCCATCAGTCCCATAGTCAGCCAGTTGTTTGAGAATAATTTCATATGTTTGATAAGTCCCCGCTGTTATTGCACTATCTGTCAGGTTGGCGTCTTCAGAGATACTTCTAATTGGCCAACGAATCCCTGTTGTTCGACCATTTATGCCATAAACAGATAAACCGATGCGCAGGTTTGTTTTGTCTTTAAGATTGCCCAGAACCGTTGTTAATGATTCCAGAAGGATCTCGTATTTACTCTTAGTCGTACTACCATCAGGTGGAGAGCTCATACTACCTGAAAGATCAAAGATCAGTAATACGTTGGCTGTATTACCCGACGAGATAAAGACTTCTGTATCATCAGCTTTGACTGGAGCTGCTGTCAGAGTCAGTGCAACAATCAGGATTGCAACTGAAGTCGTCAATGAAAGTCGAATATTCTTCAATCTATTTATCATGATATTTTACAAGTAAAGTTTTCCGTTCTTTAAAATAGATTATGGGCAATTACCCGTTCGCCCAGCTTCAGGTCGTACAAGGAAACCTCGTTGATCATGATCAGCTGATGCTTTTGCCGCTGCCAGTGTTCCAACACCGTGAATACTATAAATATGGGCTACAAAAGCCGGGGTGGATTCATCAGCACTTTGCTGATACCCCAGTAATTTAAAATCTTCACCGCAATACTGAAGAGTTGCATCAGCATTGACATCTATTGCAGCTGTTGTGCCATTTGTGGGCACGTCAAACATCGTATTAAAAGGAACATCGTTCATATCTTTATCGAGTACATCTGCAGGAGGATCGATTAGTTGTGTTGGTGTTTTTTTCAGGATATATCCTGTATCCCAGACGCCTTCGATGACAGATTCTGCGATCTGAAAGGTTGTGCTTTTTTGCTGAGCATTTGCAGCCATTAGTTCATTCATCGTCGTGCTGCGAATGGATGTGACACCAATGATGGTAATCAGAACCAGAAAGATCAGACTGACCGCTAATGCGACGCCTTGTTGTTGTTTTGGTGAGTTGTTTGTCATTTCATGATCTCCGTATCTAACTCATCCGATTCCGTATCAGAATGGTTGTTGTGAATACTTTGTATAAGTTGCGATCGTTTTTGGCTGTAGCGACATCAAGCAATGAATAGGTCTTGTTTTCTGCGGTGGGTTTTATGACCCTGTCTGATACCAGTAACAGTGCTATTCGAACACTGTTTATTCTGTCTCTCCAGACGTTAGCGATACCCGTCGCGGTGACTGATGCGGCATCCAGGTAACGATCAGTAATGCCATCATTATCGTCATCCAGTCCATAGAGGATCCGCATTTGATCGACACCTTCAATGATTGTGACAGGATTTCCGACACCACCTGCATTACCTGTACAGATGAGCTCTCCACTGGCATTGATTTCAAACTTATTTTCAGCAAATCCAGTGTCAGGGGCAGCCAGACCTAAAGTACTTGCACCCGTGCAATCTGTATCAGACTGAAAGCGGACGGTAAGATCGCTATTATTTGCTGACGGGAAAGGGTTAACCAGGACAGATGGATCATAGTTATCAATAAACCCAGCCATTTGTATGCCATTCTTTAGCGATCCCAATGCAAACCGACCATTTTCTTGCATGGTACGAAGCGTGTCATTGATTTTTGAAGATTGTGAACTGCTCATATAAACGCTGATAACACCACCCATCAGGAATAATCCGATCAACATGGCGACCATCATTTCAATTAAAGAGAAACCGGTTTGATATTTTTGTGAATTCATCTTTTTGGATTTCAGATTAAGGCAGTATCTTGTTTTGTACGGATTTGGTCTTGGTTAAATCACCAGCACCATTTTTCTCAGTTTCATTCCAGCTAACCCTGATTGTGTAGGTTGAGTCTGCTTTACAGGGGGAGTCAGTACAGATGATTTGAATTCTACCGGCAGGAAGTAGATCCTTGACGCCATTATTTCCATTCGTACTTCCTCCTGTTCCACAAGTTGCCTGAAATTGATCAAATGTGGCCAGTTGTGCTGCTGTACAGGTTGCTGGATTTGTTCCACCCAATCGTTCGCAGTATGGAGCTGGGCGTACTGTACAATTAGCTATCGTGTTTGAATCAAAAGCAGCATAATCCGTATCTGTGATTGCCTGAGGATTAGCACGCATTCGCTCGGCAAGGTTTTCGGCAATATAGGTTGCCTGGGTTCGTGCAAGAGAACCGTTGGTTTGTTTCATGCCGGTTGCCATCAGATGCGCTGTGCCCAGTAACCCAATAGACAAGATCAGCAACGCAACTAGCGATTCGAGTAAGGTAATTCCCATTTGTGCGTTTTTCATATGATTCCTTTTCATCAAAACTATGGATGGGTAACACTCACGCGACCAACGCTGGTCAGTGTGATGGTACGAGTATTACCACTCATTGAGACAGTCATGGTGCCTGCCTGAGCTATGCCACTGGTTGTTTGCGCCGTTCCATTCGCAATAAACGAAACATAGGCTCCAGTCGCACCAGCTCCTGTTAAAGTTACATTTGTCGCAAAAGCTTCATGAACTTGTATGACATCATTTGCAGCAAAAGCACCATCGGAATTATCATCTTCAAAGATCACCCAGCCCTGTTGCCAGTCACCGCCAGCTGCACAAGCAGTTCCATTGGTACTTTTGCACATGGTGACTCGAGTACCACGTTTAACGGCTTCACTTCTGGTGAGATAGAGTGACGATGTGAAATCATTGCTATAGCTGGTCACCCGATTATTGATCATCATGTTACGTAAACTGGGTACACCCACACCAAGCAGAATGCCAGCGATTGCTACCGTGATCATCAGTTCGAGCAAAGTAAATCCGTCTTGTGTATTAGAATAATTCCGTTTCATATGGTCTCAATATAGTTGACATTAAAGGTTGTTCAATACGTAATGGAATGAGCGGTCATAATTTGCCGATAAAAGGTTAATACCTGTAAATCTGGCTCATTCATAATCCATGCCAATGTCAAGTCACAGGTTTACTGACTCAGGGTAGCGGCTGATTGTCTGGAAACTTGAGGAGTGTCAGATATATGACCTGATCAGAGATTATTCAACTATTGAGTATGAGAGACCCGATAAGACTACTTATTTCAGGAAGGTCATGATTTTTGAGGTAAGAAGAAATGCCTGCATTGATTTTTTTGCAAACCAACGGATCGTAAAACAGGGCAGTTCCAACTCCGATCGTAGTAGCGCCGGCGATCAAAAATTCAATAGCATCCTCAGCAGTACAGATCCCGCCTTGTCCAATGATCGGAATATTGTGAGCTTTGGCAACCTGATGTACCTGATGTACTTTGAGCAGCGCAACAGGTTTGATCGCCGGGCCGGAAAGTCCACCCTGATTGTTGCCGATCACAGGTTTCCGTGATTCAATATCGATCGCCATCCCCATTAAAGTATTGATCACGGCAAAACCATCGGTGCCAGCTTCAATGCAACGGCGAGCATTTTCTGCAATGTCTGTCTGGTTGGGTGACAGTTTTGTGATTAGCGGTTTGTCAGTTGCACGGCGACAAGCTTCGACAACTCGTGCAGACATGTCAGGATTGTTGCCGAAAGCAACGCCGCCTTCTTTAACATTCGGGCAGGAAATATTGATTTCGATAGCGTCGATCGGCGAGTCATCAAATAAACGTGTAACTTTTTCGTATTCTTCAACCGTTGATCCAGACACATTGGCGATGAACTTTGTTTCAGAAAAGTCTAGATCCGGTAAAATTTCGTTGATTACAAAGGGTGCACCGGGATTCTGGAGGCCGATGGCATTGATCATTCCGGCTGGTGTTTCTATAACACGGTGAGGTTGATTTCCTAATCTTTTTTCCAGTGTGGTACCCTTCAGACAGACTGCACCAACATCCCGGTTGGAAAAGCCTTCAACCCGGGTATACTCTTCGCCGAAACCTACGCAGCCTGATAACAATACCAGGGGTGTTTTAAATGGCAGCCCACAGAACTCAATTGCGAGATTATCCAGATTATTAATTGCCATGATCCACGTTGTCCTTTATCAACCTGAAATTCCACCGAACACGGGTAATATTATACGTCTTTGTGCCAACACTGGTGCAAAATTACACTTGATTCATCCTCTGGGTTTCAAACTGGAGAATCGTGCTTTACGTCGTGCCGGGTTTGATTATCACGAATGGGCTGATGTACAACAATATTCTTCTTTTGATGCATTTATTAAAGAAATAACACCAGAACGATTGTTTGCCTTCTCAACCAAAGGTCGAAAATTGTACACGGATGTCAGTTATAAGTCTGGCGATGTTTTATTATTTGGTCCAGAGACCAGAGGGTTGCCCGATAAAATTCTCAATGCGGCCGGAGATGAACATGTTCTTCGCTTGCCCATGAAAGAAGGGAGTCGGAGCCTGAATCTATCTAATACGGTTGCGGTTATCGTTTATCAAGCCTGGTCTCAGCTCGGTTTTGCTGAATCGAATTGAATATAAATGAAATAAAGCAGCGATAGAATTGGCCTGGCAGAAAAAAATCACTAAAATAACGCGCCCCTGGAGGGACTTTTTACGTATTTCACGCGCTATCGAAGAAATCTGTTTATGAAGAAAAATTGTGTATTTATGGCGAGGTTTGCTACGGTAATCGTTACCTGCCTGATTTCATTTTTATTATTGACTACAACTGAAGTGCATGCGGATGCTGAGACTTACAGGCAGTGGATCAATGAAATGAAACAACGTGATCGCGGTCCTTTTAAACGTCTGCGCTGGTTTTGTAAAGATGGCAGCGTGTTAGCCCCACAACCTTATGCCTGTAGTGATCATGGTGGTGGCGTACAGCATGGCGAATGGAACAAACATGCCCAATCGTTACGTGAAAAGGGTTATTACATCGCAACACTTCTGGCCGATGAAGATAAGAGCCTGACAACAGGACCGAATAAAGCTGAGCCACTTCGCCAACTTCTGATCGAACATTATCTGATGACTGTGGATGATGGCTGGATCATGCGCAAGGCACGATTTTATCGTGGTTCCATGCAGGCAGAAGATGAAGTTCGCGGCGCAAGGAATATTTTACAAAAACTGGTACGCTCTGAAGACTGGCTAACTAAGGGTTATACAACCTTAAGGACTGCTGTCAGTGTTTTGCCCCATGGTATCGACACACCATCCGTATTAAAAATGCGGCAAATGGCGATTGACCTGTCCAGTACCAATAAAAAGTTTTTGCCACTCAGAAATAAAATTCACATTTCACCGGATGCATCTGATGCAACTACTGTAAGAAAATTTGCTGCAAACCTGAGCAAAAAAAAGGTAAAAAAATATTTAAAACTGGCTGATCTGATCGATGAGATCTATGCCCGACCAGCAATAAATTATCCGATCTCACGCTTATCCAAACGTGTACGGAAAATGCCCGATATGTCCCGATCGCTCAGGGATATGTCAGCACGATTGATCAGCACGCGTGATCCAGATGTTTTATTCGCGACAACAGCAAATACCATGATGGTTTTACGTGATCATCTGGTCGATGTGCCGAAAGCCGGAGTCAGGCTCGATGTGCTGGATATCAGTGTTTTACTTGAAGCAGAGCATTTTGATCTGGGTAGAGAGTTGATCAGCAACCTGGAAAATACGACACGCGCTCAACGCCTGAACTGGTTGAGAAGCAGCCTGAAAGCGACCTATGGTACAGGCGTTTTGTCACGACGACAGTTTAATGCCATGGCTGCCGCACTTGATCGAATTGGTGATCACAGCATCGAATTGGGTCACTATAAAAAAGAACTAGATTATCTTTCCAGAGTTCCAGGCTGGGTTGGACAAAATCTACGTTTAAACTTTTTTGATGCGTTGAAAAAAATATCCGAAATAGAACCACTGGCAGAACTATTTATTCAGGATCAACTTCGTGGTGGTCCTCTTCTTTTCTATACTGAAGTTCTGGACTCTCTGCAGCGTGATGCAAATAAACTGGCGGGTGTCCGATCACAATTATTCGGAGAAGAGATAGGCACAGGACTTAGAAGCCTGAACCCCGGTCTTGCCAATGGTGTTCTACATCTTTCAGGATTGAACGGTCGCGTATCGAAATATGATCGTAATGGTATTTACCTTTTACCTGAAACAGTGGCTGATCTGCCCCCTGTAGCAGGTATCTTAACAGCAGGGGAAGGAAACCCTCTTTCTCATGTGCAATTATTGGCCAGAAATCTGGGGATCCCAAATGTTTTTATTGATGAGACCTTGATCGCAAAACTCAGGCCTTATGAGAACAAACAGTTGATTCTGGCCGTCAGCCCCGGTGGTGCTGTTCGTTTATTTGAAGATGATGGAAATTATGATGCTATCTTTGAGCAAGAGGCTACTGAACCTACAGTGACCATCCAGCCTGACATGAAAAAAATTGATCTGAGAAATCTCTCCTTTATTCCCTTGAGCAAGCTGCGATCAACTGATTCCGGCGTAACTGTGGGACCAAAAGCAGCAAAATTGGGCGAGTTATATCATTATTTCCCTGAGTCTGTTGCCAATGGTCTGGCTATTCCTTTTGCAGCTTTCCGTCAGCTTTTAGAACAGCCAATGCCCGGTGCCGGTGAAAGTGTTTTCGATTGGATGGTTGATCAATATCAGTTAATGGCTGAAATGCCAACGGGTTCCAAACAGCGAAAAAAAGCTGAAAAAGAGTTTCGTAAAAAACTAAGTGGCTGGATTAAAAATGCGAAGCCTGGAAACAGTTTCACATTGCGCCTCGCCCGAGATATGGAAAAAATATTTGGAAAAGACGGTACTTATGGTGTTTTTGTCAGAAGTGATACTAATGTTGAAGATTTACCAAATTTTACGGGTGCTGGTTTGAATCTAACCGTACCTAATGTGGTTGGTTTTAATAATATTCTTAAGGCAATTTCACGCGTATGGGCTTCCCCATTTTCAGAAAGAGCCTTTGCATGGCGGCAGTCACATATGGATCATCCTGAAAATGTGTATCCTGCGGTTTTGTTGTTGCGTAGTGTACCTGTTGAGAAATCAGGAGTGATGGTGACTCAGGATATTGATACGGGCGATAAGAGATGGCTATCAATCGCTGCTAATGAAGGGGTCGGTGGTGCTGTCGATGGTCAGGAAGCTGAGTCAATTAAAGTTAATATCGAAAACGGAACAGTAAGATTAATGGCGCAGGCAAGCACCCGATCAAGGCGAAGGTTGAATAAATCCGGTGGTATTAGCAAAATCCCGGTGAGTGGTTCTGATACGGTTCTAAAACAAGAGGAGATCGAGCAACTGATTGACCTCTCAAAAAATATCTCTGATAAGTTTCCGGAGATTATTGATGAGAGTGGGGATCCTGGGTCAGCAGATATCGAATTTGGTTTTCTTAAAGGAAAGCTTCAGTTATTTCAGATCAGACCTTTTTTGGAAAGCCATCGTGCACGAGGTAGTGAATTTCTGATTACTATGGATCAGGATATGGAATTAGCAGAAGGCATAAGTATTAACCTGAATGAGGTTCCGGAAAATCCTGATAAGCACTAGGCCAGAATAAATGACATTACAATTGTTGACAGGCTCGGCAGGTTTATTGATTGACGATAATTATATAAGACAATTAGGATGACTGTAGTCTGATTAAACTCAGATCAATAAATTATACTCAAGGAGGAGTAAAATGAAAAACCAACGAACTGGCAATCTGATCAGTATCTCAACTGCTTTATTACTCAGTATGGGGCTTGCTTCCGGTGTTCAGGCGGAAGTCCATACTTTCAATATTGATAACCCACGGGGCAGTGATCGGGCTGGTGATATTACAAATATCACAACCAGTTACGATTCCAGCTCTGAAGTCTTCGACTGGAAATCTACTATCAGTCCATCAAGCGGAAATCTCGCCAATGGTTTCTGGTTAGTTGTCAGTGATGGAGACAATCCTAAAACTCACTACAATGAATATGCAATATTCTACGGTGATTCAAATACTGGGAATCTGTCTGCCTATGTCTACAATGGTGTGAATAGTAGCAATAGCTGGAATACACC